>SXGQ01888778.1_pt1 | contig 10457 bp, 10 predicted proteins | sample 3178371 | NCBI WGS metagenome assembly SXGQ01 (sample SAMN11356859, study PRJNA531348) | freshwater metagenome | isolation source: freshwater sample F1-20 | place: China: Fuxian Lake, Yuxi | collected 2017-12-25 | reverse complement strand
GGCCTTGGTGAACAGCAGGGTGGGGTCATCGCCAGGCAACAGGGGACTGCTGGGGACCACGCGGTGGCCGTGCTGCTCGAAGTACGTCAGGAAGGAGGCGCGTATTTCGCGGGGATGCATCCTCTTATTGTAAGGTCTCTGCCTATCGGTCGGGAGTGCCCTTGAGCCGCTTCAAAATGGCAGCAATGGAGAAGCCCTGACCAGCCAGGCCGCGGACCACGCGGGCGCGGCTTCTTTCGTCGAGGTCTTTCGGGGCCTTGCCCCGGAGCCGGCGCTCGAAGGCGCGGTCGAGCAGGGCGCCCTCGTCCACTTCTTCGAACACTTCGTTGACCGCCGATTCGATCACGTCGCCGTCAATGCCGAGCGAGCGCAGCTTCTGGATGACACGGGCGCGGCCACGGTGGCGGATAGTGCTTTCGAGGCGGGCGGCGGCCAGTGCCACGCGGCGGTCGTTGATCGTTCCGTCCCGCCGCAACTGCTCCACCGCGGTCTCGATCTCATCGTCCTTAAATTCTTTCCGAGCCAGGCGGGTGCGAATTTGCGCCTCGGACAGCTCACGCCGCGACAGCATAGTCAGCGCGACGAGGTAGGCATCTGCCACTTACGGTGCCCGTAAAAGTTAAAAGTGAAAAAGTGAAGCAGGTTGACTTATTTCCCAAACCGCGTGATTTCCGGCGCCTTGGGTGGAGGCTGCGACAGCCCGGCGAAGATGTTGCCCGCCATCTGGTCGCGCGAGATGTCGGCGGTGGTTGAAATGCCCTGCACCCGCAGCTTGAACTCGTCCACGTTCGACGCCCAGCGCAAGGCCTCTTCGTAGCTGATCAGGTCGCCCTTGAACAGGCTGAAGATCGACTGGTCGAACGTCTGCATGCTGTACTGCGACGTGCCCTGAGCAATGGCGCCAGCGATCAGGTGGGTCTTGTCCTTGTCGACCACGCAGTCCTTGATGAACGGCGTGGCGACCAGCACTTCGACCGCCGGGGTGCGGCCCGTGCCGTCGATGCGCGGAATCAGGCGCTGGGCGATCGCCGCCTTCAGCACCGATGCCAGCTGCAGGCGGATTTGCTTCTGCTGATGCGGCGGGAACACCGCGATGATGCGGTTGATGGTTTCGGTCGCATCCAGCGTGTGTAGCGTCGAGAACACCAGGTGACCGGTCTCGGCCGCATGCATGGCTGTCTCAATGGTCTCCATGTCGCGCATTTCGCCGACCAGAATCACGTCCGGGTCCTGGCGCAAGGCGCTGCGCAGGGCATGCGCAAACGAACGCGTGTCGACGCCGATCTCTCGCTGGTTGATGAGGCACCGGTTATCGCGGTGCAAGTACTCGATCGGGTCTTCGATGGTGATGACGTGCGAGGTGCGGGTCTTGTTGATGTGGTCGACCATTCCGGCGAGCGTGGTGCTCTTACCGCTGCCGGTGGTGCCGGTCACCAGCACCAGCCCACGCTCTTCCTCAGCGATCTGTTTCAGGATCGGCGGCAGGCCCAGATCGTCGAGGCTCTTAACGGTGACCGGAATCACGCGGAGCACGCAGCCAATAGTGCCGCGCTGCTGGAACACGTTGCAACGGAAGCGGCCCAAGCCAGGGACGCTGTAGGCCAGGTCGACTTCCTGCGAGTCTTGGAACTTCTGGCGTTGTGCCGTCGACATGATCGACGCGGCCATCTCGACCAGATCCTCGTAACCGAGTTGCTTCTCCTCCGACACGGTCGCCAGGTGCCCATGGGTCCGCGCCATGGGGTAGCTGCCGACTTTCAGGTGCAGGTCGGAGGCGCCCCGTTCGACGGCCAGCCTCAGCAGGTCATTGACGTGCATTGAGTCCCCCCCGGTTACCGCTACTGAGCCTGGCTCGCCATCGCCTCGGCGAAGGCGGTTACACCAACGGGAGTCAGCCAGCCATGCGTGTCGGGCTGGTCACCGCTGAGAATGCCGAAAAATCGCGTTTGCAAGGCCGTGGTGAGGGGGCCGCGTTTGCCGGTACCAACGGCGATCTTGTCGAACGACCGAATCGGGGTGATCTCGACAGCCGTGCCACAGAAGAATGCTTCGTCCGCCAGGTACAAGAACTCGCGTGGGATGGATGTCTCGCGAACGGTGACGCCCAGGTCGGCGGCCAGCGTGATGACGCAATCGCGGGTCAGGCCCTGCAGCACGGACGAGCCGAGCGATGGGGTGTAAATCACGTTGTCGCGGACCAGGAACAAGTTCTGGCCGCTGCCTTCGCTCAACAGGCCGCTCTCATCGAGCGCCACGGCGTCGGCGTAGCCGTCGAGCGACGCCTGCATCTTGATCAGCGCGGAATTGGCGTAGTTGGCAGTCCCCTTGGCGAGCGCCGGCAGGGTATTCGGCGCCAGACGAGTCCACGAACTGACGCCGACGTCGATGCCTTTCTCGAGCGCCTCGGCACCCATCATCAAGCTCCATTCCCACACGACCACCGACGCCTCGACCGGGCAGGGCCGGGGATCGAGCGTCAGCGAGTCGTAGCCGCGATAGACCAGGGGACGGATGTAGCAGCTTTTGAAGCCGTTGACGCGCACCGTCTCGAGCACGGCCTGTGTCAACTCCGCCTGCGACCACTTCGGTTCCATCCGGTACACCCGGCAGGAGTCCAGCAGCCGGCGCATGTGCGGTTCGAGGCGGAAGATGTTGGTGCCGGTCTTGGAGTCGTAGGCGCGGATGCCCTCGAAGACGCCGGTGCCGTAGTGAAGTGCGTGTGATGCGACGTGGATCGTGGCGTCCTTCCAGTCCACCAACGCCCCGTTCATCCAGATTTTGCCGGTTCCCGCGAATGCCATGATGCCGGAATTGTACTCTGGGTCGTGCACTCCGGCCCAAGCCGGAGGCTACTGCTGCTCAGAGCAGAAGGGACAGGCGTCGGCGCGGGCCGCGAGCGCCTTGCCGCATTTCCAGCAGAACTTGGCTTGCACGGTTTCGCGGGCCTTGAGACGGGCCTGGATGTCCTGGACCTCTGCCGAGCCAGTGCCGGTGGTCGTCGTCATCGGCCGCCATGGGCGCCGCGAGGCAGGGGACGGCGTCCGGGCCGCGAGGACGGCGTCGAGCAATGCCGAGGCGCTTTGATAGCGCGAGGGGATGTCAGCCGCAATCGCCTTCATCACGATGTCGCTGATCGCCTTGGGTAGCTTGGGGTTCTTTAACTTCGGCGGCGACACCAGCTCTCCGCGCATCAACCGCTCGAGGTCGCCCGGCATCGGCGTCTCGTAGGGCAGCACGCCGGTGAACATTTGGTACATCGTCACGCCGAGCGAATAGATATCCGACGCAAACACCGCCTTGCCCTGAAACTGCTCGGGCGCCATGTAGGGCGGGCTGCCGATGACGGTCGTGCCATGCGCGGCGATCTCGAGAAATCGCGAGGTGCCGAAGTCGGCGACCTTGATCAGGCCCTGCTCGGTCACCAGCACATTGCCGGGGCGCAGGTCGCGGTGGATGACGCCGTGCTTGTGCGCATGGTCCATCGCGTTGCAGATCTGGCAGGTGTAGTCCAGCGCCTTGGGCAGGTCGAGCGTGCCGTCGCGATCGATCATGGCTTCAAGCGTGTGGCCCGGCACGTACTCCATCACGATGAAGAAAATGTCGTCCTGCTTTTCCGCGGTGAGCACGGTGACGATGTTCGGATGGCTGAGCGTGGCCAGCAGCCGGGGTTCGTGGAGCAATTCGCCGAAGTCAAGGTTCTGGCGATGGGGAACCTTGATTGCGACTTTCTTGTCGATCCAGGTGTCCTCGGCCAGATAAACGCTGCCAAAGCCGCCGCTTCCAAGAGGGGAGAGGATGCGGTACTTCCCGACCGTTTGTCCGCGAAAGAACATCTGTGAGCATGAGTATACTCTCCGCGTGCGTCCGCGTTTCTACGTGCCCGGCCTTGATGCGACTGCGGCGCGCGTGTCCTTGCCCAATGACGAGGCCGAGCATCTGGTGCGCGTGCTGAGACTCGCGACCGGTGCCGAGGTCGAGGTCTTCGACGGTCGCGGCGGTTTGTGGCGCGCCGAGGTCATCGAGTCGGGGAAGCGTTCGGCATCGATTCACGCGATCGAAGCGATTGCCGCGGCGCCCGAAGTCGCCGTCCCCCTCACCTTGGTGATCAGCATCCTCAAGGCCGACAAGATGGACGACGTGGTTCGTGATGCGGTAATGCTGGGCGTCACCGGCATTTGTCCCGTGGTGAGCGACCGCAGTGAAATCAGCCTGTCGACGGTGGCGAAGAGCCAGCGCGTGGCACGGTGGCAGCGGATTGCCGTGTCGTCGACCAAGCAGTGCGGTCGCGCCGTAGTGCCGGTGGTCGCGCCCGCTCAAGGCCTGGCGTCGTACTTCAACGAGCCGACCAGCAGCGTGCGGCTACTTTGTATTGAACCCGTAGCCCCCCCCTTGATGGGGGCCCGTGTGTTACCCGTGCAAGCGATTGGGAAACCTGAATCCGCGCATGTGATCGTGGGACCAGAAGGCGGGTGGGCGCCTGCAGAACTCTCGGCGGCAGTCGCCGCTGGCGTGGTGCCGGTGTCGCTTGGCGGCCGCACCTTGCGGGCCGATGCGGCCCCGCTCGTGGCCTTGACGGCCTTGTTAACAACCTGGAGTGAGTTGTGATGAAGAACAATCGACTTGAGATTTGCTTGGGCGCCGTAGCTTCAACGAAGGTGGCGGGCCTGGGGCTTGGGTTCCTTCTGTGCGCCGGACTCGCAGTCACGCGCGTCGGCGCGGCGACGCAGACGCAGGACCAGTTGCCGCCCACCGTGGCGACGTTCTCCATTCTTGGCTACGACCCGGAAACGGGTGAAGTGGGGGGAGCTGTCCAGTCGCGCGTGTTTACGCTCACCGGCGTGCTGACAGCCGATGCCGACGCGGGCGTGGTCGCCACGCAGGCGATCGTGGATGTGAGTTACGGGCCGAAGGGCATTGCGCTGCTCAAGGCTGGCATGAAGCCCGACGCCATCATCAAGGCGATCTGGGACAGCGATCCCGACCCACAGCCCGAGCGCTGGACCAAGCAGGGCCGGCAGTTCGCCGTCATCGACCTGCAGGGCAACACCGCGACCTTCACCGGCCCGAAGGCCACGACCTGGGCCGGCGGCAAGCAGGGCAAGTTCTGCACGGCGCAGGGCAATATCCTCGCTGGTCCGGCTGTCGTCGAGGGCATGGTGAAGGCGTTCGAGGAGACCAAGGGCCATTTGTCGTTGCGCCTGATGGCGGCGCTCGATGCCGGCCAGGCCGCGGGCGGTGACACGCGCGGCATGCAGGCCGCGTCGATGGTGATCGTCAAGAAGGGCGGTGGCGTGTGGTTGAACAACGACACGGTGCTACGCCTGCAGGTGGATGACAGCCTCAACCCCTTCAAGGAACTGCGCCGGGTCGTCGAAAGCTGGAACGCGGCGCGCGAGAAGGGCAGTCAGCGACCGGTGAAGTAAGGCCACCGATTCAAGACGGCCGCAGATTAGGAAGAGGATTTCATCGATGTCGAATTTGCGCTTAATCTGCGGCTGTCACTTTATCAGCAGGTCGTCCGTTCAAATTGGATCGTCGGCTCAAGATTCCGTAGACAATTTGCGAGTTTCGCCCCCCGACGAGCCAGATTGTGTCTGCGGGCGAACACGGGGCTAACAGAAAGATCCCCGCTAGGCGGCGACACATTGGCTTGCGCGACTCACGAACACGACCCGAGTCCCGTTTCGAACCGCCATCCCCCTCGCCTCATCTCCCCCACTGGTGCCCACCGGGGAGAGATCCAGGACGACCCTCCCTGAGGGACGTCGGTGGTGCCCCGACGCACATCACTGCCATCCGTGCCCATGGTGAAGGCGGTGGTGGCGAGGTTGTTGAGGTTGGTCACGTAACGTCTGATGATGCCGATCGTGGTGAATCTGCATCGTCATGGCGTCGATGTGCGGCTCGAGGGCGGCGAACGGATCGGCCAGCGGGGGCCCGGTGTCCGGTCCCGTGGGCGTGGCCGGTGCCTGTGCGGTGGCGCCCAGCACGGCACCGCCGCGTGAGAGCATCAACCCGCCTAGACCCAGCGTGGAGAACATCTGTCGTCGTGTCAGTGTTATCGGGGCAACTCCGGAAAAAAAGGGGATCCGCCAGTCCACACCCGCACGTATAGTGACACCATGCGCTGCACCTGTTACGCCACCGTTACGACGCTGATGCTCTGCGCAGGGGGGCAGGCCCATGCGCAGCCCGCCAGGCGTGCCATCACCATCGACGACCACTCGCGACTGCAGGCGGTGTCCGACCCGCAGCGATCGCCCGATGGCCAGTGGGTGGCCTATACCCTGACAACGATTGATGCCGAGAAGGATCGCCGGAACACCGACATCTGGATGGTGAAGTGGGACGGCTCGGAACGGCTGCAACTCACCTCCTCGCCTGACAGTGAATCGTCCCCGCGGTGGAGCCCCGACGGACGATACCTCGCCTTCGTGGCATCGAGGGGCACCGAGGACGACAAGAAGCGCGGCGCACAGATCTGGCTGCTCAACCGGGCGGGCGGCGAGGCGCAGAAGGCCAGTGATGTGAAGGGCGGCGTGTCCGACATCCAGTGGGCGCCCGACAGCACGCGTATGGCGTTTGTCATCACCGACGAGAATCCCGACGACGAGCCCGAGAAGAAAGATGGCTGGAAGCGCAAGACTCCGCCGCCGATCGTGATCGACCGCTATCACTTCAAGCAGGATCGCCAGGGCTATCTCACGCGCCAGTACAGCCACCTGGCGGTGTTCGACGTGGCCGCGCGCACGCACACGGTGATCACCAGCGGCCAGGTGGACGACGAGAGCCCGGCGTGGTCGCCGGACGGCACGCGCCTGGCCTTTCTCAGCAAGCGGGCCCATGCCGATCCCGATCGCACCGTGAACACCGACGTCTGGATGGTCGAGGCACGCACCGGTGCGGTACCTCAGCAGGTGACCGCGACGCCCGAAGCCGAGTCGGGCCGGCCGCAGTGGAGCCCCGATGGCACGCGGCTGGCGATGCTGACCGGCGATACCGACCGCAACTTTGCGTACGACCTGAATAAGCTGGCCGTGTTTGCGGCGCCTTCGGGGCCCGCCGCTCCCCTGACGACGCTGCCGTTGTTCATGACGCAGCTTGACCGGGCCGTGGCCAGCCCGCAGTGGGTGAACAACGGGGCCGAGATCGCGTTCCTGCTGCAGGACGATCGCCGCCAGCAGGTCGCAACGGTGCCGACGGCGCGAGTGGCGACCCGCGGGGTCGAACCCATCACCACGGGCGAGCGGGTCATCAGGGCCGTCAGCCCGGGGCGCGACGGCTACTATGCCGTGCTGATGTCGACGCCTGCCGCACCGGCCGAAGTGTATGCCCTGGAAGGGCGGCAGCTGCGTCCGCTTACGTCGCACAACGCGGCGCTGATGGGCGAGCTGCAGCTGGCCACCACCGACGACTTCCAGTCAAAGAGCCAGGACGGCACCGAGGTGCACGGCCTCATCGTCAAGCCCGCGGGATACAGGAAGGGCACGCGCTATCCGACGGTGCTCTACATCCACGGCGGGCCGAATGCACAGGACGAGCATGCGTTTTCATTCGATCGCGAAGTGCTCGCGGCGCAGGGCCTCGTGGTGCTGGCTATTAACTATCGCGGCAGTGCGGGCCGTGGGGCGGCCTATCAGAAGGCCATCCACGCCGACTGGGGTCGGCTCGAGGTGATGGATCTGCTGGGGGCGGTGGACGAGGCGGTGCGCCAGGGCATTGCCGACCCGCAGCGGCTGGGCATCGGCGGATGGAGCTACGGAGGCATTTCCACCAACTACACCATCGCCAGCGACACGCGCTTCAAGGCGGCCATCAGCGGGGCCGGCAGCGCGATGCAGTTCGGCATCTACGGCGTCGATCAATACATCGTGCAGTACGACCAGGAGATGGGCCCGCCCTGGAAGAATCCCGGAGGGTGGACCAAGGTGTCGTATCCATTCCTGCATGCCGACCGCATCCGGACGCCGACGCTCTTCATGGGGGGAGAGAAGGATTTCAACGTCCCCATCATGGGCAGCGAGCAGATGTATCAGGCCCTGCGCAGCCTCGGGGTGCCCACCGAACTGGTGATTTATCCGGGACAGTTTCACGGCCTGACGATCCCCAGCTATGAGCGCGATCGGCTGCAGCGCTATGTGGCCTGGTTCAGCCGCTATCTGACGCCGGGGCAGCCGACCTCGGCACCCTGAACGCGGTGGCGTTTCGGGGCGATCTGTTTGGTAACATCACAACTCTGAGACAGATTTTCAGAATTGCGCATGAGCCCCAGTTCGCATCAATTGCTTGCCCGCGTCCCGGTCGGGTCGACCGCCGTGGTCTGCCGTGTCTCTGGTGACCGCCCCGTCGTCAGGCGCCTGCTCGAGATGGGCCTCGTGCCCGGCACGCGGGTCACCGTGCAGCGGGAGGCACCGCTGGGCGACCCGATGGAACTGCGGGTGCGGAACTATGCGCTGAGCATCAGGCGGGCTGACGCCCTCCTCTGGGTCTGAGAACGGGTCTGATGTTGACTCGGGCGGCCGCTGATATCGCTTATTGTCCCCGCGATGGACAGTGACGGGTAATGCCGTCCCGCGCCGCGAGCTGCTGCGCCCGTCGCTTTCGGCAGATCTTTTAACAGTTCGCCAAGCTTCACCAGCGCCCGCACCTTCAACGCATGGGCCCTCCCGATCACCGCTTTGTCCATGCGCTGCCGCGTGGCAAAAACCTCCTGCGCGGCGGCCACGTCCATGACCAGGCGCTCCTGATCAATGCCCATCGCATAGGCCAGCGCCTCCTCGGCCTGCTGGGGCGTTGCACGACGTAGTCTTGCCCCACATGGAGTGGCATGTGTCTGAACGCTTGATGAGAGCTTTCATGTGCTCCCTTCGTGTATATCTACCAAGCTCTATCCCGGTGGTCGCTGGGGGCTGCGCCACCTGTCGGTGATCCAAACGATGCCGGCGTGCAGGAGCGCTTGTGCGAGGAACTGCGGTCGGTGAACGGGCAAGAGACAACGTCATCGACATCACGATAGGCATCAAGTTCAACTGATTTCCACCTTCGGAGCCATGGCAATGTAGCAGCGGCGCCCGCCATCGTCAGCGCACCAACCGCGATCAACAGACCGAGCACGATTCCCCTCATGACATGCCCCCTTTGCGCCAAGACTCACGAACCGGAGCCGGTTGCGCAATAGTCCGGGCTCGAGCGTTGCCAACCGCGATGCCTCTAGCGGTGGCAACACCGCCCTCTTCATCACCGACGCCGACGTCGTCATCGTCGACACCAAGCTACCGGGCTGGGGTCAGGTGATCTTCGACTGCGTGAGGTCCGTCACCATTAAGCCGATCACCACGATCATCAACACGCACACGCACGGCGACCATACGGGCAGCAACGAGTTCTTCGGCACGTCAGTCGAGACGATCGTGCACGAGAACACGAAGACGAACATGGCGAATATCGACGCCTTCAAAAGCGACAGCGCGAAGTTCGTGCCGAAGAGAGCCTACAAGGACAAGCTGTCGATTAGGACAGGAAAAGATCAGATCGACCTGTACCATTTCGGGCGGGGCTACACCAACGGCGACACCTTCGTCGTCGTTTCGGCGCTGCGGACGATGCACATGGGCGACATCTTTGCGTGGAAGGATGCGCCATTCCTGGACCTGAGCAACGGCGGCAGCGGCGTCGAGATGCCGAAGACGCTCGACAAGCTATTGAAGAGCGTCAGAAACGTTGACACGATCGTCGGCGGTCACCTGCCAAACCAGCAATGGAAGGACCTGCAGGAGTATCAACGGTTCAACGCCGAACTTCTTGCGGCTGTTCAGGCTGCCATGAAGGCCGGCAAGACCGTGGACGAGGCGGCGGCGTCGATCAACCTGACCAAGACCTCCGCAGGCGGGGTCTAAGCACGGGCCTGCTGTGGACGCGGGCGACCGCTCATAGAGGCACGGGAGGCGGCGCCGCGCTGACGGCAGGTGGCACGGCCAACAGGGGCTGGCGTCGCTTGGCAGCGCGTCCGGGCGATCTTCGAGTGGTGTGCAACCGCCGGCTGTCGCGCTGGCGACCACTACCAACCAGCCGCTGCCCAGCCATCGCCCGTAAAACAAAACAAATAGCTAAATAGCTAAATAGGTAAATAGATCAGAAAGCCCGGACCGGACGCACCCGTAACGGGATGAACTTGCTGTCGTAGAACTGGAGGCCACCGACAAACATCTGGTACCACGCGTAGTCCGCATCGATCTGCGAGGAGCTCCAGTAATCGTCGGTAGCAAACCCATAGGCACCACTAGCGAACGCGGCATTTTGACCCCCGAGCTCGCTACAAGACACACCTGTTGGAGGAGCACTGGGGTTACGTGAAGAGATACACATCGCATTCAACTCATCCTGGGATGGCAAGAACCAATCCGATTTGCCACCGCCTCGGTAGGCACGAGCGGCATTTGGGGCGCTAACCGTGCAAG
>SXGQ01691327.1_pt1 | contig 10457 bp, 18 predicted proteins | sample 3178371 | NCBI WGS metagenome assembly SXGQ01 (sample SAMN11356859, study PRJNA531348) | freshwater metagenome | isolation source: freshwater sample F1-20 | place: China: Fuxian Lake, Yuxi | collected 2017-12-25 | reverse complement strand
CCGTGGCTCCATCTACATCGACCAGAAGAAGAACTCCGAGACCTACGGGGAGCGCATCTTCGAGGTGACCAAGAACCGCTTCGGCTGCTCCGGTCGTGCCTACATCCTCGGCATGCGTCGCGACGGCCTCTACGAAAAGGGTGAGATCGTCTGAGATCTCTCTGATTCGTTCAGTGCAAAGTTCCCCTCCGTCCTGATAGGATTGTCGTCATGAGCAACATCGACTTCGAGACCCCGTCTGACATCGTCTCCCCCGAGGCGCTCTCTCTCGGCACCAACAAGCCGGTGGCCAAGCCCGACATTTCGAAGCTGCCCGACGCCATCGTCGGCGGTGTCGCCCAATTCAAGGAAGGCGACAAGATCGTCATCGAGCGCTACTCCTCGTTCCTGGCAGGCAAGCCCTACCTCGACACGAAGACGTACCGCGTCGTCCGACACGACGAGTTCACCGGCCGCATCCACCTGTTCGACGAGCAGCTGGACCAGAATGCCATCATGAACTGGAAGGAAGGCATTCGCTTCGGCACCGTCTTCAAGCTGGCCACCGGAAAGGTGGACATTTCCACGAAGCGCAAGCGTGGTCGCCCCAAGAAGCTCGTCGACGGCGTCGTCCCGGAGCCGAAGCCGGCAGGCGAGAAGCGTGGTCGCGGTCGTCCGGCCGGCGCCAAGAACCGTCCCAAGGAAGTCATCGCGGCCGAGAAGGCGGCGATGAAGGCCAAGCGGGCGGAGAAGGCGAAGAAGAAGGTCGCCAAGAAGAAGGTGTCGGTCGTCACGGTGGCGGCCCCGCCGAAGCCCACCAAGAAGGTGGTCAAGAAGAAGACCGTCAAGAAGACGGCAGCGGCAGCGAAGGTAACCAAGAAGAAGGCAGTGAAGCGATGACTCCCAAGTACCTACAAGGTGACAGGGTCCTGTGGAGGGACCGACAGAACTACATGGTCGCCGGCACCGTCCTCCGGGTGAGGATGGAACCGGGTGGTGCCACCTACGAGGTCGACGTCAACGGTATGGTCGTGTTGGCGGCGGAGGAGGACCTGCGGAGAAGCGGTGGTCCTCGCTGACGAGGTGGTGTTGAAGCCTCGCCTGGAGTACGCCCACATGTACGCCGACGACCTCAGCACCATCATCGGCGAATTCCATCCAGACGTGGTCGGCTACGCCCTCCCCGGACAGCGACACCACCTGTGGCACACCTTCCAACGGGTGCTGACCCTGGACGCATGGGGATGGGTGTCGGTCGACTGTCTACTGCTACGGGGAGGGGAGGGAAGCAGATGAAACTACAGGAAGTCACTCAACTGATCAAGTCGGGAGGGGAGGGACCGGATCGAGGTCTCTACCTGTTCCTCCACGTCAACGACACGGGACGCACCATCTGGGACGCCAACACCAAGCCGAAGGTGATCGCCTCCCCGGGGGAGTGGGTCATGAAGGTGGGCAAGTACGAGGGGAGGGGACTACGCAACCGTCTCGCCTCCTACATGCAGTGGCACCACGGGGAGGGGAGAGACGACCTGAAACCCTTCACCTCCACCCTCCGTCTCGCCCTGCTGCTGTCCCTCGACGAGTCTCCCCTCCCCTACAACCTCAATCCAGCTGCCCTGACGGAACCCTACTGGAACGGTCGGTGGTTCGACTGGCTGGACAGGGAGGGACTACTTGCAGGGGGAGGGAAGAGAGGAGAGTACAGAAGAGTGATACCCCTAGGGGAGGGGGAGATGAAGAAGCTGAGAGGGGAGGGAGAGGTGATAACGAAGGGCGTCTCCACCCTGTTGGCTGCAGTCGTCTGAGGGGAGACAAATGCAGAAAAGGCTCCGTCCCCGGGGAGGGGAGGAGCCAGAGGGGAGAGGGAGTGTCAGGGGAGAGGGACGCTCGGCATGGTCTCAGTATATCATAGGGACGCGCCCCATTGCACAGCGGTTTGAGCATTTGCTATTAGGCTAAGGCGTGTAGCTCTATGCAGCTCCGTGCAGCTCCGTCTCCCCCTGCGCACCTTCCGGCCTCCCGACTCTCCCTCCCCCCTGCAGCGTCTCCCCCGTGGCACTTTTTGGTCCTCCTTGGCACTTCCCGCCACTCAACGTTGTTTCTGGAATGACTGGGCCGGGGATGCCTCGCCATGGACGACTGCCTATATCCACGTGTACACACTTCCTCGACGACTGCATGGGTATCTTCATCGATTCCTGGAGGTGAGCTGGAGGTGAGCAGACGGGCGGCTACTGTTCCCCTCTACGACCCCTCCCTATAGACCTCCGTCTCCCCTTGTGTGCCTCCCCTTGCGGTCTCCCCTCCCCGAGTCTTTTCTGATTTCGTCTCCGCCTCCCGGTTAATTGGAATTCGTCGAGACGGGGTTACAGGTGGTCGAATATGCGGGAATATTCTGACATCGATCTCTGTGTCGGAGACAGTAACTCTTCGTGACATGTGTGGGACGTCGTGTTCTGCGGCCGGTTTCGCCATATCGTATGGCGTCATGAGATTACTTGCGATCTGTCTATCCTCCCTCCTGTCTCTCGGTTGCTCCCTCCTCCCGGTCCCTCCCTCTCGGGTGCCGTCGATGTCGTCGACCTCTCCCACGGTGAGGATTGGAGTCATCGGTGACTTCGGCAATCGGAGTCGGATCGAGTCCTGGGCCGCCGCCGACATGAGGCTCAACGACGTCTCCTCCGTCGTCACCGTCGGTGACAACGTGTATCCCTTTCCGAAGGGCGTCGGCACCTACGAGACACATGTTGGCCAGTTCTTCTCTCCCTGGATTTCCTCCCGATCTTTCTTCCCCGCCATCGGCAACCACGACTGGAACGGTCCTCTCGATGCCGCACCCTTCGAGGCCTTCTTCGGCGTCCCCCGCTACTACGACGTCACCCTCGGTCGAGTCCACTTCTTCTTCCTCGACTCCGACGACCGAGAGCCTGACGGCATTGGGTGGGACTCTCGTCAGGCCGCTTGGTTCCGCGATCGCATCGCGGCGTCTCCCGACGACTGCTTCCGCTTCGTCGTCTTCCACCATCCCGCCGTCTCCACTAAGGTGGATCAATCGGACTTCTGCATCGGTTGTGAACCTGTTCCGGAGATGGATTGGCCGTGGAAGGAGTACGGAGTCGACGGCGTCTTCTCGGGACACGCCCACTGGGCCGAGAGGTTCGAGCACCGGGGAGTGATGCACTGGACCGTCGGCAACACCACTGACGATCTCGACGCTACGGGATTTCCGGTGGACGAGAGGAATGCATTCTTCGCCTCGAAGTCGGGCTACGTCCTCATAGAGGCGTCTCCTGGGAGAGTCAACATCGGATTCAGATTCGTACGAGAACCTGTGGTGAGAGACATAGTGTCGATGAAGAAACACTGTTCATGAATATCAAATAAAAAGGGACAGGCCGCAACCTGTCCCTTTTGTTTTCTCCTCTTCCCTATATCACGGACGCGTCGGATAGATGCCCTGCCAACAGATGATGTAGTTGAGTCCCAGGGACGGTTGGTTGACCGACACGGGAGTCGTCGCACTGCCTGGGACGGTCAGATACTGTGTGGATCCCGTGGCTGTGTCTAGACCACCACGTGTCGACATGGGCAGGTTGGCCGGCGTCAGCGTCACGCTTTCCGCTCCCCACCTCTCACCCAGTTGATGATTGGAGCCGAGGGTCGGAGACTGTCCCACTCCCACCGGGACTCGTCCGCGAAGGTCCGGCAAGTTGAAGTTGCTGCGTCCGTCTCCTCCGTAAGTTGTTCCGAGGAGGGAGTAAAGCGCGGCGTACTGTTGTATCGGAAGCGACTGTCCCCAACAGTAGAACCAACCGTCAGGTGCGAAGTTGCCCGCGAATAGCTTGATTGTTCCTATGAATTCGTCCATGCTTGTTGTCTCCTATCGCCTTTCTGGCGCATTAATCCCTATTGAGTTGTACCTAGTGCGACGACTTTCCCCTTGATAGCATTGGAGATCATGCCTCTCAGGTCGTATGACTTGATCTTCTCTTTCAACATGTCGAGCTTCTCATTGACTTCCGGGTCGTCGGCCTCGCTGAATCTCACACCGCCCGTGGCGATCACTTCTTGGGCGCACAGTTCTGCGACGACGTCATTTTCACCCGACAGTTCATTGTTCCTGGCTGACGCCATCGTCATGTACTGGGCGACGTCGAACACGCCTCCGAACTCAAGGTCCTCGAGGATGTATTCCTCGAGTTCCGTGAGGATTGGACTGAAATCTGAGTCAGAGTCTCCGGCGGTGTCCTCACTGTCAAACAACGCGTGGACCATCATCCACGGAGTAGGCAGGAAGCCTGCCTCCAAATTTCTGACGACAGACAGTATCACACACCCACCGCCTTGAACGACCGATCCGATCTTTTCGACGTCGAGCGGTAAGTCACCTTTTTTGTCTTCAAGGTCTTCGAAATCTATTATTTCTAGGCGATGACCGCCTGGTGCCTCTATGCCCAACACGTCGTACAGTTCCTCTGAGTTGTCGATGGGTTGAATCCACACGTCGAACGGGAAATTCTTGAAGGCTGCAGTCGCCTTCTTCATGTACAGCGGAGTCTCGTGGAACCTTTTAACTTTCCTCGTCGGTTCACCCCCAGAGGCACCTATGGCACCGCTGATCATGCCACCATAGGCCATCTCGTCGAGGTATTCACGGATTAGATTTCTTAAGGTTCTTAGGTTTCTCATGTTTCCATAACTATACAGTTTGAATATCGTTATTTCTTGAATGCCGCCTTGAGTCCCAGATGGAGCGGCCACAACAGTACGAGGTAGGCGACTGACAGCCCCTCGGCGGCGACGTTCTTCTTCGACGTCTCCCTCAACCAATTAATGTATGGGTTGTCCGTCTGACCCATCAGTTCGAGAGCGGCCACCAACCACGAGGTGACGCCGGCGAAGAGGTACGTTGCTGCGAGACTTCCAATGATAAAGTTCATCATGGATTCCCCACAATGATCTTCGTCTCTCGGTGTCCGCCGATAGTTCTCGTGTACCATCCCCGTCCGTATGCCACCTTGGGATCCGGATGCTTGTCTTCAAAGTCAATGTCGCCTTGAGGGATTCGGGACAGAAGATTCCTCACCTCTTCCTCCGTCTCCACCGTCGGCAGTCCCAGTTTGCTGATAAGAATGTTGGCCGGCGCTCCCGACACCTCGATCCAACTGCCTGGTTGGGAGAAGAACTTCGTCATCATGTCCCTCAGTTTCGCCTTGCCCTCCGGAGATCCGTCCGTCACGACCGCCGATGCCTTGCGGGATCCCTGCCAATCTGTGTAGTAAATGCCGGCATCAGGCTCCGGATCATCATCGACATCTGCCACGAAGAAGTGTGTGAACTTGCTCTTGAGTCCCTCCGGGGTCTCGATCTCGCTCCACCCGCCCAAGGACTCATACGACTTCTTCGCCATCAAAGCCAAGGCATCTTCCACCTTTCCCATGATGGGGTCATCGGTCGACAAGGTGACGTCGTCGCCCTTCTCATGAGGCTCCAGGTCTGTCGCCTCTCTCAACACGGACCTGATGTAGCTTCGAAGTAGACTCTGGTTCATCTCTTCACCTCACATCATCGTCATGAGTCGTTTCAACGCTTCGTGGGACGTCATCTCCCCCTTGGCGCCGGTGGCGACGTAGTAGACGCATCGATCGAAGGCCACAGGTCCGAAGGAGATCACCTCGTTCTGAGTGGCCACATAGGACGGCATTCCTGACACGTTGCCCATTCCCTTGGGATTGATGAGGAAGTCTCCCCCACTCTCGTCGGCCACAATGACAGCGAGCACCTCTCCCGCCTTCATGTACTTACGAGTGAGGATGTCCTTGTTGACCCACTTCGGATCCAGCTTCGTCGTCCATGAGTGGATGCCAGTGGAACCCGAATATCGTCCTCCCGGCGTCATCGTTCCGCCACCACCGTCGGTCGGCTCTCCCACCGTCAACGCCTTCGGCTTCATGCCGAGGAAACCGGCGAAGGCCGGCGCCGGTAACTCCGCCAAGAGACGGTAGTAGGGACCGGCAGGAGGAGCGAGGACCTTTGAATACTTACCCTGTGCTATCAGGTCGAGAAGCTCCGGAGCGAATCCTCCAAGCGTATACTCCTCATTGTTGTAGTGGTCCTCGAGCGCCTTGAGGAGTGCGTCCTCCTCTGGTGTGTTGGGTTCCCGCTTCTTCGTCTTCAGGTCCTTGCGTTGAGGAGCGAAGAGGTACTCACCGTAGGGATCTGATGGTTCCGCCTGAGCTTCGGACAGAAGGCGCTTGTATATCGATTCAATGAGTTTCGACTTCATGAATCTATTTATCTTCCTAACGGTGAAAACGAATGCTTCTTCATCGAGAAACATTATAACTAATTCACGGATAATAGTTTGGAAGGGTCGTGTCCCACGAGGTGCACACCACACCTTCCTTGTTTATGTCTCCCCGGCACACTTTCTTTTCCTTCGAGGAAGGTTGAATGATGTTCTGAGGTTCGGCCATCATCATGACAGTCGTACTGATCGATGTGATGACACAGAAGAATGCGATCATGAAGGTGTTCATCATTTTAAGTATGATCACATGTGATAGTAGTCGTAAATTTGATTGATTATTTCAGTGACATTTGAGAGTCTCGAGGATGCATTCCCTGCTTTCATCGCAATCACAATCAACAGTTCTATTTGTTCCACAACCGTCTTCGACATGCACTGTCACACCGCATTGAGTTCCAAAAGATTCACATATCTCGTCGTCTGTTTCCTTGAGACAAATGGGCTGACTCAACGTCTTCATGGACGCGATGGCGACGAAAAACACCCATGCAACGAGAATGCTTCTCATAGCAGCACATGCACGAGGCAGTTGATGAAAAGGGCGATGAAGGGAGCGGAATTCACACCGAAAATGGTCGCCAATAGACCGATGCCAGATGCACCTAACCCAATAGCTATTCTAAGCTGTTTACGCCAGTGCTCATCGAATAGTTGATCTCGCACACCTCGTTCGTACTCTTCCTTGAGTCTATCGACATCGACTACGATCAATGTTCGTGTGTCGTCTATGTGCCTTTTGGATCCACCCATCAGCATACGCATACTATTACGTATAGACCAAAGACAACTTCGGAACAAAAGTTTACATATCTGAAATGGAGGTGTGTAATATATTGGACATGCAAAAGACCATCGCCGCAGGATTGTTCGTCACTCTCATCTCATCAACTTCTGTTGCGGAGGAACCTTTCAGGAACTGGTCGGTTGGCCTCGGAGCAGGTCCCACGATCGGGGCGGGATTCTTGGGTCGATACGACTGGGAGAGCGGATGGGGAGTTCAGGCTGCTGCTCTTCCTTACTATACGCCTGATAGCGCTTTCATGGTCGAGGGAGTGTCGGGAATCTATACGCTAGACAGAAACAGTCGAGGCAGCGTGTATCTCTCCCTTGGAGTAGTTGGTTGGCACAGGATGACGACGGAATACATTTGGCCCGTCATCGAGGGAAAGGTCGATGAAAATGGTAACCCGCTTCCACTGCCTATTGTCGATCCTACGAAGGTGAGGACCTGGTCGAAAGGCATTGCAGGTGGTCCTGGCATGGGATTCAGATTCAACTTCTTTGAGAACTACGTTTTCTCCATCGACCTTCCGGCCGCAGTGGTTCTCGAGGCGAAGAACGGTCGCCTCGTATTCGATTCATTCCGCCCATGGCCTAATCTTGCTTTGATGTACAACTTCTAATCAATCGTCGTCTACACCTCTGTTGTCCAATGAGAATCCCATCGGCGCGTGGTCAGATACCTCCGAAGAGCACTTCTTGAAGTCACCTCCACACAGCTCCTTCACGATGTCGACTCTCTCTGCGGTTCCCTTCCACTCCTTTGTGTACTTTGTGTCAAGGAGGATGTGGTCATAAGGAGAGGCGTACTCAGTTGCACCTAACGATGTATTGGTCACACCGTCATCTGCGAGCCTAAATCCAAATTTCGAAAAGGATGCAAAACCTGGGGTGTTACCAGGGCGGTTGAAGTCACCCATGAGAATGTAATCCTTCTCTGTGTCCATTCTGCGAAGATTATCGACGAGTCCTGCCAGTGATGCAATCTCTTTATCTCTCTGGCCTACATTGTCACCGAATACGATGTGCGTTGTGACGAGACAGAAGTCCACATTGGAAGTCTCTACACACGTCACAGCAGGCTCGCGAGTCCACACGTCGGTGGGATCAGGGACCACATTCATGTTCTTAATTCGACCTACCGAATTCCTCACAAGAACGCCATAACGCTCATAGTATCCCTTCTTGCCTACCTGGCCTGACACCTTGTAGGACCAACCCGGGAGCCTCTTGGCAACCTCACCTAGGCCTTCTTCGGTCATCACCTCTTGGACGGCGACCACATCGAATTTGGACTCAATCAACTTGGCGACGAGATCATAGTTCTTCTTACCGTTGCCTAGGCGTTTGATGTTCCAGGTCCCGACTCGAACGGTGTCCTTCGGACCAGCGAGGGTCTCAAACTCCTGGGCGGGAAGATGACTGGACAAAAGAAATGATGCGAGTATTATTGTGAGAATTTTCTTCATGTTCGTTAAGTATCTCAACATTATTTCCTTATCCACCACGATCCCAAAGCGGCGAATGGAAGACCCACCCAAGCACACGAGCCCAACCATCCTTCAGGAGTCCAGTGCGAGAATCCTGTCATGAGATTGAGGGCCAACCATCCGATCGTCCCACCTGTGAAAGTGAGGACAGGAAAACTGAAAGCGCAAAGCACAAGGTAGAGGAAAGTATCTCGGATAGATGGTAGAAACATCACCACCGCAAGGGAGAGCGTGAGAATGAAAAGCAGTGCCATGATTCCTCAGTTGAACATCGCGTCTATTTTATTCTTCAACTTGTCGATCTGCTCGTACAGATCGAGCGTTTTTGCATGTTCTGACTTCTCAATTGTGCGGAGACGAAACCACATTCGTACGCTCAACAGAAGAGTTGTCATGGAAATGAACCAGACAGCAACGAACCACATCTTCATCAGACCCATATCGAACATCACACACCTCACTTAGAAACGAGGAACTTCCAACCTAGTCCGACCGAACCGCCCATGGGAAAATTACCGAGTCCGGGCCTAAAGTTCACTGTCAGACCGGGGCCTCTCTCGAGGCCCGTCTCTGCACCAAGAGACATCATGGGAACGAGAGTGAATCCTGAGGTGTCACGCTCGCTCGCAGCACCTACGTTGTAGTAACCTCCGTACGGACCCACGGGACCCCATTTAGACAGGTCGATCCTACCTTGCTGAAAGATGATACTGCCACCACCAGCAACTGACAACGTCACCCAGGGAAGATTGAAAGCCACTCCTAAAAGAACAGGTGTCGACATGTAAGTGGATTTCTCAGAATATTTCTCTTCACCTGTCCACGTTATCCGACCACCTGGATAACGTATCGCCACCGTGGTACCTGTGAGTGTCATGTCGGATTCTCTATGCCCGATCACGAAACCTCCTAGGACAAATGCGTCAGCGGTGCCGACACTGTAGAACTTTTGGCGTATCCCCATTCCCAATCGCCCCGAAGTCTCTCTCATGTTCTCTTGTGAGATCCCCAAACCATAATCCGAAGACCCCGACCAGAACGCACCATTGAGGACAAGGTCTGTTTTTCTGTTAATAGGTAATTCCACACCAAGTGAGAGGGAAGAATTGCCCGTGTAGTATCCAAAGTTGACGGAGGCACCTAACATCGTGTTGCTGATGTCAACGTAGCGCCATGCTCCACCTCCCCACAACGTCACCTTCACAGAACCTTCTGAACCTCGAGGAGTGAACTGCAGCATTCCTCCCTCCCAAGAAGCGATGGAACGTTGACTGTCCACGATAGGATCAACGATATTTTTATCGATTTCAGTGAGGATCTGATCGAGGCTGAAACCTGCTGACCTCGCCGCGAGGTCGATTAAATCACAATTCTTTCCGATGCAGACTGCCGCGCTTGTCGTTTGAGTGACAAGCAGTCCCGACACGAGCAGTGCGAGGAGAGAGCGCATAATTTAAGTAAGACTTAACGCGCAGATAATTTGATCAAGATTGAAGTATTCTCAACTTTGAGCTGTGAACTGTCTGAATAACATTTTCGTGTAAAACAGTCCATAGATGGATGTGCTCAGGATCTCTGTCTACTATGAAGCCTGGCTTGTTAGAATTCCATACTTCTACCATCTCACCTGGCCGAAGATTTTCGCCCCACTTCATTTTTCAATCCACAACCGACCAATCAGCTCACCCAACTTTATCTGGATTGAATTCAATTCGATCGCATAATCCTGAGGTAAACCAATTGATCTACAGTCGACTGACAATTGCTGTACTTCATCAACAATTTTTAGAAGCTTAATCCTTAAGTCTCTCTTCTCATCCCATCTGACGTCGGTCATACAACTAACTATACTAGTCAGTCAGAGTTCGTCAATCATCGGGTCGCGACTTCAAAGT
>SXGQ01887011.1_pt1 | contig 10458 bp, 9 predicted proteins | sample 3178371 | NCBI WGS metagenome assembly SXGQ01 (sample SAMN11356859, study PRJNA531348) | freshwater metagenome | isolation source: freshwater sample F1-20 | place: China: Fuxian Lake, Yuxi | collected 2017-12-25 | reverse complement strand
TATTAAATGGCACATCAGGTATCGCGGTGGGTAGGGCCACCAACATTCCGCCTCACAATTTGCGTGAATTGGTGGATGGTATTTGTTTGCTTATCGACAATCCCGATGCCACCACGGATGATTTAATGGGGCATATTCAAGGACCCGATTTCCCCACGGCGGCGATTATTTGTGGACAATCTGGGATTCGTCAAGCCTATGAAACCGGTCGAGGCATTATCACCATTCGCAGTCGAACCAGCATTGAAGAAAGCAAGAAAAAAGGCAAAATTGCGATTATTGTGCACGAAATTCCATTTCAAACCAATAAAGCCAATTTAATTATTAAAATTGCGGAATTGGTACAAGAGAAAAAAATTCCCGATATTACGGATTTACGTGATGAATCGGATCGAAAAGGCTTGCGTATTTACATTGAGTTAAAACGAGATGCCACCCCCGAAGTGGTGTTAAATCAGCTGTTTAAACACACCCCATTACAATCTAGTTTTGGGATTAATATGGTGGCATTGGTTAATGGGGTGCCCAAAACCTTATCTTTAAAATCTATTTTGACTCATTATCTCAACCACCGAAAAGAAGTGGTGGTACGCCGTACCCAATTTGACCTTAAAAAAGCCAAAGAACGCTTGCACCTGTTAGAAGGATTTCGGATTGCGTTGGCCCACTTGGATGCGGTGATTGCCTTGATTCGGGCGTCTGCCAATGCGGATGAGGCACGCCAAGGCTTACAAGCCCAATTTGGGTTAACCGAGATTCAAGCCTCCGCTATCTTAGAAATGCGATTGCAACGATTAACCGGATTGGAACGAGATAAAATCGAGTCTGAATACCAAGAGATTACGTCAAGAATTATTGATTTGGAAGATATTTTAGCAAGACCGGCACGGGTGGATCAGATTATTAAAGATGAGCATTTGGAAATGAAAGATCGCTTTGGGGATGATCGACGAACTGAAATAGGTGGGGCAGTGGATGCCATGGACATTGAGGATTTAATCCCTGATGAACAAGTGGCGGTATTAATTTCGAAACAAGGCTTTGTTAAGCGGATGCCCGTATCACAATTTAAGAGCCAATTAAGGGGAGGTCGAGGGGTTAATTCCATGACCACCCGTGATGAGGATTCGGTGGAACACATTTTTGTGACCCGCACGTTGGATTATTTGTTATGTTTTTCGAACCAAGGTCGTATCTTTAAAATTAAGGTGTATCAGGTACCTGAAGCATCCAAACAAAGTAAGGGTATTTCGGTGGCCCATTTCTTACATTTAGAAGATGGGGAAACCTTAACCACCATGATTCCGGTGGCTAATTTTGAAAGCGATGACTTTTTGTTAATGACCACGCGCCAAGGTGTTATCAAAAAAACGGCGTTACAGGACTTTAAACATTTCAAAAATCGACCCATTATTGCGATTGTGTTGGATGATCAAGATGAACTGAAATGGGTTCAGCGGTCCACTGGTCATCGGGATGTGGTATTGGTCACATCGAATGGAATGGTGATTCGTTTTAATGAAGATCAAATTCGACCAACTGGGCGTGCGTCCCGTGGGGTTAAAGGCATGAGTGTAAAACCACAAGATCGATTAATATCCATGGATGTAATTGATCATGATGAAGCCAATTTGCATTTGTTAATTATTACCCGTTTTGGATATGGTAAAAATATTAAAATTGGGGAGTTTAAGTGTCAAAATCGGGGTGGAATCGGGGTAAAGTGTTTAAAATTTAGAAAAACCATCAAAGGGGATTGTGTCACCGCCGCTCTGATTGCCCAAAAAGAAAATGAAATGATGGTGGTGAGTAAAGATGGAACCATTTGTCGTCAAAAAATTGCTTCGATATCTGTGCAAAAACGAGAGTCCCAAGGTGTCAAAATCATGAAGTTGGACGACAAAGATGAAGTGATTGCCATGACCGAAGTGACAGAAGATAAGGCCCAAATGGAGTTGGAATTGAGTTAATGAATCAACCACCAATTCAAAAAGGGGCAGGGGGGGAATGGGATGAATTTGATTCGTTGGAAGCTCGCTTGGATGTTGCGCCTGATTCGCGATTACCCGACGATACCATGATGGACGAATCTGGGGACTTGGCTGAATGGGGACCCATGAACCACGAACCAGACTTTGGAATGTCGGATGAACTGGATGATGATGACACGATCCCTTTGATGGACAGGCAGGACGATCCCGTTTCGGATGACGACACCACCCTGGACCCATATGCAGATGGATCGGATTCCCCCAGCGGATGGGTGCCAATATCGGAGCTCGAACACCACCAAGATGATCAGCGTGCCATGGATGCATCCCTCAGCCCAGCGTCTGTGTTGGGGTATGCAGATGTGGTGGATTGGTTTGAGCCAGTGGTGTTGGCTTGTGATACACGGGTACCTGGCCAAGGATTGGTTTTTCGAAAGTGCTTAATGGCCATGTTGGCCGGTGGGCATGTGTTATTAGAGGGGGTCCCAGGTGTTGCCAAAACATTGATTGCCGATACCTTGGGTACCATTATGGGGCTATCGCCTAGTTGTTTAGCATTAACCAACGACTTGATGGTATCTGATTTGGTTGGCAGTGTGACACTGGATTCGGTTCGTCAATCGGAGATCCCTCACTTTGGGCCTATTTTTTCGCATGTATTCATTGCGGATGGGGTGAATCGGATGCCGTCCAAATTAGCGGGGGTATTATTAGATGCCATGCAATCCCGTCGGGTTAGGTTGCATTATAACCCATATTCGTTACCAGATCCCTTTTTTGTGGTGGGTATTTTGACCCAAGATGGGTATGAGTCTTACCCCATGACACCGGCCCTAACCGATCGATGGATGATGACCCTATTCGTTGATTATCCCTCGATTGAATCGGAGCGTGCGATGGTAACCAATATGATACGGGAGCGGGATCCCCATCCACCTGTTTTGGCCAGCCCTTTGCATGTGATAGAAGCCCGACGTCAGTGTGAGTCGGTTCATGTGGAGCCGTCTATTATTGATTATGTGGTTAACTTGGTGGCCGCAACCCGACAGCCTGGTTTGGTGGGGTTGTCTCATTTGCAACCATTCATTCTACGTGGGGCATCACCAAGGGCGAGTGTGGCTACTATTCAATTGGCGAAAGTGGGTGCACGACTGAGTGGCAGAACATATGTGATTCCGGATGATATCAAGCGATGTATTAAAGATGTCATCTGCCCGCGGGTGCAACTCACATTTGATGCATTTGAGTCGGGGATGACAGCTTCTACAATAGTGGATCAAATCATGGGAACCCATCCCACCCTTTAAATGTCCATACAAGATACGGTGGGTTTGGTAAAGCGCATTGTTTGTAAAACCCAACTGTTGGCGGATCACCTCGTTTCCTCACAAGGCTTTTTGCACCATCGGATACAGCATGGCTGTGCTTACTCAGAGCCCCTGATTCAAGCCCAGCCGGTGTGGATGATTGTCGATCCCTATGACATGGGGGTGCCGCCCGAGGATGGGTTGCCTCAATGTTTGGGCACTTTGGCATGGGTCGCGCTTAAATGCGGGCATGCATTTGGGGGGCATGTATTGACTGCATCCCAACCATTTTCAACGGCGTATGACACCCCAGAGCAATCGGTGTGGAACCTAATAAAAGGGGTGCTATTATCAAATGATCATACGAGACCCGGGACGCTTGCGGATGGGTTGCAGTGGGCGATCGACCATCTACCTTTAACCCATCGTGTGGTAGTGGTATCCGCTTTTTGGGGCAAGGGTTGGCAGTCTGGGTATGTGACATTGAGTCGGAGGCACCACCTGATTCCATTTCGACTGAATGGATGGGCTGATTTACCAATGGGTGGGCTGTTACCTATTACCCATTCCAAAACGGGTGACTGGCTGGTTTTGAATTCGCGTTCAGGAAAACAATACGAGGCTTTTTTAACATTTTCTCAAGACCAATCAGCCTTGCGACAAGCTGTTTTTAAACGACTCAATACCCCTGAATATGTGCTTGATAAAAAGCCAGACTTGCTCAGTATGGCCATGTTGATGTTGGGGCGCCATGGATCCAATTAAAGGGGTTCAAGTCATCTCAGCATCGGTGGTGACGTTGGGCCATCCGGTTCGAATCCAATTGGTGGTAACAGGGAAGGGGGCATCGGATGTTTCGGTCAGCCCATTGGCCAGTCAGCAATCCTTGGTCGTCCATACCCATTCTATGAGCCAAACAAAACAGGGTCGTGTGTGGCACACGCAGGTGGTGCCACTCGACACAGGATGGGTGACCATTCCAACAAGGGATATGCTGGTGAATGGGGAGGTTCGTTGGCAGATTCCAGCACAGGCCATTCGGGTTGATCCACCCGTTGGATTGCCGATAATGACGCCGCCCTTGATTCATTGGTTTCCGGTTCCTTTTCCAATGTGGGAGATGGTCATTGTTTGCTTGGTTGGCTTGGGGGTATTGGGAACGTGGCTAATGCGAAATCGGCTTCGTTTGGTTCGCTCAGATGGCTTGAAGGATGTCAATCATCCCCCAGCTGTGCCCCTATTTGCCTTAATGGATGCCCTTACTATTGGGTATACCCACGACCAACAGGGGGAGTTTTTTGAGCCAAAACGGTGGCGAGAATTATGGTTTGACTTAATGAATGAGTGGTATCAGGTATCGCGGCATGACACGTTAGACGATTGGCATCGGGCCTTACACCATCGTGTTAATGAGACCACTTGGCATGATATTCAAACCATTCACGAGACGTTGGATGATTTGATGTGGGGACCCAGGGGGCATGATGAGGATGACCGTGTACGCATCATGACCATTCGATCTATTTTGTATCGGTGGAGTCAGAGCCCATGATGTTTCAATCACCAGTGTGGCTTTTGTGCCTGCTACCTGTTGTGTGGATGGCGTGTCGTTCCCCGCGCTTAAAGGGGGTGCTACGGTGGGGAGGAGACCAACATCTTTATCCGATGGATCGGTGGGCGATGTATTGGGGAAGGTGGTCCAATTATCGGTTTTGGGGGGTCGTGGGGGCCTGCATTTTACTGTTGGCATCGCCGGGACATTACCAACTATCTCGTACTCCTTTGAGATATCGGGCATCGGTGGTGGTGGTCGTGGATACCTCACGCTCGATGTTGTCTATGGATTTTAAGCCAAGCTATCGATTGCAGGTGGTGAAGGAAGCCCTTAGCCACTGGGTAAAACGCAATCCGGATGTTGAATGGGGGATCCTATCCATGGGGGCTTCCATTTTTACCCAAATACCATTAACGGTGAATCAAGAGCTTGTGTTAGATGCCATTCAAAGTGTGCAAGTCGGGTCCGAGGGAGACGGGTCGAATTGGGGGGTCGGGTTGGTGGGAGGATTGGATCGTTTATTGGGTAGTCAGTCGGATCACAAGTGGGTGATATTGGTGACGGATGGGGGGGCTACTGGCGATGAAATGAATCCCATTCATGCGAGTCAACTCATGAGAATCCATGGGGTATCCTTACTGGCCATTGGATTGGGGGCATCGGGTGGACTACCGATTCCACTTTACAGCCCCAATGAAGGCCCCCATTACGAGCGATCATTAGAGGGGGATATCGTGGTCCCCGTTCTGGATAACAGCACATTAGAGGATATGGCCGTAGTGAGTCGGGGGGTCTATCAACCGGCATCATCGGGGACAGCCATTTTGGATTCTTTAATGCGGGTGTCCCAAACTTGGCCCAGCCAACCCACTTACGAAGAACAACGGCACTGGGTTAGTTTGAATGCTTGGTTGTTGGGCATCATGTTGGGTATGGTCGTCATTGATATGGTGTTGTCTTGTACACGGTTTAGGGGAATATGATCACGTTTGGCGCCCCTTGGATGGGGATATTTTTAGTGCTGTTATTTCCAACCGCTTATTTAATCGGACGCTCACGTCGACAATTGCGTGATCAACAGATCCAATGGACAAGCATGGGATTGACAGATAAGGAGGGGGGATTTGAGCGACAGTTGCGCCGTCATACCCGACGGTTGGTTGTCTATTGGGTAACACTCGCCAGCCTTCTTTTGGGTTTGATGCAACCTCATGTTAACGTCTTTCAATCCAAAGCTGCCCAGTCGACCCCTCCATTTAAGGAAAAAATGGCATTGGCAGTGGTGGTGGATACCTCATTAAGTATGGGAGCCCACGATATTCAACCATCGCGACTCGGGGAGGTGATTCGATTGCTACAGGGGGTGTCATGGCCTGACTCAATGAGTGTGGGCTTGGGAACCTTTGAGGGCATTTGGAAATGGCAGATGCCACTTGGTAATCACCGCACTTATTTTAAGATGGGAATTTCCACCTTAAAAGTGGGTCAATTACCTTTGTCCGGATCAAGTTTAAAAAGTGGGCTTGAGGTTGGTTTGGATATTTTGGGGGACTACCCTGGTCCAAAACGGATGGTGTTGTTATCTGATGGGGGGGATGGGGTGGGGGTTGAGGCCTTGATTCGGCTTGCACAACTCAATAACATCCCAATTGATACCATTGGAATTGGGGGGGCTCGTCCCGTACCCATTCCCAACCCCTATTCTCCCACCCCCTCGTTATTAATGGACCCTAGCGGAGGATGGGCCACGACTCAATTACACTCGAACCAATTAAAAGAGATTGCCAAGATGACGGGGGGCACTTACTATCAGAATCCCCGTCGTTTTCCACTTCGTATTTTGGGGGCACCGAGTCCATCGGTTCCTCGGAAAATGGATGACCGATGGGTATGGATCACGCTTGGGATTTTATTGGTGGGTGCTGTATGGATCAATTCAGAATATGGGTCGCGATCGTCATTATAAGTATGGGTCAGTCGCTCGTTGCCGGCGTGCTGGATGCGTATGGGTGGACCCTGTTTGGCAAACTCGTGTCTGCCACCTATCCCAATGTGTCCTTGTGGGGCTTTCAACAAGCTCGTGAGGCCTTACCCAATCATCCCCATACCCGATTTAACGAAGCCATGGCGTTGAGTCGTGTGGGTCGTTCGAACGATGGGATTGCGTGTTTATTACACATCGACTCGACTCGGTTGTCTCCGGTGGATCGCTCCAAACAGTACCAATGGTTATCGTTCCTTTATGAACAAAAACAACAGGTATTATTGGCACTCGAATGGAGTCGCAAAGCGGTTATGGCAACTCCTGGTTCCCCCGAAGCGGTGTTTCAATTGCATCGTCTGATGCTTCAATCAGAGCGATACGAGAAGGCTCGTCAAATGACACCCCTTTCTTCTGAGTTCCAACATCGATTATTTCACACCGTTTATGAAGTTGAGTTGGAGCATCGCATGAGTCGATTGGGGCACTCAAACCGACCCAAAGGGGCCATCCATTGGTAGGTAAGTGGGGGTGGGTTTGTTGGATGCTATGGGGGTTGGGCGGGGCCATTTGGGGCTTAACGGCTAAAGTACAATTAATACCGGATAGCATTAAGTTAGGGGAAAGTACCCTGTTGCGATTAACGGTATCTGGTAAGGGCGTGGAATCGTTGTCGAACGTGGCCGCACCCAATTTATCTGGTTTTGAAATCGGACCTTCGACTGAAGAAACAACTTTTTCACAGGTAGGGCGTCAATTAATAGCCCAGCGGTGGTGGCAGTATACGTTAAAACCATTACGTGCTGGATCTTTTAACATTCCGCCTTTTGTGATTGTTCATCAAGGACAAGTTCTTAAAACAAAACCACTGAATTTGTTGGTGGTTGAACCGGTTAATCCAAAGCTGGGACGAATACAAGGGGTGATTTCATTGCGTTCCCGTGTATCCTCCAAGCGGGTGGTGGTGGGGGAACCCATTCAATATGAATTAATTGCTTATAGTGATCGACCATTGGAGGCGGGCTATGTGGTTACCCCGCCACAGTTAGATGACTTTATTACAGTGGGGGTGCCCACCCAATCGACTCAGGCCAATCGAACGGATTCGGGTGTGGTGGTGCCATTACGACAACGGGTGATTGCGCCAACTCGGACGGGGGTGTTAACCATACCAAATGCCACCATTGTGATTCAATTTCAAGGACAAGCCATTAATCATGTGGCCGTTGCCGACCCCATTGAGATTGAGGTTCTTCCCCTGCCACCCCCCCCACCTCATTTTACTGGGGCGCTGGGAGAATTTAAGTTGAGATGGGAAGAATCGCCCGGTACGGTTCGCTTAAATACCCCCTTTCTTATTCGGATCGCCATCACTGGTTGGGGGAATACCTTGGGGCTTACTGGTGTAAATGTTCCAACTTCGACTCAGTATCAGGTTATAAATCATTCCATCCTTCCTCATTCGAATGGGTGGGCCCAGACCAATGTGGTGTATGAATTGATGCCCACTCAAGTGGGACGGATGGCTGTTGAAGGGGTGTCTTTAACCGCCTATTCCACCCAAAGACAGAGATTTTATACCATTATGCTCCCCCCCCTCTTTATTAAGGTCGAGGCCTATAAGGGCCCTATTTTGCCGTATTCACCCGCCTTTAAGGGGCCGCTCCCTACGTCCCGAGATTGGATGAAAGTGGCGATGGGGATCGTGGGGGGCAGCTTTCTGTTGATGGGCTTGTCTGAACTGGCGTTGTGGCGTCACCGACGCAAGCGGTATCGCTCTCAATTTAAAGAACTGAGAGGGTCTATTTTAACCCAATTGGCAATATTAACCACGCGACCTGCTACCCCCTCTGATGTGCAATGGTTACAACAACAGGTTTTAGTCGCCATTCAATGCAAGATGGGGGTTTCGATTATAGGGTTGCTACCAGCTCAACTAATGGGGGTATTGGTGGATTACACCAACGATCATGACTGGATTGACTTAATTTTAGAATGGTTTGATTGTATGGATGCTGTGGCTTTTTCTGGTGAACAAGTGTCCCCCGATGTGGTGAAGCAGTTGATTCAATTAACTCGCAAACTGATGAAGAAATTAGATCGGTGGGGTCATTAACATGACGTATTTTATGGCTGCTTGGGTCGTTTTGGGGATGTTATTTACGGGTTGGGTTCCAGTGGTAGCATCCCATCCGCCTTTGGTGAAGGATCCGATGATGGCCATGCAACTGGCCCATACTGAATTGGCCAAAAATGAATTAGGGGAATCTCGATGGGCATTGGAGACCGCATTGCGAATGGCGCCACGGTCCGATTTAATTCGGGCTAGTTTACAGGTCTTATCGCCCGCCATTCGGGGAGAGCCCGCTCCATCTATACGCAATCAATGTCTAGACCGGTTGTTGGTATTTACCTTGTCGGAGTGGGTCTTATGGGTATCGATTGGGTGGTTGGGGGTGGTATTCGGCTTGATGCACATCAGATGGACAGGTCGGTGGGCATTCGGATGGGTACTCCCAGTGGTATGGGGTGGGTTTTTAGGTATTGGGGGCATGGGCTGCTTGGGGCATGCATGGGTATGGCGGTATCCAAGGGCGATTGTGGTATCGGATACCACCATGCGAATGGCTCCCAGTGTTACGTCGGGTGGGATTCACCAGTTGTATGAAGGGGAACGGGTGATTCGTGAGGGGACTCAAGGCCGCTGGGTTTTGATTCGACGCTTAGATAATCAGTTGGGGTGGATATTGGCCCATTCCATTTGGAAACAACCATGAAACGCGCTTTGGGGATGATGGTGTTATTGGGATGTTGTCTAACTGAGTTCTGGGCAACCACGGTGGTATTACCACTTCGAGGTGGAGGTATTCCCGATTTATTTGAATATCATCCTGCAGGGGGGGTATTTTCAAATCCGGCCACCATGGTGTTACCCAATCATCATCGTGCCACTTGGCGATTGGAGATTCAACAACCCAATGATGGTCAGGTGACCCAGTTAGCGGGCTTGATGATTCCACTTGATACGGTTATGTTGGGGGTTGGTTGGTATTCTGATACGATTTCTGGTTTGGTTCGAACCACCCGACAACCCCTATCCAATCAGATTATCCACCTTCAAGAATTTGGGGCATCCCTAGATTGGATTGCACTAAACTTGGCGGTTCCTGTATCTAATGAGTGGACCTTGGGCTTAAGTGCGGATTTACTGAGGATGGGGATTGACAATCAAGATGGAATTGGACTGGCTGTGGGTGGGGGTATTCGGTTTGCGATGACGCCTGAATGGACGGGGCTGTTGGGGATTCGGAGATTGTTAAGTACCCCCTTTATTTGGACGGGTGGACATGGGGACCAAATCGATCAGGGGTACACAGCGGAGTTGAGCTATCAACCCAGTTGGGCGGTGGTTAAATTGGGGATGGATGCATCTTGTATTCGATTGGCTCTAGCGGTTCCTATCAGTCGGGAGGTTACCTTAATGAGTGATCGTGCTTTGGGCAAATATAGTCGATTTAAAAGTTATGTGTACGGCTCAAAACCTCTAACATTTTGGGAGACAAAATAAAAATATACTGGGCCGGACTGACAAGGTTCGGCCCATTTTTTTGGAGAATATATGAG
>SXGQ01242507.1_pt1 | contig 10458 bp, 11 predicted proteins | sample 3178371 | NCBI WGS metagenome assembly SXGQ01 (sample SAMN11356859, study PRJNA531348) | freshwater metagenome | isolation source: freshwater sample F1-20 | place: China: Fuxian Lake, Yuxi | collected 2017-12-25 | reverse complement strand
GAAGCGATCTTCCTACGGCGAAGAAAATGCATTTGGCCAGGATGCACGGCTTTAACGTGCGAGGCCGACCACCGCACACCATGGGCTGAGGGCGGAACAACATCACCCGACAACGGCGACCCGCTATGTCGAAAACACAACAGGTATAAAGCAACCGCCGGCTGCACCACAACTATTGACCACACCACTGGTGTCACCCATGTCCACACATCCGACGGAAGAGAACTCGTCCCCGTTTAGGACCCTCATTCTTTGGGGTGCGACTTCTTTACTTGATCTAGTCCCCACTTCGCGCCGGCACCGCACAAGCTCGCAGGTATCGCCGACATCATGAAACCGAAATAGTTGCGCGCACTTCCTTGCGACCCGGTTCCGAAAAACCAATCGACGCCCGAGGTTGAGAACCATCGAGTCGGAATCAATCCGTTAAAAATCTCACTCGCAACAAATGCACCGGCTGCAAGTCCAAACAACAAACACAATGGTGCGCAGACGACTACCACACAAACACCAAGAAATTTGGATCCAATCGGTGGATCCATAGATCTATTTATTACTTCTGATCCTCTTGATACTTACGAAGGCTCGCCATGCCGAACAATGTCGCACCGCCAAAAACGATGAAAAAGATGACTGAACCAAATGTGAAAAGCATTCCTTCGGACATTATTCACCCTTCCTTCCGGCCAAAATGAAGGCCCCCAACGCAAGGATTGACGGGACCCAGACTCCGACATAAATGCCGTTCAACTTGTCGCTTTGGTCATCCCCCGCAAAGTACAACGAGATACTGAGCGCCAGACTTAAGGCCGCTGCCAACAAGACACTGATTTGCAAAATGAGTTTCGGCTTCATGTCTTTACCTTAGTTCAGGAAATACAAAAAGGTCGGGTTCATCAGAAAGTCCAATGAACCCGACCCCTTCAGTAACTATCAGTGGTTGTCGCCCGAACGTGCCTTAGCAATGTTCAAGATCATCAAACCAAACAAGCCCTTAGCCGTAATGTCGGCCACGGTGTAAGCGAGTTGACGAGCAGTCTCGGCGCCTTCGTTGGTGGCATCGAAGATCACTGGGAACAAGTAGCCAATTGGGTAGACCAACCAAGTCACCAACAAAATCATCGTTGCGTTCTTGATCGACGAGGCAACTGCACCAGTCTCACGAGTACCTGCGGCCTTCAATTCTCCGGCAAGCGTGTACAAGATATAGATGAACGGCAACATTGAAAGAATCCAGAAGGTCCACTTGGTGCCATCGCTCGATGCGGTTTCGCCAGGGTAACCAAGTCCAATCATGAGGACGGTTGCCGGGACGAGAGTCGTCATGAGCTTCTTGCGACGATCTGACGTCACTCCGAGCACGATGAGCAACTCGATGACCAACAGCGGAACTGTGATCAACCAGTCGGCGTAACGATAACCCTCGTTCGTAAACCCTTCTGCGTGCCACTCGCTCCACATACGGTAGTAGTGATAACCAGCGATACCGACGACAACTGCCGAGACGGCGACGCCTGCCTGATACTGCTTCGCAACACTCTTGATCTGCGTCAAGAAGTACACGAATGCCCCAAGCATGACTGCCGTTCCGAAGGACAGAGCGTTCTCAACAAGTTGACTCAAATCTGGATCTAAAATTGTTTCCATAGCTAATAGTTCTCCTTCTCAGTGTGGAGTCTTCGACCCCCGAAAAAGAACAGTAACAAATCATCGGACCGATGTCACATTATGACGAACTGCAACGGGAAAGTTGGCGGAACTCTGAGCAGCCCCAACGGGATTCGAACCCGTGCCGCCACCTTGAGAGGGTGGTGTCCTAGGCCACTAGACGATGGGGCCAAGTAGCGGGTCAAACCCTATCAACTGGCGCCCGTATTTTCCCCCGAGGCCTCGTCGATTCGGCGCTTACGGAAGGCCACTACGCCACCAACAGCTGCGGCTGCCACGACGACTCCGATACCGATACCAAGCGCTCCGCCCGAGCCAGAATCTTCGTCACTGACTGGGGCATCTTGAGTATTTGGCGCAGCACCAACCAATGTGTCAACGGGCGAAGCAATCGGGGCTTCGGTTTCTGGTGGCGTTGATGTTTCAGTCGTCGTCATCACACCACGGAACGGTCCCGTAATTTCAAAGGTCATTCCTGCTTGTGGACCTTCGGGAACGGCAACTGCTCCAGCAACAATTTCACCCGGCGTCTTCACGCTTGGTCCGCGCTGCGATGAGAAATACAAACGATCACGCGAAGGGTTAAACACTGGGCCGGTCATTTCTGAACCGTCATGTCCCTGACCAACAACGCGAACGAAAGGAGCAAGCGCACCTTCTGGTGTGATGATGATCAATTCCATGTTGCCGCCATCTTCGGCAACGAACAGATCTCCTGAACCAGCATCAACAGTGATGTTGTCAACGTGTGACAGTACCGCGCCTTCAACGCCTAATCCATCCGGGTCGCCCTTCCACAAAAGTGTGTACTTCTGCGCGGCGATATCAATTCCGTGTACCGAGTGATCACCCTTTGATGTGAAGTACACCCAACCTTGGTGATACCAACAGCCTTCATTGCCCGGGAAAATTGTGGCACCAGCAACTTGTTCACGCGTCGGAACTGTTGCGCCCGTCGGGTCGGTCAATGCTCCCCATGTGACACTGCCATCTGCGGCAACAATGCATGCTTCCAACTTTCCAGCCGAGAGATCTGGGTATGCCGTCGGGGTGTAACGATAAAACACACCAGTCGGATTGTCTTCGGTGAGATACACCTGCTGATTATCTGGATCAACGGCTGCTGCCTCGTGTGCCCAACGCCCCATCGCTTCATGAGCAACTGCGGGTTTTGCGCCAGTCGGATCACATTCCCAAATTCGACCTTGGCCCGAGAAGTTTTCTTCGCCGCTCAACCAGGTACCCCAAGGTGTTGGTCCACCTGCGCAATTTGAATTGCTGCCTTCGAGAATTCGATAAGCATCAACGATGTTTCCGTCGGCATCAAAGTGAATGGCTGACACACTTCCCGAGTCGGGTGCCATGAAATCAAACACTTCGCTGTTGCAGGTGTAGTACCAACCACCATTGCCGTCTTCAAATGTGCCGGCGCCATCGGGGAACATATGCCAGGCGTGATTAGTCTCACCAACTATTTCACCTGACACCGCGATGACACGCGATGTAAATCCGGCGGGCAACAAGAGACCATTTTCGTCAGGGGTATCAGAAAGTGGCCCGTACGGACTCTCGCCTGCAGTCGCAGAACCTTCTGCAGATCGTGCCGAAGCGGGCCGAGCAAACATCGCCGTTGGCAACATCACTCCCGCTCCCGTTGAAACAACTCCGGCTCTCAAGAAATGTCGACGATCCATGATTCCCCCTCTTCGCCCTCGGGCAATGACAGAAATCTAGATCAATCACGACCCACCTGTGTGCGCCTTCAAAATTGAATCGGGGCGGTTCCCCCAAGAGGAAACCGCCCCGATTCAATTGTCGTTAGCGAGGTCTAATCAGATAACGCGACGGCGACGTACGACAACCAATGCGAGACCGATCATCGTCATCAAAGTCGCCATGACTTGAAGACGCGATGACGCACCGGTCGCCGGCAGGTTGTTGACAATTGGGTCTCCCCCAACAGTGGGCTCGTCAACGGTGGGATCATCAATAGTTGGATCGCCCGATGGCAGACCCTGTGCCACGACAAACTGGGCACAATCGCCTTCGACATCGGCTTCGTCGTCGGTTCCCGCATCAACGGTGCCAACAACCTTGTAGTAGTAGGTCGTCCCTTCGGTGAGTTCCGTCGCGTCGAACGAAACGGGGGTTCCCGTGGCTGCCGAGGTCGGCGTGGCAAAAACGGTCGTACCCGTGGAGCAGTTCGCATCAATGCCAAAGATAAATCGAGTGCTCGTTGCAGTTTTGCTTCCAATCAGGTAATCGCCATTAAGAGTGGCCGTCGTGCCCTCAACAGCGGTCGGCTGGTTAGTGACCGCTCCAGTCAAGGAAATCTGCTGGATCGAAAGAGTGGTAAAGGAATTCCCTCCGAGCTGCTCAAGAGTGCTCTTGTCCTCGCTCGCATCCATGTCGTTGAGCTCCTCAACAACTTCATCGGGAGTACGGCCCGACGCAGTCTCTGACTCGACGAACTGCTTCGTGCTGATCGACTTGCACAAACCGGCGTAGTCGACGCCGTTGTACGACGTCCCGTTGTAAATGGCGAGACCTGCGTCGAAGTAGTTCAAACCGGGGAAATTGCTCTGGATCGGATTGCCAGATACGTCAACGTTCGGGACGATGTCACCCCACTTCTTGTCAGTTGCCGGCGAGTACGTATGGTTCGGGTCGAACACGTTGGCGATCGACGCGTCTGGTCGGGAGGGACCGAATTTTCCAACCGACCAATCGTTGTGTGCACCGGTGTCGTTGCCGTGCTTCGAATTGGCTCCGCCAACGATCGAACTCTGCGACACGGTGATACGGCGGTACGGGTTAGTCACCGAATGGGTGCGGTGGCAAATGGTGACTTTGGTGCTGCCCGAGGGACGTGCCGCGTTCAGATTTGAGCCAGTCGGTACCAAAACACTCAACAAAATCAGCGAAAAAAAAGTGGCAAAAGCCGCCGAGCGAACTGGAAAAAAAGTCATATATCGATATTAACTACAAATATCAGTTTTATAGTTACTAACTAGACTAAAGGTCAAGATTTAGGGATAACCCTATGGGTGGCGGTCTCAAGCGACCAAAAATCATCACTCCGGAAACTCTTTGCTGGGGAGCAAGGAATCGAACCCTGAATAACAGAACCAGAATCTGCTGTGTTGCCAGTTACACCACTCCCCAATGAACCCGAAGGCTCATAAGAACCTCAATGCTACGGGCGCAAGTGCGTGGGCAAAACCTGAAAACCGTTACCAATGAAAGTTTCAACCAGTAACGATTTAACCCAGCAAAGACTCGACTCGATCAAAACCAAGAATTCGCCCGAGCCCGACACCCGCCGCTTCTTCAAGATGTCGTTTGAAGTTGCTCCAACCCTGTACCGGACTCGTTGAAGATGACGAGGTATGTGCCCGAAAGCCCAACTCTTCAGCCATTAAACGAATGCGCAGGCTGTGATACGGATCGCTCACTAACACGATGGTGCCGATAGCCCGATCACGCGCCAATTCCGCAACATTCTGTAACGACTCCCATGATGAACGACCAGTGTCTTCACCGATGATCACGCTGTCGGGGACGCCATTTTTCACAAGGTAATTAGTTGACGATTCAGCCTCGGTGAAACGATCGCCAGGCTGATTTCCACCCGTCACGATGATCGTTGGCGCAATACCTTCGTTCCACAGTTCAATCACATGGTCGAGTCGAGCTTGCAACTGAGACGATGGACGTCCGTCGTATTGTGCAGCACCCATCACCACAATCGCATCAACTTGTCCGCTGTGGTGACTACGCCCCGTTGACCACACCTGAAAGAGCGAGATCGCAAAGTACGCAAAGATCAACGACAGAAAAACAGCAATACAACCGACAGTTCGTTGCCATCCGCCACGTCGCCACCACTTCGGTGCTTTGAATATGCGACGTTGCAGTGTTGCGACAACAGTTCCTCCGACCGGAGTCTCATCGCGAGACATGTTCGGAGATTCGGTGCCCTCAGAACTCAATTCGGTCATGCTGACGCGAGTCGTTCCGTAGCAGCACGCAAACGCTTCATCACTTGCTCTTCGCCCATCAGTTCGAGTGCCTCAAACAATGGTGGGCCGATTGTGCGACCAGTAACTGCAACACGAATTGGCGCTTGTGCCTTGCCCAGCTTCAAACCGCGAGCAGCACCAGTTGCTTCAATGCACAACTTCAACGAATCGTGATTCCAGTCAAGCCCAGTTGACAACGCAGCAATCGCGTCATTCAACATTTCAACACCATCGGGCGAACCAAAAGTTTTTTTCCATGAATCTTCGTCAATGAGTGGCTCATCCAAGAATAAGAAGTCAACCAACATTGGTAATTCGGTCATCAAAACCAAGCGAGTTTGGGCCAATGGAGCCATCGCTCGAAACTTTTCTTCATCAAATTGGGCAGGTGTCCACGGAATATTCTCACCAACCAAAAATGGTTGTGCCGCTGCAAAGAATTCATCAGTTGACATTGCTCTGATGTACTCACCATTGAACGCAGCCAACTTTTTCAAGTCGAAAAATGCCGGTGAATGATTCACATCTTCAAGTTTGAAGTCGCGTTCAATCGTTGACCACGGAACGATTTCGGTTTCACCCTGCGGCGCCCAACCAAGCGTCATCAAATAATTGATCATTGCTTCGGGTAAATAGCCCTCATCACGGAATTGCTCAAGAGCAACCTTGTCGCGACGCTTCGACAACTTCTTGCGCTGCTCGTTGACGAGCACCGGAACGTGAGCCCACACCGGCGGCGTCTGACCAAGTGCATCCCAAATCATTTGCTGCTTTGGTGTGTTGGGCAAATGCTCTTCGGCACGAACCACGTGGCTCACGCGCATCGTGACGTCGTCAACCACATTGGCCAGCAAAAACATCGGTGAACCGTTTCCGCGCAGCAACACAAAATCTTCAATGGTTTCGTTGGCAAATTCAACGCGACCGCGCACTAAGTCATGAACAACTGTTTGACCTTCAGGAACTCGAAAACGCAACACTCGTCCGGGCCCGGCTTCAAGACCACGATCGCGCGAGTAGCCGTCGTAACCCTGCTTGCCGTTGGTCTTGGAACGTTCTTGAATCTGTTCGCTGGTGAGGTCGCAGTAGTACGCCTTTCCCTCGGCGAACAAACGCTGAGCGGCTTCAATGTGCGCCTCGGCGTACTGGCTCTGAAAATACGGACCCTCAAAGGTGGGGTCGTCTTGACGCACGCCTATCCAAGCCAGCGCATCAATAATTCCTTGAGTCCATTCTGGCTGGTTTCGAGCCTCATCGGTGTCTTCAATGCGCAACACAAAGGTTCCGCCAAGACGTTTAGCCAAGGCCCAGTTGTAGAGCGCCGTACGCGCACCTCCAACGTGAAAAAAGCCGGTTGGAGAAGGGGCAAAACGAAAACGCGGAGCAGATGACATGACCCTGACACGCTATCTCGCAGGGGTCGGGGTCATATGGGCACCAGTTCTCTGGTCTGGGTTCTCACGCTCTAGCAAGCCCCAACCTTCACGCACGGGTAGCGTTGCCCGCATGTCTCAACGCAATGTTCTCGGTGGCGAACTCGCTTCATGTTCTTTCGATCCCATGACCGGCTACTACCGCACCGGATGTTGCGAATCACGCGGCGATGACCCGGGTGTCCACGTTGTGTGCGTGCGCGTGACCAGCGATTTCTTGGCATTCAGTCAAGGCCAAGGCAATGACCTCAGCACACCCATGCCGCAGTACGGATTTGCCGGTCTCAAAGATGGCGATCAATGGTGCTTATGTGCCTCACGTTGGCAAGAGGCTTTTGAAGCTGGCGTCGCACCAAAGGTTGTTCTCGAAGCAACGCACATGTTGGCTCTCGAGTTTTGCAACTTGGCCGACCTGAAAGCCCACGCCATCTCGGCGTAAGTCGCTCCAGAATTCGTACTCATCCATCTCATCCATAGATGTAAAAGTTAGAAATAATCCCCATATTTGTGATTGTTGTCTATACTTTTCCGTATGGTCCAATCTCGACGCCGCGCCGATGCAGCCCGCAATGACGACCTCCTCCTCGACGCAGCCCTTGAGCTACTGCGCGAAAAGGGCCCCGACCGAATCGCCGCTCTTGATCTCGCCCGTCTTGCCAAATTGACCACCGGGGCGGTGTACGCCCGCTACGAAAACAATGAAGAAATCTTGGTCGGTCTGTGGCAGCACCGCATCAGTGGTCCGATGCGAGCCTTTTTTGAAGCATCACTGCCGGCCATTAGCCCTGGACCAAACCGTGCCGAGGCTCAGGCAATCATCGCCAAGACCATCAGCAATCCGCAAGGTCCTTTGCGACCCGGCATTGCGTTGTTGATCGCCTCATCTCGCATTCCGGAACTTCAAGAAATCATCGTGCCCGAAGTGCAAGGGTGGCTCCGAGACATGGGCATCTCGGACGATCGCTCAGACGTTCAATCTCTTCAAAAACTTGGCATCATCGGTTTCGTTCTTGGTTGCTTGTACTTCGCAGCAGCCGACATGTTTGATTTCGCCGACTGGGAATCCGTCAAGCCTCTCGCCCACTATGTCCTTGAGCATCCGACCATCGAAGGTATCAGCGATATTCCAAACATCCGTCCACCATCAATCATTGTCACTTCCGACAATGAGATTCGGGACTCACTTGTTAACGGTGCTGCACGGGTCATTGCTCGTGGCGGAGTTGAACGAGCGACAACACAACGTATTGCCCGAGCCGCCGCGTTGCCACCAAGTGCACTTTTTTCTGAATATCGAACCCGACAGGCACTTTTCAGCGATGTTGCTGAAAAGTTGTTGCACCTGATTTTTCGCGGAGCCCGCGCCGAAGATATTTTGCCGGCTCCAGATCAAAACCCAGGCGACGTCAGAACACCAACTGATTTCAATGACCCAAGACTCATCCTGCACCGTCAATTTCTCACGCAACGAGGAACAGCCACAACTGCCGCTTTGCTCACACCAATTGCGAAAGAGCAAAGACGTATCAGACTTGAATTCCACTTGGCTGCAATCACTGACCCGATTATTAAGAATGCCCTACTCAAGGCCGACGATTTGGCAACAGAACACGCCACAGATTTGCTCAACTCAATGTTCGGTGTACCCAAAAGGCTCGGAGCACCCACAGTTCGTATGGCACGCCTTTTAGTGCAAGGTTGTCTGCTTCTTGAAGAAATTTCCGAGTCATTGAACGGCCGCGACCTTCGATATATCTACAAACCGTTGGCTGATGGGTTCTCACACATGATCGTCAACGAACCCTTAGCACTAGAAGATAGCAAACGTTAAATAGCTGACATCAACAATGCCGAATCGCCAGTAATTGCGGGCAAAAGTCCATCAACTGGTGGCATTAACTGTTCACAGAAGAAACGGGCTGAAGCAATTCGTTCCGCGACACATGCTGCACCAACTTCACTGACCGCGTCTTGAGCAATCACTGCAGAATCGGCCAGCAAGAAGCCGGCCGTCAACGTACTGATCAAGCGCATGTACGGAGTTGCACCCGACAATGAGTCAAGTGGGTTACTTGAATGTTCGGCGAGCCATGTTGTCGCTGCGCGTGTTGCGGCCAACGTCTTGCGCAATGCTGCACTCGCTGCCTTCAGGTCGGCATGAGTATCTAGTTTGCTGCACAGGGTTTCAACTGAATCAAGATGGCGCTTCACAACTTCGCCGCCACGCAATCCAAGTTTGCGACCCACCAAGTCAATGGCCTGAATACCGTTGGTGCCTTCGTAAATGGTTGTGATACGCGCATCGCGATAATGCTGCGCGACACCAGTCTCTTCGACGAATCCCATACCACCGTGAATCTGCACTGCGATACCAGTGAGTTCAACACCCATGTCGGTGCCCCAACCCTTCGACATCGGCGTCAACAAAGCCGCCAAGTCAGATGCAGATTCGCGTTCAACGGCATCGGGATGATGCTTCGCAACATCAAGACATGCCGCATTCCAATAGGTCATACGACGCAATGCTTCAAGAGTCGTTTTCATCGTGAGCAACATGCGCTTCACATCTGGGTGATCAATGATTGGCGAGCTTTCACCTGCTGGCGCTCCTGGCGCACGGCCCTGACGACGATCTTTGGCGTACTGCAACGACTGCTGATACGCACGATCGCCCAATGAAAGGCCCTGCAAACCAACCGAAAGGCGGGCCTGATTCATCATCGTAAACATGTATTGCATGCCACGATTTTCTTCACCGATCAAATAGCCAACTGCTCCACCATTGTCGCCATATGTCAGAACACACGTGGGGCTGGCGTGAATACCTAGTTTGTGTTCTACTGACACACACTTCACATCGTTATGACGACCAAGCGAACCATCGTTGATCAACAGATATTTCGGAACGATGAAACACGAAATTCCCTTTGTCCCTGGAGGTGCATCAGGAGTGCGTGCCAACACCAAGTGAATGATGTTTTCGGCCATGTCATGTTCGCCGAACGAAATGTAAATCTTGGTTCCGGTGATGTTGTATGTGCCATCAGCATTCTTGACTGCCTTGGTGCGCACTGCACCAACATCGCTGCCCGCGTCTGGCTCGGTGAGGTTCATCGTGCCCGACCATTCGCCAGTAATCATCTTGGGCAAATAGGTCATACGTTGATCTTCACTGCCGTGATACATCAACGCGTCAATCGCTCCTTGAGTCAACAACGGGCACATCGAAAATGCCATGTTGGCCGCAGTCATCATTTCTTGAATGGCAATGCCAATCATCCACGGGAATCCACCGCCTCCGTAACCACTTTCAAACGGCACCGCTCCCCAACCTG
>SXGQ01344537.1_pt1 | contig 10459 bp, 8 predicted proteins | sample 3178371 | NCBI WGS metagenome assembly SXGQ01 (sample SAMN11356859, study PRJNA531348) | freshwater metagenome | isolation source: freshwater sample F1-20 | place: China: Fuxian Lake, Yuxi | collected 2017-12-25 | reverse complement strand
GCCGGTGCCGCCGGTGAGCAGCGCGTCGAAGGTCACGTCCAGGCGCCGCGCGTCGACGGGCGCGGGCCAGAACGCGGTGCCGCGCTGGTTGGCGGTCGCCGGCGTGAGCTCCAGCGCGCCGTCGACCAGCCGGGCCGCCCCGTTGCGCCGCCAGCCCGTCGCCGCCTGGCCGGGGATGATCCCGGCCGCCGTGAGGTCCGCTGAGACGATGCTGCCGTCGTCGGCGGTCACCCGCCAGCGCGCCTGGACCTCGCCGAGCTCCGTCGCCGTGAAGCGTACGGTGCGCGACACCTCTCCCCCGGCGGGGACGACGGTGCCCGTGTCCAGCGGCGCGTCGAGGGCGAACTGGCCGCCGGGCGGCCTCGATCCCGTGATGGTCACCTCGCGGGTGCCCGTGTTGCGCAGGGTCACCGTGCGGGTCGCCGCCTCCCCCGCCGCGACGTTGCCGAACGCCGTGCTCGCCGCCGTGGCCTTCAGCGCGCCGACCGCGGGACCGGCGTCGCGATACGCCGCGGTCAGCGTGAGGTCGTCGGCCGTGATCGTGAGGTCGTGCAGGCGCGCGCCGCCGTCGGACCAGCCGTCGAACTCCCAGAGCCGGCCCTCGCGGACGAACCGCTCGGCGGCGGAGACCGACGTGCGGAAGCCGACGGCCGCGTCCTGCGCGTACGGCGCGGTGCGCGCACGGCCCGCGTACGTCACCGGCGCCCCGGCCGGGCTGCTCTCGATGCGCAGCGCCGAGGTCTCCGGCCGCAGCTCGACGGTCCGCTTGGCGGAGAGGCCGGCGGGGTCGGTGGCGGTCAGCTCGATCTCGTACCAGCTGTCGGCGTCGTGGTCCTGCACGGCGCGGAAGCGCGCGTCCTCGGCGCCGGCCACCTGCACGATGGGGTGGGTGTGCCCGGCATGGTGCAGCGTGACCCGCCACGAGAGGGCCTCACCGGGCAGGTCGCCGGTCTCAGGGTCGGTCGCGGTCCCCGCGAGGTCGATGATCTCGCCGCCGCGGAACGTCGCGCCGTCGGCGGGCGCTGTGATGCGGGGCACCGGCGGGTCGTTGCCGACCGTGATCGTCACCGTGTCCGTCGCGGTCTCGCCGCGGCCGTCGTCGACGGTCAGCGTCGCCGTGTACGTCCCGGGCGCCGCGTACACGTGCTCGGGCGCGGCCTGCGCCGTCGCCGGGCTGCCGTCGCCGAAGGTCCAGCGGTACGTGAGCGTGTCCCCATCGGGATCGGTCGACCCCGCCGCGCTGAAGCGCACAGTGAGCGGGGCGCCCCCGCTGGCGGGAGTCGCAGCCGCCACGGCCGTCGGCTTGCGGTTGCCCTCGCCGTAGGAGATGGCCCGCACCGACCCCGTCCCCGGCTCGCCGGTCCCGAACGAGACATACGCCAGCTCGCCCGCGGGCGTCTGCAGGAGCTGCACGCCCGACCAGTCCGTCGCGAACGTCGTGACCGAGGTGACGCGGTCGGAGCCGTCGAGCTCCAGGCGCTTGACCCACTGCTGCGCGTAGTCGGCGACGAAGACATCCCCCGCGTAGCCGTCGGGATACCGGGTGCCCGTCAGCATCGGGCCGCCGATGACGGCGCCCTCCTGGCCCTCACGCGTGTAGGACCAGGCCGGGCCGCGCGCAGCGAGCGGCGTCCCCTCCTTCGCGTACTCGGCCGAGCAGGCCGCCAGCGCCGCGTAGCCGCTCGTGCGCCCGGAGCCCTCGTAGCACGGCCAGCCGAAGTTCCCGCCCGCGCTGCGGAGGACGTCGACCGCCTCGCGCTCGGCCCAGCCGACGTCGCCGACCACCAGGCCACCGTCGCCCGGGAGCAGCTCGAAGCGGAACGGGTTGCGGAAGCCCTTCCCGTGCAGCTTCGTGCAGACCTTCGCCAGGTCGGTCTCGGCCGGGCAGAACGCGTGCCCCGGCAGGCCGCGGCCCTCGCGGTCGATCCGCACGATCTTCCCGGCGAGGCTCTGCTCGTCGTACGTGCGCAGCGCCAGCGGGTCGACGAGCGAATAGCTCGCGCCGTCACCGGAGCCGACGTAGAGCGTGCCGTCGGGGGCCGACCGCACGCTGCCGATCGAGTGCGAGTCGCCCTCCGACGGGATGCAGTCCACGACGTTCGACGGCGCGGGGCAGAGCCCGGCGACGTACGAGCCCAGCAGCACCCGCGGCTCGGTGAGCTCTCCCGCCGCGGTCAGGCGGTAGCGGCGCAGCTGGGACACCATCTCGCCGAACCGGTCGGGGTTCCCCGGCTGGAGCTCGTAGGTGAAGAGCAGGTAGACGTACGGGTTGGTGGCGAACTGACCGTCGACGGCGAGCCCGAGCAGGCCGCGGTCCCAGTAGCTGTGGACGATCGAGCGCAGGTCGAGAATCTCGCGCGCCGTCGTCTCCCCGGGCGCGACGAGCTTGACGACGCCCTCCTTCTCGGCGATGAGCATCCGGCCGTCCGGCGTCCACGCCGCGGCGGTGGGCATGCTCAACCCGCCGACGAGGGCCCGCTCGGAGAACCCGGAGGGCAGCGTCGCCGCGTGCGCGGCGCCGGGTGCTGCCACCAGAGCGACAAGCACCCAGACAGTCAGAAAAAGTGAGCGCAGGACGTGCGGCACAAGACCCCGGAACCAGGTATACCGCACCCGCCGGAAATCCTCCGCAGACGCTGACCATGTTGGGAATCTTGCATCGTGCGTGTTCCGCGCGCGGAGCTTCCGACCGTTGGGTAGGGTCGCGCGCATGTCCCTTCCCGAGCTCTTCTCCGTCCGCGGCCGCACGGCGCTGGTGACCGGTGGGTCGCGCGGCGTCGGCCTGATGATCGCCCGCGGCCTCGCGCAGGCCGGGGCCGAGGTCATCATCTCCTCACGCAAGGCGGACGCCTGCGAGGCCGCCGTCGCCGAGCTGTCGCAGCACGGCACGGCGAGCGCGATCCCCGCCGACGTGTCGACGGCCGACGGCGCCGCGGCGCTCGCGGCGGCGGTGGCCGAGCGCGTCCCCGCGCTGCACCTGCTCGTCAACAACGCCGGCGCCACGTGGGGCGCGCCGCTCGGCGATTTCCCCGACGCGGCGTGGGACCGCGTGATGGACGCCAACGTCCGCGGCATGTTCAACCTCACGCAGGACCTGCTCGGCCCGCTGCGCGCAGCGGCATCGGCGGACAACCCCGCGCGCGTGCTGAACATCGGCTCGGTCGACGGCCTGCGGGTCCCGATGACCGAGAACTACAGCTACAGCGCGAGCAAGGCTGCGGTGCACATGCTCACGCGGCACCTCGCGAAGCGGCTGGCGAGCGAGCACATCACGGTCAACGCGATCGCCCCGGGGCCGTTCGAATCGAAGATGACGGCGTTCATGCTCGACAGCGAGGAGGGCCGCGCGGCCGTCGCCTCGACGGTGCCGCTCGGCCGGATCGGCGGCGAGGACGACATCGTCGGCACCACGCTGTTCCTCGCCTCGCGGGCGGGCGCGTACCTGACCGGCGCGGTGATCCCGGTCGACGGCGGGATCGTGGGCTGCGCCTGACGCCGCTGTCGAGTTCTCCGTGACATATCCGGTGAACGCGACACCGGCGTAACTCACGACGGCCTCTGCGGTTGACCTGACACCCCTTGTGTCGCGGAGCCGACAGTCCGCGGCGCCGGGGCAGGCCACCATGTCGATCACACCCCACCCCGGCGCGCTCCCCCCGGCGCGCCGGCCGGTGGGGCGTCCACCCCGACCTTCAGGAGTCCGCCGTGTCCACCAACCGCCGTCTTCGCATCGCCGCCGTCGCTGGTGCATCGCTCGCCGCCGCACTGGCCGCCGCGGGCCCAGCCGCCGCGGCGCCGGCCGTCGCCGGTGAGTTCGCGCTGCCGGGCGACGGGCAGCCGAAGTACCTGGCCCTCGGCCCGGACAACAACGTCTGGGTGCCGATCCAGGGCGCGTCCAACGGCGACGACATCGCGAAGATCACGCCCGACGGCACGGTGACCGGCTACAACGTCGCCAACCTCCAGGACGCGACGGGCATCGCCAGCGACGGCACCTACCTGTGGGTGACGCGCACCGCGGCGGTCTCGCGGTTCCTGCCGTCCAACCCGGCGGGCGCGGAGAACTTCGCCGCCGCCGGTGTGAACTCGAAGGCGATCACGCTGGGCAGCGACAACAACCTGTGGACCGGCGGGACGGACGAGGCCATCAAGATCAACCCCGCCAACGGCGTCGCGACGGCCGTGCCCGTCCCCGGCATGGGCATTCCCGAAGGCGTGGCCGCAGGCGGCGATGGCGCGCTCTACTTCGCCAGCTTCGGCACCCAGCGCGTGACGCGGGTCACCACGGCCGGCGCGCACTCGTTCACCTCCGTCGACACGGACAACACGAACGGCGCGCGCCAGGTCGCGGCGGGCCCCGGCAACCAGATCGCGTTCACCTCGCCGGCCGCCAAGCCGCGCGACATGGGCTTCCTCAACGGCGGCGCGGCCCTCGGCCCGACCTCCGTCACTGGCGGCGCCGTCATGCCCGGCGCCGATCCCGAGGGCATCACCTACGCCAACGACGGCGCCTACTGGATCGCCCGCTTCGCCGCCAACGACGTCGCCCGTGTGACGGCCGACGGCGCCTTCACGACGCTGCCGCTCTCGGCCGCATCCGGCCCGCGCCGCATCACCAAGGGCGCCGGCAACACCCTGTGGGTCGGCCTGGAGACGGCCAAGAAGGTCGCCCGCATCACCGGCGTCGAGGCGCCCGCCGCCACGCCGACGCCCACGCCGGCCCCCACGCCCCAGCCCCCCACCACCACCACGCCGCCCACGGTCAACACCACGGTCGCGCTCACCAAACTCAAGGTCTCCTCGCGGGTCTTCAAGCGCGGCGCCCTCCTCCCCGCCCTGACCCGCAGCACGCGCGGCGCCCACCTGCGGTTCTCGGTCGACAGGCCCGCGACGGTGCGCTTCCGCTTCGCCAAGGGCACCGCGGGGCGCAAGGTGGGTCGCTCGTGCGTCAAGCGGACGCGACGGAACGCCGCGAAGAAGCGGTGCGTCCGCTACACGACGGTCCCGGGCTCGTTCAGCGTCAAGCTTGCGGCCGCCGGTGACTACCGCGTCCGGTTCGCGGGCCGGATCACGGCGAAGCGCTCGCTCCGGCCCGGGCGCTACCAGGTGACCGCCACGGCGAGGGGAACCGACGGCAAGACGTCGGCGCCCGCCAAGACGACGTTCACCATCAAGTCTTCCTGACGGTCGGTCGGGAACCAGCGCGGGGCGGCCCAGCCGCCCCGCGCGTCTACTCCGCACGCCGGGGTACGGTCCGCTCCATGCACCCCGCCCAGCGCTTCCTCGCGATGCACCACGGATCGGCCCCGCTCGTGCTCCCCAACGCGTGGGACGCCGGGTCCGCGCGGGTCCTCGAGCAGGTCGGCTTCGCCGCTCTGGCGACGACGAGTGCAGGCATCGCGTTCAGCCTCGCCCGGCCCGACGGGTCGCTGACCCGGGCCGAAGCGCTCGAGCACGCGGCTCAGATCATCGCCGCCGTCGACTGCCCCGTGACGGTCGATCTCGAAGCCGGGTACGGCGAGCATGCGACGGACGTGGCGGCAACCGTCTCGGCCGCCGCCGCCGCGGGCGCCGTCGGCGCGAACATCGAGGACGCGCGACCCGGCCCGGGCGCAGGGCTCTTCACGCCGGACGCGGCGGCCGCCCGCCTGGAGGCGGCACGGGACGCGGCGCCCGCGGGGACGTTCGTCCTCAATGCCCGGATCGACAGCTACCTCGCCCCGGTCGACGACGCCCTGGACGACAGCCTCGCTCGCGCCGAGCGCTACGTCGCGGCCGGGGCGGACTGCATCTTCGTGCCGGGCGTCGACGACGCCGAGGACATCCGGCGCCTGGCGTCCGCCATCGACGCACCCCTCAACGTCGTGGCCGGCCTGACCGGCGCGTCGCCGGACGTCGCGGCGCTCGGCGCGCTCGGTGTCGCGCGCGTCAGCGTCGGTGGGAGCCTCGCCCGTGCCGCGCTGGCCTACGTCGAGCGCGCCGGGCGCGAGATGCTCGAAGACGGGACCTTCGGCTTCACCCGCGAGACGATCCCGCACGGGGATCTACAGCGCCGGTTCGCCAGGTGATCGGGTAGTTATAGCTATACCTGTTGCTTTTGTGATTGACTCTGCTCATGCACATCGGCATGGCAGACGGCTCACTCACCGCCTGGAGCCCTGAGCGGAACGCCTGGGTCGCCATCGGCGTCCCCGGAGACGACCACCCACTGACCTTCCTCGGCGCGGGTCCCGACGCCAGGGCGCGCGCCGCCGCCCAGCTCGCGACGGGACCGAAGACCGGCGCGCCCACCGGCCTCCCCTTCAACCCCACGTCGTTCCGCGGCGTGATGGTCGTCGAGGAGCACTACACCCGCGCGGCGCGCACGATGGTGCGCCGGTTCATGCCGAAACCGGCGAGCTGGGCGATCGGCGCCTACGAGGGCGTGACGCGCCGGACCTTCCCGGCGCTGAAGCCCGCGCCCCGCTTCTACGAGGTGCCGCAGTTCTACTTCGGCAGCCACACGACCTTCGTCCCCGACGGGGCGATCGTGCGCCGGCCTGCGGTGTCGTCCTTCCTGGACTTCGAGCTGGAGCTCGGCGCGATCGTCACCCGCCCGTGGGACACGGCGACGGACGGCCCGCCCCGCGCCGAGGACGTCATCGGCGCGTTCACCGTCATCAACGACTTCAGCGCACGCGACGTGCAGTTCCTCGACGAGCGGCGCAGTCCGTTCAGCGGCGTCGTGAAGGCGAAGTCGTTCGCCACCGGGATGGGACCCGTACTCGTGACGGCCGACGAGATCCTGCCCCGGTGGGACCGCGTCACGGGCCGCGTCGAGGTCAACGGCGAGCTCTGGTGCGAGGGGTCGACGGCCGGAGCGATCCACTCCCTCGATGACGTGATCGCCCACATCGCGGCCGACGAGCGCCTCATCCCCGGCGAGGTCATCTCGCTGGGCACGCTCGCGGGCTGCTGCGGCCTGGAGCTGGACCGGTTCCTGGAGCCGGGAGACGAGGTCCACCTCGAGCTCGACGGGGTCGGGACGCTCACCAACCGCATCGCGACGTGAGCGGGGCGGTCGGGACGCTGCGCGGCGCGCCGGCCCGGTTCGCAGGCGGGCTGACCGAGGTCGCACCGGGCACGTACGCGTGGTTGCAGCCCAACGGGGACTGGAGCGAATCGAACTGCGGCCTCGTGGTCGGCGCGGACGAGGCGGTGCTCATCGACACCGCGTGGGATCTCCGCCTGACGCAGCGGATGCTGGCGGCGATCGCCAGGCGCGTGGACACGCCGATCCGCACCGTCATCGCCACCCACGCCGACGGCGACCACGTCCACGGCCTGCAGCTCCTGCTTGACGCCGAGTTCATCTGCTCGGACCACGCCGCGGAGGACCTCGCGCACGAGAACCCCGCGAGCCTGCGGCGCGCGCAACTCGGCGTGCGCCTGCTCAGCCGGTTCGGCGTGGGGCCGCCGAGGCGCTTCGGCGCGTACCTGGACGGCATGCTCGCCCCGTTCGACTTCTCGGGCATCGACATCCGCACGCCGGACAGGACCTTCGCCCGCCGGCTGGAGATGGACACCGGCGGCCGCGAGCTGCACCTGCACCGGCTGGGACCCGCACACACAGCGGGCGACACGATCGTGCACGTGCCCGATGTCGCCGCGGTCTTCGCGGGCGACCTGCTCTTCGTCGGCGTCACGCCGAACGGCTGGAGCGGCCCGGTCTCGTCCTGGCAGGCCGCGCTGCACGTCCTCGCCGGCCTCGAGCCCGAGGTCATCGTCCCCGGCCACGGCCCGGTCGGCGGCCTCGGTGAGGTCGCGCAGCTCGACCGCTACTGGTCGTGGCTCACCGCGCGCGCCACGCGGCTCCTAGCGCAGGGCCGCACCATCGACGAGACCGCAGCGGAGATCGTCCTGAGCGACGAGTTCGCGCTGGAACCCTGGGGCCGGTGGGACAGCCCCGAGCGGACCGTCGGCAACGTCGTGCTCATCGACCGTGCGCGCCGTGGGGTCCCGACGGCGATCTCGCACCGCGAGCGCCCGGCGCTGATGTGGAAGGTCGCCCGCCTGAAGGCGACCCTCGACGCCGCCGCGCACCCCTGATCAGCCGTCGCGGCCGGCGATCACCAGCGTGTTGCGCACCAGCTCGTCGATGTAGGCGCCGTCAACGGGCAGACCGGTGATCAGCAGGCGCATCCAGATCGGCGCGTGCACCCGCTCGACGACCGACCACCCGTTCGTCCCTTCCGGCAGCTCGCCGCGCGCGACGGCCCGGCCGACCACCGACTCGGCGACCGCGAACCTCGTCGCCCAGAACGCCTCACGCACCGCGGCCAGCTCCTCGTCGGGGAGAACGAACGCACTGCGCAGGAGCGTGACGAACATCGGGTTCTCCAGTGACGCGGCGACCCCGGCGGCGAGCGTGCGCAGGTCCTCTTCCAGCGTGGCGCCCTGCGGCTCGGGGACCGCGACGCTGGTGACGTCGGCGAAGATGTCGGCGATGAGCCGGGCCTTCGTGCCCCAGCGCCGGTGGACCGTCGTCAGCGCCACCCCGGCGCGCTCGGCCACGCGCGGCAACGAGAAGCCGTCGTAGCCGTGGTCCTGCAGCTCGGCGGCTGCGGCGGCGAGCACGGCGGCGCGCACGCGGGCGCTGCGGCCTCCCGGTCGCGTGCCCTTGTACACCTGCTGCGTGCCGCTGTCCCGCTCGATCTGGCGCTTCGGTCCGGCCATGGGCGCCAATCCTGCCAGCGCTCCGCGACAGCGGCGCGCCGGCCCTGCTCAGCCGGCCGGGGCGAGACCCAGCCGAGCCCGCAGGAACGCCGTCTGCCGGGCGACCATGGTCTCGAAGATCGGGCCCGAGTAGACGCCGAAATGGTCGGTGTCGACCTCGAGGAAGTCCGCCCCGAGCGTGGTGGCGAGACGGCGGGCCGGCTCGGGCGGCGCCACCTTGTCACCGGTCGCGACCATGATCTGCGTCGGGACCTTCGACGCGCGGGCCTGCAGCACCGGCGAGTAGCCCAGGACGCTCAGCGACGCGCGCGCGGGCACGGCGTTGACCCAGCCCGTGCCGACGTAGGCCTGCTGGGCGTACTCCCACGCCCCGGGGGCGGTCATGAGCGCGGTGCTGCCCGGGCGCCCGATGAGCGGGATCTGGACCGGCGAGCCGCCGACGGAGGCGCTGGCGAGGTCCAGGGCCGTGCGTGCCACGATGCCCGCGAAGGTCCTCGGATCCTGCCGTGCCGCCGCGCCGCGCCCATCCATGTGCGGGACCTGTGAGACCACGGCCTGGAGCTCGGGGTACTCGGCGGCCAGGAAGAGGACGTGCCCGCCGGACATCGACGTGCCCCACAGCGCGATCCGGGAGCTGTCCACGTCGGCCAGCTGCTTGGTGAACGCGATCGCGGCACGCCAGTCGCGACGCTGCTTACGCAGGTCGATGAGGCGTTTCGGCGTGCCCGTGCTCGCGCCGAAGTGGCGGTAGTCGAAGCCGACGACCGTCATACCCGCCTCGACGAAGCGGCTCGCGTACTTCGCGGGGTTCCCCGAGTAGAGGCCGCCGAGGCCCGCCGCGACCACGACCGCGGGGCGCGTGCCCGGCCCCGGCCGCGAGATGGTCGCATCGAGGCGCCCACCTTCGATGGGGATCGACGCCTTCTCGACGGTGACCGCAGCCGATGCAGGCGCCGGGACGAGGGCCAGCAGCGCGAGGGCGGCAGAGGCGAGCAGCGCGTGAGGTCTCATAAAAGCACACGCTATAGCTTTAACAGGCGGCGGGCAACCGCCCCTCGGCGTCAGCGCAGTCCGGCGGCGAGTGCGGAGTTCGCGGCGTCGGTCAGGATCCGCTTGGCGCCCTTCCCGCGCTGGAAGACCTTGGCCTGGATCCCGTACAGCACCTTGTTGCGCACGAACTCGATGGACGGCGGCGCGCAGGAGCCGCCGCACGACAGCGGCCGGTACCAGCCGTTCTTCCCGTCGGAGAGCCGCACGCGGATGCGGTTGTTGCGCTCGCCGCCCTGGACCCCCGAGAGGGTCCCGAGCGTGCACGCATTCGCGCCGCGACAGTCCTTGGCCCCGGCGAGCGAGACGAACCAGGCCCCCTCGGTGACCTCGGTCGAGGCGTAGAGCCGGCCGCTGTAGTCGAAGGGCAGCGACTGCGGGAGCATGACGCCGACGGGCGTCTCCTCGACGAGCGCGGGGAGCTGGTCACCCATCGTGGCGGGGATGTCGTACCGCTTCGCGGCGGCGGCCGACGGCAGGAGCGCCGCGACACACACGGCGATGACGGACGTGAGAACGAGCTGGCGCATCGGCGGAGTATCGCGCGTCCGCCGCCGGGCGGACGCCGCGCGGCCCCGACGCCGCGCGGTGTTCGACCCTTCCCCCTCAGGACACATCCGCACTGACCGACCGGACAGTTGGCTCGTCGGTCGGACGCGAGTTGTACCGCGTGATCCGACAAAAGGCCAATTCAGTT
>SXGQ01065378.1_pt1 | contig 10459 bp, 5 predicted proteins | sample 3178371 | NCBI WGS metagenome assembly SXGQ01 (sample SAMN11356859, study PRJNA531348) | freshwater metagenome | isolation source: freshwater sample F1-20 | place: China: Fuxian Lake, Yuxi | collected 2017-12-25 | reverse complement strand
TCGAGGATCCGATCGAGTTCCTGCACCAGCACAAGCAGGGCACCGTCCACCAGCGCGAGCTGCACACCGACACGCCGACGTTCGCGCTGGCGCTGCGGGCGGCGTTGCGCCAGGCGCCGAAGGTGATCCTGGTCGGCGAGATGCGCGATCGCGAGACGATTGAGATCGCGCTGACGGCGGCCGAGACCGGCCACCTGGTGTTTTCGACGCTGCACACGATTGATGCCTCGAAGACCGTCGAGCGCATCGTCGGCACCTTCGACGTGGCCGACCAGCAGGCGGTGCGCGCGCGCCTGGCCGCGTCGTTCCGCTACTTCATCTCGCAGCGCCTGATTCCGAGGAAGGGCGGCGGGCGCATGGCGATCATCGAGATGCTGAAGTCGACCATGCGCACGCGCGAGTACATCGAGAACGGCGAGAAGGAAGGGCGCTCGCTGCTCGACGCCATGCGCGACGGCGTCCTCGATGGCATGCAGTACTTCGACGGCGAGCTCGAGAAGCTGGTCCGCGCCGGGTTGATCGCGCCGTCGACCGCGTATCTCTACGCCACCAACGCCGGCAACCTGCGGGTGCAGCTGGCCGACGTGCCGGATGAAGACGACCTGATCATCCGGTAGTAGTGGAGGCAATCCCTGCTTCGGGGTTGCCTGTCGTCTACTCGGATCTGAGGGCCCGCAACACGTCCTCGCAGGCCGGCTTCGCGCCGGAGGCTCGCGGGCAGCGGGTTGGTTGCCTTTCGGACCGCCTGGCCGTGCACGCCGCCACCACGCCCCGGCCCGCGAGCGGGAACCTGGGGGGTCAGAACAGCAGCTTCACCGCCAGTTGGATCACCCGCGGATCGCCGGCGGTGGTGATGGTGCCAAACGCCGCCGACCCCAACACGCCGTTGGGCGCGCCGAAGGCCGGCGTGTTGGTCAGATTGAAGGCTTCGACGCGCGCCTCCAACGCCGGGCCCGCCGCAAGCGGCACCCGCCGCACGACGGCCACATCCACGTTGCGATAGGCCGGGCCTCGCACGGGATTGCGCGAACTCGATCCCAATGTGAACTGCGGCGCGGTGGCAAACGCCGCGGTGTTGAACCAGCGCGACACCGACCGCTCGGCCGGCGGCAGCCGGGGATCGCCCACCAGGTTTGGCCGCTGCGTCCCGAATCCCGCAAACGCAGTGTGGTTGGTTGCCTGCGTCACCGCCACGGGCACGCCGGATTGCAGGGTCAGCACCCCGCTCAGCGTCCAACCGTTGGCAAGTGCTCCACGCCAGCCGCCGGCGCGCGATGGCAGCGCCCACACGCCCGACGCCGCGAACACCTGCGGGATGTCGCCGGTGGAGTAGTCCCGCTCCAGGCGGCGATTGAAGCTGTCCGCCACCGGGTAATTCGCCACGGGTCCCGCCAGGATCGAGGCATCAAACACCGAAGAGGCATCATCCGTGAGCCGCGACCGCGTGTAGCTGATGAGGTATGACAGCCCATGAGAAAAGCGGCGTTCGAGCTTGAGGTAAGCGCCGTGGTAATGGGTCGTGCCCACGTTGTTCCGGTAGAGACTGACGGTGGTGTATTGCGGATACGGGCGCAACAATTGCGCGCGGGGGATGGTCGGGTCGCCAAGAGACGATGAGCGGGGAATGGCACCGAAAAAGGGATTCGGCACGCGCTCGAGCAGCGCCGCGCCCTGCGCGAGTTGTGCCACGTTCAGTTGGTTGAGATTGCTGTCGGGAATGCCCACGTGCGTGATGATCGAACCCGTGTAAGCCGCCTCGATCGACAGGTTCGGGCTCAACTCGCGCTGGAGCGAGGCGTTCCACTGCTGCACGTAGCCGGAACCGAGGTTGCGGTCCACGGCAAACACGCCTTGTCCCACGCCGGCGGATGGCGTCAGCGGAACAGGCGCCACGCTCGGCCCTTCAGCCAGCGTGAACGCCGGGGCCAGGTTGTCGAGCGTCCGCTGCGACACGGTTTGGAGAAACGGGAACACCGGCGTCGTGAACGGCGTGGTGATGCCGGTCATCTCGATCCAGACCAGGCCATAGCCTGCCCGGACCACTGTTCGTGGCGTCAAGAGTCCGGCCACGCCGAAGCGTGGGCCGAAGTTCAGCTTGTGCAGCTGTCGCGCCGCCCGCGGCTGGCCGTCACGCCCCAGAAACTCGAGTTGCCGCGTCTCGAGATTGAAGACGGCTGCCTGGTTATCAAGCTCCGTCGAGGGGAAGTTCAACGTGTAGCGCAGGCCGGCGTTGAGCGTCACCCGCTCGCTCGCTCGCCAGTCGTCCTGGACGAAGTACTCCTGAAAGTGCGCGCGGTTGCGAATGTCGCCTTGCTGCAAGTCGATCGAGAACTGCTGGACCTGGCCCAGCAGGAAGCTGGCGAGCGGAGTGCCGGTGTCGGGGACACCGGGTTGATCGGTGAACAGGCTGGTGAACGTGAACGCACCCGTCGGCGATGGCGGTTGAATGACGTCGAGCCGTTGCCAGCGCAGGTCCGCGCCCGCCTTTACCGTATGCCGGCCGCCGACCCAGGCCAGGGTGTTGGCCACCTGCGACACGCTCGTGCTGAAGTCGCTGGCCGTGTTCGGCGGCGCGCCCAGCTGCTGGTAGCCGGCGATCAGGAAGGCAGGCAGCGTGTTGGGAAAGCGGGCACTCGACGGAATGCCCGGCAGGCCGAGCACGGCCGATACCGCACCCTCGAGCTCAGTGGCGTGGCGGCGCACCGTCCTCCGCGTGTCGCCGACGCGCAGCTCGTTCATCAGCCGCGTTGAAAAGACGCGTTGGTAACTTGACGCGAAGGCCCACGCGCCGGTGCTCTGGGGACCCAGTGTGCCGCTGGCGACGCCGCTGCCGTCGGGCAACGGCGCCACCGGCACGGCGGCCTCGGCGAACCGCGTCAGCCGGCCAAACACGTGATCCGGGCCGGCCCTGAACCGGTGATCGAGTCGCGCGCTGACCTGGTCGTGGTTCACTGTTTCATCTGCGACCCGGCGGTAGTTGTTCGCGGTGCCCGCGCTGGTCGGTAACGGATACCGCTGCACGAGCGTCCGCGCCACCGGATCGATGCGCCCTGGCGGAATCTGGTTGCCGGCAAACGGCGTGCGGGCGGCTATCCCAGTGGCCGGATCGAAGATGAGCGGCACCTGTCCGGCGACGGGTTCGGTGAAGATGCCCTCGCGCTGCAGCAGCGTTGGCACCGTCGAAATGACCGAGCGCGTAATCCTCTGGCGCTGGCCCTGGAAGTCGGCGAAGAAGAACGTGCGCTCCCGTCGGACCGGCCCGCCAACGACGCCGCCAAACTGCTGGCGCCGAAACGCCGGCTTCTCGCCTGTTGATCGCGCGAAGTAGTGACGCGCGTTCAACGCTTCGTGCCGGAAGAAGCCAAAGGCCGACCCGCGCACGTCGTTGCTGCCGGACTTGGTGGTCAGGTTGACGACGCCGCCATTGAAGCGCCCGAACTCGGCCGGTGGGCTGTTGCTCTCGATCTTGAAGTCCTGGATCGCGTCCACGTTGGGAAAGAACGCCACCTGTCCCGGCTCGGGTTGCAGCACCGAGATGCCGTCGAACAGGTACTCGTTCGTGCGTGGGCGGCCGCCGTTGATTCGCGGCAACGACGACCCGGGCGGCAAGGCGACACCGGGCCCGAGGCCGGTGAGGGTGATGAAACTCCGGCCGTTCAACGGCAGCGCCGTCACCGTCTGGCTGTCGATGACCTGGCCAAGACCCGACGTCTCCGGACGCAGCATGCCGGCCTCGTCAGTAACCGTCACCGCCTCGGTCGCGCCGAGCGACAGCTGCAGATCGAGCCGCAACGTCTCGCCCGTGGCGACGCGAACTCCGTGGCGCGCGAGTGGCCGGAAGCCGTCAAGGGCCGCGTCGAGTTGGTAACGCGCCGAGGCGAGCCCGCCCACCACGTAGCGCCCCTGCGAGTCGGTCTGGGTTCGCCGCGCCCGCTTCGTCCCGGGGTCCGTAACGGTGACGGACACGCCCGGCACCGGCGCGCCGGCCGGGTCGGTAACGAGGCCAGTCACTGCACCACCACCGACCTGCGCCAGGGCCGGTGAGGCAACGAACAGGATCGGTGCGAGCCAACGCCACAACACTCGAAGAGTGTAAACTTGCCTTAAGTCGTTTATCAAATCGACTTGAATCGCATAATATCGCTGACCATGCCGGTTGCTTGATGATCGTCGTGAGCGCGGCGTTGACCGGGCAGGCAATGCCGTCCTGCGTGCCGAGCGCGACCACTGCCAGCACGACCATAGTCACTCTGGCTATCGCGCACCCCCCGCTGCCACGCGGCAGCCCGGATGAGTATGATGGGAGGTCGAAATTAGGAGGCTCTGAATGGTTCGCACATTGTTGGGATTGATCGCCGGCGCCGCGCTGTTGTCGGCCACCGTGCTGGCGCAAACGCCGCTCCGGTCAGCGTTGCACGACTACCGCGTGATCACCGTCGTGGATTCGCTGGTGCAGCCGTGGTCCATGGCGTTCCTGCCGGGCGGCGACATGCTGATTACCGAACGGCCCGGCCGCCTGCGCATTGTGCGCAATGGCAAGCTGTTGCCCCAACCGGTCGAAGGCGTCCCCGCCGTCTCGTACGCCAACCAGGGCGGGCTGCTCGAGGTCGCGCCGCACCCGGACTTCGCGTCGAACCGAATGCTGTATCTGACATTCTCGAAGCCGCTGGCCGACGGCAAGGAAGCAACGACGGCGCTCGTGCGAGGCCGGTTCGAGAACGATCGCCTGACCAACGTGCAGCAGCTGTTCGAGTCGGTCTCGAAGGGCCGCGGGCACTTCGGCGGCAAGATCGCGTTCGACGGCAAGGGCTTCCTGTTCCTGACCCTCGGCGACCGCCAGGTCCCGCCGACCGGCAATCTCGAGGCGCATCCCGCGCAGGATCTGACCAACCACCACGGCAAGATCGTTCGGCTGCATGACGATGGCCGGGTGCCGGCCGACAATCCGTTCGTCAGCCGCGCCGGCGCGCGCCCGGAGATCTGGAGCTACGGCCACCGCAACGTCCAGGGCATTGCCATCCAACCCGAAACCGGCGAGGTGTTCGCGACCGAGCATGGTCCCATGGGCGGCGACGAGCTCAATCGCATCCTGCCCGGCCTCAACTACGGCTGGCCGGTGGTCGGCTTCGGCGTGAACTACACGACCGGCCTCGCCATCCACCAGGGCACCATGCGTGAAGGGATGGAGCAGCCGCGTCACATCTGGGTGCCGTCGATCGGCATTTCTGGCGGGATGTTCTACACCGGCGATCGCTTTCCGCAGTGGAAGGGCAACTACTTCACCGCGGGCATGGCCGGGCAGCGGCTCGCGCGCCTCACCATGAAGGGCACGAGCGTCGTCAACGAAGAAACCCTGGTGCCGCAGATGGGCCGCATCCGCGACGTGCGGCAGGGGCTCGACGGCTACATCTACCTGGCCGTTGAAGACCGTGACGGCAAGCCGACGCCGATCCTGCGGATTGAGCCGGTCGAGCGCTCCACCGTCCGTTAGTGGAAGGTAGCGTCCGGCTTTAGCCGGACCTATCGCGCCAATATCTTGCCGGCAAGCGCCTGCGTCAGCTTGCCGGCATCCACGACCGCGACGCCGTTGACGAAGACGTAGTCGATGCCTTCGGAATGCTGGTGCGGTTCGAAGAACGTCGCCTTGTCGCGAATCGTGGCGAGGTCAAACACCACCAGGTCGGCGGCGAATCCTTCGCGCACGTGACCGCGATCGGCCAGCCGCATGATCTGCGCCGGCAGCGAGGTGGCCGCGCGAATCGCGTGCTCCAGCGTGATGGCGCCGCGGTCGAGCGCGTAGTGCCGGATCTTCCTCGTAAAGCTGCCGTAGAACCGCGCATGCGTGGCCGGTCCATCCGCGGGCATCGCGATGCCGCCGTCAGTGGACGTGGCCACCCACGGCTGCTTCGCGATCAACTCCATGTCGAACTCGGCCATCGAGAACCCTCGCATGCGCGCGCCGCCGTTGCGAGTGGTCAAGCCCTCCATCTGAATTCTGATCGCGGTTTCAACGGGATCGAGCTTCCACAGCCGCGCGATTTCCGCGAGCGACTTGCCGTAGAGCGACTGGTCGGTGTACTCGTAGACGGTAATGTTGTCGGCCCCGCCGCGGCGGCGGATCTCGTGCGCGATGTCGCCGCGCACCTGCTTCGCCGTCGGCGGATCGCCCAGCACGCGCTTGAGCATGGCCGCGCGATCGGTCGGCGGCTGGCCGCCGGCGGCTCCTGGCGGACGCGTCGCCCACGCGGGGATCAGCACCGTCGAGCCGTCGGTGCCGCTGGTCGGGTACGGATACTGATCCGCCCACACGTCCACGCCGCGATCACGGGCGCGCTGGATCAGTGTGATCGCCGTCGCGCTCGAGCCCCAGTAGTGCTCGCCCTTGGCCTTGAGGTGGGACGCGACCACGCGGGCGCCCGACCTCTCGCCAATCTCGATGGTTTCGCGCACCGCGTCGAGCAACGTCGGGGCGAGGGGGCCGTCCTGGCTCGGCACGTACCATAGCGGGTCGCTGCCCTCGCTGCGCTCGTGCGAAATGTAGACGCCGTCGACCCCGGGCAGTTCACGCGCCAGCTCCACCACCTCGTCGGTCGTGCTCCAGCGCCCGGGGTCGTACTCGAGGCCCGCCGACAGGCCCACCGCACCTTCTTGCAGGGCCTGCCGCACGAGCGCCCGCATCTTCTCGATCTCATCCGCCCGCGCGGGCCGCCGCGCATCATCGCCCATCACCCGGCGTCGAACGGTGCCGTGCCCGACCAGCAGCATGGCGTTAGGTCCAATGCCGTGGGTCTCGAGCTGCCGGCGCTGGTCGGCCACCGGCCACGGCGAGCGGCCGTCCTGGTTGACGACGACGGTGGTGATGCCTTGTGAGACGAGGTTCGGTGCCGATCGCCGTACCGGGTCCGGATCGCGGAACCCGCCCCGCGGGCCCGACCCATCGTCCGCATGCGAGTGGATGTCGATAAAGCCAGGCGCGACGTACTTGCCGGCGGCATCGACGACCCGCGCTGCCTGCGCGTTGGCGAGGGATCCAACGGCGACGATGCGCCCGTTCTGGATGGCGATGTCAGCCGGGAACCAGGGGTTCCCGGTTCCATCGAGCACGCGGCCGCTCCGGATCAGCACGTCGTAGCGGGCGGTCGCCGGCTGAGCCGAGGGAATGGCCGACAGCAGCAAGAGCAGCACGAGATTCATCCCACCGAACTTCATGCGCGCAATTATGGTGGATTGGGGACAGGCCCCCAAATTCACCAATTGCTGAGCCGGCGACGGCCTCTGAGGGTCGGAGGCCTGTCCCCAATCCACTACTTTTGGTGAATTCGGGGGCCTGTCCCCAACCCACCAACCAATCCACCAATCTACAATTTTGGTGAATTTGGGGGTCAGACCCCTCGGCGGCGGACAGCGAGGTAGGTAAGTGAGGCGGCGGTGACGCAGAGGCCGAAGCCGAGCCATTCATCGACCGTCAGGCCGGTGAGCAGCCACAGGATCACCGCGCACGCCAGCCAAGGAACGACACCGGCGGCCGGCGCCGTGAACGCCGTGGCCGAGCGATCGCCCTGAACGCCCAGTTGCCGCAACCGCCACGAGGCGAGCGCGCAGCCCAGGTACAGCGCCAGTGCCGAGACATTGGCGAGGATCGCGAGCTTCTCGAACGTGCCGGAGATCGCGAGCACCAGGCCCAGCAGCGACTGCGCGATGATCGCCGCTTGCGGAGTTCGGTGGGTGGCGTGCACCGTCGCCAGGGCACGAGGAAGGAACCCGTCTTGGGCTAGTGCGAACACCATGCGCGGGATCGAGAGCGTCATGCCGCCCAGGTAACCAAACATCGATAACGTGGCGCCGCCGAGCAGCAGTGCGCGGGCCCACCCGCCCATGGAGGCACCGGCGGCATCGGCCAGCGGCGACACGGTCGACTGTGCGAGACCGTCGCCGAGAATGCCCTGCGCCACGGTCTGGAGCGCGATATACAAGACCGTGATGCCCACCATGGCGAGGGCGATCGCGCGCGGCACGGTCCGCGCGGTGTCGCGCACCTCGCCGCTCGGCACCAGGGCGCACTCGATGCCGGCGAACGCGAAGATCAGCAGCAACGACGTGCGCGCGACATCCCCGGCGGCGGGCATCGCGGCGACCCGGAGGTTGTTGACGTCGATGAAGAAGAAACCCCCAATCGCAATCAGCAGCAGCGGGAGCAGCTTGGCCACGGTGGCGATCGAGTTCAGCCGCACCCCCAGCGTGACGCCCCTCAGGTTGACGATGGTCCAGAAGCCGAACGCCGCGGCGAGGATGCCAATCTCCATGCCCCGGCCGGCCAGGACCGGCACCAGCAAGCCAAGGCTCGAGGCGAACACCGTGGAGACCGCTGCCGTGGCAAAGGTGCCGAGCATCCACAGCAGGATGCCCGAGAGAAAGCCGGCGTACGGTCCGAACGCGGTGCCGACATAAGCGTACGGCCCGCCGGTAAGCGGGACCCGGCTGCCCGCGTCGGCAATGCACAGCACGATCAGGCCCATCGCCACGGCGCAAACCAGGTAGGCGATCGGCGCGGCCGCGCCGAGCGAACCGGCGACACTCGCCGGCAGCCTGAAGATGCCGCCGCCAATGGTGATGTTGATGATGGCCGCGGCGAGGCCGAACGTGCCGATCACGCGAAGCAGCGAATCGTTTCCTGCCGTCGATGAAGACATGGACCGGGATGGTATCGTGTTCACAGCCATGCGACTTTGGGATATTTCGCCGGCAATCTCCGCAGCCACACCATGCTTTCCCGGCGACACGGCGTACGTGCAGCGGTGGAACGCGCAGATTGGACCGGTCTGCCCGGTTAACGTCAGCGCCATCACGCTGTCGCCGCACCTGGGCGCGCATGCCGACGCGCCGCTGCACTACGGCGCCGGCGCGCCCGCGATCGGCAGCGTGGACCTGTCACCGTTTCTTGGCCCCTGCCGCGTCATTCATGCCATCGACAAGAGCGCGTTGATCACGCCGGAGCACCTGGGCAACCCTGAAGGGTTGCCCCCACGGGTGCTGGTTCGCACTTGCCGGCGTGCACCGACGGAGTGGTCACCCACCTTCAGCGCCTTCGCGCCGCAAACCATCGCCTGGCTGGCCAAGCGTGGGGTCCGGCTGATCGGCATCGATTCGCAGTCCGTCGACCCGGCCGACAGCCAGACGCTCGACAGTCATCAACAGCTGCTGGCGCACGACATGCGCGTGCTCGAGAACCTGGTGCTCGATGACGTGGCCGAGGGTGATTACGAGCTGATCGCCCTGCCGCTGAAGCTCGCGACCGCCGATGCCTCCCCGGTGCGCGCCATCCTGAGGTCGCTGCCATGACCCGCAACGAGTGCCTCGCCCGTGATGCCGCCGATCCCCTGGCACCCCTGCGATCGCAATTCGCTTTGGCCGGCGCCGACGCCGAGGGCGTCATCTACCTTGACGGCAACTCGCTCGGCGTCCTCCCCGCCGCCACCGCCGCCCGCGTTGCTGCGGTGGTGCAGGACGAGTGGGGCGTCGGCCTGATTCGCAGTTGGAACCAGGCCGGCTGGATCGACCTGGGCCAGCGCATTGCCGGCAAGATCGCGAGGCTCGTCGGCGCCGGCCCCGGCGAGGTCGTCGTGGCCGACTCCACGTCGGTGAACCTCTACAAGGTGTTGAGCGCCGCCATTGCGATGGCGAAGGGGCGCGCGCAGCCGGGCACGAGAATCGTGTCGGAGCGCAGCAACTTTCCGACCGATCTTTACCTTGCCGACACGCTCGCGCGCGCGCATGGCTTCGAGCTCGTGCTCGCGGAGGCGGAGGACCTGCCCGCGCTGCCCGACCGTGGCACCGCCATCCTGATGCTGACGCACGTCAACTACCGCACCGGCCGCATGCACCGCCTGGCCGATGTCACGACGGCCGCGCACGCCGCGGGTGCGCTGGTGGTGTGGGACCTGGCCCATTCAGCAGGCGCCGTACCCGTCGATCTCACCGGCGCCGATGCCGACTTCGCGGTGGGATGCGGCTACAAGTACCTGAACGGCGGCCCCGGCGCCCCGGCGTTTGCCTGGGCGCATCCCCGTCACGTGGCGTGGATGGACCGCGAGCAGTGGCGCCCGCCGCTATCGGGATGGCTGGGGCACGCCGCCCCGTTCGCGTTCACGTCCGAGTACCGGCCCGGGCCGGGGATGTCGCGATTCATCTGCGGCACGCCGCCCATGCTGTCGCTGGCGGCGCTCGAGTGCGGGGTCGACACCGTGCTGGCCGCGGAGCCGTTCGGCGGGATGACCGCGATCCGTGAGAAGTCGATCGCGCTGGCCGATCTGTTCATCGCGCTGGTCGAGTCACGCTGCGCGGGTCACGGACTCACGCTGGCGACGCCACGCGAGCCCACCGACCGCGGCAGCCAGGCCAGCTTCGCGCACCCCACCGGTGGCTATCCCATCATGCAGGCGCTGATTGCGCGCGGCGTGAT
>SXGQ01598297.1_pt1 | contig 10460 bp, 6 predicted proteins | sample 3178371 | NCBI WGS metagenome assembly SXGQ01 (sample SAMN11356859, study PRJNA531348) | freshwater metagenome | isolation source: freshwater sample F1-20 | place: China: Fuxian Lake, Yuxi | collected 2017-12-25 | reverse complement strand
TAGGTGACTGCTTCTCGGACGGGTTCAGGAACAAAACCCTCCAGAGTTTCGCGCACGCTTTGCGCGCCGCGAGCAATCGGCGGCAGAACCTTGGACAATGGCTGTGTTCCAGGGACAGCAGCTTGAGAATAAATATTCGCGATGCGGTTTTCAGCTTTTGCCCGACGCTCGCGCAGAGGAGCCAGCTCGGCTTCAATGGCCGCAAGCTGTGTTTGCTCTTGATTGTTCAATCCCGACACAGCTTTTCCAGTACCCGACGACAGCGCGTCTGAAACACGCAATCCTGGCGCTGCTTGCTTTAGAACCAAGCGTTCGCGTTCACGCTCTAAAGGTTCGGCGTATAGGTTTATCGTTTTAAGTTCAGGATCGTTTGAGGCAAGAACCGCAATGTTGCGAGTCGCCTCGGTCGGAAGCTTGGCTATGCCTTCGACAAGTCCGGCAACGCCAGAAGGAATGCCAAGCCCGATGCCATACATGGCACCTTTGGACTCTCGCTCCAAGGTGCCCATCTGCGGCTGAGTAGCGGGCTTGCGCAAACCTTCCAGTTCGCGTGCCCGCGCAACCAGCCCACGCAATATCTGCTTACCCTGCTCCATGTTTTCAGGAGACAGACCGCCAGCTTGCAGGCGCTCAAGAACCTGCTGTGTCTTTTGCTCGACCTGCTGGTACTCCAGATCAAAATCTTGCGGTTGCTGTGCCATAAAAACTTACTTTACTGCTGCGAACCAAGCCATGCGTCGGCCGCGTTAACAACATTGCCTGCAGGCAACTGCGTTCCAGACGGGAACTGGCGCATGGAAGCATTGCCCATCGCGCCGTTAAAATCCATGTCGTTAGTGGCGCCACCGCCACCCTGCGATTTCAGCCAGGCTTTGAATGCTTCGGCCTGTCTTTGATGACGGCCTGATTCGTATTTCTGATACTGATTAAGCAGCTCGCCAACCATCGTAGACCATTGGACAGGCGTAAGGCGTCCTTTTTTGTACAAAGAATTGAGTGCGGACTCGCGGGTTGATAGACCACGAACAACGAAATCTTTGTCGTCCTGCGGTATAAATCGCCCGCCGGAGTCAATGTGCGCTGCAGCCACTTCAGCATCGACAAGCTTGCCTTCTTCAATGCGGCGCTGCTCTTCGGCTTGCTGCTTTACGCCTTGCTGCTCCGTAACCATCTGCAGCTCGCCACGCAAGCGCTTGCTTGCTTGCTCCATGAATCTGTTTCTAGCTACAGGATCCATAATGCCCTGCGCCCGATTGGCGATCTCGTCCAAGGCAGCTTGCACACGCGCATCGATATCGCCGTAGCCTGAGGCATAAGGTACACCTCCAGACATTTGCGAAAGTCCGGCAAGGTCGCCCATGGCGCTTTCGGCCATTGTTCGCTCAGACGCTTCCGTCGCTGCCTGCTCGGCTTTGCGCCGAGATTCCTCCAACTGAAGCTTACCTAGTTCAAGATCGACTGGGCCACCCTGTTGTTCCCATCGCTGTGTCGCTCGCACATCCTGGCGTTGCTCTGACGCTACCTGCGCTGCTTCCCGGCGATTTTCAGCTTCGGTCGAATAGCCCTGTAGACGCTCCTGTGCTGCCTTCAGGAAATCCCGCTGCCGCTGCTCTGCGGATGTTAGATATCCCTGCTGCCGCTGTTCTGCAGACAGACGATCAGCAAGTTCCTGCTGGCGCAGTTCCTGCGCGTACTTGCGGCGCCCACCTTCCTCGACGCCTTTCTGCAGGCCACTTAGAAGGTTGGTAAAGAACATCTCGCCCTCGCTCGGGCCGAGATCCTCTTGGTATGCGTTAGCGTCTGAGAAAATGATGGGCATAATTCCCTAACCTTAGTATCCGCTAAGGGGATTGCCGTCCACGCCTGGCCCCATCCCGCCGTAACCAACTTCGCCGCCGCCGCCACTACCAAACATGGCGTTACCGACAACAGCGCCGCCAGGGCCTCCCAAGAACGCTCCGGCAAGACCGCCAAGAGCGCCAAGCAATCCACTACGACGGCGACGCTGGGGTGCGCCGCGCTCCATCTGGTTGACCAAAGCATTCCTGGCCGCAGCTTGCTGCTGGTAGAAGTTGGTCACAGCGTTTTGTGCGCCAGCCATCGCGGCTGCGCGATTCTGAGACAGACCTGCCATCTGCTGTCCAAGCCCTTGGTTGATCTGCGCGTAGCGACGGGCGGCGTCGGCATTGACAGCACGCTGTCCTGCGTCAACCGCAGTCGTGTTGCCAAGACCTCGGCTCATCATTTGCTGCTGCATCTGTGCCTGGTTGTAGCGCGACATGTCCGCAACATCTTGGCGTGCCACATCTGCGCCTCTGCCCATTTGGCTTTGAGCCTGAGCGTAGCTTTCCGCAATCTGCCGCAGCATCGCACGCTGCTGTTGCTCGGCACGCTTGTAGTCGGCTTCCTGTGAGCGCATAAGCTCGTTGTACAACTGCGTTCGTGCAGCCTTTTCCTTCTTCTTGCTGTACGCCTGAGCCGTTAACTGATCCATCATCGTGTTGCCCGAAGACGCAATCGGCTTGTAGCCAAGCTGCTCAAACAAACTATTCATTTCCTGCGGGGACAGCGTTGCCATAAATTACCTTTCCTGCCAAGTTAGTGATCCAGCCATCACGCCTACGCCGCTGGTTTGCGACAAGTAGCAATGCAGCAGCGTGGCGGTTGGCAATACTTTGACGCCGGGATTCATCTCGGTGCGCTGCGCTGCGACATACGCAGCGACCATCGCGCATGAGATGACAGGCCGCGCAACGATCAGCGAAACAGCGCCGCCGCCGAGAGATGTTCCAAGCGTGATCGACTGGATCGACTGCACGCCTTTGCATCCTGCGTTAAGCCTGAACCAGACGATTGTTCCAGCGACAGCCGTAGCAGGGATCATTGCGCCGATGTTTCCGATCAGCGTCGCGGTCTTGCTTCCGACTCCGGTGCTGTTGGTGTAGGTGATCGTCGAGTTGCTGATTGTTCCGGCGTTGGTCGTGGCTGTGGTCACAAGCAGACCGATCCAGCATCCCTCACCGTTCACCGTGCCGTTGATGTCACGCGCAGGGAATGCCACGGAGTTGATGTTTTGCGCCGTCGTAGTCGTTACCACGATGCCCGTGTTGACCCACAGCACATCGAACAGCATCTGCCAGCCGACGATGCTGGCAGTAGCGTTGAAATCGGTCAGGTACATCGTACCGCTGCCAGCCAAAGGTATCGGGATACCGCCAGCGTCTGCGGCTTGCGTGCCGTCTGTTGCTCGCCCCCCAAGTCCGGGAGTGCCGGGCGACCAAGCTCCGGGAACTCCGGCATCCTTGCTGCTGCAATACCAGTAGCCAGCAGCGTCCGAAGCCGTCATGCCCTTGTAGATTGACACAACCTGCCCTGAATAACCTGTGCGTTCTTGCGGAGTAGTCTTGACGCGGCCCTGCGCGTCGAGCGAGTACCAACCAGAAGCGTCCGACCATTGCAGGGACTCGGACGGGCCTAGCGTCGCCTGTGCCAGTTCGATCAGATTGCTGTTGGCGTTGAGTTGCACGATGACCGTATTCGATGCGGTCGCGTGCGTGTTGAAGATCGAGATGTTCTTCGCGCCGTGATTGTTCCCACTCGCCGGAGCTGAAAGTATCGTTGTGGTCGTTGCCGAACTGATGATCGAGTGAGACTCTTTTGGCGCGAAGCTGGTGTTAGTGTCGATGTACGAAACGGAAACATGGACTGTCGCCGTCGAACTGGTGATCAGCTCCAGCGTCTTGTTGACCGTGTTGAGTGTGATTGCCATCAGTATCCACCCCAGCCCATCAGCGTCAGTACTTCGTCCTGCGACAGACCGCCGCCTGCGGCAGCGGCCCACTTTACCCCAGCTCCGACCGTGTTGTCGGCGGTCAGGACATAGCCATTGGTGCCAAGGCTAACTGTGTTGAAGGTCGTATCGGCTCCACCAACCAGCAGGTCGCCTTTGGAGTAACTGCCCTTGCCTGTGCCGCCTTTAGACACAGGCACAAACCCGCTGCTGTCCAGCCCGGCGTAGCCGTTGCTGACATTCTTGTTAGCCAGCTTCTCGACTTCACTAGACAGCGCTTCTGTCAGGGTGTCTGACTGCAACCCAGACGCTTGGGCGACGCGGATTTGGGAAGTGCTGGGACGCGCCTGGATTCCTAGACGGGTCAGTTCCAAGCTGTCGTCGGCAAACTGGATCTGCAAAGTCAGCGGTGAGCCAGGAGCCACGGTAAGGCCCCCGCCAGCGCGTATAAACAGCTTGCCGTCAGGGCCGACCTCCAAAGCCCCAGAGACATCCAGCGCGATCCTGCCGTCGTTGGTGACATACAGGGGGGCCTTCAGTTCAATGTCGGTCTGTGCCCCTTGAGGGTCACGCCGATGCCGAGGGTCGTTTGCCCCCAGCGCCAAGCTTCGGCTAGAGCGATAGATTCTGCCGCCACGCTCGGTCATGTGTATCGCACCCTAGCACGACCCGCCGTGTCAACCCGTGCGCTCATGTTCTCAAACGCCCACCTGCTGCTGAACAGGCTGTTGCGGATACGGATCCAGAGATATCGACCACGCCCACGGATGTACCGCCAATCGTTTCGCCCTGGAGCAAAGTCTCCCGTCCACACAGGAATTCCCAAATCGTCAGGCGTGTCGCTGACAAACAACTGCAGCCGACACCCCTGCTGCTCCTTGGCAAGGAGCAGGTTGAGCGCACTCAAACGCGACTCGGTTTCGCGGCTCATAGAGATCGGGCCAAAGGTGACATACGAGTCGATGATGCTGTTGGCTGCGACATCGCCGTCGTTGCTTGCGGACTTGTCCCACTTACGGATGTACCCGTCCTCGCACCCGATCAGGATAGTTCGGTCATCAGGATCGTCGCCGTCCAGGACATACGCAGCGGTGGGCTGCACATTGGTGGCGCCAGACAGCGCCAAGCTGGTAGAACCAAACTCGTCCTGCCAGAACGCACCCGTCTTGGCCTCATAGGCAAAGTGCTTCACATGCGTGCCGCCAGCCCCAAACGGCATGGCAAATATGTGCAAGGTGTCTTCGTCATCGTTCCAGACGCACCGCACATTGTATGTGCCCAGGTTGATGTCCCGCAGGCGATTGTCGATGGCGTCGCTGCTGATTTTCCGCATGCCTCCGCTCGGAGACAGCTTGTACAGACCTCCACGCGCACCAAAGAAGTACAGCGCCCCGCTGTCATCCTTGTCCCAGGCATGACCGAAAGCAATGCCGTCAACATCCGACAACAGGTCTAGCTGGCCTCCAGCCATCGGGTCGCCTGTCATGCGCCAGATGCTGCTGTCGCCGCCCATGATGAGCAGGTCGTCGCTGTAGGGGATGATCGCGTTGATGATGTCAGGGCAGCGGCCTGCTCGGCTGTTGTTTCCGCTGACGGCCTGAGTAGGCAAAGTGACAGGCGGGAACAGATCCCAGTTGTGCGGATCCCCGACGGCAGACATATGCCAGTTCTGCGGGTCGTCGGCGCCACGCGCCAAGATGATTCGATTGCGCCAGTTTGAGATGAGCTTGCAGCGCTTGGGGATGACCCCTGCGGAGGTGGCTTTGTACGCGCTGACTGTGTCCGACTTGGCATCGTAGTACAGGTACTCCTCGCCGTTCGTGAGGTAGGCACGCTGACCAAGAACGGTCGAGCTGATGTACTGGGATCCAGCGGCTGTGAACGCTCCCAGCGAGCCAGACGGAGCCTGGTTGTACACAATGCGCTTCAGCGTGTTGCCGCCAACCGCAATTACGCGAGTCGTTCTGGGGGAACCGCTGTCGGGCGTGCTGGTGATTAGCGTGGCTCGATGCACCGTTGCTCGGTCAAGATCGGCATACGCAAGGTTCCACAAAGCGTTGTTTGCAACAGCGTTTGTCGTTGCAAGGTCGCTGGTGATGTTTTCGATGGTGCTTAGAGGCACGATCTGCCTCACGCGCAGCGTCGTTGCCGTAGTGATTGTGGCGCGATATTTGGTGTTGGCCGCAGCCGTTCCGTTGTACTGATAATCGGTTGCTGGAGTGCCTGTGTTGTTGACTGCTTTGCGCAGGTTGGAGATTGTTTGCGCCAAAGTGGCGCCAATGGCAACCTCAACACTGTTGGCGGGTGCGCTAATAAAAACTCCAGAACGGAAAGTGTAGCTTAGAGATCCGATGGTCACGCTGTCTGCCGCCGTAGGCTGCGCAACAAAAGTCAACAAAGCCGTGTTGTCAATGCGGCCTGCCATGAACATGCGCTCTGCGCGAGGCTGCAAAGCCTGACTGGTACCTGTGAGGTCGTCAGTCAGGTTAAGCGGAATGCGCGCGTCCGGCACAGCGCAATGCATCAAGTGCGTGGCGTTCGGCTCGTAGTACTGATGGAGAAGCGTGTCGCTTTTGCTGACCACATACGCTGAGTAAACGGGGTCGTACCCCGTGTCTCCGTAATTGCTTGCGTTGTACAGCGGGACATAGCCGTTGCTGTACTTGTCAACGCCAATGCGGAGGTGCTTGAAAGTCACGGGTTCGTTGGCGGCACCACCGACTGTCGCCAGCGACCGCGTCACCGTAGAGCCGAACGATCCAGATGTGCTTTCTTGGTCAAGGATTCTTCGAATGCTGGTGTTGTCCGTGACCGACAGGGCAACCGGCACGGAAGTGCCTGACAGCGCTCTGGGGCCAATGCTCCAGATGCCGCCGTCAATATCTGCGGTACAGCCGTATCCGACGCCGCCGTAGACCGTAGTGCCGCTTCCGTTCAGCCCTGAAGTCACGACCCACTTAAGCTTGGCGTTAAGCGGATCCCACTTGCACAGGATGCCGCCAAACAGGTGCAGGTTGCTGTACTTGCTGATGGGGGTTAGGCCCCCGCTGTCTGCCTCCAAGACAGAACTGGGTGGGCCACCACGGGTTTGCGCCGTGTTGAGTCGCACATAGTAGTACTTGTGCGGGTAATGTCCGACATTCAATCCACCGCCAACTATAGATGCGGCTGTTGCGGCAGCAGACCATGTGCCAGCACCTAAAGTTTGTGATGTTGCAACAGTTGGGGTGCTAGCAGATGTCCTTGACTGAATGAACAGCGAAAAGCTAGTTGCCGTTGCATTGCTGTGCGTGACACCAAGTGCAAATGCCGTTGCGTTTGCTCCATCGGCTGTGGCTCGCGTGTAGTTGGTGCCGTTTGTGCCGCTGTCGTTGATAGCCCTGTACAGGTTGGTCATCGACTCAAGCGTTGTCGCGCCGACAAGCACATCAACATTTCCCGTACCAGGAGCAGCTCCAAGCGTTGCACGGAAGGTGTAGACGGTTCCTCCGATAGTAACAGTTTGGGTATCCGCAGGATTGGCGGTAACCGTCAGCGTGCCTGCCGTTCCGCTAGGAAGCTTGTAGCCGCCACCCCACTTGTTGGCAAGGTAGCCTTCAATCAGCTCCAACTCCGTCGTAGCCGCAGTTACTGCAGCCCAGGCATTGTCTGGATAGTTTGGCATGGACAAAATGTCCTGCCGTGCTGGAGCATCCAGCGGTGTGGTTCCAGCCACATACCAGTCCGACATGACCAGCATCTCGCAGACATATCCACGGAAACGCTGGATTGTGGCCGGGAAGGAGTTGTCTCGCGAATAACCCAAAAAGGTTGCGTCGCTGCAAACCCAAGTAGACTTGCTTGAATACTGATCTGCTGGCCTGCCGTTGATGCGCACGGTGCTTAGTGGAGTGCCCACACCGCCATTAAACACCCAAGTGATCAGGCAGAAATCGTCAGGCCCGCTGCACAATGTCAACGGATGCGCGCCAGGCCCTGCGCCCGTACTTGCAGAACCCGTCGTGTCTTCCAAGATTCGAACACTTGTCAGGCAGGCCGTGTCGGTGCCGACTGCGTTGGGCAGCGAGTTGACAACGATGCCTCTGCGCGTCGCGTCAACTGCCGTGCTTGTGACATCCTGAGACAGCAGGTAACGCTGCACATTCTCAGGAGACATGCGCACGACCATGAACAGCGCATACTGTGCGCCTGCGTAGCCAGGGATGGCGCCACGGAAAGCTGCGCGGGACGCTTTGTCGGTTCCAACGCTAGCGCTGCTCGGGTTGGTTCCGCTCATCATTGAGCGGTCAACGCCGTCAAACACCAGCACATCACGGCCAGCTACAAAATTCTTGGCAAGGAGCGGCCCTTTCTCTGTAGTCAGCGTGTTGACTTCCCAGTCGCGTCCGTTGCCGCTTTTGTCGTACCAGGTCTGGATCTCGTCTCCGTCTTCGTACAAGGCGTTGTTACTGCCGTCGCCGTCAATGTCGGACGAATCCCACCAGCCCCACACGCGCTTGTCCCACGAAGGAAGCTGCGTCGGCACCCAGTCCACCCAAGCCCCTACGGAGCTGGGGTTTTGCAAGTCACGCCCGCGCTCAGTATTAGGCTCATGGGCCGTGTACACCGACCCGTCTTTGGGTGACACCGACAGGTCGTTAGCCGGGTACGGGATATCCCAGCGCTTTTGAAGCAGCGGGACGGCGGTGTTGATTTGATCCAGCACCACCACCCAACTGCGACCCTTACGGGTGTCGTTGATGGCCGCGTAAAGCTTGCCGTCTTTGATCTCGATCTTTTCGACGAAGCCTTGCGGATCGTATTCCCACACGCGCTCGGCTTTGACCTTTGGTTCACCCTCCAGCGCAAACGGAATTTCTTTCTGCTCGTAGCCGTAGATCCTGGCCTTGAGCATATCACCGCCCGTGCTGACGCCAACATAGATCCAGTAGGCCGAGTCAACGGCGATGGTGCGGATTTCCGCAGCTTCGTCCTTAAGCTCAACATTGGCCTTCCAGACCTCCGACAAGTCGTTGTTGTACTTGACGATGGCCGCTTTGCCGTCGATGCCGTAGACATTGCCCTGGTTGTCCAGAACAAGCTGCCAGCACGACGACTTGTTGGGAGGCGTCACGCTGCTGGTGTCGCCAGCGGTCTCCAGCGGCTGCGCAGCGTAATCGGTATTCTTGTTGTCGTAGGTGACAGAAAAGATGTCCTGCACCTTCTGAGACGCCGCAATCGGGTCTCGGCCGTACAGCGACATGCCGCTGCGCTGCGCACCGCGCACGCGACCATTGGTCGGGTCTACGCTGCGGACATTGACGGCATCCCGCGTCGTGCGCGGAGTCTGCTCGTCGTTTGCGCGTCCTTCGCTGATTCCCTTTTCCGGCCAGGGGATGTTGATTTCGGGCATGTCACGCAGGGCCTTGCACTTGAGTCTTCAGGAACAAAGTAGAGTCCTTGCGCTGCATGGTGACAGCGCCACCCTGCATGGCGCCACGGCTGGATTGGATTTGACCATCGCGGCGCATGGCATCAAGGAAGCTGCTGGACTGCTTGATGCCCTGCAGGCGTTCCAACACGGTGCCTGGAGTCGAGCGGCCGTAGCGGCCAGGTGCCTGATCTTCCTCTTCGTAGCCACGGGCAATGGCTCGCACGATCTGCACATAGATCATGTTGAGGTAGTCGGGGATCTCGATGAACACATCGTCCGCGCTCACGGACGGCCACCCAGCTCTGTAGAACAGGGTGAACTCGTCGGTCGCGTTTGTGGTCGGGGTGGGGTACACCTCAAGGCGAGGCGTGGGGCGTCCACCGGCAGCGGTGGCATTGGCACCCCAGGTGACAGCGACCCAGTACACCATGTTGCCGATGGCAACCTCGTTGGTGCGAAGCTGGTTGATGTACGCTGTGGTCGTGGTGTTGACCGCGTTCACCAGCCCTTGGGTCGGCTGGATGTCCACCAACTCCTTGAAGTCGGCAGGCAGGATCAACGAACTCGGGTAGACGGTGAAAGCGATGTCAGATGAACCGCCAGATCCAATGGTTGACTCCAAGACAATGTCGTTGCTGTTTGTCTTGCTGGCGATGTTGTACCAGCCTTGGTTGACGGAGGTGCCGCCCGTGATTTTCAGGCGGTCTCCGTCAACAAAGGTGTAGTTTGCAAACTCAGAGGTTTTGGTAAGCGTCAGCGTTGCCAAAGTCCAAGTAGCGTTGGTGATCGACAGAGTGGCCCGCGTGTTTAAAGTCACACTCGGACGCTCCAGCCACCGCCATTGATGTGCGGTGACCAGCCACTCCCCTGCCTCGTTAAGGATCGTGACAGGAGAGAGGTCTGACGAAAGCTCACCGCCAAGGGTATGACGGATGTGCTGCAACGCTTCTTGGACTTGGATGGTCATTACGGAGTACTAATGTCCGCGGTACCAAAACCCTCAATGCCGTTAAACAACACGGTAACCAAAGCTGGCGATCCAACGCCTGTGGCGCTTGCGTTTGCTGTCAACGCAATACCAACGCATTTTCCGGCATTTGCAGCGCCCGGATTTCGCAAATTTACAGATCCCGTGTGAATTGCTAACGACTCGGCTTTGTTGATTCCAGTAGTCGCGCCAAACGCTTTTGCTTCAGTTATGCCACGAAGCATGATTTTTCCGTACTGTCCAGCGGCAACCTGTTCTTGCCAAATGCC
>SXGQ01472383.1_pt1 | contig 10460 bp, 6 predicted proteins | sample 3178371 | NCBI WGS metagenome assembly SXGQ01 (sample SAMN11356859, study PRJNA531348) | freshwater metagenome | isolation source: freshwater sample F1-20 | place: China: Fuxian Lake, Yuxi | collected 2017-12-25 | reverse complement strand
CGGGTCTATGAGTATTTTCTCGGACAGTTCGCCTCATCGGAAGGCAAGCGGGCCGGCGAGTACTACACGCCGCGCTCCGTCGTACGTCTCCTGGTCGAGATGCTTGAGCCATACAAGGGTCGCGTCTATGACCCGTGCTGTGGCTCAGGCGGCATGTTCGTGCAATCCGCAGAGTTCGTGAAAGCCCACGGAGGAAACCGCAACGACATCTCCGTCTACGGACAAGAGTTCACCACCGCCACCTGGCGTCTCGCCAAGATGAACCTCGCTATCCGCGGGATCGAAGCCAACCTTGGTGACCGGGCAGACGACTCGTTCCACCGCGATCTCCACCCTGACCTGCGCGCGGACTACGTCATCGCCAACCCGCCCTTCAACGTCTCCGACTGGTACACCGACGCCCTCCGCGATGATCCCCGCTGGAAATGGGGAACGCCACCCCCAGGGAACGGTAACTACGCCTGGATTTCCCACTTCCTCCACCATCTCTCGCCATCCGGCACCGCCGGCTTCGTGCTCGCCAATGGATCACTCTCGTCGAAGACGTCCGGTGAGGGAGAAATCCGGAAGAAGATGGTCGATTACAACCTTGTCGACTGCATCGTCGCACTGCCTGAGAAGCTCTTCTTCAACGCAGGAATTCCGGTCTGCCTCTGGTTTCTCGCTAAGGACCGCGCTGGCAATGGCCACCGTGATCGCCGCGGGGAAGTGCTCTTCATCGACGCTCGGAAGCTAGGGGAAATGCAGACCCGAACTCTTCGCGTTCTCACCGACGACAACATCGCACAGATCACGAGTACCTATCACAACTGGCGCAACAAAAGGCCGTCGCAGCCCTACGAAGACGTCGCCGGATTCTGTAGAAGTGCAGCAATCGAGGAGATCGCGGCCCACGACTATGTGCTCACGCCCGGACGGTATGTCGGTGCTGCGGACATTGAAGACGACGGTGAACCCATAGAAGAGAAGCTTTCCCGATTGCGTACCCAACTGTTGGCGGAGTTCGACGAGGCCGATCGCCTTGAGAAGACCATCCGCGAACGACTCGAGGGGCTCGTCCGTGAGTGAAGTGACCTCTCTGGGCGAGCTCGCAAGGCAAGGGAGGGTTGTCCTTAACGACGGTTACCGAACGAGAGCTGATGAGCTTGGCGTCCCTGGGGTCCCCATCTTGCGTGTAGCGGAAGTGCAGGACGGCTTCATTGCACCATCATTCGGGGACCATGTCCACGAGAACTTCCGTCCAAAGTTTGCAGCAAAGACGTCCGCTGTCGGAGACATCGTCGTCACAACAAAGGGCACAGTTGGGCGTGTCGCTCTGATGCGCGAAGACCATCCGGAGTTCGTTTACTCACCACAAGTTTGTTTCTTTCGTTGCAGTGATGGTTCCGGTATCGCACCGGAGTGGTTGTACTTCTGGTTCAAGGGACCTGAGTTTGTGGTTCAAGCGCTTGGCGTGCAGTCACAGACAGACATGGCGCCTTACATCAACCTCGCGGACATGCGTTCCATCTCAATCACGGTGCCACCGATGAGAGAACAGCGGGCTATTGCCGGAGTCCTGGGGGCATTGGACGACAAGATCGAATCCAACCGCCGTCAGATCAAACTCTTTGATGAGCTGTTCATGACCGAATGCTCCTCGTTGCTGATTCACGCAAAGATCGATGGAGTTCAACGTCTCGCGGATATCGCAGAAATATCACTGGGAGGTACGCCATCTCGTGCAAATGCAGAGTTCTGGGTAGATGGAGCGATTCCGTGGATCAATTCGGGATGTCTTCATGAAAGACCCGTCTTGACTCCGGCAGACTTCATCACGGAACTCGGGTGTGCCAAGAGTGCGACAAAAGTGATTCCTGCAGGAGCAACGGTCGTAGCAATTACCGGCGCGACGCTCGGTGTGATAAGCCGACTCGGAATATCATGCGCCATCAATCAGTCAGTGGTGGCAATTACATCACGTGAAGTCCTTAATGATACGTATCTCCATTTCTGGATGAGGTCGAATATCGCAGATTTGGTAAGTTCAGCTACTGGCGCCGCACAGCAACATGTGAACAAGTCCAACTTTGAAGAACTGCGTGTTGAAATACCGACTCGCTCAGTCCTCGACCAGGTAGGCGCTCATGGAGTACTACTTGACCGACAGGTCTCGCTAGCAAAGGAAGTTAGGACGCTCATATCTTTGCGTGACGCTCTTTTGCCAGAGTTGCTGTCTGGTCGACTGCGAGTCCGTGAGGCTGAAAAAGCCTTAGAGGGGGCGCTGTGAGTCGGATCACTGAGGGCATTGTCGAGGATGCATGTCTCGACTTCTTCGCCGAGCTTGGATACGGCGTGCTTCACGGACCGGACATCGGCCCTGGCGGAAGCGCTGAGGAACGTTCTTCGTGGGATCAGGTGATCTTGAAGGATCGTCTGCACGATGCGGTGTCACGCATCAATCCAGATCTGCCAACGATGTCAGTTGACTTGGTAGTCGCACAAGTGTTGCGCGCAGAGTCGCAGAACCAGGTCGCTGAGAACCTCCGGCTTCACACACTCGTGACTGAAGGTGTGGCTGTCGAGTACGCCGAGAAGGATGGCGCTCGCCGCCACACGCTTGCCTGGCTGATCGACTTCGACAACCCTGACAACAATGACTGGCTGGCCGTGAACCAGTACACAGTTGTCGAGTCGGGGAAGAACCGTCGACCTGATGTGGTGGTCATGGTGAATGGTCTTCCACTTGGTCTGTTCGAGTTGAAGAATCCGGGTTCGGAGAACGCCACGTTAAAGGGGGCGTTCAACCAGGTGCAGACCTATCGCAAGGACATCCCGAGCTTCTTTACGGCGAACACGATCTGTGTGTTGTCTGATGGTCTCGGGGCACTGATGGGGTCTTTCTCAGCTGGGTTCGAGCACTACGCGCCGTGGAAGACCATCGACGGGTCAGATGTCATCAACGACCGCCCACAGCTTGAGGTGCTGGTCAAGGGGGTCTTCGACAAGAGGCGATTCCTCGACATCGTCCGCAACTTCGTGGTGTTCTCCGATGAGCCGTCCGGCCTGGTGAAGCGAGTCGTCAAGTACCACCAATACTGGGCCGTCAACGCTGCTATCGAGTCGACCATCAAGGCGTCACAGCCTTCCGGCGACCGTCGTGGTGGCGTGGTGTGGCATACCCAAGGGTCTGGCAAGAGCTTCGAGATGCTCTGCTATGCGGCCAAGGCGATGCGGTCTTCGGCGATGTCGAACCCGACCTTGGTCTTGATCACCGATCGCAATGACCTCGACGACCAGTTGTTTGGTGAGGTGTTCGCACCGGCGCGAATCCTCCCCGAAACCCCACAGCAGGCCACGTCTCGGGCAGAGATGCGAAAGATGCTGGCTCGAGAGAGTGGCGGGATCATCTTCACCACGTTGCAGAAATTCGCCCCTGAAGAGAAAGGCGACGTCCATCCGATATTGACCGATCGCCGCAACGTGATCGTCATTGCCGACGAAGCCCATCGGTCTCAGTACGACTTCCTCGACGGCTATGCCCGACATTTACGAGACGCGCTACCGAACGCCACGTATCTCGGCTTTACCGGCACACCCATCGAATCGGCGGATAAGTCAACCCGCCAAGTGTTCGGCGACTACATCGACATCTACGACCTCACCCGTGCAGTCGAGGACGGCGCCACCGTGCGCATCTATTACGAGTCGCGCCTGGCAAAGGTGTCGCTGCCGCCGTCGGTCCGCGATGACCTCGACAAGGACGTCGACGAACTCACCGAAGGCCAGGAACAGTCCGAGGCTGAACGTGCCAAGACCCGATGGGCACGCCTTGAAGCCATCGTCGGGGCAGAGGAACGCATCAATCTGATCGCTGCTGACCTCGTCGACCACTGGGAGAAACGCCGCACCGGTCTGGTCGGCAAAGCGATGATCGTGTGCATGTCGCGCCGCATCTGCGTAGCGCTCTACGACGCAATCGTCAAACTGCGCCCTGCCTGGCACTCGACCGACCCCACCGCAGGCAAGATCAAGGTCGTCATGACCGGCTCGGCCGCCGACCCGGAGCACTACCAGCCGCACCTATACCCGAAAGAGACCCTGCGCAACCTCAAGGCACGCGCCAAGAACGCCGACGATGAACTCGAACTTGTGATCGTGCGCGACATGTGGCTCACCGGCTTCGATGCACCTTCGATGCACACCATGTACGTCGACAAGCCGATGCAAGGTGCTGGACTGATGCAAGCTATCGCCCGAGTTAATCGAACGTTCCGCGACAAACCCGGCGGACTCATCGTCGACTACATCGGCATCGCACAGAAGCTCCGCGACGCCCTTGCTGACTACTCACCATCAGACCGCGACCAAGCCGGCGTACCCATCGACCAAGTCGTCGGCGTGATGCTCGAGAAACATGACGTCGTCTGCAGCATCCTCCACGGCCACGCCTGGAACTCCGACCCGAAACTCCCGGGGGCGGACCGGCTCGCCCAGATTTACGCCGCCGCCAACTTCCTCCTCGAGGATCCGAAACTCAAAGAGCGCTACCTCGACCAGACCCTCGCACTGCTGAAGGCGTTCGCACTCGCAGGCTCTCACGATGCCACCATGGCGATCCGAGACGACGTGCGGTTCTTCGCCGACGTGCGCGCCTATCTCGTCAAGCTCGACAAGGAAGGCGAGCCGGGCAAAGGCGGCAAAGGCGGGGACGACGAACTGGATACCGCCATCGCCCAGCTCGTCTCCGAAGCCGTAGCCGCTGACGAAGTCATCGACATCTACGCACAGGCCGGAATGGAACGTCCGGACATCTCTATTCTCTCCGACGCGTTCCTCGAAGGACTCACCAAGACTGACCGCCCGAACCTCCAGATGCAGCTGCTCAAGAAGCTCCTGAACGACGAAATCAAGACTCTTCGACGCAAGAACTTGGTGCAAGCGCGTCAATTCTCCACGTTGCTCGAAGCAGCCATTGCCAAGTACACCAACCGCAACCTCACGACAGCAGAAATCATCGCCGAACTTGTAGAACTCGCAAAGCAGATGCGCGACGCACACGACAGGGGAGACAAACTCGGCCTCCAGGACGACGAGATTGCTTTCTACGACGCTGTCGTGCAGAACGACGCCGCCGTCCTTCAAATGGGAGACGACACGTTGAAGAAAATCGCCCGCGAACTCGTGAAGGCCGTCCGAGACTCTGCGGCAATTGACTGGAATCTCAAGGAGTCTGTGCGAGCTGAGATGCGAGCCAAGATCAAGCGACTGCTTGCCCGGTACGACTACCCACCAGACAAAGAAGAAAAAGCAATCGACCTGGTACTCGAACAAGCCGAATTGTTTGCAGTGGAGGTGGCCTGATGAACGTGCCGACCTCGCTTTACATCATGCCCACTGAGGACCTCGACGAGTCTGACAACTTGGATGGAGATGAACTGCTTACTCATGGTTGGGACACCCCGCCTCCGCCTGGCGCACAGCTTGTCGTTGTGCCATCAGATCCAGGGCAACTCACTCGAGAGATTCGGTGGATCTATACGGTTGAAAGTTCTAAGCCCAACGACAATAAAGATTGGCCATGGGTCCTCGGCGTCAAGGGAAGAAAGGTCGGCACACCTCGTCCCTGGTATGACCTCGTCAGGGAGAGCCAGGTACGCGGACTCGTTCAATTGTCTGGGGCACCAGAAGAGGGCGAAAAGATTGTCCACCGACCGACGATTGAAATGATCTACGAAATGCTCGGTGAGGCGTAGGAGTCCGTAGCCACAGGGTGGGAGACAGCGCGATGTCAGCGCCAATCTCCCTCTTCAGACTGCTTTCTCGAACTACGGCACAGCCAGCTCGTAGGCTTTGGTCAACATTCAACACGACCCATAAGTAGGTCAAGATGACGAAGTCAATTGATGCCAAAGACCGCTCGGTGAGGGAGTTGCTTGGTGGTGTTCAATACTCGATTGACTTTTACCAGCGCGATTACAAGTGGAATACCAAGCAGTGTGAGGAACTCATGACTGACCTCACCTCGAGGTTTCTTGACTCGTACCAGAAGGCTCACGCACGTTCCGAAGTTGCGACCTACCCGGCCTATTTCTTGGGCTCGGTAGTCATGTCAAAGAAGCCCGATGGAATCTTCCTTGTAGATGGCCAACAGCGATTGACAACACTAACGCTTCTTCTCATTTACCTCCGAAATCTGCAGAGAGCCTCATCGGAAAGTGAGGACCCAAACGTTGAGTCCCTAATTGTTTCAACCCAGTACGGCCGTCGCAGCTACAACATGAATGTTCCCGAGAGAAGTAGTGCTATTGAGACACTCTTCAATGGTGTTGTTCCCGAAGAGGATCTTGACAATCAGTCGTCTGACACGATGATTGCAAGGTATCGCGATATTGAAGCGGCGTTTCCTGAGCAATGCAAAGGTGAGGCTTTGCCGTACTTCATGGATTGGTTGATTGAACGAGTTCAAATGGTTGAGATCTCTGCTTATTCGGACGAAGATGCGTACACAATCTTCGAGACGATGAATGATCGTGGTCTCTCTCTGAGTCCCGCCGACATGCTGAAAGGATTTCTTCTCTCAAACATTCGTGATCCGAAACAACGCGAGGCAGGCGAGACGACCTGGAAGTCGAAGATACCGAGGCTTGAGTCGCTTGGATCTCGCGAGCCGACAAACGATTTCTTTCGAGCCTGGTTTAGGGGTCGTTATGCAACGTCCTATGGAAATGCCGACGACGACTACGAACGGCTGGGTCCACAGTTCCATCGTTGGCTTCGGGAAAAGGCTGACTCTCTGGAATTAAAGCATTCCGACGACTTCTTTAGGTTCGTTCAACACGACTTGCCAGTTGCTGCAGATCGCTACTTTGAGTTGCGAAGCGCGCAAGAACTCTTTTCGGTCGAGAGCCAATGCGAATACTTCGTCGGTGAGGGACGTCTCGACGATGGTCTGATGTTCATGTCAGTTGTATCTGCTGAGGATCGACCGGAAGAAACTGCAATAAAGATGCGAGCCGTCGCGAGATTTCTCGATATCTTCTACTTCCGTCGTCTCTGGGCCAGTAAGAATCTCTCTAAGCCGGCTCTGAAGAGTGTGTTCGTTGCCTTGGCCCGACAGTTGCGGACGCTCGACTCCGAGAATGTGGTCGCAAGACTTTATGCCGAATTGACACGACCAAGACATGACAATTTCGAAAGTGCGCCTCCGATCCTGACCGGCTCGTCGAGGCGCAAGATTCATCGTTTGCTCGCACGACTCACCGCGCATGTAGAAGTTTTTGCTGGTTCAGGAACAAATCCGTATCCAGAACTCGTGGTGGTCTCCGGTCGCTCTCGCTTCGACCTCGAACACATCTGGCCACGAAAGTTTGAGGACTACCGGGACCGATTCAGTGATGAAGCTGAGTTCCTCGACTACAGAAATCGCCTCGGAGCTCTGCTGCTGATTCCATACTCCTTCAATCGAAGTTATAGCGATATGACAACAGAGCAGAAGCTCCCTCTGTACGGTCGCTCGGACCACCACCTCTTGGTTGCATCGTTGGCTGGCGCAACTTTTGAGAGAAATCCGAAATTCAGCAAGTGGATATCCGAGACAGGGTTCAGTTTCAAACCGTATGACAAAACAGGATTTAGTCGAGAAGCTGCTGAGCAGAGAGTCGAGCTCTATCGCCAACTCGCCCGAGCGATTTGGTCGCCGGACTTATTGATTCGAGACTCGGGTCTCGATGACACCATACTCAGAGAACTTGCCGACGTTTACAGAGGAGAGCTTGTTCCTGATGACGAGGCGAGCGGTGGATCGCGGAGGGAGTTTGGCGTTGAGGTGATTGATTTGATTCGAAGTGGACTTCTGCGTGCAGGTGATCTCCTAACCGGACGGCAAGCCGGTACCACGACGAGTGCGACAGCTTTAGTTCTTGAAGACGGGGACATCGAACTTGAGAATGGTGAGCAATTCTCCTCCGTGAGCCCGGCCGCAATGGCACTTGGTCTTGGAGTAGTAATCAATGGCTGGGGATTCTGGATCCACGAGAGGTCCGGCAAATCACTTGCAGTACTCCGTAAAGAGCATCTTCAGCGCATCGCAGGAGACACGCTGCCAGGGATGGAGTCAGATGACGAGTGAGTTGAATGGACACAGAACTCACCTTCAATGAGCTCCTAGAGGTTGTAAAGCAACCGGCAATCAGGGTTCGGCGAGAACTTCTTCGTGATCTCGCCGCTGGGCTGCATCGGTTGGTGGGTCAGTCGTCAGTGCTGCCTTTGAAAATTCACGACTTTGTTCGGGTCGGGGACTACCGCGAGGTTTCAAAGGCACTGCTTGGAGAGCGCACAACTGTCGAAGACCTCGTCTTCTGGAGTGATCTGGCGAGTGTAAGCAGCCTGCAAAGTGCGATCAGTGCACCTGATGGTGGGTCCGAGTCGGCAGAGCTCTGGAAGATTCTTGAAGTGCCCGCGGTGAAGGCAATCCTCTTTGAGAGTTTGGGTTTCAGTCCAGAGGACTATTTGAAGTGTTTCGGTACGCCGGCAATGAGTTCGTGGAATCTGATGAGATGGGCATCATCCGAGATTCCGATGAAAGATATTCGTGCCTGGGTAATGGCTGGAGTACCTGATCCAGACACCGCCGCGGAGTGGATGCGAGAACTCCGAGAGACACCCGAGTTCGTGATGATCAACTACCGAAACTTTCGTGGAGACCTCTACCGGGCAAAGGCGTGGCGGCTTCGTGCTGCCGTCGAGACAAATCCGCGGAACCTGGTACTCACTTCACCTCCAATAGCGCCTCGCACACCTCCTGAACAGGTCCGCCTACAGGTTCCTGCAGTACCGATCAGCAAGATTCCCACTAGATCCGAGGACTGGCTTGAAGAAATCATCGCCCGAGCACGAACCGTGCAGCCATCGATTCGGAAAGTACCACATTGGCCGGCTCGAATTGAGTTCGACGATGAGGACCTAACAATTCAATTGGAACAATTTCCACGTGTAATCAAGGGAGTGGTCATCGTGGAGCGTGATCGACGCTGGTGCGAGTTCGACCCATTGACTTTCGCAATCTTGAGCCGATGCGAGACCGGGGAAGAACGGTACGTCGCAGGCATGAGTATCTGCTGGTTCATCGACTGTTCCATCACAATCCACAGCAACTCCAATAAAGCAACACGACTCTTCGTTTCGGAAAGTACGAGCAACTCCAGAGAGCGAACACAAAGAGTTCGCTACATCCCGACCCCAACATTTCGAACCCGGAAGACGGAAGTCCGAACTACTGGCCGTGAATTGACCATTCGCCATAAAGTATCGGGCCACATCCGAAGACTGCCACCAGGTCGCAGGGGATCGAAAGAGGCGCGCTCAAATGCTCCGGAACACATTCGTCGCAACATGCTTCACTCAGAGACCTATGTCGAGCCGCACTTTAGAGGAGCCGACGCTGAGAAAGCCGAGCTGTTTACTCGAATCAGTCGATACTCGGCCCTTGGTGAGGCGATGTCGGGTCTGTAATCGGCTTGGTCAGAGGGCTGGGCTATGTTCATAAAACGGCACATCATGTCGTATTGGGGGAGTGATGCTCGGATGGCACATAAGCGTCTATCGAAAGGCGACGGATCGCAATACGCCAGCGGAGTTTGAATCCCCAATGGGAACTCTGCTTGCGCAGTGGCAGGGCGACGCCGGTGCCCTGGGCTGGATTCTCAAAGTCTGTGAATCGGACTCCGGGCAGGACTTAGGAGGAGATGGATACCCGTATTGCTTTACTGCTCGTTGTGCCTCGCTCAGACCGGTCATCCTGGGCGACCCGCCAGGAGCCAGAAAGGTCTGGATCCACGGGCCAGATGACGAGATTGATCATTCGAAGTGGAAGGGGCAAACGTTCATCGACCACAGCGAACTTCAGTCGGTGGGCGAGGAAGAGTGGCTGCTCATTCGGGCCTGGGATGAAAGCTGACCAATGACCGCCGGCTATGTGGAGCGGCCAGCGGGAATCGAACCCGCGCCGTCTGCTTGGAAGGCAGAAGTGCCACCACAACACCTTGGCCGCGTTGGGTGCCTCATAACCTACCGATTTTCTCCCAACGTCTCTCTCTCACGCTCCCAACATTTCTCCCAACATCACCCCCAAAAGGGTGCCTCTCCCACGTTTTCTCCCACGTTTTTGGAGACTGGCGCTACGCAGCCAAATCCGAGAAGCCCAATGTTTACAAGGTTTTCGTTACTTCACGCCAAAAGGCGGCAGGTACATAACTTGCTTGGAAGGCTGGAACTCTAGCCATTGAGCTACACCCGCACGGATGCCGCGTTACCGCGACACCACAAAGGTGACACCGCGTTGCGGCAGTGTCATTTCCAATTGTACTTAGAGCTGCAGGCTCTTGATTTCCAAGAACTCCTCGAAGCCGTAGTCGCCGTATTCGCGACCGTTGCCCGATTGCTTGTAGCCACCGAACGGGGCATTGGGGTTGAAACCGCCG
>SXGQ01170083.1_pt1 | contig 10460 bp, 12 predicted proteins | sample 3178371 | NCBI WGS metagenome assembly SXGQ01 (sample SAMN11356859, study PRJNA531348) | freshwater metagenome | isolation source: freshwater sample F1-20 | place: China: Fuxian Lake, Yuxi | collected 2017-12-25 | reverse complement strand
GCCATAACGGACGCAGGAACCGCGCCGTCACCGCTGGCAGAAACATAAGCTGCAACTAAGACTGTTGCAACGACTGCCTTTTCACTTGCCGATAAGGTTTCACCTGAGTTTTGAGTTACAGACTCAATTATTGAGGCTGCCTCCTCCTTTGAGACCTTACCGTCTGAAAGAGCGTCCTGTAGGTTGTTTACTTTTTCCTCTTTTGGTGTAGTATCTGGCTCGTTAGGTTTTGTCTCTTCCTTAGGAGGTTCAGGTGTTACTGGTTCTTCGTCGTCTTCTTGCTCTTCTTCTGGTGATTCCTCTTCTGGTTCTGGCTCTGCCGGTTCTTCTTCTGGCTCTGTTTCTGGGTCTGTCTGGGGGTCTTGTGGTGTTTCTGGGTCAAGGTCTTCTTCGTCTCGTGGAGTTTCTATTTCGGGGTCTTCAACGTCTGGCTCAGATTCGTCCTCCTCAGAAGTAGAGTCTTCTTCTTCTTCGTCTGAGTCTTCAGGCTCTTCTGCGTCCTCTTCCTCTTCCTCGTCTTCTTCGTCTTCTTCTTCTATTTCCTCTTCAGGCTCTTCTTCTTCTTCTTCAGGCTCTTCTGTTTCTTCTTCTGGTTCTGGCTCTACTTCATCAACAGGATCTGTTTCAGGATCTGTTGTAATTATAGGTTCGCTCTCTGGAACGTAGATGGGCGTAGTTGCTGGAGAGAGTGGAGTTGCAGTAGTCTCTGTGTATGAGCTAACCGCACCATTCCAGTGAGCAACGCGAACCGTGTAGGTTACTCCATTTGATAAACCTGAGATCGTGAATGACGCAGGAGCTCCATCTGTATTCCAGGTTCCATTTACATAGGGATTAGATGCAGATGAGTTTGATGACACAACTTGATAAAACCAGGTGTTTGCATCATAACCTTCAGGAGGAGTTACCGTAACGGTAATTGACCCATTGGACGCTTCGGTTTGCAAGATCGTTGGAGTTAACACCGCATGAATATCTGAGTTAAGAGAATTGGTATATGTCTCCGCAACGTTAATTGCATTGACCGCCGCAATCACCGCAGTCGCAGATGTATCAACCGCCGTATCGGCCGTTTGTGCAGAGGTAAGAGTTGTCTGCGCAGATGTAAGAGTTGTCTGTGCAGATGTTAAACTAGACTGCGTAGTTGTTAAAGTTGACTGTGCACTGGTAAGTGTACCTTGTGCTTGAGAGAGTTGCTGAGTCTCGAGCGTCAAGTTACTACTTGCAGTTGAGAGCGCGGTTATTTGCTCTAACGTAGCATTGGATTGAGTAAAGGCACTTGCAGGAATTGTCTGCCAGCCGTTGCCAATGTTCCACATAAGGTTAACGTGAGCTCCGCCACCGTTTTCATAGAACCAAAACGTAAGATCCATAGGATCACCTGCAACAACGTTGTAGGTTTGAACTGAGCCACCACCTCCCTTGTCATACCAGTCATTTATCACGGTGTTGCCATCAAGTTGCAAGATTGTTCCATCGTCCGCGGGAGCGTAGAAGTAAATTGTTCCGGACACCGGTGCGGTTAGTTGACCTGTAAACTTGACGGCAACGTCCTCAGATAGTGTATTGAGAACGGGTCCACCTCCCCAGCTAAATTGAATGTTGTTAACCGTAGTCGTCGTGATGAGGTTGTTATCATTTGTTGGAAGCGGAGGAGCGTTGTTATACCCTGAGTTGTTATAAACCTTTGCTTGAACACCAGATGTCGTTGATGAATCAACTGCTGCCTGCGCAGTTGTAACCGCTGCCTGTGCAGTCGTAACATCTGTCTGCTCTGATGCTACGACCGTTTGGGCACTTGTCACCGCAGTTTGAGCTGTCGTGACTGCCGTTTGAGTTGTTGTAACGTTTTCCTGTGCTTGAGTTACTTGAGCTTGAGCTACTGCCTCAGTTGGAGCTGCTGTGTTTTGTGAGACTGCCGTTTGAACTGCAGTTAATGCTGCGTCCGCAATTACGCGAGCTGTATCAACCGCCGCTTGTGCTTGAGCAATCACAGGAGCTGCCTCGGCTGTAGTGTTGTTTACTTGTGCCTGTTGCGTTTGAGTGTTGATTTGTTTTTGTGCAACGTCAAGGTCTGTTTGAACATCTGCAACTGTCACGGCCTGTTGAGCTAACTCAACCTTTTCCTGCATGGTCGTGATTGCATTTGTAGTCACGTCCTGAGCAGCGGTTAAATTTGTCTGTGCAGTAGCAACCGCAACCGTTGCCTGAGCTGCCTCGGTCTGTGCAACTACAACCGCAGTTTGAGCGGTAGCAACTACCGCCTCCTTTTCAGTGGCGGTTGTCTGCAACGTTGTTAGAGTACTAGTCTCAGTGGTTAAGGTTGTCTGCGCGGTGGTAAGGTTTGTCTGGGCAGTTGCCTGTTGTGTTTGCAGTGTTGTCAAAGTCTGAGTCTCTGTGACAACAGTTGCCTGTGCCTGTTGGGCAGCGGCAACTAGCGTAGAGTTTGTCATATTTGTCGTGATTGTTAAGTTATCAACTGTGTACCAGTCATTTGTTGCTGGGAAAAAGATCTCATGAATCTTGTTTCCAACGTTAGCGTTGAGTGTTATCTTCTCACCGTAGTTTGGAAGACCTGCAAGATCCTTCATTATAAACTCAAAGGTAGTCCCATCAACGTGACGCACGGTGCCAACCTGTTGACCGTTTTTAGCCCATACGTTAAACTCAACCTTGACGACTGATGCATCAGACCAGTTGGCAACACGTATCATTGTCTCGTTTGGGTTAGCTCTAATTTCAACTGCATTTCCAGACACGTTTGGATTATTTGCTCCTGCCTGGCTAGAGCCAACAGATGAAATTACAGTTGTGTTAAAGCTGTCTCCAGCAACAACTGCCTGCTCAGACGTTACGTTTCCATTGCTATCCTTTGCTAATACAGTCGCTACAGTTATCGCACCTGCAGGAGGATTAGCCAAGTTATCATTAGGAGAAGTTTGAAATGTGTGTGTAGTTACATCAGTGGTGGTTGCAGTGGCAGCTGCCTGTTGAGCAGACGTAGCAGTTTCAGTTACCTGAGTTACAACTGCTGTCTGTGTCGTCGTTGCCTGAGTTGCCTGAGTGAGAACCTCGGTCTTTTGAGTAACGTCTGTCTGAGCTGTTGCAACAACCGCAACTTGAGTTGTCACCGCTGCTTGCGCTTGCGTGCTTTCTGTCTGCGCGGTTGTTAGAGTTTGGGTCGTAGTGGCAACTGCTTGAGTTGCGGTGGTTAAAGTTTCCTGTGTTTGGGTTAGGGTCGTTTGCGCGGTTTGCTCACTTGTCACCGCGACTTGAGCGGCAGTAACAGCCGTTTGAGCGTCGGTGATAGCTGCTTGAGCAGTAGTAATCGCCGTGGTAGTTGACGGGTTAGGTTGAGTTGAAAGAGACGCGGATGTGTTGGAAACCTCGGTAAGTATTGTACTTTGAGCGGTTACGGTCGCCTGTGCTTGATTTACAAGCTCCTGATTTGTAGGTGGAGGAGGCGGAGTTGAGGAAGTTGTTAGTATCGCAGTAGTCGTAGAATCTGAGGATGAAGCGGTTGAGTTTGTTTGTGTTTGGTCTTGTGTTGACGGCGTTGATGGCTGGGTATTTGATTCTGTCGAGCTTGATGAAGACGCTTGAGGAGACGGACTTTCTTGAGGACTTGGAGGAGTAGATGGAGCAGGCGCTGTGGTTTCTGTTTGGCTTGGGGCTGGGGTTGGCTCTGGACTGGGTGTTGGTGAAGGTGATGCTTCGCCCGATTGAGAAGAGGTTGTTGGCTGTGGAGTCGGAGAAGCGGACGCCTCCTGTCCGTGAGAGGAAGAAGGCGTAAGAGCTAGGTACCCTGTTGCGATAAAAGTAGCGAGCGCAAGTTTACGAGCGCGGTGCTTCGGCGACAATTAAGACTCCCTAAGAAGTCTCCCCGTATGCTTATTTTATCTTATTTTCCTGTAAGTGACAGTTAAACACGTTTCAGCCTGATTTAACTGTTCAGTAAAACTAACGCTAGTAAGCGGAAGTTCAGCAATAATCTCGTTAGTAAGTAAATCGGCAAACAAATACCGATAGGTAGTAGTCATTTGCCGACCTTCCTAGATTAAGAAATAAGCGCGGTGGCTTCTTCTTCGGTTAGACCAAGTGCGGTGAGTTTAGTGAGAGCAGACGCTTTTGCTTCGGCTTTGGCTTTTTCTGCTGCGTCACGCTCGGCTTCAAACTTTAATTTTTCTTCTCGGCGTTGTTCTAACTCAGCAATTTCTTCATCAGTTAATTCAATAACTGTTTCTTCGCCTGTCGTGCAATTGACTTCTAGGCGTGTTGGTCGTGTTGATGTGGTCATTTTTTTTTTCTCCTTAGTTAGGACTTCTTTATTCCATAAACCCAAAACTGAGTTCCCGTAGCCCAAGTTCCGTTCATTACCAATGATGTAATAGAAGCCGTATTTTGCCATAGACCCAAACCTGTAGCATCTTGAATATCTGATCCATAACGCCCTGCGCCGTACCAAATAATAGTTTTGTAACTATTACTTGTATATCGTGGTAAATAGATTTGATTTGTTCCGTAAAAGTTGGCTTCACTAGAATTGTAAGCACTATAACCCGTTCTTGGCCAAGAATTTGTTGTATTGAAAGATTCTCCGTTAAAACCAGTACTCGTTGAATAGTGAAGTTTAATTGGGTAGTTCGAGCCTGTTGTGTTATTTACAACTATTTCGGTATCTGAAGTATCCACACTTGCGCGAGCCAAATAATGAATAACTAAATCGTCATATCCACCAAAGTCATTTAGTGTAACACCATTTTGATTTGAACCAAGAGTGGTACTATTAATAAAAAACATTCCTGGAGTAACGCTGGTTTGTGATGAAGCAATAGTTCCTAGTATTGGCATAGTTAGGCTCTCAGTATTCCGTAGAGTGTAAATGAACTTGCGGCAGTCCAGTTACCGCTTGACAGAATCAGTTGAATAGAAGTGATTACACTTAGACTTGTATAAGTACCTGCCATCATAGTGCTGTAAGTCGTTGTGCCGTTTCCTGCGCCACCACGCAGAAACGCCGTTGGGTATAGATAAGTGACATCACTATATCCAGCAATGTCCATTTTGAATGGTGTCATATTAGGTGTGCCATTGACTTCGCCACCGTAAAAATATGTTTGTGCATAGTATTCGGCAAAGTAAGAACTTTGCGTTTGAACTATCAAATTTTGATTTTTGTATCTGTTGGTAGTTGAGTCATTGTTGAAACGAACCAACAAACCTGAACCTGATGAACTATTACTTCCCATGCCCATAACTACCAAATCGGTATAAGTGTTAGGAATGCTTGTAAATGCCAATGTTCCTGTAGAGCCGTCACCTGTTGCGTTAGCGATAGGTATGAGCGTTGCTTCGTTTGCTGGCATTATGAATCCTTTATTCCGTAAAGAGATATAACTGTTCCCGCGCCAAATCCTGACTGGTCGGGTGTCATAGTAATAGAACTAATGACGGTACTTGCGCTATTTTCAAGCCAACCAAAACCTATACCCTGTCTGCTTTCATTTTGCGCACCTGATGCAAAATCGCCAGCAATACCACCATAACCACGCATTACTTTGTACTTGCTTGTTGTTGTATAGTCTAATATTTGGAAAATACCTATTCCTGAGTAATACGCAGAACCACCGCCACGCATATAAAAAAGCAGAGTCATATTATCTGAGTTATCTAAAAACTGCGGAACAATATTGTTATTCCAAGAACTAAGGTTATGGCGTGGATATACGTTACCGCTTGATGTGTTATTAAAATAAAATACAAGACTTCCAATACCTGCTGGCTCACCTGATTGGCCACGCGCTTGAACGCGCAGTTCTAAATGTTTATAGGTATTTGGAATTGAACCAAGTGTGATAGTTCCCTGATTACCCGTCAAACGAGTAGAAGCAATTTTGTAATAAGCGCCAGGCATTAGGAAATATCTCCTACCACATACCAGACATCAGAGAAAGGCACTCGTGTGAACTCAACGGATTTAAGCATGGTTGCATTCTACACCGCAAAAAAGAAGATGATTTAACTGTTAGGCGATGTCAGATGAGGGGTGATTACGCCTGTCAAGCTCTTTCCAAGTCATGTCTGAGATTTGAAGGTAAAGCTGGTTTGCCTGATTTATTACCTCATCGCAGGATATGAGAAGATCAACGCGAAGGTCCTCCTCATTGGGATCCTCAAGGTTGAGAATTAGGGAGCGCAGAGTAGTAGAGCAAGCTGTAAGACGCAACATCGCCTGAGCGTGCGATGAATAGTTTGGTACTCCGTGCGATAACATGATGAAATCTTAACCTGTAAATAGGAGCGCGATGAGGCTTTGAGAGCGATGATTTTAGGGCGAAAAAAGATATAATTGTTTGTATATTTGTAATGCTCAACCACTTATAATAGTCAACCACGCTCAACTATATTGCTATTATATAAATGAAGGTCTCGGGGTTTATTATTAGGTGACGAAGGAGACGGCACCTTCTTGACATACTAGGCGGAAAAAGTAGTTCGAAAATATCAAAGAGACCTAGTAGGCTATTGGAGACATACTAGGTCAAAAAAGTAGTTCAAAAAGTTCAAAACGACCTAGTAAGCCCCATATTTATAATATTCTGTATATCTTAATTCTTTAATACTCTACTATATTTAGTATACGTGTATAGACTTTCTCCTAGGGGCGACGATAAATATAGTTGAGTATTAAAGAATTATGAATTATAGTTGAACTATGGTTGAGTATGGTTGTACTTTTTGGTAGAGATAGTTATATAATTACAGGAAGATCTACACTTAAGACACAGAGAGGAATTTTACATGAGAGACGTCGGAGTTTTGATTGCTTTGGTATTAGGAACTATCGCGGCTGGTATTCTGTTTTTCTACGCTTGGCCAATTAGAGACGAGAACAAAATGATGCGTAGAATGCTTTATGCCATCGCGGCTATGCTTTCGTTTTGCTGGGTTTCAGTTGGCTGGATGTGGTTTAGTGTCTAAGAAAAACGCCCTAGAGGCAATGGGAATATCTGTCGATGAAGCTCGAGAGGTAGACCAAAAACTTACACGCAAGAGTAAGACCAAGAGGGATAGACGGGTTTGCGTCTGTGGTCATGCGGTAAGCAAGCACACAACCTACAACGGAATCCTTGTGTGTAAGCCCAGTGCCATGATGTGTCCTTGCAAGAAGATCACACCTGTTCTTGAGGCAGAGGACACAAGAATGTTCCTACGTAAGACTGAAGGCGCAGGACCGATGCATGCATTAACCCGTGGGATCTCTGCCTGTATTGAGGCTGGTCGTAAGGTTGAGTGGATTGTTTCATTAGAGTGTGCGCGTTGCGGTTCCTCGGATAAACGAGTTACTCCCGTGCCTGTGACTCAAAATGGATTTAGTGCGGATTATGCAACTGGGTTTGATGCGTTGTTATGCGATGAGTGCAGAGTATCAGTGTGAGCCAGATAAATGAGCTTCCCATAGTCAAGGCGGACGTAGTTCACTATGACGTCCTGATTGCGACACCTGCGTTCTCGTTTGTCCCTGAGTATGTGACAAGTCTTGTTGCTACCACAAGAGTACTTAATGAGAAGGGGATCTCGTATCACCTGCTTCATAAATCAGGTTCGTTTATCCCTAGCACTCGTGAGATGGTTGCGACTGATTCCTTTGGGCATAACTGGAAGACTAGAGACATTGGCAGCGGAAAATACACCTACAGGAAGATCTTTTGGATTGACTCAGATATTGAGTGGACGCCTGAACAGTTTATGAAGATCTATGAGTCAGAGTATGAAATCATCTCTGGAGTCTACCAGACTCACCCGAACGGTACCATCGCGGTGAACTTTCCGGATAAGGACGGGCGACCTCAAAAAACTAACAAGAAGGATCTACTGCTGGACTGGGATCCAATCGAGGTTGGCGGTGTTGGCTTTGGCTTTGTCGCAATGAAGCAAGGAGTCTTTGAAAAGATGTCTCGCCCCTGGTTCAAGATTCGTCACATACTTTGGCAGGAGGAAATTGGGTTTGAGGTAAACATGGGTGAGGACTACGCCTGGTGTGAAAATGCCAAGGAGGCTGGGTTCAAGATAATGCTAGATCCTCAGGTAAAGGTTCTTCATCATAAGGGGACGGTGTTGCGCGTTGAGTAGAGAACCCAGTAATCACAACGAGTGGTTTGGCACTCGAGAGATTATCCATCGAGAAAAGCCTTGTGGTTTTTGTCAGGAAGGGATTCATGAAAACTGCGCTCACGAAATTGCGTGGTTTGATAAGTTATGGATATGTGGGTGTTCATGCAACAAGTCATGGAAGCCCAAGGATGTGACCGCTACTAAAAACAAGGAGAAAAAATGACACCAAAGAAGAAAGATGTAATTGCTCTTGAGCTCTACGCTAAGATCTCTAAACAACTCAGTGATCCACCAGTCCACCCAGGCGAACTTGAGCTTGCGATATTTGCTGCCTTTGACAAGTGGCAGGAGTATCTCAGCTCTGAGTTATCAAAGATGATGGATACTTGGGAGACGGAAATACCTAATGATGACTCGCTTTATACCTTAGGGTTGCGCAGAGCCATTGACGTGATAAATGGAGATGATCCCATACTCCCGGCAAGTGTTTGAAGCAGTTTCGTTGTACTGTTTCTACATACCTTAAAAGCGCGGGTTTCTCATTCGACTTCCCAAATAAACTTTCCAACACCCATGTAGAATTTCCCTGAGTCAATCCCCTGACTCAAAAGGAGACTACATGTCAAAAGAACTAAAAGCTATGGCAGCATCCTGGGCACGTTCATTTCTTGCCGCAGGAATTGCAGTCTACATGGCTGGTGTTACTGATCCAGCGGACATTGCTAAGGCTGGCCTTGCGGCTGTCCTTCCAGTGATTCTTCGCTACCTAAATCCAAGCGACACCGCATTCGGTAAGAAGGCGTAAGCCTCAAAATCTAGAACAGGCAGTCTCCAGCTCTAGTCCTCTCCCCCCGAGTTGGAGACTGTCTCTTTTTCCACTCATATGTACAATTGAACTATGAGCAGCAGAGAACTTGCATCACAGAGTAGCGATAGCGAAGACGCTCCTGACTTTCTAATTCTCGAGGAAGGTGTAAACCTTCGCCCGGATCTCGGCTCGCTTGGAATCATCGAGTCAGAGCGCGGTGTCTGTGAGGACACCTTTGAAAACAGATCAATCCTAAGATCCAACCAACTTGGCTGGGACACTGTCTATGCATCCAACGGCGTACCGACGGGTCTCATCATGGCGAGATCCAAGGACATGGTCAAGCAGCGTCGCCTTCTCTCCCTAGCGGAGAAAAAACCGATCATGGTTGATCCAGGCAACATCAACTCAGACTACCTGTCGGGCATGGACCTAATTGCAGAGCCTGCCTCGGACAACCTCGTTCCTACCTGGGTCCTTGGTGCCACCAAGATGTGGATGGCCGAGCAGGATAACCCCATAGCAACGGAGAAGAGAAGACCGACCGCGCTTCCAACTCGCTGCACGTATATCAAGGATGACGGGATACGTTGCATGCTCTGGACCTCGGGACGTCCCAAGGACTCCGGCATGTGTCGTGTTCACCTACGCCATGTCGCTAAGAGACCGAGTGACGAGATCGAGCGTGCTCGTAAGAAGCTGGTGCAATCCGCTCCATATGCGGTTGATGCTCTCGAGGAGCTAATGCAATACGCAACCAGTGAGCCGGTAAGATTAAAAGCATCTACGGAGATTCTAGACCGCGCTGGAGTAAGAGGCGGTATAGAGTTAGACGCGACGGTTTTAACTAACGACAGGCCAGCGTCTGAGATCATCGCCGAGAGACTCGAGCGATTAAAGGCAGGAGCTCTTATCGTTGCAGGAGAGATCGTTGACCGAGCGTTAGACCCAGAGACGACAAGTGACAACTCAGATATAGAGGACGCACAGGAGATCACAGGCGATGACGACAACGCAGCTTGAGGAGACTCTGTTTTTAATGCGTGAACATGCGGCTAAACTTATCAATGACGTTGAGCTTGCTGCAACTCGTGAAGAGCACATCCGTCTAACGGCTAGAGCAAATGAGGCAGAGACACTTGTTAACTCACTGGAAAAAATACTTCTTACGCACTACGCAGCCTGACACTCCTCAACTTGAGACGGCAGCAGCCTGGCTAGGCTACGTCCCTCAAGGAGGACGGGCGGAGTTCTCCGAGCGTGTCGGTTACTCGGGAGTAACATGGGCGGGCGCGTTCATTGACTGTGTGTTTCATGATTCAGGTCTTGTCATTCCAAGTGTGACATACCCAGCCAGCGGGCTTGCGGAGTTTATAAAAGCCAGACGGGTCGTCGAGAAACCCCAGCCTGGAGACATCGTGTTCTTTACGTTTGCGACGGGCTCGCCTTTTCAAGTTATGCATGTTGGCCTGGTAGCTGACGTTACAGAGTGGGAGACGGCTGGCCTGGTAGGAACCATCGAAGCTGATGTGCCAAG
>SXGQ01899663.1_pt1 | contig 10461 bp, 18 predicted proteins | sample 3178371 | NCBI WGS metagenome assembly SXGQ01 (sample SAMN11356859, study PRJNA531348) | freshwater metagenome | isolation source: freshwater sample F1-20 | place: China: Fuxian Lake, Yuxi | collected 2017-12-25 | reverse complement strand
TCGATTGTAGGAGCGAGAGCTTTGCGGATTAGGTTGGTAATCATGTGGTTGTTCCTTAAAGGGTATGTAAAAGAATTATAGTTACCGTTGTTAAAAAATGTATACCGATGGCATGGCCTTATAGTATGTAGCAGGGGAGCTGTCATCCGTGCCGGGGCCACCGGTATATTTTTTATAGGAAAGTTCCCCAAAACTCTGTGGACATGGAGGTAATTGAAACCATCAGTAAACGAAACCGTAAACTTGCCTTCCATCATGTCCACCAGTGGCAATAGTATTATTCATACTATTTCACCACAGTCACGCATGATTAGCGTGATGTTTTACTTGTTCTAATTTTACCAGCAGGAGTAACTATCGAAGCAAGTGCATTGCGTAGATAGCCAACATTCATGGTTGCAATAGATGTTTTCTTGCCATCTTGTGATGTCCATGTTGTTTTACGTCCTTTTGGATTACCATTGTTCACATAGTTAATGAGAACATTACGCATATGATTTTCGTTCATTGTTGCGATAGCAACTTTTTGTCCGTTTGAACGAGCGTAAATTGGAGTGGATGAATTAGACTTAGGCATAATGCCTCCTGTAATTAGGGTGTTGTAAAGTTGGCAAGTAATTAGTTAGTTGTTTATTTTACTTACCGTTGTTATCATTTTATACTACTAATATAAGTAATTTTTCGGTCATATACAAGCGATATTTCATTTTGTTAGGTGGCATACCGCACTTTGTTGGGTGGCATCTATGATGATTAGAAGCCAGTCGAAAAGTCATCATCATCAACAAACTCATGGGATGCCAAAATATCCCATATCTTATAGTGGCCATCGCCATGTCTTTCTCTTAACCAGTTGTCAGCTTGCTGTCTAGCATCGTCTAAACTCTGAGCATCAAATACGGCATAACTTTCCAATTTTCCCTTGCGGGATGTTGGTGCATTGTAGTTGTAATAAACATTGAAATTCATAGTGGTTGTTTCCTTTCGGTTATTAAAAAAATAATATATCAATGATACTGTCTATACTGGACATGAATAGAACAACGGCCAGTATAATAAAGAATACGCCAATCTTTTTAAGCACTCGTTTCATGGTTGTTTCCTTAACGGTAGATAAAATAAAATTAAGTAAAATCTGCGAGACAAGCAATCTTATCTTTTATCGGTTCAATGAAAGACCGTAATAACTCCGCCTCATTCCTACGAATAACAATAATAGGGGAATCAGGTTCTTGTCTGTATTGTAATTTGATATGATGACTGCCTGATATATGGTGTTTTGAATACCACCATTTCCATTTGTATTGTTGCAGACGCATCACATTGAGGTCGGCATCGTCAAGTAATACACTACATATTTGTTCAATATCCTCACGGATAAATTCAAGAACATCAGTCCCAAGATTATACTCAACAAGGCCGTTGTGGGGGTTTACACTTAAACTTGGTTTCTTTGCCATAATATTCTTCAATGGTATCTAAAATAATAATACTATACGGACATAGACAATCAATGTCTATTTTCATCTATCCTATCAAGCACAGCAGTAACGAGGTTCATCCTATCATGTAATACACAAATCGCCTCACCCAAGTCTTCATTCTGACCGGAGAAGCAGAGCTTATCAATAGCGAGATCATAAACAGTTCTGGCTTCTTCAGCCAAATTCCAAGTATACTCCAACAATGAATCAGCATCATCAGGAGTAATGGCATCAGCCATAGACAAGCCCCATTCCTCGCGTCTCTTTTCGTTCTGTGCCTTACGGTGGGCATGGTATTCATCTACCGTCATATTGTTCTGGCTAGCAACACGGTTCCAATATCTGGTAACGCCGGCTTGCACTTCTTCGTTTGTCTTATTCATGGTTGTTTCCTTAACGGTAAATAAAATAATAATACTATACTATACAGAGATTACAGAGACACATAAGCATCTTCTACCATATCTCTACCAGTGAAGTATGTCCACGAAATAACATATTCTTGAGCATCCAAACCTGCACCAGTATTATTGTCATACTGAGTCAATTCAAGAGACTCTGTAATTGCATTGTCAATACCATAGGTATTCATAAGAATATCCTCGGCTTTAAACATAGCAGATGTCTCTGTCTTAGCATGAACGAGCATATCCATAGATACTGGTACTCCATTAGGTTGAAACCCGGCTACTGTAACCTGGTATTCGTGGATTGAATTTTTGTTTTTCATAAGGGGGTTTCCTTAATAGTGGTTGTTGTTAAACTTACAATACAAATATAAGGTATTGCGCATTAAGATCAAAGCATTATTTTACTTTTTTGTGGTATCGGTAACTATAATTCTTTTACCTTTTACCGCCTTATTAGGTATATTGAGGGGTACACCATAGCATAACACTATGAGAAATAAGGTAGTTACGCCGGTTTTGAGGTTAGACATATCACATATCCTATTAGTTAGTATCAATTTCTTATACAAATATAAGGCGTTGGCATGAGAGATCAAAGCATTATTTTGGGGTATGTGAAATTTGGATTTAGTCTAAATAAGGATAAGGGGATATATGGGTTAAAATGGGGTATCTAGGGGAGGGGTGTAACCCTATGGCGCACAACGATTTACGCTACCCTCTAGGTAGGGGGGTGGGGTAATTTAACGTAAATCCTTATGGGGTAGGGGGTTAGGCCTGTTAGGCCTAGTCCGTTTCCAGACCGGAGCCAATTTTTTGCTATAGGAAAATCGGTCTTTATCTATACCCCATTGGGTATAATAATTTTACCACCAGTCAACATTGTCGCCGTGTTCATCATCACATCCGTTGCATCCACAACCGTTCTCACACTTCTTCTTAACGGGTTCATCCTCTACACGTGGAACGGGATCAAATAAGTCAATATCCCATGGATCAATGTCCAGTTTTTTAGAGAAACCTTTGCCGGACTTATTTACATCAATGTTCGGATTTTCCATTACATCCCCAGCACTTGTAAATATAAGGTCATTGACAGCATAGGTTATCAGTTCATTTGCCATTTGATGTAGATTTTCATTAGGGTTTAGGTCGGTAATATCTTTTCTCATAAACATAACAGTCTCCATTGTAACTCGAATAACATATTACATAAGTATTGATTTTTATAGTTATGTATATGTGTTCGTAACAATATAGGAGAGTACATGTGCAAAAAGGTGATATGGAATTGTTTAATACGTTAGTTAATAAGGATTGGTCATTTTGGACACTTATTACATCATTTTTTATGTTGTGTTTGAGTCAGTTTATAGAAGTGGGTTATCCTATTATACTGTTATGTGGTATAACATTATTTACATCATTCGATATAATTGGATATGAAAGTGTGGCTCACTCGGCAAATAGAAATGATTTAGTAAGGTATCGTATTATTCAAACTATGGTCCAGTGGTTAGTAGTGTTTATACTTGGTGTATTAACACAATGGAACGCTTGGGTTGTATTTGGTTTTGTATATCTTTGGTGGATGGGTGTGTGTGATATGTTATTCTATGTTATATTGGGTAAATATAAACAATTATTATCGTATGGCGATATGCATTGGTTATGGTGGACACCAATCGGCAACATTAATAAGATTATAGGAAGAAAAACAAGCGGTTTAGAGGTCTTCTACATAACCACATATTCAGTAATAATGTGGTTAAGTATATGGGTGTTTAAAGAATCAACACACAATAAAACTATTATGGATGTTATTACATATTTATTTAAGTAAATATATTATAGTGAGTGTAACATGACTGTTGAATTGATGAATAGGAGATTTACTCTGTCTATATCTACTATTGTGGGTATTGTAACTGCTGTGGCATCCATAGTGGGTGTATATTGGAAAATGAGTAGTGAAGTGGCATTGAGTAAGGCTGAGATTGCGACTCTGAAAGAAACGGTTACGGAGTTAAAGTTGGAATTAAATGAGGTAGAGGGCACACTATGGGATGTTACTACCGCATATAATGATATGGCGAAGGAGTTACATTCGACATCGACACGGAGGAGTATTAGATTGTTGTCTATGAGGGGTGGTGACGAGGCGGACACCGTTGATTTGGGTAGTCTGAAAACAATCCATAGAGAGTTTAAACGATGATACGACTGAAAGACTTGATGATGGAAACTCTGTTAAGAGAATATGTAGATAGCGATGTTGTTAAATTACAACAATACCTTAATTCCACACCCGAACAGAAGTTTAGGGAGTTAGAGAATACTATTGGATATGATGCAATGATAGAGTATTATGTTTGGAACTCCGATGTCAGAAAGGATCAAGAAATAGCTGAAAGAAAAGAATGGGATTCGTATGGTTCCTTTGATGTTATGAGGGTAAAGAACAAAAAAGATTATGAGGCAATCATCAAGTTCTATCTTCTACGAATTGAGGGCATGGATCTTGAAAGACTGTATAACTCATTAGATATTGGTCCAGAGAATATCCCCTCATGGTATTGGATGGGAGAACCCCAGTTGGTAAAGAATCAATGGTTAGTTCATGGGACATCACAAACTGATGCAATGTTTATGGCTAAACAAGGATTTATTCGTGGTGTTAAGGATTGGACAAAGTTGGGATTGACCACATGGTTTGATGGTAAGAGTGCAGAAAAGAAACTTGGTGGATATAACTTTGCATATACAGTAGAAGACTTTGCAGGATATGGTTTGGATGGTGACGAAGTTAAATACGGTGATGGAACCATATTAGTATTCCGTGCATCTGGTATACGCAGTTTCCATTCTGCAGATGATGAAATGCAAACTATATTCAACGGTAAGACTGCAACAGACATTGTTCCCATATATGATATGATGGGTTCACTTCGTATTTATTCAAAGAAAAGAAAAGAATTGATTACATTTGGTAATCATATAGATGCAGTTAATTGGGTAGTTAATAATTATGATCAATACCGTAAATCAATAGGATGGGAGAAACCAAACAAATGATTAAATTGAAACATATATTGTTGGAGATAGATATACCACCTGGTGTCCCTAAACCCTTCGAGGGCGTTGATATTATCACGAATGACCTTGTTGATGACATTAGGGGTAATTTTGATTCGTATCCTGATTTACCGAGTCCTATTCTTTATATTCATTCTTTCTTTCCAAAGGAAGAGTTTAGAGGTAAAGGATTCACTAAGGCATGGGTGTTAAAGTATCTTAGCGACTGGAAAATGGGAAGACTCAACTACGACAACGAGTTAAATGCTAAATGGGGTTCACGGGGTCTCCGTGATGTTGGTAGGGGTTCTGAATGGTTTGGTACAAGTACATTCTATTCCGATGGTGAAAAATTCTTTAATACTCTAGTTAGAGATGGATATTTGATTAAACAAAATCCTACTAAGGTTGATGGTGGTAGGGCATTGAATCTATACAAAATAACTAATAAGGTAAACATGGTATGATTAATCCAGTTGATTTGGGTAGTCTGAAACCAATCCGTAAGGGGTTCAAACGATGAACTATTTTCAAAGGTCTATAATAGATACAATTAAGTCGGCGGGTATTGCTATTAGGGATAAGAACATATCAAATCTATCACAGGCAGTTGCGGTGTTACAAAACGAGGTTGTAAGAATAGAGAACCAATTACAAAATCTAATATACAATATGATGTTACAGAATGACCATCCACTTGTTAAAACGGAAAACAAAAAAAAGTTGGTTATGGAACAATTTGTTAAAGGATTTGAGATGTATTACATCTTCCTAACACAGAGTTCTACTGACTATGTTTTTTGGGCAAACAGTTACAGTAATCACTATCAAAAACTTCCATCAGAAATATTCAATGAGTTAATTCATAGTGGTGAGTTAGCCCAATCATCTGAAGAATATGAATTGTATCGTGCACTAAAATCAGTATTGAATCCAAGTAAGTCCAACATACCGGATCCACAACAAACAGACACGGTTAAGTTATACTATTTAATAGAGGACATATCAAAGGCAGTTCAAATTAAAAATACTGGAAAGCTTATTGTCCCCCTTTATAGCGACCAACTATACTTTCTTTCAAGTCCGGAAGATATTAAAAAATACTATAATAAATATCAAGTAAGAGTCATGGACACATCGGTTGATCCCCCTATTATGAAACCATTGACAAGAGTAACGGTAGCTGAGTGTGTTATGACAAACAAAATTGTTACATCAAACCCATCAATATCGCCAGATGAACCACCTACATTTTTGGTTAATGTAATATACATACCTTGGATTCTTGTCACAGACGTTACTGACTTACTTATCAAACCAAATAAGATATTTTCTCGTAGAATTGGTCGTTCTAAAGTAGGCACAGGTAATATCACACAAACCACAGACAGAACCGTAACAGTAGTTACAACAGTAGTATCAGACACACCAATTACAGCAGATCCAGCTATTACTTCAGCAGAAGTCTCAACAATTACAGCAGATCCAGCTATTACTTCAGCAGAAGTCTCAACAATTACAGCAGATCCAGCTATTACTTCAGCAGAAGTCTCAACAACTGATATAATTTCCACATACACTTATTGATGAATTATGATTAAACTAAAAGACATATTAATGGAACGAATATCCGATGTGGTTTATCACTTCACCACAATGAATGGAGCAACAAACATCATTGAAACAAATCGTTTTAGACTTAATCCTGTACCAGTTGATACTAATGTTAATCCTGGTAAGAAATACCGAGAGGGATATTATATGTCTCTAACAAGAACAAAGACGGAAGCATATACAAAGTGGTTGCCCACATCAGGATGTTTCTTTGTTCGTTTGGAATTAGATGGTGGTAAATTGTCAAACACTATGAAAGGTGGTGCTTACAACTTTTGGAAAGACAAACACGGTAAGGACAACTATGAGGAATATGAAGATAGATTGTATTCTACGGATATGTATGTTCTTAATGCAGTTAGTTATATCAAGAGATTAGATTTGGATGTTAGCAGACAATGTAAAACAGGTTTTAAGTTTGAGACACTCATTAAGACTGCAACTGGTGCAGGTATTCCACTATATCTATTTCCAAGTAGAGAGAAGTGGTCACAACAATCAGGTGGTATAGAAGTAAGAGATATGGATGGGTATAAACTATTCATGCAATCAATCGTCAAGTAAGTCTTTTGCAATAGCAATAAAGTGTTCTTCATCAATTGGGAATACTGTTTTTAATCTGAGAATAAAGTCCATAATACCGGACTCATATCCCTCATTATACGCTTCTTCTACAAGTGTTAAATCATTTCCTTTAATCATGGTGTTATTCGGTTGGTTAATAAAAAGTGGGGCACCGAAAACAACCACGAAAACGGTGCCCCGATAGCAAACTCCGGGGAGGAGTATGTGCGAGTAATTACCTATTTTTTATTTTATCCACTATCCAATACCAAACTGATAGTAAAAACATACGGTATATGTAAAGTCTTTCCTTTGTCATTTTCTTTGTTCTAATTTATTCAGTCTATCAACTTCTTTTTGCATTTCGATAAGTCCTTTCTGAACCCATGTATCATCTGGATTTTCTTTTAGAACTTCTTTAGCAACTTCAATCATTTGTTCTAATTTTTCTTTATTATTCATAGTATATCCTCCATTTGTGGACCCAGCAGGACTTGAACCTGCAATCTGCGGATTATGAGTCCGTTGCGATAACCAATTTCGCCATAGGTCCAACTTTAATTTTGTGACCCGTAGCGGAATCGAACCGCTGTTACAGGGATGAAAACCCTGTGTCCTAACCGTTAAACGAACGGGCCAGTTTACTTCTCATACATTTCTATAAAATTGTTACCATTTACCGTTATTCTTTTGTCTCTTGTAACTCTACATACTTTATCATTGTCCATTGTAAGAATTTTAGGTAAAGTCCTATAAACACTATTATTGGTAGTGCAAGTAATACCATAGTCAGCCATAATGGTGATGATAACATGAGGTTCATATACCAAAAGAAAAACCATATAAGAAAAAGTAAAGCAACAAGTATCAATGTACCCACAAGGGAAGCACACACAAAACCTTTGAGGCCTGTCCATAACACAGAAAGACATCCCATATTAACTTTATTTTCTTCTTTGTTATTCATCCTTACCTCCATTCAACTCATATTTACGGATAATTTCATATATTCTATGTTCATCACCGACTGTATGTGAATTTTGTTGCCAGATTACTTCACCTTTATCATTGATAAGGAAAGAATGTGGAACATTATTGACATTCATTATTCTTCTGAAATCACCATTTGGATCTAGATACACTTCAAAGTCCCATCTTTTACCATTGACAAATGGTGCAACCTTTGCGGAATTACGAACATCATCCACAGAAACGGCAACTATCTTAACATCAAATTCATCACGCCATATATCATACAATTCATTCAGTTCATTCAGTTCTTGTATGCAAGGTTTACACCATGTTGCCCAAAATGTAAGATAGATAAGGTTTTTACCGTTATGTATCTTCGATGTATTTATCGTTTCACCTTTTATATTCTTAATCAAGGCATTTGGTAAAACTGTCTTTATATTTGTTGTATCTTTACCAAATATAATAAAATTACATGATATAAACAAGAAAAAAATAATCTTTTTCATAATTTCTCCATAACTTCATTAGTTGCTGTTTGTGCATACATATCACTTAAATAGTATGCTTCAATTTCATACGGATTTTTATAGTAACCGTATTCTTTGTTCCATCGTTCATACCAACCGCCCTTTGAGAGTTGTAGGTAATGTATGTATTCATGTATGATAGTCTTGATAAAGATTTTAGCAGTTCTATGGCCACGAACCTTAAGCGATATTGTATTGGTATCTGGATCATATCTTGCAATAGATTGTTTATCATTGTCATCACTATCGAGGGTATTCCATTCCCAAGAAATATACGGATGTTCTCTATTGGGGTTCATACCAAAGGTATCAATACACCAATCAATAGTATGGTCAATGATAGATGAAACGGTATCATCGGAAACATTCTTGCGAGACAGATACATAGTTTCCGCCGGTATTGGTTTAACCGGCGGAGCCATTGCAAATCGTTTAAGTGATTTTGTTTTAACCATTCTTCTTCGCCACGGATAATAATTGTTCATTCATGGCCTTCACAACTTTTGGAATTTCATCAGCACTGTTTAGATGAACACAATTTGTTTTGTATGTGTCCAATACACCTCGGAAGTCACCTTTACTGCCGATGAAATATGTGAGAACATTGATACCGCGAGAACGCATACGCTCAACTTGTTTTCTGGAGTGTATTTTTGCCGTAGGACCAGAGTAACGGAAATGTTGTTTATCATGTGTCATAAACGGTTCACCGTCACAAAGGTTGATAAAGTAAGCATCGGTGTTAGCAGATTGTTTGATAATCTCATTCATAATTGCCTCAAAACAAAGACCTTCTGGTGTTGTGTTTGTGGTATAGATACTCTCAAACACATTACGAATGTGTGTAACGTTGTGTTTGTTTGAATCATACAGATAAACAAGGTATGGTGTGTCATGTAAGGATGATCTGGTTTTACTACCATACCCCATATTGTCTGAATAAACAGAACGAGCACTAACTACAACATGAAGATTTTTGATTTGTTTAGCAGCAACAGCAAACATTACAGCAAGTTTGACTGATTCTTCAAACTTGCTGCCATGCATTGAACCGGATGCATCAATTGATAGGTGAATGAATGACGGTTGATATTCGTGAACATTGATTTGTTTGAATATCTCGTAGTTACTACTACCAATTTCATGTAACAGTCTAGCATCAATTTTACCAGCTTTGAGACGGGTAGATGTAGTTACTCTTTCTTCGTTACGAATTTGTAACTTCTTAGCGAGCATTTTACCGAGAGAAATGTATCTGGACACATCGCGTCTTTGCCAACTGTTATATTTCTTATTGACGCCGAACGGTTGAGATACTTCACTTTCCATGAATGAACTATTGATATTGCGAATAATAACAGTTTTGATACCGCGACTTATTCTACCGCAATCATCGAGGAAATTCTTTGCAACAACTTTTTCATCGAAATCAACAGATGCAATAGCATCAACTTTCTGTAACTCTGATTTGGACAATTTTGTTTTTTTATTGTCACCGTTGATAAGGTCTTTTTGTTTCTGAAACAATTTTTGTATTTGTTCTCTCTGTTTGTCTGTTAGTGGTTTGTCACTAACGCCGTCTGGTATTTGAGGACCAGGATTGTAATGTGGTGGTTCATAGTCATAACCGATACCGTCACCATCGCCGTCGTCACCCGCATCATCGCCGTCTTGGTCAATAGGTTCTTCATCGGTATCATCATCCTTTGGAACTTCCTTTAAGTGTTTCGTGATAATACCTGCAATTGTGCAAGCAAGGTTGATACGGTCTTCGTCAGTTTTCAATCTACGAATGTTCTGCAAGTCAAGTGT
>SXGQ01561196.1_pt1 | contig 10461 bp, 9 predicted proteins | sample 3178371 | NCBI WGS metagenome assembly SXGQ01 (sample SAMN11356859, study PRJNA531348) | freshwater metagenome | isolation source: freshwater sample F1-20 | place: China: Fuxian Lake, Yuxi | collected 2017-12-25 | reverse complement strand
GTGTTCGCGTTCGTTTTCGTTGAGGACGAAGCGTCTGTCGACGACGCGTGAGATGCAGTGGTAGAGGGCGGGTTTGGTGGTGGAGTCTTTCCAGGGGGCGAGGAAGCGGGGTTTGCGGATGGGGGGATGGTGGGGTTAGGAGGGATTGAGGGCAAGTAATAAATGGACTGTCCCTTTGCAAGAGATGGGTGTGTTGGTGGGCTTTTGGTGGGGGGGCTTAGGCGCGGCTGGCTTGGACGATGTTGAGGGAGTGGTTGGCGACGGCCTCGAAGTGGTTGTTGAGGTCGATGAAGAGCATTTCGGTTTGGACTTCGGAGCCTTGCTGCATGCGGAGTGCGGCGGATTTGTTGTTGGCTTTGCGGAGTTTGTTGACGCGGTCTTCGATGGAGTTGGCACGTTCGAGGGTGGAACCGTCGACGCCGGAGATGGAGTTGCAGGCGACGTCGAGACGGGCGCGGACCTGCATGGAGATGGAGGCGAGTTCCTTGTAGTGGGGGGCGTCGAAGGCGCGGTTTTTCTGGTGTTTGCGCTGAATGAGTTTGACGAGGCGGTAGATGCGGTCGGTGGCGGCTTCGAGTTCGCTGACGATGCGGAGCATGGCGGTGATTCTGGTGGCGTTGCCGGTTCCGATTTCGTGGGTGGAGCAGTGGATGAGGTAGCTGGTGATGTCGTGGAGCATGGTGTCGCACTCGTCTTCCATGGCTTTGAGTTCGCGGACGCGGGCGGAGAGGTCCTGTTCGGGTTTGGCCATGACGTCGACGAGGCCGTCGAACATGTCTGAGGTTTGTTTGGCCATGGAGCGGACGGCGCTTTCGGCTTCGGCGAGGCTGAGTTCGCCAACATCTACGAGTGTGCTGCTGATGAAGCGGAGTTTGTGGCCCGAGTCGCCGCCGGCGGGTTCCTTGACCCACCAGGTGACGAGTTTGGCGAGTTGGGGAATGAACCAGACGAGGAGGCAGATGTTTACGAAGTTGAAGGTGGAGTGGAAGATGGCGGTTCCGAAGGCGATTTCGGATTTGGCCATGGCTTCGGTGGCTCCTTTCAGTGATGTGGGGAGTTGGTCGGCAAGCCACCAGACGAGGTTTGAGAAGGGATAGAAGAGTGCGAGGCACCAGATGACGCCGATGACGTTGAAGGCGAAGTGGGCGCGTGCGGCGCGGCGGGCGCTGGTGTTTGCGCCGAGGGAGGCGAGCCATGCGGTGACGGTGGTTCCGATGTTTTCACCGAGGACGATGGCGGCGGAGTTGCGGAAGACGCCGATGGAGTTGGTGTCGATATCGCCAAGCCAGCCGTTTAGGGCGCAGGTGATGGTGATGGCCATGGCGGCGGAGGAGGATTGGACGGTGAGGGTCAAAACAAGTCCGGCGATGAGGAACAGGATGACGGTGCCGAAGCCGTGTCCGTTGATGGTGGCGATGATGTTGCGGATGAAGTCGGCGGTGCCGGGGTCGTCCTTGATGAGGGTGCGGAGGTCGGGGACGGAGTCTTTGAGGAGTCCGAGGCCGAGGAAGACGAGTCCGAAGCCGATGAGGGTTTCGCCCCAGTGTTTTCCGCGTTCCTTGCCGATGAAGAAGAAGGGGAGGCCGATTCCGATCATGGGGATGGCGACGGTTCCGACGTCGAATTTCCCGATGAGTGCGACGATCCAGGCGGTGGTGGTGGTGCCGAGGTTGGCGCCCATGATGACGCCGATGGATTGGACGAGGGTGAGGAGGCCGGCGTTGACGAAGGAGACGACGAGGACGGTGGTGGCGGAGGAGGATTGGACGAGGGTGGTGGTGAAGAGTCCGGTGAGGACGCCGCTGAAGCGGTTTCGGGTCATTCCAGCGAGTGCGCCGCGCATGCGGTCGCCGGCGACTTTCTGGACGCCTTCTGACATGACTTTCATGCCGTAGAGGAAGACGCCTAGAGCGCCAAGGATTTGCAGGATTCCGACGGAAACGGACCAGAAGCTAGCGGCGACAATCATATTGTGTGACGAAATCGTCACATAGGGGCGAATCGGGCGAGGAAAAAATGCGAATTGCACTAAAGCGGAGGGGTGGATGAATTCGGGGTGGCGGGATGGGTCCGGGCGATTCAGGATTCGGGCATGAGCGATTCGATTTCCGAGTTAACGGCGAAGATCCAAGGGTTTGTGGATGCGAGGGATTGGCGGCAGTTTCACAATGCGAAGGATTTGTCGGTGGCGATCGCGGCGGAAGCGGGGGAGCTGATGCAGCATTTCGTGTGGCAGCAGCCGGAGCAGATTGAGGCGCGGGTGGATGCGCGGAGGGATGAGATCGCGTCGGAGATCGCGGATGTGGCGATTTTGTTGTTCGAGCTGGCGGACAATTTGGGATTTGCGCTGGGGGAGGTGATGGAGCGGAAGATCCAGCACAACGAGGTGAGGTATCCGGCGGAGAAAGCGCGAGGGAACAATTTGAAGTATTCGGAGCTATGAGTGATGAAGCGGAACGGCCGAAGAGACGGCAGCGGTATCGTGGGACGCATCCGCGGCGGTTTGAGGAGAAGTATAAGGAGCTGGATCCGGCGCGGGATCCGGAGACGGTGGCGAAGGTGATTGCGTCGGGGAAGACGCCGGCGGGGTCGCATTTGCCGGTGATGGTGGAGGAGTGTTTGGCGGCGCTGAAGCTGGTGCCGGGGCAGTGTGGGGTGGATGCGACGTTGGGGCATGGCGGGCATGCGGTGAGGATTTTGGAGCGGATCGGGGCGGAGGGATTTTTGGTGGGGTTGGATGTGGATCCGTTGGAGCGGCCGAAGACGGAGGCGCGGTTGCGTGGGTTGGGTTTTGATGGGTCGGTTTTCGAGGGGGTGAAGTCGAATTACGCGGGGATTTCGAAGGTGGTGGGAGAGCGGTTTCCGGAGGGTGTGGATTTTGTTTTTGCGGATCTGGGGTGTTCGTCGATGCAGTTGGATGATCCTGCGCGAGGGTTCAGTTTCAAGACGGCGGGGCCGTTGGACATGCGGATGAATCCGGGGCGGGGATTGTCTGCGGCGGAGTGGATCGAGCGAGTGGATGCGGAGGATTTCGAGAAGGTGCTGATGGAGCATGCGGATGAGCCGCGGGCGGGGGCATTGGCTGGGGCGTTGGCCGGGAGGAGGTTCGGGGATACGCTGGAGTTGGTGCGTGCGGTGAGGGAGGCGATGCCGATGATGGATGAGGAGGTGGTGGGTTTGGCGGTGCGGCGGGTTTTCCAGGCGGTGAGGATCGCGGTGAACGATGAGTTTTCGTCGTTGGATGCGTTTTTGCGGGTGCTGCCTGGGTGTTTGAAGGCGGGTGGGCGTGCGGTGATTCTGACGTTTCACTCGGGGGAGGATCGACGGGTGAAGAAGGCGTTCCAGCAGGGGGAGAGGGAGGGGATCTATCAGTCTGTTAGTGACGGGGTGGTCGTGGCGGGTGGAGAGGAGCGGCGGATGAATCCGAGGAGTGTGCCTGCGAAGTTGAGGTGGGCGGTGAAGGCTTGAATGGGGGGGTGGATTCACCATTCACCATCCGCCACCGCCACCGCCGCCACCACCGCCGCCGGATGAGCCACCGCCGCCGCTGCCGGAAGAGCGTGGGGAGGTGGAGGCGGTGGTGAGTGCGGAGGTGAGGGCACCGCCGAGTGCGGCTGCGGCCATGGCGCCGTCGAAGCCGGTGTGGCTGCCGGTGTAGAAGCGTGGGCGGTAGTTGGTTTCGCCGTTGGAGATGGCGGCGGCTTTGAGGGTTTCGGCGAATTTTTCGGACCACTTTTGTTCGACGCCGAGGGCGTGGGCGTAGGGGAGGAATTTCTCGAAGAGTTCGGGTGTTTGATCGGGTCCGGCAAAGCCGCCGAGGCGATCGGCTTCGGCGACGCCGAGGTAGAGGCGGAAGCCTTCGATGTGGTCGAGGATTTTGCGGCCGAGGTGGGTGGGGGCCTTGATCCAGTGATAGAAGAGCATGTTGATGACGATGCCGATCACGAAGGCGGCACTGGCGGGGATGCCGGCGAACTGGATGAGGAAGAAGACGCCTGCAAACCAACCGCCGAGGAAGGGCAGGGAGAAGAGGGCCATGGGGAGGGCGGCGAGCCATTTTCCGGTGCGGGCGTGGGAGAAGACGGCGGAGACGAGGGCACCGGTGCCGAGGCTCCAGATGGAGAGCCAGAAGGTCATGAAGGCGGCTTGGGCGGGTTCCGGGGCGGAGATGAGAAGGAGGGCGACGGCGATGAGGGTGATGAAGAAGCCTGGGAGCCAGTGGCGGAGGTTGGATTTGAAGTGGGTTTTCTCCATGGAGAGCTGGAGGGACTTCATGAGCGCGCTGCGGGCGGCGGCGACGGTTTTGTGATTGGCTTGGATGAGTTCGACCTGATCGTGTTGGCCTAACAGTGCGTTGTAGAGGGCGGTTTCCTCTTTGGCGAGGGGTTCGGTGGGAGGGGTGGAAGTGCGCTTGAGGGTGGGTTTTTTATCGGAGCCGGAGATGGTGAGGCGGTTTTTGACGGCGAGGCCCATGACGGCGGCGCTGAAGCAGATGTTGTCGAAGCTCATGCGGTCCAGCATGCGGACGGCGGCGGGGGACCAGCCATCGGGTGGGGCGAATTGCGGGATGATGAGGCCGGGTTCGGGATCACGGCCGACGGAGATCCAGGCGAAGACGTGCCAGATGAGCATGGCGAGGAGGAGGCATGCGGAGACGATGACGAAGGGGTTGTCGCGGAAGATGCGGGATTTGGCGGCTTCGTATGCGGCGGGGTCGAGGGATTTGGCGGGCCAGGTGGAGACGAGGGTGAAGCCTTCGCCGGGGTTGAGGCGGCGGCCTGCGGTGAGGCGTGTGGTGTTTCCGCCGAGTTCGGTATCGGTGGGTGCGGCGGTTTCCTTGGAGCCTTTGGGGCCGAGGTATCCTTCGATGGATTTGATGGAGATGCCATCGGGGAGGATGACTTCGGCGGAGGCTTCGAGGATGGGGAAGGCCCATTCGTTTCCGGTGACGTTCCAGTAGAGTTCGTCGTGGGAGTCGAAGAAGAGGAGTTGTTGGGCGGTGCGGTAGCGGAGGACGTAGGTGTAGGTATCGGCAGGGAGGAAGACCTGTTTGTTGCCGATGCGGACGCGGATGCCAGCTTCGTGGAGCTCGTTGTTGTAGAGCTCGGGGATGCCGTTGCGGGTGACGCTGATGACGGTGAAGGGGCGCTCTTCGCGGAGGCCCCACTTGGATTTGTAGAGTTGGGGGAAGTCGCGATAGATGCCGTGGCGGATGTTGTTTTCCTCGGAGGCGACCTTGATGGTTTCGGTGACTTCTATTTCGCCACTGCGCATGATTTCGATGCGGGAGTGGAAGGAGAGGATGCGTTCTTCGGCGGAGGCGATGGCTGTTAGGATGAGCCAAAGGATAGGGAGCCAAGATTTCATGCGCCGCGGAGTTGTTTGGCGAGGTCGGGAGGGAGACGGTCGGAGGCTTGTTCGACTTCGAAGAAGGGTGTGCTTTTGAAGCCGCCGAAGCGGGCGATGATGTTAGAGGGGAAGGATTCGACGGTGTTGTTGAGGTCGCGCGCGGAGCCGTTGTAGTAGCGGCGTGCGTATTGGAGCTGGTCCTCGACGGTGACGAGTTCCTTCATGAGTTTGAGGAACTGGGCGTCGGCTTTGAGTTCGGGATAGGCTTCTGCGAGGGCGACGACGCGGCCGAGGTCGCGGCTGAACTGTTGTTCGCCCGCGGCGTCGGTGGGTGAGGTGTTGCGGGCCTGGGTGACGGCTTAGAGGACATCGCGTTCGTGGGTTTGGTAGCCTTTGACGCATTCGACGAGGGCGGGGACGAGGTCGTGGCGGCGTTTCAACTGGACCTCGATGCCGGACCAACCTTCACGGAGTTGGTTGCGGCCTCTAACCAGACGGTTGTAGGTGAGGACGGACCAGAGGATGAGGATGGTTGGCAGCACGAGGAATGCTGCCATGAGGGCGAGGATGATGAGTTCGGGGACGCCGATGTTCATTTGGAGAATTGCGGGAGAAGATGGTGGGGAATCCGCAGGTGCGATCTATCAGTTGCCGCCACCGCCAAGGCCGCGGCGTTTGATTTTGTTGGCGTTGGGGGTGTCGAAGATGAGGTCGGTGATGGAGCTGCGGCGTCCGGTTTTGGGGTCGTTGGTGGAGACCTGCATGCGTTTGAGGGTCCAGACATCGCCGACTTTCATGACGTCGCGGACTTGGAATTCCTTGATGAGTGCGCCGGTTTTGTCGTGGCCGCGGATTTGCATGAAGGCGCCGAATTTCTGGTCGACCCAGACGTAAACGGCTTCGTAGCGGCCGGGTGCGTTGGCGGGTTTGTTGATGCGGAGTTTGTGGCAAGGGCGGCCGCCGACATCTTCCATGCCTTCGTGTTTGGGGTTTGGCCAGTAGAAGAAGCGGAGGGCGAGGTCTTCGTAGGTGATATCGGATTTGGCGATGGGTTCGACGAGTTTGGCGGCGGGGAAGTTGATGGTTTTGCCGCTTTTGATTTCGAAGAGGTCGTATCGTTCATCGGCGAGGCGCATGTGGAAGATTTGCCATGGGCCTTTGTCTTCGGAGAACTGGAACTGGATTTCCTTGCCTTTAAGGAAGAGGGTGATGGGGACTTTTTTGCCGCCTTTGGAGATGCTGCCGCTGAGGCCATCGTCCAGTTGGGTGAGGGTGGCGGCGATGCGTGCGCCTTCGAGGATGGCTTGGGCATCGGGGGCCTGGGCGTGGAGCGCTGAGGTCGCCATGGTGAGCGCGAGGAATGCGGCGGGTAGTTTCATCGGGGGTAGGATGGAGAGTTTGCGGGGTTTGTTCGATGTATTTTTCGGGGTGGGATTTTGGGAGAGGGCGGGATTCTTGATGGGGGAAGTGGAGCCGCGAGGGCGGGAAGTGCGCGGAGTGGGGAGGAGGAGTGCGATAGTAGCCAGAGACGGACGGGATGGAAGGGATTGGGAGATTTTCAACGCAACATAAGACCCGACGATGAAGTGAAGTTCGTTAGGCAGGTGAGAGATGTGGACTGTCTAACAGGAAGATCAGGATTCGGAGCCGAGGAGGTGGCGTTTTAGGAAGTTGAGACGTTTCATGCGGCCGAAGGGGGTTTCGGCTGCGCCGTGGCCGGCGTTGATGATGGGGACGAATTCGAAGTCCTTGCCGGCTTGTTGGAGGGCGTGGACGACTTGGGCGGTGGAGGCGGGGTCGACGTTGGAATCGAGTTCGCCGACGATGAGCATGAGTTTGCCTGTTAGCTTGGCGGCGTGGGTGGTGTTGGAGTTTTTCTCGTAGGAATCATCGATGGGCCAGCCCATCCAGGCTTCGTTCCACCAGATTTTGTCCATGCGGTTGTCGTGGCAGCCGCAGTCGGCGACGCCGACCTTGTAGAAGTCGCCGTGGTGGAGGAGTGCGGCGAGGGTGGATTGGCCGCCGGCGGAGCCGCCGAAGATGCCGACGCGGGTGAGGTCCATCCATGGGCGGTCTTTGGCGGCGGCTTTGAGCCACGGGATGCGGTCGGGGAAACCGGAGTCTGATAGATTTTTCCATGCGACATCGTGGAAGGCTTTGGAGCGCCAGTTGGTGCCCATGCCATCGATTTTGACGATGATGAATCCGTGTGCGGCCATGGAGCGGGCGCCGGACCATGGGGAGTAGGATTTGGGGACGAAGTGGTCGTGAGGGCCGGCGTAGATGTCTTCGACGACGGGGTGTTTTTTGTTAGGATCGAAGTTGGCGGGTTTGACGATGATGCCGAAGATGTCGGTTTTGCCATCGCGGCCTTTGGCGGAGAAGCGTTCGACGGGAGGGGCACCGGCGGCGGTGAGGGCGGAGTCGTCGGCGCGTTCGAGTTCGGCGATTTTTCTGCCTGAGGCGGCATCGCGGAGTTCGGTGACGGGTGGTTGGTCGACGCGGGACCAGGTGGCGATGAGGTGTTTGCGGTCGGGTGAGAAGTCGATGCGGTGGGTGCCATCGCCATCGGTGAGTTTGGTGAAGGCGGAGCCATCGAAGTTCACGCGGACGAAGTGTTCGTGATAGGGGTCTTGGCCGGTGAATCCGACGATTTTGAGGAGGAGTTGGCGTTTGGTGGAATCGACGTCGAGGACCTGGCGGACGTTCCAGTTGCCTTTGGTGATTTGTTTTTTGATGGAGCCGGAGATTTCGTCGATGAGGTAGAGGTGGTTGTAGCCATCGCGTTCGGATGCCCAGATGATTTCGCGGGTTTCGGGGAGGCGGGTGACGTGGGATTTCTGCGAGTAGTCGATGAAGGTTTTGGAGGATTCCTCGTGGATGGTGCGGGCTTTTCCGTTCGATGAGTCGATGCCGATGATGCGCATGATCTGGTGGCCGCGCTGGTTGTAGACGAAGGAGAACTCGGCGGAATCGGGGGACCATGCGTGGTCGTTGATGGACCAGGGGTTCTGATAGAGAGCGTCGTTGAGGGGGATTTGTTGGCGGGTGGTGATGTTGAAGAGGCGGGGTTTGGGTTGGCGGATGGGGTCGCCAGGTTTGGTGTAGTCGATGGAGCGGAGTTTGGGTTGGAGCTGGTCCTTGGGTGAGGATTCGACGATGTGGATGCGGCGTTGGTCGACGGATTTCGAGCGGAAGACGACGAGTTTTTTGGAGTCCGGGGACCAGTGGATGGGCCATTGATAGGCGTCGTTGGGGTTGCCATCGGTGGTGAGGGGGAAGGATTCGCCGCCTGTGAGGGGTTCGATGATGACGTTGTTGTCGCGGATGTGGGCGGCCCATTTGCCATCTGGGGAGTGGTGTTGGGGAGGGGATTTGGGGGCGTTGATTTTTCCGGTGATGCGGGCGAGGGCGGGGGTATCCGGGGTTTCGATGGCGGCGAGGGGTTGGTTGTTGGCGTCGGTGACGAGCCAGAGGTGACCGGCGTAGGTTTGCTGGACGGCGGAATTTCCGTTAGGGAGTTTGCCGTAGGAGTTGCGTTTGCCATCGCCTGCGACCCAGAACATTTCGATTTCGCCGCCGCTGGCGTTTTCGATGGTGAGGGGGACGGGATGGCCGTGGTTGCGGGTGCCGCGTGGTGCTTGTTCGGGGGCGATGAGTTCGGCGGATTTGGGTGGGGTATCGTCTGTGGTGATGGTTCCTTCGCGGCCGTCGAATTTCCAGCTTTTGCCGTGGGCGCGGAAGCGGAAGGAGCGGCCGTCGCGGGCGAAGTCGATTTGTTCGAGGGGGAGTTGTTTGGGGTTGGCTTTTTGGCCGGAGGCTTTTTCCAGCGCATCGGCGAAGAGTTGGTGGTTGAAGGCGGGGGATTTTTTGCCGGTGGCGGGATCGACGGTGAAGAATTCGTGTTGGTCGCGAGCGGTATCGACGCGCCAGGCGATAGGGCCGGAGTCTGAGGACCAGTGGATGCGGACGTCATCGCGGAGGACGAGGGATGCGGCGATGCGTTCGAGGTTCTCCTGGGCGAGGGTGTGGGTGAGGAGTAGGAGGAGGAGGGTGAGGGATTTCATGGAGTGAGAGTGGGAAGTGGAACGGGGTGAAGAGGTGAAGAGAGGGAGGGCGGTTTTTGGAGCGGGGCAAGATGCCCCTCAGACGGACTGGAGCGAGACGCTCCAGCCACGGTTTCGGGGGGGGGCGGGGGTTATGTTCGGGATTGGATGAGGGATTGGAGGGCGGGTTCGTCGAGGATGGGGATGTTGAGGGCTTCGGCTTTGTCGCGTTTGGAGCCGCCGCCTTCGCCTGCGAGGACGTAGTGGGTTTTGGAGGAGACGGAGCCGCTGATTTTGCCGCCGAGGTTTTCGATGTAGGCTTTCATTTCGTCGCGGTCGAGGGAGAGGGTGCCGGTGATGACGAAGGTTTTACCGGCAAGAGGGACGGGGCCTTTCGCGACGGCGTTGAGGGTGGTGGAATTGAATTGTTGGTTTTCATGGGTTTGAATCGAGCGCTTGAACCAAGAGTTCTTCTCTGATGATCAACAATTTGCAGGACTCGTCCCTGAGTTTCAGCGATTGCTCGACTTTACGACCAAGCCCCGAATATGCCCATTGCTCCGAACCTTGCGCTCCAACGACTACATAGTCCGTTTGTTTGGTGGGGTTTGCTGATCTTGCAATTGCTCCATGTGCAGTAGTTCTGTCCATCAAGCCCTTCTTGCTGCCACAAGAAAAATTGCCAGTGAAAATGAACTCCAGTCCAGAGAACTTAATTTCTGAAAATTCGATTTCATCAAATATCAATGGGCAAGGAGTTCCAATGAGCGGCGCTGATTTGAGCGATGAGGTGGGTGTTCCGCCGAACGCTATGGATTCTAGGATCTTGGTTATGCACGAGAGATCTTCGCTGGATAACTCGTGTCCCACGCTTGCAAGCCGTATAATTGGTAAAAGGCTCTTGATGAATCTATGAGGTAGAATATGGGAGTTTGATTCAATCCAGCTAGCGAGAAAAAGAGCTTCCTTCTCTGTTAGTTCACCATCTGAAAGGACTCCAAGCGCAAGACCAGTCAGGATATCAAAGGCTTTACGATCGGTGTAATCGAATGTCCCTCTGTTTAAT
>SXGQ01834844.1_pt1 | contig 10462 bp, 8 predicted proteins | sample 3178371 | NCBI WGS metagenome assembly SXGQ01 (sample SAMN11356859, study PRJNA531348) | freshwater metagenome | isolation source: freshwater sample F1-20 | place: China: Fuxian Lake, Yuxi | collected 2017-12-25 | reverse complement strand
TTTAATTGATTTACTATTTGCATCCATTATTTCATCTGGTTTTCCAGAGATTTTCCAAAGGATGGCGACTACGGTAAAATACGGATTTAATTGAAACGATGCAAAATTATATTTATTCACTTCAAAAATATAAGAATTTATGTCATTAGATTTTTGAAGAAAATACCTTTGTATATATCCCCTTTTATATTCTATTTCTGTTAGAGTTGGTATATAGGCTTGTATTTCTGGCAAATTATACTCAGAAAGATTGTTGTTTAATTTTTTATATCTATCGGTGCTTATCATATTATTGCATTTGTCTATATTGTCCGGTTACCGATGTTGTCCATGCCATACCACTTACATTGTGTTCTATTTCTATAATTTGAAATAAACCATGTTTGGCGTATTTTGTTGGTATTCCAATAATATTAAAAGTATCTCCCCTTCTAAATCCACTTGTACCTAAAACTTTAAAAGTGTATTTTATTGGAAGTGGGTGTGATAAACCTTTTTCAGTAGTACCGCCATTTTTATTTGCAAATGCATCATTTTTCAATCTATCAAATAATGGTTCATCATCCATGCAAAATATTTGGAAATTCTTTTTTAAAACATCTGTATCTGCAATATCACCAATCGCATCATCCGTAAGTTTATCTAAATCAAGTTTAGGAACAACATCTATTTTTTCTAAATTAGCTCCAATGGCTTTGGCGGCGTTTTCACCATCCACATCTCTTTCTACTACTCTTTCTTCGTCCCTTTGCTTTATTAAAATTTTTTGTGCCTCATTTTGGGCTGCAATCTCCGCATCTATTGCTGCAATCTCCTTATCTCTTGCTTCTTCGAGCGCGTCCTTCTTGGCTTCAGCTGCTGCTGCTGCTTTTTTCTCCTCTTCATCCCTAAATAAATTGCCAACAAAATTTGCAGCTGTTTGTAAACCCTCATTTATAAAATTACGCGCGGCTGTTTGTTCACTGTAATATGATAACCTTTCACGCTTTTTTTCATTTAATTTTGCTATATTTGCATTACTATCATCAATTTTAAGTTGGGTTTTTTGTGAAGGTGTAGTTTTATCTGCTTCTGCGGCTTGCTTTTGGGCCTCAGCTTCTGCCGCATCTTGCGCCTTTTTTTCTTCTTCAGTTAGTGTCTTTCTTTGATTACCATTACTATCGGTATAATCTTTTAAAAATAAATCAGTATCAGATGCAAAAAACCCACCTACACCAACAATCGGTTCATCTGGATTATTTGCCAAAGATAACCTTCTACTAATAATTTGATTAGTCATTTCAGATGGTAATGCGATATCTATACTGGCATCTAAAAATATAGAAAACGGGCCTGAATGGAAAAATGTTTCTGAACCGCCCACTTTTTTTCCTATCCAATTTTCATCAATGACACTTATTATAATATTACCATTCTTATCTTTTTGTTCAACTACCTGAAAATTCCAAAAGGAATTTACAGCCGATGACATTTCATTTAACATATCTAATAGAACTTCTCTAATATTTTTATTTTTTTGTTCCATTTTTTCTCTAAATACTTCAAAATTTATATAAAGGTTTTTTAAATATCCCCAATAACCACCTTTTTCTGTGTTTGTTGGGGTTATAGAGACGGCTGTATCTTGAACAAATGAGCCAATTGTGGGTATACTGTTATCTATAACAGAAAAGGTCCCTTCACTATTTTCAAACACACCACCTGCTTTTTGAGTTATTGTACTTTTATTTAAAAAATATGCAGAAAAATCAGGCATTTTTCCTGGAATAATTAATTTAGAAGCTTTTGTGGAAAACATATTTGGATATGCTCCTATTTTTGCATTACTAATATCAATTGTAATAGGAAGTTTTGTTCCGGCTAACATATAATCACTAAATTCTCCATTTCTATTTAAAATATCGACTGCCAATTCAAATCGTATATATTTGTTTGTTGAAAATAGTTTTTCTTTTTCTATTTTAGCTTTTCCAACCGTTATGGTATCTGAAGTAGCACCTGAAAAAGTCTTAGACCACCATCCAGGAGAAGAATATGTTGTAATTGCCTTATTTACATTTGCATCAAAATTTATAAAATCATACCAGTGCACTTTATCAGTACCTAATAAATTTCTTACACTTTCTATTTGTCTTGAAGTAGGTAATTGATTATACATATTTTTAAACCTTCTATCCCTTCTTATATCCTCACCTTCAGAAAGTGCAAGGGTATCGGCTACATCATATAATACTGGTTCACCTGGTTTTTCTTCTATTGTCCCATTTTTGTTTATTTTTAAAGTTTTATTTTGAGATTGTAAAAATGTTGGCATTCCTGGTGCACCTCTTAATTTTACTGATATTTTCCATTTATCATCATCAGATGATACATTTCCACCCACTATAAATCCTAAAAATGTATCATAATCTCCCAAACTATCAACTCTTTTTTTGTGTAAATTATCGCCATTTAAATTACCGCTTGATGCAGCTTTTAAAATTGCATCAGTACCAATACTTGGCATTTTTTGTGATAATCCTTCATCACTATTCCACCCATATTCTATACATAAAGAATAACCAGGTTCTAAAAAATATCTTTGCATTAACTCCATTTGTTCCAAAGAAAAACATTCAAGTGATAAAGTACACTCTCTTGAAATTTGGTCCTTACCTTCTTTTATTTGTAAACCTGTTATAACAGGTGAAGGCCTCAATGGGCCGCCGGATGATAAAAGAGCCTGACCTGTCCAAGTATTACCGATAGTTCCACCACTTACCGAATTTCCATATATAAACCCAGCATTATTAGATGTAGATGGGTTAAATGTACCGTAATTCATATTAGAGTGTATAATTAATCCTTGAGAGCTTTGGTATTTTGCACCGGAAAATACGCGAATCCAACAAACTCGTTGTGTAGCACGCATACCGGCTTTTGTTCCAGATTTAAGATTATTTACAATCTTTGGGTCAATATTAGATAATTGTGGAAATGTACTCATTTATAAATTATTATTGTGTAAACGCCCCTGCTATTTCAATATAATTCGCAGGTATTCTTAAAATAGTTCCTTCTTCGAACCCAATGTTTGCATCATGAATGTTATTGGATGTTGCTATAATCCACCAGTATCTTGAATCTCCATAAAATTGAAATGCCAAAGTATCCAATCTATCACCGGTTTCAGTTGCTACAAATGTATCCTGGTCAGATGGTGGAATATTAGGATATATTTTTGACCTATATACCTGTCTACCATCTATTGTTTTTTTAGTTTTATTATTTAAATATCTACTTTCCATATTATTTCATTTTAAGCATTTGGAGGGGCAGCAATTAGGTTATCAATGTATTTCTTTACATATGCAAGTAATTCATCTTCTCGCCTACTTTCAGGGCTTGAATGTATTGGCTGACTACCATCTTTTATCAAATATACATAATTAGGTAGTTTTTCTTTTCTGTATATATTGAAATCTCTATATTTTTGCACAAATAAACCACTTGGATTTCTTGGAGCAGCCGCTACCGGATTTTCTGGTTTTCGTGCTTCCTCTGCTTTTGGAGAATCGGAAACTTGTGTTGTTTTTTGTGGGTCACCCCCCTTATCTAAATTTTTGACCTTATCATCATTTACTATTTGATTTGGATTAGATGCCCCATAGCCATATAAACGTTTTGCAGAAGCAGCTACTGCAGGAGCTGCTGGCACTGCTGCTGTTTTTACTGTACCGTCCTCATTTTTAACTTCTGCCACCGCTTTTTTCTCACCAATTGCTAACTGATGTGTACTACCCACTGTTTCCACAAATTTAAGAGTTATACCTACATTAATAAGTTTTGGTAGTATATATTCACCCATTCCATCTTCACCGGTTTCCCAAGGTGCATCATCCGGTATTTCGTATGATAAATCTGATATAAACGCTTCTTTATTAACATGCATACTTCCTAACGTAAATCTAATAAATGGAGGTACTACTGCTATATTTCCTGCATACGCTTGTGGGTATGTTAAATTAGTTAAAAAATTAATTTTTTGCCAACAGGCTTTTAATTCACCTGAATTAAGTGCATATATTTTAAAATTGAAAGTAATACTTCGCTCAATACTATTATATGTGTAAAAATTAAATGGATTACCTACAAATTTTTGAGTTTCCCAATTCGGTGCTACCGTTTCATTAATACCGGTTACGGTTGCTCTAAAATTAACAGCCGCTTGTTTGGCAACAGACCAAAATTTTAATTCTACTAAATCAAGGTCTTTTAATTTTGGTAAATTTGGGTCTCTTTCTACTGGGTTTATTCCATCCGTATGATTATACTGAACCAATTTATTTAATTCATCCGAACCGTTTCTTATTCCCCTTTTTGTTTCCAATGAATTCATCAATTTAGTTTTTGAATACATCTGTTTGGGTTCTTTTGAAAACGCTGGAGGTGCAATATAATTTGTTATTGGTAATGGTAATGTAACTTCCGGAGTTTTATACGCAACATATTTTGACGATAAATCATTTCTTAAATCAATCATATCTTCTGGCAAAAACTGAGCTCCAGTCATTACTTTACTATACGGTGAATCGGTATCATATTTATCTCCACCATCTTTTGCAAAATTAACTGCCGCTTGGGATGGTGAACCTAATAATAAATTATTTAATTTCTTTTTACCCAATTCTAAAGCCGAACCAAGTATCTGATTTGGGTTTGGTCTTCCTTGTAAATTATTTTTAATAAGATTACCTAATAAGTTACCTCCACTATTAGATTTTAATTTAGCCAATGTAACCATTGTTTCGGATACTTTACTTTTTTTAAAATCAGTATTTAACACAATACGGCTTGGTATTAATTGCTCTGGTAATTTAGCGCCAATTTTTGATAATAATTCATTACCAAACTTTTCACCTTTTTCTAAAAATGAAGTTAATTTTCCACCAACTCCTTCCGTGCCACCAGTTCCCTGTTTCATATCCTCTACAATAGGCCTAGTCTTTTTAGTAAATTTTATAAAATCAGTACCATATATAATTGGAGAGGTTGTAGCTGCTAATATTCTTAATCCAGTAACTTCTTCTTCCAATCTTGTTTCTCTTAATCTACCTGATAGAGTTTTTCTTGCAAGTTGTGCAATTGCAAAAGATGGTTGCATTAGGACATTATACGGCCTCCTTTTTATATCGGCAGTATTACGAATATCATATTGTTGTTCAGCGGTTTGACCACTTATCAACTTTTTGGTTTTAAATAATTCTTCTATTGTTGGCATTAAATTATATTTTTATGCTTGTCCTAAGTTATAGTTATTTCTTGTTGTTTTTTCAACTTGTGTGTTTACACCTGAAGTAACCTTTGCAGAATCCATATACACTGCTATTTTACCAGATGCCATATCCGCCCTTAATGCTTTAATTTCGTTTACTACTGCTGCCAATGGTGCTGCTAATGCAGATAAACCTCCTCCTCCACCACCACCTGCTGCGGCACCGGCTAATCCCGGTCCGGCCATTAAATCATCATTTTTACTTAATTCAAATAACCCACCTTCTTTAGTCGATACTCTAGTTTTTCCATCTGCAGGTGACATCACGTCTCCCGCCTTACTATATAAACTGTATCCGTACGCCAATGCCCCAGCAGCAGCTACCGCACCTAATATAGGTCCAATAACAGGAACATATTTAGCTATTGAGAGATATGCACTTATAGCCATATTAGCTATTCCTGCTAGTAATCCTTTTTTCTCTGCTAATGCGGCTCTATTTGTAAGTGCTAATTTAACTATCATAGCAGCATTTTCATATTGTGCCACTAAAACAGTAGCAACTTTTTTTGCATATATTGCACCCAATACTCCTAAAAACACTAAAGCTACATCTAAATTTTCTTTTAAAAATCCCGCCATATGAGCCAATCCTTCTGCTGCTGCGTTTATAGGCCATAAAATTAAATTTAATATACTTGCTACTCCTTCTAATAGTGGAGATAACACACCACCAACAGTAGCAACAATACCCATAAATGCATTTTGCATTCTTTCTAATTGTCCTTGTTGTTCATTTTGTGCCGCTATTTTTTTAGTTTCTTCTGCTAATTGGTCTTTGGTCATATTAGTAATATCCAATCCCTTATCAATGGCATCCGATGCAAGTTTTTTTTCTTCTTCACTTAATCCATTCAACTTTTCTTGCATCATTAACTGCTTGTTTATTTCTTCAACACTCATACCGGCAGCTTTAGCTAATTGTTGTTGTGTGAAATAATCTTTTTGACGGAAATCACCACTTCTTTGAATTTGTTTTAGGGTTTCTTCATTTGCTTCCTGAAGTTTACCTTCCATTGCCAATGCTCTTGCTCTACTTAAATTAAATTCACCTCCCACAAATGTTGCAGCTACCAATTCTTGCTCAATACCATTTTCAAAATCTAATAATTTTTCTGCCAATGATACTTGTTGTTTTAATGAAGTACCCATTCTTTGAGCCTGTACCGCATTCTTTGTTAAAGCATTTAAATCACCTTTAAAAAATGTTGATGCGGCTTCTGCATTTTCTGCAATATCTTTGAATACTTTATCAGGTGCTACTCCGGCCAATTTTGCCATTTCCGCAACTTGATTTCCAACATTAGCCGCCGTTTCTGATGATAATCCACCAACACTTTCAAATATACTTTGAACTTTTGCTGCATTACCTGCGGAAACTCCAAAGTTTTGACCCATTACAGCTAACGATGCTAATACTTCTTCTGAAACATTTACCGTATCACTAAATTCTTCTTTTAATGCTTTCGCAGTATCAAACACATTTTTTAACTCAACTCCCGCATCTCTAAAATTCATCTCAATGTGGTGTGCATTGTGAACTAATTCTTTGGTTTGTGAATTTGTTAATCCAGTTTCTTTTCTAAAATCTTGTGCCGCTGCATCCAATGCTATAAATGAGTGTAATGCCGCCCCTAATAATGCATACATTATCACAAGAGGTGCACCCATCACAGCCAATTGTGCGACCATCTTTTTTGCCATACCCAACGCATCTCCTATAAAACCAGGCATATGGTGTAACAAATCGTGATTAGCTTCATGGATTGCTTCAGCTCTTTCTAATTGTTGATTAAGATTTTTTAATGTTTTTAAATGAGCCTCCGCTTCTTCTTTTGCATCTCCAGATAAATGTGCAATAGAACGTTCTAATTTTTCTATTTCTTTTTCCGCATCCGATGTTTCGTGTTTAATAGCGGCAAGTTCTTCTGCTTTAAGCATTATTGATGCATTCATACTTTCTAAAACCGCAGTTTCTTTTTGAGAAGCTTTTAAAGCATCACCTTCTAATTGTAATTCTGCTTCTTTTCTTTCTAAAATTTTTGCAGTTAAACTTGATAACGTATTTGCACCAACTGTTTGTTTTTTTAAAACATCTAGTGCACCATGTGACATAGATGCCAATGAAGATAACGTAGTTTCTTCATAATCTAAATATTCTTGTCTTTTTTTAAGTTCTTTAGCAGAATCTTGTTGAAGCCTTAATCTTATTTTTTCTTGCTCCATCATAGCTTCTAACTCATCCCTTTCAGAACCAACCGCAAGAGCTATTTTATCGTTTATAATACGAATACGGTCACTTATCTGAGCGTTTTCTTCTAATAAACGATTTAATTCCGCCTGTTCGTTTGGTGTTAGTGGTGCTATTGCCATTTAAATGAATGTTATTTAAAATCCTTATCTATAATACCCAAATCCTGCATTTTTTTAAATAATTCAGGCTGTTTATCTTTTATCTTTCTAATTCTAGGTATAAACGTTTTGGCAATATCTGACATCTCATCATCCAATTTTTTCATCACTGGATCCGCATCTATAATTGATTGCAATGTTTGTGGTTTCTTTTTACCAAATAATCCAAAAAATTCTTTTAAATTAGATTTTGATATTTTATATTTTTTCATATTAGTTGTAGTTTAACATCTATAAATATCCCATTAATAAAAAAAGTTAGGATTATCTATTAACCCTAACTTTTGAATTATTTGCTTTGTTTGATTTTTTTACCTCATCCGCTTCTTTCTTTTTAGCATCTACCAACTTATTATAGTAAAACATCCTTAAATAAGTTGGCATTTTATAAAGTTCCATTACGGTAAAACCATTCCCATATTGAACCATATCAAATATCTGAGTATGAACTTGAATACTATGATTCCGTGCTAGGCCAAAAAAAGCTGACACCCATAGTGATAGGCGCCTCCTCCACCTCACCATCTTCATGGATATGAGTAAATTTCATATCAACATCAGGTGATATTTTTTTCACATAACTTCTCAGTGCTCTACTATCTAATGCTAATAACCCATTTACAAATTTGTTTATAGTTGTTGATGAATTATCACCATCAACTGATTGAATCATATAACGTAAACGAGTTGTAATATCTGCACCCACTCCACCCAACTTTTCAATAGCCTGAATATCTTTATCTATTGCCATTTCATCACCATGTGTAAGTAATTTACATATAATTTTTTTCTTATTGGATGGTAATATGAATTCAAATTCATTTTTATTATCAAATATTGATAAATCTACTTCTTTTGTTTTTACTTTACCCAAATCAACCTTTGCATCAATTGTTTGATTTAATTTAGATGAATAAAATTTAAAAAGATACTCAGGACCATATCCTAACAACCTAGTTGCAAGAATAATTGCGTTTTTATCACCTAAAATAATATCACTAGGATTTACATTGCCAACGATAATTGATTCAAATAATTTATCCAAAACAACACCTTTTTTAATAAGATTTTGGTTTGAAAGAATATCTTCTTCTTTTGCTGTCATATGTTTTATAGTAATTCTACCGCAAGCCAATGGATGGTCTTTTGGATATACCTTACCTTGTGATGGAAGGTCTAATACTTCCGTTGGAAAATCATATTGTTTTTCGTCTATCATAACTTTACTTGTTTTAATTTTGTATATATAAATACATAGAAATTAAAAAATTAGAAATAAAAAACCCCCACCATTTCTGATGAGGGTTATCCTTCGGTAGCTTCCGTAAGGAATATTTTAAAATTCAAGAATTGCGTAATCGTAGGATAATGTTAATTCAATGGTTACAACCTCATTTGATGAAAAATCTAATTCACCAAAGTTTGCTTGTTGAATAAATGCACCTTTTAAAGTCCATTGTTCAATTTTATCACCAACTGGTCCTAATAGGTAGAAAGTAATATCTTTTTTATAGAAATCTGCATATCCACGTCTACCAGTAATTGATTCATGTCCTAAACGAATCCAATCCATCACCTTTTGAGCCGCAGATGGTACAATTGGGTCATACAATGTAATTTGTAGGTCTTGCCAATCAGCTTTACCTTGCAATTTTCTTTTTACGTTAATATGGTCTAACGATATTGTTTCAAATTGAATTGTAGGTCTATTCGCCGCTTTTACAAGATATGAAGGAATAGAATCTATCTCCATCACATATCTATTTTTCATTTTAGGTTCGAAGTTCGTATAGAACATCTTATCAAACTCTAATATTTCTGCCATTTTATTATCCTTTTATTTTATATTAATAAATATCTACTTTGTTTTTTTTCACATTATGCTGAGAAACTTGCTCCAGTTGGTAAGATGTTGAAATCTATTACTATAAATTCCGCTGTCTTAGCCGGTTGTAAGAAAATTTGTCCTGCTAATATGTTTCTATCAATTACATCAGGTGTATTATTACTTTCATCCATTACAACTTTAAAGGTATAAAGTCCTTGTCTTTGTTGTACCGATTCTAAGTAAGGATTCACAGTGTTTAAAAATCTTTGTCTTGTTGTAGAAGTATTTTGTTCGAATACTAAGAAACGAGATGTAGATGCAACGAATTTTTTCAAGTTGATAAGTAATCTTCTTACGTTGATTCTATCCAAAGCAGATGCTTTATCTTGTAATGTTTTCTGTCCAAATGCTACAATACCTTGTCCAGGGAATGCCGCAATTGGGTTTACTTTGTTTTCATATAGAGTATCTCTTTCAGAATGTGTCAATCTATTCAATACACTTACTGCTCCGGTGATACCACCTCTATTCAAACCTGCAGGTGCAAACCATTCGGCTGCTAACCTATCGTTTGAAGCGAATACAGCAGGTAACAATGTTGAAGGTGGAACTGATGTTAGTTTATTTGTGTTACTATCAATTGTTTTTACCCAAGGATAGTAAGTTGCTACATAGTTTGAATCTACTGAATTTGCTTGCTCAGTTGCTTCAGTAATTGTATCATCATAATCGTTGAAATCCGCGATGTAAAAACAATCTTGTCTTTCCTCAACCATATCAATTACCTTAGAAGTAATTGCAGGGTGTAATTGTCTTACTATACCAGGTGTTACAACTAAATTAATATCATATTCATCTGCGTTTGAAACTGAATTGATTGCTTTTGTGTACGCTATTGAACCAGAAGA
>SXGQ01295891.1_pt1 | contig 10462 bp, 13 predicted proteins | sample 3178371 | NCBI WGS metagenome assembly SXGQ01 (sample SAMN11356859, study PRJNA531348) | freshwater metagenome | isolation source: freshwater sample F1-20 | place: China: Fuxian Lake, Yuxi | collected 2017-12-25 | reverse complement strand
TTTTTATCAACTTCTCCTGCTATTTTGATAGTCACTTCATATAAGTGAACGCTTTCAACAATGAATTGTTTTAAATTTTTCATATATAAATTCCGTATCTAATATTTATCATTTATCCGTCTTTTTATCTAAAAGGGTCTTAAGCAACTCGTTACGGTCTAATATTTTTCCTTCACCTAAAGGGGTCGCTTCTATTTCTTTTTCACTGGCTGATAACTTCTGATCTAGCGTTGCTTTTTTCAATTGTAATTCAATCATCTTAAGTTTCTTCTGTACTTTAGCAGTTTTAGCGGTAATCGCATGTCCTAGCATAGTTCCTGCGACACCGAATATCTCGCTACTAAATCGGCTATCTACCTGCATACCCAAATCCATCAAATCTTTATAACTCGCCTGGGCTAATCCAGCAAGTTCATCCATTTCAGTATCAGCACTTTCTAATCCTCGGACTTGCGGTAATGCATTTTCTATTTTTTCAATATTAGTTAATGCCTGTTCTGTGACTTCTTGTGTATTTTTAGGAAGTATATAATCTTCATTGTCTGTAGGTTGAGATGCTAGATTAAACAATTCTTCTAGTTTCTTAGTCATGTGTTATTTATTTGCGTCTGCCCTTATAAAACAAATCATCCTCAGTAATTACTCTAAAATTAACACCTATTTTTTTAGCATATGCTTTGGCTGCAGCCCATTTCGCATGATTCAATGCAACTGCTGCCTTATCTCTTGCACTTGTAACTCTGCTTTCAATAAGACTTTGTTTTTTTGGTTTTATTTCAACGATTTCAGCACGTTGCTTTCCGTTTTTATCTTGATATAATACGAAAAAGTCAGGAATATAGACTGTTGGTTTTCCTGTAAAGGGATTTCTATAAGGTATATGTATTGATTCACTAGCCCAATTTAATACACTATCGTGCTTATCACAGAACATCATGAAACTTAGTTCCCAGCCACTGCGATATTTAGGTAGATTTTTACCTATATATTTGTTTGTATTTTGTACTTTATACTTTCCCTGAGCCCAGTTAGCCATTTTAGATAACTACGTTTCTTGCTACCGGTAAATTAGGTTCTACAGCACCTAATACACCATATAAACTACTTTTACTTTTAAAACTATTAAAGTAAAATGCCATTACTTGATTTAATTCTATTTGTGAAACCGATTTGCTTTGTAATTCTTCTAATAGTGTGATAACGCTTATTCCATTATCTTGTGCCATTTTAAAAAACACAAATGTAAAATTTTCAGCAATTTCTTTTGTATCGCATACTTCTTTAAAATAAGCATATACTTGATTGTACTCATTAACACCAATTGTAACATCTTGTCTATAAAAGGCATCAAAGATTTGAACAGTTTGATCTAAAGTATTTCTTGTTATTTCATAAAGCATTATATTGGTCCCTTAACAGGTATCTGTTTGCCGGCAGTAGGAGCAGTTCTTCTAGTACTAGTTACTTTTATTTCTTGTAAATCATCTATAGAACCAGTGTTATTAGATTTAGGTGATAGTAATGACTTTCTTGTTTTACCAACAGATAATGAACCTAAGGCGCCCTTTAATAAATTTTCTGCCTCAAGTTTAGCAGAAGATTTCACATCAAAAGTTTTTAAGTTATTATATGTTGCTCCTGCAATTTTCGCAGCACCTACAAAATCGCCTTCTAATAAATTGCCGATAAAACTTCCTGGGCCATCAAGAATACCTGCTGGTCCTAATATTTTTCCATTAGCACCCGGAATACTTATAGGACTTGACTCTTTATCGTAACTTGCTGCATCAGCAAAGTAAGGCATTGCAGGGACCGGAGTATCATCACCATTAAATGCACCTTCATTGTATTGCACATATTCGTAATCTAATGTCATACGATTAGTCATAATTCCATTACCCATATCATAATCATAACTATCATGCGCGAATTGTGTTATCATTGGATTAATCAATGTGTATTGTGTAAACTTATGTTGATTGAATCCAAATATTTTGATGTATGAGAAAAATGATTGTTTGCTCACACCGCTAGAAGGGATATTTGTTCCTGCTACGCTGCCGGTAGGTTCGCCTATATAACCCCAATCAAGTTTACTATCCATGTCATATGAATAAATGTTTCTAGTTCTATCGTAAGGATTAGGAGTATTAGGAGTATTATTAGTTAATGATCCACCTTTAACTGCATCTTTATAATAATATGTATAATAAGCATACCATAGTTTATTAATCACGTTTGAATTATCATCGTGGAAATTAATTTCCACTGGTTCGTAATTAATTTTTGATTGTGCTAGACGTTTTCTGTTATACTGATTTAATACTGATGTATAAAATCTATATGACGGCAATCTGACATCTTTAACTAATAGACCGAAATTAGGTTGTTGTGTACCCCAAAAAGGTTGAACACTTTCAGTATTAATACCGAATTCAACATGAAATAAAAATTTATATTTAGGTGCTAAAGCGTAACTATCGCTGACGAACGTTTTACTAGCGTGACGAAAATCTTTAAAATACATGCCGCCGGGCACTTCAGGGGTACCGAAGAACGCACCGGCAGCATTTTGTAATTGGTTTACCCAATATCCTGCATTATATCCACCCCATGACATTATGGGCTCCTAAACTTACGAACCAATACCAGTCGTTGATGAACCTGATAAGATTCTTCCAATATCTTGACCAACACCACTTGTTAATGGTGATTGAATTGCGTTGTCATAGCAAATTGTTAACTGAATAGTTACTGCATCGCTCTGACCGTAATTTAACTGTTGGTAGTTTGCTGTCTTTAACCAGCAGCCGTATAGTTCCCATGTTTCTAATACTGCAGGAACTTGTGTACCGTTACCACCATCAAGAATTTCAATGTTAGTTTGGAACTTGTAGTCTTGACCAGCAGCAGCAGATGACTGTTCTACGAAATCCACTTGCTTCTGTAATTGCTGACCTACAGCCTTTGAAACTGAACCAGTAGCATCATCACGGATAGTAGTACTGATATCAGACCAAGAATGCTTACCTGCAATTTTAACAGTTGAGTTATAAATTTGTAATGGAATTTCTTGCCACTGCACAGTTGGTCTAGCGATATCAACTACTTGCTTAGTTAATGACAAACCACCTGTTGTGTCAACTCCGAAATTAATGAAGTTAACTCTAAAGCGATATTGTAGTTTAGGCATGAGTAAGCCCTGGTTGCCACCTGCGTTATCACCAGCGACTGTCATGTTAAACAATGATTGTGAGGCTGTTGCCATTTGTAAAATCTCCTAATATATTATATTTATCTTAATAGAGGCTCATTATCTGAGCCTCAAGTTTCTTATGACTGATTCCCTATCTCACCTGTATTCAATATACGTACTGGGATATAGATAAACTCTGCTGCCTTCACAGGCTCAATCGCTACATCTACCCACAACTCATTACGATCTATTCTTTCTGGTGTGTTATTTGATTCATCGCAAACTACTAGATAATCATAGATGCCTCTCTTAGCAACAAGATCAATCATAAGTGATTGAACAACACCTGCTATTCCTGATCTAGTAATAGCATCGTTAGGTTCAAACACGAATGGTCTTCCTGCTATTGTCAATTGACGACGAATATAAGCAACTAGTCTTGACACGTTAGTGCGGTCTAATGCACTTTGAGTATCTTTGCTATTCTTATTACCAAAGTTCAATAAACCAGTTCCGGTAAAGGATACTAGTGGATTGATTTGATTTTCATAACATACGTCCCGTATACCGATACGTGTCTTAGTTGATATGAATTCACCTGTTGATGCATCTAAATAACCTATGCTTGTTGCATTTGATATTTGACCACGTAATGTGCCTGCTGCTGCGAACCAAGGATAAGCAATTGTGTCATTACGCAAGAATGTACGTAACATCATAAATGATGCCGGTACAACAACGTTATTACCACTTAGATCTACTGCTGTTCCGCTTGGGTAGAATATACCCATGTATTCGCTGCGTGTCACTAATCCTTCTTCACCTGTGCTTGAAGCACTAGCAGCATTAGTTGCCCATTCTCTAATTGCTGTTGCATCTTCTGGTAAGCGAAGTGGGGTGTCACCTAAGATATATCCAGTATCATTACGGGCTTGATTGAGTTCAATCATCGCTGCTTGACATTCTGGATAGTTAGGTGTCGCCAATAAGTTGAAGAAGTTATCTTCATCACGTATTGCAGTGTTGCTTACTAATACAGAATTTAATGCTTCTACAACCATATTTCTTTGAGCCTTGCGACCCATATATGGTGCACCGTTTGACTGTAGACCTGATACTGAGTACCAAGTGCTTGTTGCCATTGGTGCCCAATAAGTAGTGTCATCCGGATCATTTCCGCCGGCTGATGCCTTTATACAGACATAAAATGTCTGTGAATAAAGAACTTTGTCACCCGGACTGTAACTTGCTGAATTGCTATAAGGATCAACTAAGTCGCCATAGGCTGAAACTGTAAAATAATTTGATTTAAATTGTTTTACGTTGTTACCGCTACGACGAGTGTTGAATAAGAGCATACCTGTAGGCGATAAACCAGATTCTGGACAATCTAAATCAATATAATCACTTGTTAGCATTGATTTAGTTGTTGGGATCGGATCTTCTATTGGATCAACTGCGCCAGTTCCGCTCCAACGTGCATCTTGGAATAATACTCCTGAGCCACTTGTATTGTCAGCATTATCAATCAATACCCATTGATCTTCACCGTTGACTGACTGCCAACGATTGATTAATGGATAATTATCAAGATCACTTGTATCAATCCATAGATCGCCATATACTAATTGAGTGCCGTCACTCTGTGTAGTTGGGGCTGATGCACTAAATTGTACGCCATTTGGATCAGTCTCATTAGTACCACTTGGCAGTGGGAAACCATTTGAGTCAAAATCAGGAACATTCTTATATCCAGTCCAACCTGTTGATGTTTTTACCATGATATCAACTTGGTTAGTTATTTGTGAATAGAACCAATTTTGATTTTGTGAAGGGGCATTTACCGGAGCAGTATCACTTGCTTCCCATGCAAATTCTACCCAGTTACTCAATTCAGTATCAAAAGTACGTTCTGGAACGTTGTCTCTGGTGTTTGATAAAACTGCCTTAACTACGCCTCCTGAACCATCAACTGCGGTAACTTCTATCGCTAGATCATTAGCCGGTGACGAACCACCTAATCCTAGACCGTTGCCTGCATATGTAACTACATCACCTACTGCATAACCTGTACCTGCTGATGCTATTGATGCTAGTTGATATAAAGTAAATGCGCCCGAGAAAAGCACACTTAAAGTTAATCCTGAGCCTGCACCAGTAGTACTAGTTTGTGCAGCAGTAGTAATTGTACGGCTGACACATTGACCGACTTTACAACCCAAAGTTGATCCTGCCTCTAAACCAGCAGTTGCTAGAAAGCCATTTGAAATGCCTGTTGCAGAAACGATATCGCTGATTCTAATCACACCACCTAATGTATGTGCGAATTGTAATGCACCGTCTGTAGTAACTGATGCTATTGTATAAGGTATAGCAGCTAAAATCCAAGCATCCGCAACATCTTCCGCTGTAGAATTATCATTGACAGTCACAGTATATGGACCGGCATATGATGATGTATTTGGTTGTGACACATAAACTGTAAGTACATATGGACCGCTATCAAATTCTGGATTTTCTACTGAACCAGTAACTACAGTTTGACCAGTAGTTAAACGTTCCCAGTAATAAATAGGTCCAGTTATAGTATCAGGAGCATACTGTCCATATAATGTGCCGGCTGGAATTGCTTTACCACCAGTCGGATCTAGATCGCTAATGGCAACAGCATCGTTGGTTGCTAAGTTTACTGTCTTTGAAGTCCATAGCCCTGTAGTGCTATTAAATACCAGCATTCTTGGGGAGAATCCATCGCCCGAATCACCTACCTTTATCCATACTGAGCCAGATGGATGAGGGTAAGTTTGTCCTTGTTGCCATAATGGCTGTTGAGCAGATGTTCCATAAACAAATGCAGGGGCTAAGTAAGAACCAGCAGTTACACCTAAATCCGCTAATACTGTACCAGACCCTGCGGCGACAACCACTTCGGTAGTTGCGTACAATACAATTCTTCCTGCAGAATTTACACTTGCAGTTAAATTATTATAACCTAAATTGTTAATAGCATTTTTAACACCTGTTACTGTATTATTTGGTGATGCTGGAACTGTAATAGTAGTAGTTGTCGCTGTACCTACACCGCCAATTGTAAGTGTAAAAGTATTTGCTGCTGTTAATGTGCTTGGAGATGCTGTGCCTACTAACATCGGAACAGTAAGTTTAAAATCTGGGGAACCAACTACAACCCAATTATTTAAATAATTCTTATAAAAGAACTGATTAACACTTGATGGCTCTCCCTCTAATTGAAGTGCATTGACAGCATAACTACCGATCTGTCCTAATGTTTGTAATGGAAAACCACCGCTTATGTTTGCACTATCAATAATCACTATAGGTTCAACTAATGAGAAACTTCCTGTAGTTGCATTAAATTCATAAATGCCCCAATCTGTTGCTGATGTATCTAACCAATATGAACCGTTTGCTACTTCGCTAGTAGGTCTTGTTGCTGATCCTTCTAGGCTTGCTAGATCAATATCTGCTCTCAAGCAGTATACGCGATTTGATGCTCCTAATGCAGTATATGCTGCAAAGAGTCCATATTCATTTAATTCATAGCCCTGAATAGGTGTACCGTTGTCAGTATAAAAAATAGGGTTACCATAAAGATTTACTAAGTCACGTTGACTTGTTACCTCTTTAAGTTTACCAGCATTTGCTGATGTAGTCATAATTGCTACAGCAGAATCTGTGCCGCTTACTTTGTTAGAAGCAGTAGCAAAGACTACTAGTGGAACTGAACCTGTTGTGGCTGGTAAATATTGACTTTGATCAATTACTGTGACCGATACGCCCGGTGAAATTAGTGTTGGCATTTTTTTTATTCCTACGTTATATTTTGAGGGTAACTACCCTGTTGCTTAATATTATTTATAGCAACTGGCAAAAAAAGCCACTTTAGCAAACCTTCAAAGGTTTTTTAATTAAATACTACATGAGACCTATATGTAAACAATGTAATAAGAACTTCTGTGCTGTTAATTATTTAAAGAACGGAGTGAGACACTACAGAAGTTTATGTGATGAGTGCGGCAGTAAAAATAACAAGATAAAGCCCAAGCAAAAGGTCTGGGAAAAATCCGGATATAAAAAGAAGTCTATATGTGACAACTGCGGATTTAAATCCTTATACAGTAGTCAGACGACTGTATTTCATATTGATGGTAATTTAAATAACGGCAAACATAGTAATCTACGAACTATTTGCCTTAACTGTGTTGAAGTTATAAAACGTAAAGAAGTTACATGGAAGCGTGGAGATTTAACTGTTGATTATTAAATCAACTTTACGATGCAAGTCGTCAATCGTACTATTATTCTCTACAATATAATCATATTCTAAGCCAACGCTACTATATTCGCTAGCGTGAACTCCTTTATCTTCTAATATTTTACGTGCTTCAACATATCCTGAACTATAATAACCTTTGTTCAGCGATACTGCACTATCATACCAGTTAGGATTGGGTCCGCGCATGACACGTATTGTAATGCCGCCTGCTCTTTTTACGGATTTAAGTTCATTAGGAAAACGACAGTCACTTAAGACTATATCATCTTTAATGCTGCGTAATTTATTTTCTACGCTAGCGATCCATATATCGTCATGGAATGCCCTGCGTCCTACTTCTGTACCCCATTGTTGCAATACCCATCTAGGGGTAAGATGCTTGATATCAAGTCGCTCTGCCCACCAGGGATCAATAGTATCACGCCATTCGCGGCTATACTTTGTAGTACCCTCAAGTAGTTCACGATCCCAACCAAAGATTGCGCTAATAGCATCTTTCAGGGGTTCTGCATAACTCATGCGACGAAACCCCTTGAATGTGATTAGATAGTCGGCAATGGTATCTTTACCAGAGCCTATGAAGCCTGCAACACCTACGATCATACTTGTATTATTACACGAAATTTATTCTAAGTCAACTATATTATTATGCTAAAGGGAGATTCCAATTATTAAGTATTTCGTGCGGCTCCATAACAGATCCGTCTTTTCGCATAAAATGTTTGCGACGCCAGGCTTCATCCCAATATATTTTATCTAGGAACTTAGCAGGAATATGATCGTAAGGATCTACAACTTCTGGTTTTATTACTAAGTCCTTTTCTGGACTAAAAGGTCTCTTTTGTAAAACTTCTATACGGCGCCGATTATCACCGGGTTGGGGTTTTTGATTATCAGTTTGTTCATTATCTTCAAAAATTTCTCTAATAAGCATAATTTTATCCCTGTATCCAAGTTAATGGTTGGCTATAATCTTGATATCTTCGTAAATCTTCAAGCAATCTTTCCATATCTGCTTTACCTTCTGCTTTCAATGCTGTTCCATTTAGCGATGTGCCGCCACCTGGACCTGCAATGGTTGCAAATTTTTCTCTTGCCTCGCCGATGATCATTTTTAATTGTGAAAAAATAAAATCATTTAACCAAATACCTATACCCGGATCCTGCAATAGTTCAGTTTCGGGTCTTTGAACATCAGCCCAAATTAATACACGCTCGCCTGTCCCCTTGAAGTCACGCACAGTACGCAACACTTTAGTGACAGGGTTAAATGTATATGTAACATAACCACCAAACATACGCGCTGCTAATTCAACATAGCCAGCATAAAAATCATATGTAGCCATGCCACCGGTATAGTTGTAGTTCAATAAGTAAGTGTTTAGAATAGCACTACTAAATGGATCAAAACTAGTGCTGCTTGGTCCAGTTTCTAAACCTACTGTTCTACGAAATATTGCGCGAACATTTACAAATTCACTTGGCAGAGTGTAAGTATCTACATTCTTAATAATTGTCATCAACGTGTAACTTTCAATGTTAGCGTTCTGCGCACGTTGGCGATAAACTTTTATAGCATAATCGTAGGATGCTTCATAGTGTTGGGGGTCTAATTCTATATCTACAATATCACCACCTAAGCGTAATCTTAGATTGTTAAACATCTGTTCTTTAAGTTCTTGTAAAGAAAGATTTGTAGGTACTGAAAGTGGATCGTTAGCCATATAAATTACCGATTATGTATTATTTATCGGTAATTTAATTACATTCATAGATCGTGTGCTTTACGATTCTCGCTATGATAGACATCAAACTTGCCGCCCGGGTATCGTGCTTCAAGTTTCTTTACATTCTCAGCGATAACATCATTGGGATCAAGATTCAATGCACGACAAGCATTGACCCAATACCACATGATATCGCCAAGTTCACGCTTCATATGAAACAATGTTTCATTGTTTAATGGCTTGCCTTGAAAGGTGATCTTCTTGACAATCTCTTGAAACTCTCCGGTCTCGCTACCAAGACCTATAGCGCCGCATAGCAACAATGGAACATTCACATCTGGACCATGCATATATTCTCCGTCAGGGCCATATGCTTCATAGTTGCCATCTAGTCTATCTAACTGATTCATGAAAGTGGTAAGATCATTACTCTCTTTGCTAGTGACAGCCTCTACAAACTCTTGATATTTCTTTAAATCAACTTGGTTACTCATACAATTTCCTCTACGATTCCTAATACTTCTGCCAAGATAAGCAATACACCAGCCGTGACCAACATTCCCATAATCAAGGTAGCACCTGCTACGATTCGTAACACACTCTTTACTATGCTAACATAAAAGTGTCCTTTGCCCGGATCCTTTGTATTAATCATACTAATTCCTTAAACATTTCCTTGCGACCATTTTCGCCAAGTGTAGCATCAAAAATTTCCCTTGTACGCTGCAACATAGCACATGCCAACATCAACTGATCATTACGATCATTTGTAGACAATAAAGCCGTATCAATAATAGTCATCAGTGTTCCCATACGTTGTTCAATTGGATCAAATTCATATTTATTACCCATTAGAAAGCCCTCAGTATAATCATGTTAGTATTGAAGCGACCATTGGGCGTTGTACTCACAGCCTTGATACTATCAAAGAATTTACGTGCTGCTGGTTTGCTACCCATAATCACTTTAATCTGTTCTTCGGGCTTACGCAGAGTTTTAATCTGCGATTCCTTAGTACAGAAACCAATTACAGTATTGCCCTTGACACTAAGACTCTTAGTGTACTCGTCAGCAACATAGTGATGTAGTTTGCGCTTTTTGGTGTCATAGACCCAAGCCTCGCTACAGTTATGTAGTTTAGTTGGGCTGATACTTTCAAGTTCCAATTTCTCAAGTTTAAATGTCTTGAGATACTTCAACTTGCGTACAATCTTCTCAACGGGCACAGCCTTCTTAGCACGT
>SXGQ01517087.1_pt1 | contig 10463 bp, 6 predicted proteins | sample 3178371 | NCBI WGS metagenome assembly SXGQ01 (sample SAMN11356859, study PRJNA531348) | freshwater metagenome | isolation source: freshwater sample F1-20 | place: China: Fuxian Lake, Yuxi | collected 2017-12-25 | reverse complement strand
GCGCATGCCGCGGCCGCCGCCGCCGAAGGCGGCCTTGATGATCAGGGGAAAGCCGATCGCCTTGGCCGTGCGCAGGGCCTCGTCGCGATCGGTGATGGGATTCTCCGTTCCGGGCAGGGTGGGGACGTTGATGCGCTGCGCGAGCGCGCGCGCGGCGGTCTTGTCGCCCATCATGTCGAGCAGTTCGGGGCGCGGTCCGACGAATGTGATGCCAGCGCGGGCGCAGGCGCGGGCGAACTCGGCGTTCTCCGAAAGAAACCCATAGCCGGGATGGATGGCGTCGACGCCCTTCTCCTTCGCGACCGCGATGATGCTGTCGATGTCGAGGTAGGCGGCGACGGGCCCCTTGCCGGCGCCGACCTGGTAGGCCTCGTCGGCCTTGTAGCGATGGATGCACAACCGGTCCTCCTGGGCGAAGACGGCCACGGTGCGGAGATTGAGCTCAGTGCCCGCGCGGAAAATGCGAACGGCGATCTCGCTGCGGTTGGCGGCCATCAGTTTCCGGAAGGTGCGGATGGCGGGGGCGGGTGAGGAGGACGGGGAGGTCGTCTTGGTGGGCATCGCGGCGGTGAAATGGGCGGATGATGAAAGCGGGGGAACCGGTCCGAGGGGAAGGCGCAAGTTGCGGTTTCCCGGCAGGCTCATCCGTTCCGGTTTCCCATTCATGTCCCGTCCCGCGCCGGTTCCGACTGTCAGGTTTGCCGACGGTTTCAACAGGCGGGGGTTTCGGTCCGATTGGGATCCAGCCCGGCGGCCCGCTCCCCTCCCTACCCCATGATTCCTCATCGCGCCCTGATCTTCTGGCTCCTCCCGGTTCTCGGCATCCTCTCGACCGCGCGAGGGCAAACGGCCCCGGTTCCCGCGCCCACCCCGGCGCAGCTCCTCCGCTACGACCGCAATGGCAACGGCCGTCTTGATCCGGAGGAGCGCGCGGCCCTGCAGGCGGATGAGGCCCGCGCTGCCTTAGCCCCGGCGGCCAGCCCGGCCCCCGGCGAGGTGGTGGAGTTGTCCCCCTTCCAGGTTTCGGCCGGGTCTGACCGCGGGTACCTCGCGGCCAACACTCTCTCCGGCACGCGCCTCAACTCGAAGATCGAGGACCTCGGTGCCTCGATCACCGTGGTCACGAAGCAGCAGTTGCTCGACACCGCGGCGGTCGATCTGAACGACATCTTTCTTTACGAGGCCAACACCGAGGGCACCGGTACGTTCACCTCGTTCACCGTCGACCGGAACGGCGGCGTCAATGACAGCATCCAGGCCAGCCCGCAGACCGCCAACCGCATCCGCGGCATCGACTCCGCCAACATGGCGGTGGGCAACTTCGCCAGCACCAGCGCCATCCCGGTCGACACCTACAACATCGACGCGGTCGAGATCAGCCGCGGCCCGAACTCCAACATCTTCGGCCTCGGCAACACGTCCGGCACGGTGAACCTCATCCGTTCCCAGGCCAACCTCACGCGGGCTTTCGCTTCCGCCTCGATGCGGGCGGACAGCTATGGTGGCTACCGCACGACGTTCGACGTCAATCGTCCCCTGCTCGGCAAGACCCTCGCCGCCCGCTTTTCCGGCGCCTACGAGTCCAAGGGTTATGAGCGGAAACCCTCCGCCGATATCAGCCGCCGCGGGCAGATTTCCGCCACCTACCGTCCGCTCCCCAACACCACGATCCGCGCGAGCTACGAGTCATACCACAACTACGCGCGCCGCCCCAACTCCGTGACGCCGCGGGACGCGGTTTCCTACTGGAAAGCGGTCGGCAGCCCGACCTGGGATCCAGTGACGCAGATCGCCACGTATGCGAACGGCGCGAAGTTCGGTCCCTATCCCCAGTCGCTCGATGCCAGCCTGCCCATCGGGTTGTTCGCGCAGGGCACCGGTTTCTACAACCGCCCGAGCATCTATGTGGATAACGGTGGCGTGCAGTTCTGGAGCGTGAACCGCACGGGTTCGGTGCCGACCACCGGTCTCTTCGCGGGGGTGCCGACGCCGGATAACCCGAACGCCAACCTGCGCTTCCTCGAGAGCGGCACGGATCTCCAGCGTCTGCGCGGCTCGCTCTATCCGCTCTACGTGATGGCCAGCATCACCGACCGTTCTCTCTACGACTGGTCCTCGGTCAACTTCGTCGCGCCCAATTTCAATCACGACAAGGCCGACATCTACCAGGTCGAGGCGGAACACTTCCTCATCCAGACCCCCGTCCATCTCCTCGCAGTGCGCGGCGGTTGGTTTCGGGAGGACTACGACAATTACAGCCGGAACTTCATCGGCGGCACGAACTCGGTGCTGTACGTTGACCCCAACGAGCGGCTGCTCGACGGGAGGGTCAACCCGTACTTCAAGCGGCCCTACGTGGCCGCCTCCGAGCCCACCATGTCCCGGCGGCCGTCCGTGAACGACACCCAGGCCGGCGACCTGGCCTACCAATTCACCCCATCCAAACTGCCCCGGTGGCTCGCGTGGGTCGGCCCGCAGCGTTTCGCGGCGCACGGCGAGACGCGCCGGATCGACACCGCGATCCTGCGCTATCGCGACGCAGTGCTCTCCGACCATAGCTGGATCAACTTGCAGAACCGCACGGGTGTCACCGCCGCGCGCGCCTACTACAAGTACTACGTCGGCGACGCGCAGGGTCAGAACATCGACCAGGCCCCGGCCGCTGTCTACGGTCTGGGCGGCCGGTACAATCTGACGTGGTTCAACGCGCTGACCAACCAATGGGTCAACGAACCCGCCACCATCGGCGAGGCAGGTGTAACGCCCTCCAACCGCACGCGCCGCGAGATTCGCACCCTCTCCGGCACGATGCAGAACTTCTTCCTCGACGGGGCGATCGTCACGACCTTCGGGCTTCGCAACGACAAGAACCGCAGCCGCGATTCCAACGGCGCGGTCGTCGACCCTGGCACCGGCTTGCTGGATTACGCGCCGCTGCGGACCTGGGGACCCTGGCTGGAGAAGTCCGGCCGCACCAAGACAGGCGGCGCGGTCGTGCGTCCCTTCCGCGATCTGGGCTTCATCCGGCGCGCCACTGATGGCGGCGGTCCCACTGTGCGCACGTTGGGCCAGGTGCTGCGAGGCGCGGCTTTTCACTACAACAAGTCCGACAGTTTTCAGCCCGCGGTCACGCAGTACAACCTGCTGGGAGAGGTGCTCCCCAATCCCACGGGCCGCGGCAAGGACTACGGGTTCTCGCTCTCATTCCTCGACAACAAGCTTTTCCTGCGGGTGAACCGCTACGAGAACTTCCAGGTCAACGCGCGCAACGGCGACGCCGGCATCGTGGCCACGCGCGCGATCCGCTTGGACACCGGCCGCAGCGGCAACGGTAACGACTCGTTCAACTTCGAGACTTGGGCGACCCAACTCGCCACCGCCCGTTTCACTGCCCAGGGCGTGGTGCCGACCGCCGCGCAGACCTCCGCCGCCGTCGCGAAGATCATGGGTCTTTCCGAGGGCTTCCTCGACACCCTCGTGGGCAAGAGCATCACCGAGACGTCGGACATCGAGGCCCGTGGCTTGGAGATCGAGCTCAACTACAACCCGAGCCGGAACTGGCGTTTCAAGCTCGCGGGCGCCCAGCAGAAGTCGATCGACACGAACATTTCCCCGCGGGTGCAGGAGTACCTGAACCAACGCATGCCGCATTGGACGACGGCGAAGGACGACGCCGGCGTGGAGTGGTGGACCTCGCGCATCGGCAGCGGCGGTGTGCCGCGCGATTTTTACACCGGCAACGTCTCGGCGCCGCTCAAGCTGGCGATCGCCAACCAGGGCAAGCCGCGTTCCCAGGTGCGGGAGTGGCGGTTCAACTCGCTGGCCAATTACACCTTCTCCGAGGGACGCGCGAAGGGGCTCAGCCTCGGTGGGGCTGTACGCTGGGAGGACAAGGCTTCGATCGGTTTCCGGGGCGCGGCGCCCGATTCCGACGGGGTCGTGCGGACGCTCGACCGTGATCGCCCCGTCTTCGACTCGTCGCGATTCTATCTCGATCTAAACGCGGGTTACGGCCTGCGACTTTTTTCCGACCGGATCCGGACCCGCCTGCAGCTGAACGTGCGTAACGCCCTCGAGGGCGGCTGGCTGCAAGCGGTGGCAGTCAATCCGGATGGAGCGCCCTTCGCCTACCGCATCGTCGACCCGCGGCAGTTCATCCTCACGGCGACCTTTGATCTGTGAGGCCCGGAGCGTGGGACGGGTTTAAGCCCGGATCACAGAGGGCACAGACGCTGATCCGAGGTCGCGGAGTTTCCCGCCGCGGGATGTGGAAAGCCGGCAAGCGGTGAGTGGGGCGGCGCGCATCTGGAACTCGGGAACGCGGGAAACCGTTCCGCTTGGGTTCCGTTCGGCCGAAGCCGGGCAAAGAGGCACCGGTGATGTAGCCGCGGGTGCTCCCGAGGAAAATTTTGCGGAGCTATCGCTTGCCCCGTCTCACCGTACGATCATTAGTCCAAGTCGCAGTTGGTCGCGGCGGCGCACGTCGTAGTCAAGCAGGCTCTCGCCGTATCCGTTGAAGTATTGGATCTGCGCGTAACCCCCGAGGCTCCCGATCAACGGGAGGGCGCGCAGCAGTGGGGATTCGCTGGTCGGCCAGGTGAGGTTGAACTCCACGCTGCCGTGGCCACCGGGGCGACCCCGCAGGTGCATCGCCAGTTGCAGTCCGCGCGCGTGGCCCCCGCGCAGCCGCAGCTCGGCGTGCCCCCGGTAGGCGGCGATGTCCGGGTTTTCGTCCACATTGAAATAGGCGTTGGCCTGTAGGGTGGCCTCGAGAAAGCGCGCGTTCTCATCCTCCCATCGCGTGGTCACGGCGGCGAAGACGGAGTCGAGGCTGCGCGAGTCCGAGGCATGGCGCAGACGATTGGTCGCGACCAGACCCGGCCGAGCCGTCGCCACCAAGGCACCGCCGCCTTTGCCGTTCGACTCGTGCTGGGCGCCTCCTCGGAGGCTGAAGCTCCAGGCCGAACCCGGGGTGCGGCGCAGCGCATGCTGAAGGAAAAGCGCCGGCCGGTAACTGGAGTCGTAAAACGGGCGGGAAAAGCCATCGAGATCCCAGATCGAGGTCTGTGTGTAGGCGAAATACAGCATTCCCAACGCATCCATCACTGGCCCGAGTTCCGATTCGTCGGGCCCAGGATCGAGCACGCGGTATTTGAAACTGAACTGAAAGCGGGCGTTCAGGCGGTCCCGGGAGCCGATCGCAAAATAGATCGGCTCGTGGCCCGAGATGTGACGCCGCATTTCCTCCACGTCCGAGGTCAGATCGATGTTGGGTCGTCTCAGCCCGAGTGCGGCGACGGGGGCCGGGGCAGGTGCGACGGTAGGAGCCGGCGGAGCCGGGAACATCACGGGGTTGGTCCGCGGTGAAAGCAGGCGCAGTGAAACAAAGCCGCCTCCGGGCCGGATATCCTCCTCGGGCCGGATCCGCACGGTGACTCGGGAGCGGCGCGGCACCTCTACCCGGCGCTGGCTTTCGTCCAGCAGGGCGAAGAGCACGTGGCGGTGTCCAGCGGCGTCGGCGTACTCACCCTCGATCTCGGGTTCGAAACGGAAGGCCGCGTCGAACTCCGTGGGATTGTTGAGATGGAGCGTGAGGACGGGACGGGCCTCGGCCGGTGCTCCGTCGGGCGGGGGAAGGAGGAGCGGGTCGACGCGGGCAGCAAGGGGCAGCGTGCTTAAGAGAAGGGCGAGCCGTAGCCGGGACGCGAGTTTCATGCGTGACGGTATCCTGCCCTTGCCGGCTCCGCGCACGCAAGGGATCGCGCATTGACTCGTCTCGGGCGCGAAGGTTCAACGAATCGTAGCGCAGGCTGGCGAGCCTGCGAGTGCACGATCCCCGTTTTCCCCATGAAGAAATACAATGTTGGCGTCATCGGCTACGGCTGGGTCGCCACCGCCCACATCCCCTCGATCAACGCGACCGCCCAGGCCCAGGTCACCGCGGTCTGGTCCTCGCGTCCGCAAAACGCGGCCGAACTCAGCGCCCGCCACGGTGGCACGATCCAGACGTTCACGGATCTGGGCGCGATGCTGGCGCGGAAGGACATCCATGCGGTCTCAATCTGCAGCTACCCTAGCCAGCACGCGCAGCACGCGATCGCGGCGGCGAAAGCGGGGAAGGACATCATCCTCGAGAAGCCCATCAGTCTCACGCTTGCCGAGGCGAACGCCGTCGCCGCCGCGGTGAAGGCGGCCGGGGTGAAGGTGTGCGTCTGCTTCGAGTGCCGCTTTTCCAGCCAGTTCCTCGCGACGAAGGCGGTGATCGATCAGGGGCTGCTCGGGAAGCTCCACTACGGCGAGGTCGATTACTACCACGGCATCGGTCCGTGGTACGGCCAGTTCCGGTGGAATGTGCGCCGCGACGGCGGCGGGACGAGCCTCCTGTCGGCCGGCTGCCACGCGATGGACGCGCTGCTGCTCTGCATGGGGTCGGAGGTTGAGAGCGTGACGAGCACCTCGGTGAAGTCGGCCAGCCCCACCTTCGCCCCCTACGAGTACGACACCACCAGCGTCACGCTCCTGCGCTTCCGCAACGGGTCGGTGGGCAAGGTGGCCTCGGTGATCGACTGCCTGCAGCCCTACTACTTCCACACTCATCTGGTGGGCAGTGAGGGCAGCCTGCTCGACAACAAGTTCCACTCCGTCCGCCTCGCGACCAACAAACACAAGTGGAGCGAGCTCTCCATGAAGCTTCTGGATTCCGGGGACGTCTCCGACCACCCGTACCAGACGCAATTCCAGGCCTTCTTCGACGCCGTCGACGCCGGCCGCGAGATGCCGCTCACGTCGCTGGCCGACGCGATGGCTTCGCACCGCGCCTGTCTCGCGGCTGACGCCTCGGCCCGCGAGAACCGCACGATCGCGCTCGCCTCCTGGAATGGCTGAGCGCGCCGCCATCGCGATCGCGGCGCATCCGGACGACATCGAGTTCATGATGGCCGGCACGTTGCGCCTCCTGCGCGAGGCGGGCTGGCGCACGCATTACCTGAACCTTTCGAGCGGTTCCTGCGGCAGCCTCGTGCACGGTCCCGCGGCGTTGCGCCGTATCCGGGCGCGCGAGGCGCGTCGCGCGGCGGTGAAACTCGACGCGAAATACCACGCCAGCCACGTGGACGACCTTGAAATCCTCTACGCGTTGCCCCTGTTGCGCCGTGTGGCGGCGGTGATCCGCGAAGTGAAGCCCGCGATCGTGCTCACGCATTCGCCGCAGGACTACATGGAGGACCACACGGAGACGTGCCGAATCGCCGTCACGGCGGCTTTTTCGCGCGGGCTGCCGAATTTTGTCACGTCGCCTCGGCGTCCCGCGTGGAGTGGCGAAACGGCGGTCTACCACGCGATGCCGCACGGGTTGTGCGATCCGCTGGGGCGAAAGGTCGAGGCCGGCGCCTACGTCGACACCACCTCCGTGCAGGAGACCAAGCTGACGGCGCTTGCCTGCCACGAAAGCCAGCATGGCTGGCTGCGCTCCTCTCAGGGGATGAATTCCTACCTGCTCGAGATGGAGCGGATGTCCCTCGAGATGGGTCGCCGTTCCCGTCGTTTCCGTCATGCCGAAGGCTGGCGACGGCACGCGCACATGGGACTCTGCTCGTCCGGCGCCGATCCGTTGCGCGAGGCGCTTGGCCGGCGTTATCGCGTCAATGCCGCCTACACCCGCACGCTCGAGCACCCCTGAGCCCGGTCTGTTTTCCACAAACATCATGCCCCGCAAATTCAGCACCATCGCCCCCGACTGGTGGGATTACACCACCCTCGACACCGAACTCATCGAGGAAGCCGCCCGCCTCACGCCCGCCCAGATGGCACGGCTGTCGCGGGACGGATTCCGCGTCGTATTCTACGACTCCCTGGAGGATTTCTACCTCGCTGAGGCGCTCGAATACATCACCGCGTGGCGGCAGGCCACGGCGGATAATCCGGTGGGAATCTGCGGTCCGATCGGGCCCACGGAGCAGCTTCCGCTGGTGGCGCGCCTGGTGAACGAGCTCGGGCTTTCGCTGCGGCACGCGCATTTCTGGGGGATGGACGAATGGTACGCCAACGGCGCCGAGGTTCCGACCTCGCACCCGTTGTCGTTCGAGCGCGCCGACCGCGAACTGTGCTTCAACCGCATCCGCCGGGAACTCGTGATGCCCGAGTCGAACCTGCATTTCCCCCAGGCGAAGCTGGAGGCTTATCGCCGCAGTTGGGACGGCGTGCGGTGCGCGGTGATGCAGGGCGGGCAGGGCGATATCAAGCATTGGGCCTTCAACGATCCCGTCCGTCGCGCCGGGAAATACCGCAACGCGCCGCCCACGCCGGCGGAGTACCGCCGGCTCGCGACGCGCGTCGTCGAGCTGCATCCGGTCACGCTGGCGCAGAACGCCCGCACCTCCGGCGGCGGCAACATCTCGCTGGTGCCCACGCAGGCCATCACGGTGGGACCGGTCGAGACGTGGAAGGCGGAGAAGGTCTCCATCTGGCAGGCGGGCATGCACGACAACGCCCTCGGCCAGCGACTCACCACGCTGATGATCTCCAAGGGCATCGCCGATAGTGCGGTGCCGATGTCCCTGCTCGCCGACCACCCCAACGTGCAGTTCAACTTCTTCCGCGGCGGCCTCGGCAGCTGCCAGGTCGAGATGCACTGAACCCCCGAACCTTTTTACCGAGTCCCCAACCCGCAACCCCGCCTCCCCATGAGTGATCCGTCCTCCCTCAAAACCCGGCTCAGCATCTTCATGTTCCTCCAGTACTTCATCTGGGGAGCATGGTACGTGAGCATGGGCCCCTACCTCGCGGTCACCCTCAAGTTCGAGGGCGCCCAGATCGGCCTCGCGTACGGCGCCTTCGCCATCGGCGCGATGATTTCGCCGTTCCTCGTCGGCCTGATCGCCGACCGCTTCTTCGCCTCGGAGAAGATCCTCTCGGTCTGCGGCCTGCTCGGCGGGGTGGTGCTCTGCCTCATCCCGCGGTGCACGACGTTCGCGTCGTTCTACCCTATGTTGATCGTCTACTGCGCGCTGTACGTGCCGACGCTCGCGCTGGGCAACTCCCTCTCTCTCACCCACCTCACCAACCCGAAGGTGGATTTCCCGCGGGTGAAGATGCTCTCGGCGGTCGGCTGGATCGCCGGACTCTTCGGCCTCGGCTTCATTGCTAGCGCGGAGTCCCCGGTGCAGTTCTACCTGGCCGGCGGCGCCTCGATCGTCTTCGGGCTGTTCTCGCTCTCGCTGCCGCACACGCCGCCGAAGAAGACCGGCGCCAACGTGAGCCTCGGAGAGATCCTCGGACTCGACGCCCTCGCGCTCCTGAAAAAGCCCTCGTTCGCGATCTTCATCCTGTGCATGTTCCTGATCTGTATCCCGCTCTACTTCTACTTCGTGAACCTCGGCGTGTACCTGTCCGAGCTGAAGTGGACCAACATGCTGGAGAAGACCTCCCTCGCGCAGGTTTCGGACGTCATCTTCTTCCTGCTGCTGCCGTTCTTCCTGCGCCGGTTCGGCTACAAGGTGACGATCTTCATGGGCATCGCCTGCTGGGTCGCCCGCTACTTCGCCCTCGGCTTCAGCGCCGACGGCGGCGCGACGCAGACCGCGCTGATCTTCGCCGCTATCCTGCTGCACGGCGCCTGCTACGACTTCCTGTTCATCGCGGGCCAGCTCTACGTCGATGAGGAGGCCAATGAGCGTATCCGCGGCGCTGCGCAGGGGCTCATCGCCTTCATCCTGTGGGGCGTCGGCTCGTTCGTGGGCACGCTGCTCGCCGGCCAGGTCCTCGCGAAGCACGCCCTCGCCAAGCCCACCGCCGCGGGCCTCGCCCACGATTGGGAGGCCATCTGGCTCACGCCGGCCTGGGGCGCGCTCGCCGTGCTCGTGCTCTTCGTGATCTTCTTCCGTAATCCTCCGAAGTCGTCGGCGCCCGCCTCCGGGCAGGCGTGACGGCGGTGGCCGCCGCGCTTTGCCCGCGGCGGTTTTTCAGGGCAGCGGCCGCAGGTTCGCGGCCGGGACCTTCACCAGCAGGCCCTGCTGCAACACGTCGACGGAAAGGATGATGCCCTTCGGGTTGGCGGGGTTGTCGATGACACCCTCCAGCCCGTGCAGCGGGCCTCCGATGATCTGCGCCCGGCGCCCTTTGGTGAGAAGCGGCATCACCGAAAGCTCGAAGCCGGACGACACGATCGTCTTCACGTCCTCCAACTGGCGGAGGAATTTCGGAACATCCTCCACCGTGATGGCTCGGACGAGCAGGTCCTGCTGGTAGATCCGCGCCTTCAGATCGGTGGATACCTGCGCGAACACGTAGCCGGGAAAGAGGGGCTTGGTGAAGCGCTTCGTCTGCGTGCCGTAGCGGCGCACGCTTTGCACCAGCGCGAGGTAATGCTCGAAGTTTTCCGCCTGCAGCAGCGCGGCGAACTTCTTTTCGCAGCGCGGCTTGGTGTGGCAGACGAGCCAGAGATTCTCTGCAGGCTCCGGCATCAG
>SXGQ01436619.1_pt1 | contig 10463 bp, 19 predicted proteins | sample 3178371 | NCBI WGS metagenome assembly SXGQ01 (sample SAMN11356859, study PRJNA531348) | freshwater metagenome | isolation source: freshwater sample F1-20 | place: China: Fuxian Lake, Yuxi | collected 2017-12-25 | reverse complement strand
GGATATCGACATCGACGTTCCGTACACACGACGAGAAGAATGGTTCGAAAAGATCTTCTCGAAATACGGGAATCGTGTCGCTCGAGTCCGTAACCGTGTCACGAAGAACGGAGAATTCCATCACTGGTCCTTGCACTGTGGTGGCATTGTCATCCTGAACTCGGCCATCCCCAAGCACATGTTGCTGAAACCCGGTCAGCTGAACATGAACAAGGACGATGTCGAGAAAGCGGGCTTTTATAAGATCGATCTGTTGTCGTCTCATGCACTCGCCCAGCTCGATGACGTCACCGATCGGCCTTTGTTCGAGTATCCCCGAGAAGACGAGACGACAGCACATGTCTTAGCCTCCGGTAATTCCATCGGCATCATCGGAGGAGAATCGCCTGCTTTTCGAAAAGCGGCAACGACCCTTCAAGTCAAACGAATGGAAGACGCCGTATTGGCAACCTCTCTGATTCGTCCGGCGGCGGCAGAAGGGAAAGGCGAAGAGAAACCGCTTGTCTTTGAAGACGATGTCATCGATGCGATCGCCGAAGCCGTCGGGTGCACACCGGCCGAGGCCGACGTCATCCGAAAAGCCGTACTTGAAGGTAAGGACATACCACTCGACGAAGATCTACTCCGTCAGGTAAAGCGATTTCGATCTTATGCCTTCTGTAAATCGCACGGTGTGGCTTACGGTGCCGTTGTATGGGCACTGGCCTGGCATAAAGCCCGTAATCCAGCCGGGTTTTGGCGCTCTACCCTCAAGCACGCCAACTCGATGTATCGTCGTTGGGTTCATCCACACGAAGCATCGGCCTACATCGGCATCGAACCGCCTCAAGCCGAGATGTTTCCTTTATCTCCATCGGAGCAGTGGAGGAAATACGGCTTCTGGACTAACTCGAAGATGATTCCTGGGGCCTTTGTCCGTCGTTGTTATAACGACCTGTACCAGTTCAAAGGTCCATTAGCGACGTTCCGTAACTATAAGACGAAATACGGCAAACGTCTGGCCTTCTTGACCGTTGGTGTCGGCGATCGCGAATACATCAACGTCACAATGCCGTTTCCGGTTGACGCCAAGAAATGGGGTGCTGTCGAAGGGACTGCCCGTCTCGCTGAATCTGGCGTGTTCAACGGAGTAACGGTCAAATCGACGTGGCTTAAGTCTTAGGGAGCTTTGGAGCGGAAGACGGGACTTGAACCCGCGACAGCCACGTTGGCAACGTGGGGCTCTACCACTGAGCTACTTCCGCGAGTGAAATTGGTGGAGGCGGCCGGACTCGAACCGGCGACCCCCTGCGTGCAAAGCAGGAGCTCGTTCCAACTGAGCTACACCCCCAACAAATTGTCTGTAACATCTTACGACAATGACGACAACCTTGATTTAAATTCATTCGGGCCGACACCGTACGAGTAGACCTTTCGACAGAAATGCTCGAAAGCCACTTTTTCTGGGTATGTGTTGTTGACTGCATCCGTCAGCAAATAGACTTTATCTTTGTGACTCAACGCAACATCCCGACGGGATTTGCCGGACGCCAGTTCAGCCTTCAAGAACGCCCAATCGGCCACGACGCTTTGTAATGTTTCTTGCCATTGAGCCTCAATCTCGTCGATCTTCATACGGATGTCCGCGAAAAACTCGTCGGGTACACCTTCTAAGGAAACGAACGACCGATCTCGCCACATCTCGAAGCAGGTTCGCTCGGAGTTGCCGGTAACGATTCGATGTAACCGGACGTACAGATCCGACTTGATCTTGCATCGTTCACCGTTTCGATTGAGTAGAACAATACCTTCGAAATTTGGATCCTGGCTGTTTTTGATCATGGTGTAGTCATCGGCAGGATGGGACCACACACATGTCTGATAGTCTCTAAAACGGAGACGATTGGCGAAATCACGCACAGCAGAAACCGAAAGATCCCCCGCCGCATCTCGAATAGCCAGAAGTATGAGTTCATCTTTCTCATAATTCCGGGTGACATTGACATTACGAGGACCGACAAGTTCAAACAAGTAAGTGAAGGCCGGTTGAGCCAGCTGAAAGAACAAAGGGAACTGTGTGGTCAAGATCTCCGTGGCGATCTCAGCCTGGTCGGATGTCCAACTTCCTTTGGTCGAGATTTGCCATGCCCCTCGATAACAGAAGACGTTGATGAGCGAACCATCTTCTTTCGTGGCTGCCGAAACAAGGTTGTCGGGCTGAAAGCGCTTTTTCTCTTCCTCGTTTAGCTCTTCAAAGTTAAAGAACTTAGGGAAGGGAAAATTGACCTGATGACCCTCGTCGTCCAAGACGAGAGCACGACAGAGACGATTCGTGTCATTCCAGGCTTTAGAATATTGCGTTTCTTCTGTGTAGGTGTAGATCGTCAGAGGCAACGTCGGATGTCGGGTGCCTTTGACACGACCGGCCAAGACCTCTTGTCGGACATCGTTCAGCAGACTCATGTTAGGTTCCTGCAAGCCAAGGGACAACAATTGCATTGGCGTGTACAAATGTTTTTCTGCTTCTTGGAGTAGCGTCTCCCGCATCTCTTCCGGTGGGGAAAGCTCCGTGAACTCGACATGGCAACGGAAGACATCGACGCCGACTACTTTTTCGTCGTAGATGTAGGCGTCGGACTTTTTAAATAAGGTGATTTGATATTGATAAGAGGCTGGATGCAACCGTGGTGTCGTAGCTGGAAAAAAACCGAGCCCCTTTAAGGACCAGGTACAACGGACAGACGTACCATCCGCTAAAATCGTATGCGCCCAAGCATAGGCCGTAGTGATAGCATCACGACACGGCAACCACGACAACAACGTTGCCACAAGCACTCCCGATACCTAAGGGACTATCACCTTTGTGCCATCTGGCAAGACACAATGACATTGATCTAACGTCAACGCACTCACCCAGTCTGCCGGAGCGTGATGCACTTGCTGGCATTTGGTTTCATACGCAAAGTACAAACACGACTGAAGTAAGGTACCTAACAGCAAACAGGCTATGGCCAGGAACAGCGGCCGATCTAGTAGCCAGCCAAACTCAAACAGTACATAGCCTAAAAACATTAAAAAGCACAAACCGGCAGACAAGAAGCCTCCTGAGAGGCTTAGCTCACGCTTCGCCTCGTTTATGGAGCCAATCTGCATCGAAGATCTGCACATGTCCACATTTCTGGCAGCTCTGTGCGGTCACCGACAAAATCACCGAACGGCGAGTATCGGTTAAATCCAGCACTTCGTGCTTTTGCCAGCCCGGACTTCCTGTGCCACAGTAGGGACATCGAGCCAGGTGACTGGACAAATGACGTTGAAGAGACGAAATGACCTGCTGTTTGTCTTTGCTCTTTGTGTACTTCGACTTGACTCGCGGTCGTTTTAGGACTTTAAGTACTTTAACCGCTGCTTTGTGCGGCCTTTTCTCTTCTTCCGGGTGATAGAAGAGAGACACAAAGATCAACAAGACGGCGACACCCAGGAGAAAAAGCAACAACTGATCGGTGTCGGTTAGTGAATGTGAGCTGAAAAACTCAACCAAGGAGACTTTCACGATGCCTCCTTCTCGGCGGGCACGATCGGCAACCAAAGACGTTCGGCATGTTCTAAAAACTCTTGGAGCTGACCTTCAGATAACGTGGGATGCACGTACGGACCGGAGATGTAGTAGGTGTTGTACTCTTCGTGCTTCAGTTGACCTGTAATCATGTAGATACGTGTCGTAGCACCTTCGTGCAATGCCCAGATTTGACCGACTTGAAATTCTTTCTTCACTCTCACCTACCTATTTACACAACACACGTAGCACTCTCTTCCTTGCACCTGCTTGTCGAAATTCGCTTTCGTGCTCATCCTATAAGTATAGGAGGTACGAAGTCATGCGAATTCACGAAGCCAAACCAATCCATCCTGCGGCGATTCGCCCGACGCAGCCGGCATCTTCCACGTTGCACGAGCTTCGTATCGAAGCTCCACCTGTTTCATCATTCCCTAAAAACAAAACAACGTCAACAGCGCAATACAACGATCAGGTCGATCACAGCGTTGACTACACCGTCACCACGTGGGGTCAGATCGACTAAAGAGATAGAGACAACTGCCGAGTTAACCGACTAAACGGCGTCTCTGTCTCTTCTGTAGCCCATTGCTTGATCTGACCCAGGATAGAGCGAAAAGTGGTGTCTCTAGCGGCTCGATAAAACAGATGGCGTGCCACTGGCTTCCTTCGGTCAACAATGGACGATACTGTCACAGACAGTTCTGTTTCTTCTAGGTCTCGAACGATAACGAAGAGCTCATAGTGATGATTGTTGGATATGTAACGATACCAATGATTTGCTTTTGAACCGTTCCGATCCAACAACCAAGACATATATGCAGCTCCGTGAGACTCTCTAGGTCTAACGGATGCTATTACTCGTGTCTAGACCATTTCTTGTAATAAACCGCAAAAGCTTTGTCGGACAATCCGCAAGCTTCGACCAGCGCAACGGCGCGACGTACAATGTCTTTGGCTGAATGACCTACGTCCATGTACAGACCATTTGTCAGTTGGACAACACTCGATCGAGTAGAACGTTTAGAGGTTGTGACCAACGGAATCTGGGAATGCGCAAATGGAATCGTGCGATACGTCAGCAAACCGGCCGTGATCAACATTTCGGCTGTTTCGACCAAAACATCCTTCCAGCTCTTTACGGCAAATCGACCGTATGGAACCAACAAGACCTGGACCGGCTGACCGTCTTTAATCGGTTTCGTGTATGCATTGGCGATGAGCACATCAGAGGAAGCAAAAGGGTTTGTCAAATCCGACTTTCTTTTTTTCGTCGGACGGGAGGCGTCTACCTCTTTCTCCGGCGGAAGCTCCTCCGGTACATTTTCTGTTGCTTGCGCATCCGGTGCCCCGAGAACCTCGGGTGTTGAACTCGAGTTACCGCTCAACAGCGCCAACAGCTGGACCAACATTTGTTTGTCCGCTACAACATCCAGGTCGTTGATTTGAATCGAAATCTTCATGTTGTCCTCCTAAGTCGTCAATTGTTGTACTAACCGTTGCATCGGTGTTAGCAATAAGCTTTCTGCCCATTCTTGTCCCGGCTCGATCCAATTCAACAATTCGTCTTTACGTTCCGAAGCCATCACACCAAGTTCTCCTTGTTCTAACATCTGAAGTCCGATGGCGACATCTGCCCCCGTAAACAAGGTCGCATAGGCGATAGGAACGTGTTGAAAATCGGTCTGTCCATCTGAACTGGTTACTGCTCGAAACTGCATATGCAGGGATAAGCGAAGATAATAGTGAATACCCTTGTAATTCGCCAGACGAAAACAAGGGTTATCACTTGGTTGCCAGTTTAGCGCGTTCATTCCGTTGACGTAGCCGAATCTGGCCAGAGACGCACGAGATTATGATGTCCAGAAATTGCAAACTCGAGTGTCTTATACGAACATCGATACACAGGTAAATTGGATGCTGTCGACGTCGTATTGGATAAGACGATCGTGCTCTCAAAAGGGAAATCACCGTGTTTATGGTCTACTGTTGAAATGAGGTAATAACTCTCATGGCGATAAACGATCGTCTGCATTTCCATGGGTCACTTCGCGAACAATTCAAGCTGTGCTGGATTCGGTTCGTGTTGACGTTCATACAGCAGTTCATCTTCTGTTGCAACCCACCAATCCGCATCCTCTGGAGGCACAATGGAAGTCAAATCGTTGTCGACAACGGCTAAATGAGCAACCTGAGACAAATCGGTTCGGGAAGAAGGAGGTAACTCAATCGTCTCCGTGGAGTAGATAAAACTCCAAGGGTCAACAGCGCTAAATTCAATTTCATGATCCGCAAAGCCCTGTGCGATTTGTTCGATTTGCCGAGTTAAAAGATCTTGCGGAGCTAGCACTTCTATTTCGTAAGTCCGTTGAAACGTTAGATGGATTTTATTGAATTTAGTCCTCATGTGTCGTCTCCCTCGCTCACTTCCCAGGTATCACAAGTTAAACCTTGACTTAAAAGCTCCATCGGACTGAGCAAAAATCCTTCTGCCCAACGTTGGAACTGAGGCACATACCGAGCTGCCAATTGGTCCCATTCAGGATCGCCGAAGGTCGGCAAGTGATCTTCTTCGTACGGCAAGAACAGTTCGTTTTCCTTCTCGTATCTCACGTGACTGTTCAAGAGGTCGCCTTGGTAGAAATAACCGACCATCCCTTTCATCCGGGCCTTCAAGATCAGCCAATACCATTTGTTGTCGTGCTGACAGCGCCAGCGTAACGCATCGTTTCGGCTGTGCTGTTTCCAGATAATTGTCACGACTTCACGACGTACGGCGATAAGCCATCAACGTGCCGGGTTCCAAGTGTTCGGCAGCTTCGCCTACGTACTCGACTTGTACCTGGTGAGGATGGCACCACAAGTCGTCCTCGATAGGAACCGTATGATCAAACATGCTTTGACCCCAACAATTGTCCTGCGGCATCCAAACACACTTCGAATCTGGGTGCATGTAGGGCGCCATTTCCTCGTCTCGACAAACGACGATACAGCCGGCGACAGCACCCGGTCGTGTATTGGCCTCTTGAGAAAGTAAGAACAGATGCATGATTCACCTCTGTAAATGAAAAACCCCTTAGGCTATATCCTAAGGGGCTTATTCAGCAAGCAAATACGCGATTTACTTGGCTGCGGGAGCAGCTTCCGCAGGAGCAGCCGCAGGAGCCGCCGCTTCGGCCGGAGCCGCCGCACCTTCCGCAGGAGCAGCCGCAGCTTCCGCCGCAGGAGCTGCTTCAGCCGCAGGAGCTTCCACCTTCACTTCTTCCTTCTTGTCCGTGTCGTGTGCAGCAGGAGCTTCTTCCTTCGAGCAAGCGACCAGAGCGAGAAGAGTAATAACGAAACGCATGTTTTCTCCTAAGTTATGTCACTGCGCGTCGGAATCGGCGGCAGCATCAGAATCCGCAATATCCGAATCGATAACAGCGTCAGAATCGACACTGTCCGAATCAGACACTACGATGTCCGAGTCAACAACGGCCGAATCGGAATCCGAATCCGTTGAGCTGGAACACGCTACAAACATCAGAGCAACCATAAAGCGCATTTTGAGACCTCGATCAAAAGAACACCACCCTATACTCGATTGTATCGTCGTTGTCATCTGGAGTGAAAGTCGATCTAGTGCTACTAAATTAGCTGCTCAAACGGAAAACGAGTTTTGACGTAGTAAAAAGTTCAACTGTTCAACTTCTTCTTTCTCGTCGTCGGTCTCCGCTTCCCGTCCGAGCCAGTAGAGAATCCGATGCTTTTGACGATTGAGCGGATGCTCCGACAAGGCAACCGAGTTGACAACGTAGTACGTCTGATAGAGATTCTGACAATTTGGACATCTCTGATCCGCATCGTGAGAGCAATACCCGTCCATTATTCGAGTTCCTTATGCTGTTTGTTCTTTATCACGCAAGCTTCGCAAGTCGTGTGATACCAACCTTCCGTGGTACATTCTGCAGGGGCAGCGCACAATTCACAGGTAAACAAGGACAGATTTTCAGCCAACTGCACGGCACCTTCGATCCGACTTTTTAGTCGGTCGATCTTAGGCAGGAGTTCATCGGACATATCGGTAAGCGTCGACCAGGTGTAATAAAATCGAAGCCCGCCGAACTTTTCCTTGATCTGGACGATGCGCAATCCGACGCTTGTCTTGTGCCGTTGATTGAACTGCTCCATCGAATTCTCGATCAGAGCGCACAACTCATCGATGATCTTAAACCAGCCGTTCGAGCAAGAAATGCCAAATCGGATGGGCCATGGCTTTTGATCCGGATCTTTCTCTTTGAGAACTTCCACAAATAAGCTAGGATACTTTACGAAGAGTTCTTCTTGTTTTGCTGGGGTCATGATAGATGCCTCGACCTAAATTCGAGTTCCAGAGACTACTTGCCTCGTTTATCGTCTCAACTACCTGTGTCGTCGTTTTACGCCTGAATTTATTTACGACGATTCTCTGGGTCTGCCTTGTGCTCTTCTTCTACGACATCTTCGTCGTAGGTGACCAAGACGCGGAGTAAAACGCAAAATCCTTGAGCCGATCTCGGAGATGCTCCATCGGCGAGCAAATCAGATTTTCAGCCCACTCAATCGCTGCGGTTTCGTAAAAAGCCGAATGAGACGCAAAAGGCACGGTTTCTTGAAACTCGACCTGACGTCGAGGCCCTTCGTCTTTCGTCAAAACCGCCTTAATGCCGGAAGTCTGTCGCATCAGGTGCAAAACGTACTTCGGGTAACCTTCTTTCTGGAAAACGTAGGCGAAACCAGAAGTGATGACACGTTTCGTCCATGTCTTCTGTCCGGTTACTCTATTCACGCCGTCTCCCGTTGTTCGACAGCGCAGACATGTTCTTGTCGACAGTTTTTCTTGTTACAAAGCCAGACCTTTTGATTCCATTCAAACTGACACGTCTGACAAGTCCAGTCCGTTGCCTGTTGACAACAAACACACGTTCCGCCGTGTCGCCATTTCTTGACTTGTTCTGGGGTCATCTTTGGACCCAGACGTCCTGGTTGCATGATGCCCTCCTATTTGTCTGTCAATTGATGCGTCAAACGTTGCATCGGGGATATTAACTGCTCTTCCGCCCAAAGCATCCCTTCTCTTTCTGAATGAGTCACCTGCATTTCCGGAGACGCGACTAATAAACTAGATAACGTTGACGTTTCATCAAACGGAGTAGGTATTTGCTCGAAAAGACGGAAAAATGCATAGATTGCCCAGCGACGAACGGCGGTCCATCTTGCTCCGGCTCCCACGCTGCATCGACATCTAGTTGATACGTGCGTCCATTATAATCAACTTCGTACTTAGTAAAAGAGTCGTTGCAGGACGTGTAGTTTTCTACTTCTGTCCATTTCAGCAACACGTCCTGCATCGACCGTCTCCTACTGTCCGCTTACCTCATTACATCTTCGCCGTGTAGACCACGCAACCCTTGTCCGGGTTCCAAGCACTCGTGAACGGCGGTTCTTGATTACGGTGCTTCAAGGAACGCATACCGTTCAACAGATGACCACGAATCGTCTTGGTTTCGACTTTCCAGTTCTTGGCGATCTCACCGAGGGTCGCATAGCCTTGCGTGTCGATACTCGTAAGAATGTCATCGAACACTTTACGGGCCGCAGAGGCTTCGTTCAGGCCGTTGGTGAGCACAGGGGCGGGAATCTCCGAGCTAGTGGAATTGGTGACGGTAGCGTCCGCACCAGCCATTCCTGCCTTTACCATCGCAACAAGGGCGGTTGCCTTTTCCAAGGTCTGTTCGGCTTCAGCGACATTCAACAGATCGAGCTTCAAGGTCAGTTCCATGTTACCTCCGTGTTGGTGGATGGAGTAGATTCACTCGGTCCCAACACCTATGGTATAACAGGTGGCCAATTGGCCGTCAACCTATACCTATTCACCTTCTGCAAATTTTTTCAACGTGACTTCTTTCTTTGACTTATGCGTAAAGCGTCGATACTCGAAACCTGGCGGACGAGGCACATCGGGATAACACTGGCCCAACAAGATCTCACACCCTTGCTGACGGGTAACACCTAAAAACTCAGCGAACTGCTCCGTTGACCATTTCTCTTGTGTATAAAGTTCAAGAGCTAACTGTACCCATGTCTCTTTTTGCCGCATGTACGCCGTTTTTACTTTTTGCTTCTTACCCGGTGCAACAAGCGTTGCCGGTCGCTTGACTTTCGGTCGTCGTTTGCCGGTGAGCAATTCGATGGCATATCGAACAGCGACATCGCACATCGCTGCGAATTGCTCTACCGTCATCTTCGCGTCAACGAAACGAACAAAGGCAGCTTCCAGTTCTTGATCGGTCATTATTTGGCGCACTTCTATTCCTTTCGCCGCTTGTTCTTCGATGTATTTTTGCCGACGCTGCTCTTGGCGTTCTTTTCGTTTTTGCTTCTGATCTTCTGCCCAGGCTTCATTTTCAGCAAGTACGCCTTCTAGTGTAGTGGCTTGGACAGGCGGTCGTGTTCGCTTCTCTCGCCACGTATACGAGAACCCTTCAGGGCGTGGTACGTGTTTCCACGACACACCCTGAAGGATCGTACGAGCCGCAGCCTGAGTAATCGAGAGCATCTCGGCGAACGTTTTTACGTCTAAGGACAATTCGACGTAGTACTGTAACGCCGTTTTTACCATTTCATCCGTTAAGTTCGTCCGAGATGCCATCACTTGCCTCAGTTCGCCGTACGCAACGTTTCGACTTGCTTCATGCCCTTTTCGGTCGTGTACCAAGCCACTTCCGGGTGCACACCGATGTAGACGTCGTTCACGCCGAAGAACGTACCGTCCTTGTGCGCCTTGGGCATGTCGATGTCGGAATGACGCTCAACGAGGTTATCACCAGGGATGATCTCGGCTTGCCAGTCGTCCGGGATCAGACCTGTAGAACCCAACACCATCGAGAAGTCCGAGAAATACTTCTCG
>SXGQ01050485.1_pt1 | contig 10464 bp, 11 predicted proteins | sample 3178371 | NCBI WGS metagenome assembly SXGQ01 (sample SAMN11356859, study PRJNA531348) | freshwater metagenome | isolation source: freshwater sample F1-20 | place: China: Fuxian Lake, Yuxi | collected 2017-12-25 | reverse complement strand
ACTGAACGATTTACTTGGTTCACAAATGTAAGAGGAGGTTGTTAATGAGTTGTAATAATATAAATATTGAAAATTTTCCACTTGCTGTTTCTAGTGGAGCTTTGTCCCCTAGTTATAAAGAAATTTATAAATTTGGAAATAATCCTGTAGTTGGAAATACTTTAGAAACTATTTGGTCTCAAGGTGGACTTTATTCTTATCCAGCAAGTGCTTCAACTATGACAGTGTCTAGTTCTGACGCAAATGATACTTCATCCGGTACTGGTGCAAGAACTGTTAGGATTTCTGGATTAAATGCAAGCTATGTTGAAACTAGTGAAACTATAACTTTAAATGGTCAAACAGCAGTTACTACTACTAATAGTTATATAAGAATGAATAGAGCAGTTGTCTTAACAGCAGGATCTGGTGAGGCTAATGCCGGAGTTATATATGTTGGAACAGGAACAGTTACAGCTGGTGTTCCTGCAAATAAATTTACAACAATAACTATTGGTACTAATCAAACACTTCAAGCATTTTGGACAGTGCCTGCAAATTATACAGCTTACCTTTATCAAATAAATATTTCAACTGGAAACAGTTCGAACACGCCAGCGTCATTAAGAGTAAGTTTAGTAGCTAGACCTTTAAATGGTGTATTTAATACAAAAGAATTAATTTCAATAATTGATGGAGATCATATACAATCGTATAATTTTCCAATTAAATTTACTGAAAAAACAGACATAGAGTTTAGAGGTATATCAAGTTCTGCTGTAGATTTTGACGTATCTGCTTCTATGGATTTACTATATGTACAAAACTAATGGCTAATATTTATAGAAACGCGTTCTACGATCCGTCAACAACTGCAGCTGTATCTGTGTATACAGTGCCTTCTAACTCAAGATCTATTGTACAAAATATTCAATTAACTAATGAATCAGGTTCTAAAGTAGTTATAGTTTCTGTTAGAGATTCATCAGCATCAACAGATTATCAAATAGCTTATGCTTCTATTACAGGACCTACAATATGTAATCTTGCTTCGGGGCCCGTGGTTTTAGAAGAAGGAGATATTCTAAAGATTGCATCTTCTGATACAACTGGTATAAGTGGTATGGTATCAATTTTAGAAATGAATAGAGAGGATAGATAATGCCGTTTGTAGAACAAGAAGAATCAATAAAATACGAAGTTGTAGAAGGAAGACAAATTGCCATCTACAGACCAAGAGTAGAAGTAACTCTTAAAAATTTAGAAACAGGTCAAGAATATACATCTGATGCAGAAGCTTTAGCTGATGTTCAAAATCCTAATACTGACACAAAAGCAGAGCATATTTCAAGAAGTGTGCACATAAAAGTGGTAAGTATACCATTAGGAGCTAGTGTTAACTTAGGTTAATATATTGACTAGGAGTATAAAACCTAGTAAATTATTAGGTTCAGGCTTAATTCAAGAATAGCCAACTTGCAATGAACTTCATATTTAATAAGAAAACTTTAGAAGATATGCAAACTATCATATCTCTCTATAAGAAGTTTGATAAGTATAACAAGTACACTAGAGAAGATATATACTATCACATACTTCCTTCTTTTAAATTGAAGCAATATAAAAGACACAAAGATGGAGATACAGTGATCGGTTTTACTAACTGGGCTTTTTTAAGTAAAGAAGTTGAAAAAGACTTTAAAAATACAGGAGTTCTTGAAGATCAAGACTGGAATAGTGGTAATCAACTGTGGCATATTGACACTATTTGTGTTAAAAATCTAAACAAAATTATGAGTTGGACCAAACAATATTTTACAAAAACATTAGGAATCAACAAACCAATTAATTGGTTAAGAGTTGTTGACAACAAGATTATAAGATCACAAACAAGATTTACGAAAGCGAGTTGGTTAAATGGGTAAAGTAGTTAAAGCAATTACAAAACCAATTGCAAAAGTATTAGATAAAATAGTACCTAATGAAATTAAACCTGTACTACCATTTGCTGCGGCTTTATTTCCATTTATAGCACCTGGTCTTATGGGAACAATGTCAGCAGGGTTAGGTAGTTTTGGTATTACTAATCCTTTAGTTCAAAGAGCTCTCATATCAGGTGGTTTAAATTTATTTTCTCAAGCTTCACAAGAAGGAGCTGCTGAAAGAGGAATCAATCCTTTATCATTAGCTTTAGCAGCAGGAACAGGAGCACTATCCGGTCCAGCACAACCAGGATTACCAGGTGGTTCAGCTGGTGCTTTACAAGCTTTAAAAACACCAGAAGGATATTTAGACTTTGCTACAGGATCAACTGTATCTGGTTTAGATGCTGCAAAAAATACAGTTCTTTCAGGATTACAATCTATAGCTAAACCTTTACAAGAAGGAGCAGCAGCTGATTTATTCTCTTTAGATAAATTAAAAGCTGTAGCAGCACCAATTGGATTAACAGCAACTGAACAAGCTTATAACGCTGCATTAGATGCTCAAAGTAAATATGATAAAGAGTTAGCAGCTTACAATACAATGACTGGTCAAATATCTGCTGATAACACTGCTAATAGAATTAAAGCAATTACAGCTTCAATGACAAGCGCTGGATTTGGTCAATCCGCTATTGAATCAGCTTTAAGACAAATTGGATTACTTTCAGTAGGTGGTAGAGTAGGTGCTATGAATGGTGGTATTATGGATGTAAGAAGAGGATTGGTAGAAATTCCAGGTGGTTATTCTGGTAATAGATATAAACAATTACTTCAATTATTAGAAGAAGCAAAAGCATCAGGAGATATGGATAAAATTAAAGAAGTAGAATCAGATCTTTTTAGAGAATATAATAAAAAAGCAGAAGGTGGTTTAATGGGATTAAAAATGGGTGGAGTTCCTATGGAAATGGATTACAGAATGGGAGGATTTATTCCTGTTGGATCAAAAGAAAAAGCAGATGATGTTCCAGCAAGATTATCTAAAAACGAATTTGTTATGACTGCAGATGCAGTTAGAGCAGCAGGTGGAGGAAGTGTTAACGAAGGAGCAAGAAGAATGTATCAATTAATGAATCAACTTGAAGGAAGATTAGCATAATGGCAACACCAACCACAATATCACAAGTCATACCCGCACCTATATTAGAAGGTGCTTTAACCGCATTTACTAAATCATTAGAACCATTAATGGGGAAACCCATTGATACATCGGCATACGCTCCGAAAATCGCGGCTGAGTCATCATTACAACAGCAAGCAAGAACCGCGGCCGGCGGATTAGGAAGTTTACTTGGACCACAGGCATATCAACCGTATATGTCTCCTTATCAACAAGAAGTTATTGATACAACTTTATCAGAGTATGACAGACAAGCAGCTATGCAAAGACAAGGAATAGGTCAACAAGCAATTCAAGCAGGAGCATTTGGTGGAGGAAGAGAAGGAGTACAACTTGCAGAATACGATGTAGGATCAGCTGCTAAAAGAGCAATGACATTAGCTCAGTTATTACAATCAGGTTTTCAACAAGCACAGACTGCTGCTAATCAACAATTAGCTGCATCTCAAGGTTTAGGAACTTACCAAACTCAATTAGGTCAAGCAGGACAAGCTCAACAACAAGCTCTTTTAGATGCAGCACAAGTTGCAGCAAAAGAATCAGCTTTCGAACCATTTACCAGATTAGGTTTAGTTGGACAACAACTTGCACAAATTCAACCAGGTGCATTCCCGACTCAAACAGTAGGATATCAACAACCACAAGCACCGGCTAGTCCTTTAGCAACAGCGTTAGGTGTTGGATCAGGAATAGCTAGTATTGGATCTAAACTAGGATTATTTGGATAATGAGTAATATTTTAAGAAGACCAATGTTCAGAGGAGGACGTGTAGATTCTCGCGGAACGGGGATCACTTCTGGATTAGGTTATGCAGGCGGTGGACAAATTGGTGGTGGTACTATTAAAGGTAAACTAATGCCAGATGGAAGATATGGATTTGCAGGCCCATATCCATCTAACATGGCAGCATTCTTAGCTAAACAAGCTGGTTCTTCTGTTACTCCACCTATTACAGGAGGACAATTAACTACTAAATTATTACCGCAATCTTTTTTAACTGGAATGGAAGGACTTGGAACATTAACTAGATCTGCGGCAATACCTTTATCAATAGCTGCATCACCTTTTTTTATTTTTGAAGAAGATCCTTTAAAAGATAAACCTGAAGAAAAAGAACTTCAAGAAACTGCTACTAAATTAACAGAAAGTTTTTTAAGTCAACCTAGAAAACAATTAATGGCAGATATTCTTTCAGGAACAAAAACAAAAGCAGAATCTCCTTATGCTGATTTTGATACAGGAGCTGCAGGCAAAGAAGCAAGGGCAGCAGAACAAAAATATTTTTTACAAAAAGATAAAAAGAGTCCATTAGCAAAAAGCACTGAAGAAGATTTAGCTTTTGCTACAGGAGTTCCTATTGAAAGAACTAGAGGTGATGAAACTACTACTGGTGGAGCTACTAGCAATGTAGTTAGTGCTGAATCAGGTGATATAACACTTGATGATTATATTAGAATGTTAGGTGGAGATAAAGCTAGACAAAGAGATATTGGAGATATTTTTGGTAGATTAAGTGCAGCAGCTTTAAAAAGACCGGGAAGAGGAGAACAAAGAGGTGTTGCTGATATATTAGGTGATTTCATGACAGCAGAAGTTGCAGCAGGACCAGGTAGAAGAGAGAAAATAGAACAGACAGCTGCTATGTTAGATATTAAAGATAAAATTGAAAGTAAACGATCAAGAGAAAATATAAAACAGTTAATGGGTATGGAAATATTTAAAAATAAAATAGCTGCTAAAAATTTAGCAGCAAATATAACAGATGCTAAAAAAGGTGAATCTAATCCTACAAGAGCAATTTTAGATGGAATACAAAGAACTTATCCAGATAGAACTGCTAGAGTAGTTAAAGAAAACCTTCCACAAGTTACAGAACAAAATATAGGTGATATTTATATAGTTGAAAAAATGGATCCTGCAACTAAGATAACATCTAGATATGTAATTGAAATTGCAAAAGATGCATCCGGTAATTTAATACCTAAGTCAATATATACTGCACAATAAAGGGAGATTTAAATGGTAGATTTAAATGCCCAATTTAATAAACAATTTGGGATAAAAGATCCGGTTAATGATCCTTCTCAAACTATTCCAGCAGAAGATAATAATAAAATAAGCACAACTAGATCTGTTTTATCTGGACTTGCTTCTGGTGTATTTAAAATACCAGAAGGATTTGCATCATTAGGTGCAAGTCTAATTGATTTAGGATTAGGAACTAAATCAGCTGAAAGTGTAGAAAAATTCTTTGCTGATATAAATCCTTTTGATGAAGCAGCTGAAGCAACTACAGCTGGTAAGATAACTGAACTTGTAGTTAATTTAGGTATACCTGGAGGATATGCATTTAAACTAGGAAGTAATTTAGCTAAGGAAGCTTTACTTGCTAAAAAAGCTGGAAAATATTTAGATGTAACTGGAGATGTAGCTGGTGGTTTAAAGAAGGCAGATCAATTAACTAAAGGAGAAAAAGTAATTCAATTTGGATCAGGGGCAATAGCTGGAGGACTTGCAGAAGCTGCAGCAGTAGGTGATGTAGAAGAAGCTGGAACCTTTGGAGATTTGTTAGGAGGACCTACTAAATTAGAAAGAAGAGAAGAATATGATGCAGCTACTGAATTATTAAATAGAGCTAAGTTTGGATTAGAAGGTTCTTTATTTACAGGAATATTAGGAGCAGCTGGTGTTGGTATAAGAAAATTAAGAAATCAAGACAGTAATGGAAAAGCAATAGATGGAGAACTTAATAAGTTTATAGATAAATGGGTATCTCAACCTTTAAGAGCTAGGGGAAGAATGACTCAAGAACAATTTGAAATCTATAATAGAATGAAAGGTAATGTTGATGCAGATTTAAATAGAGCTCAAAATGCTGCTTTTGATATTGATAGTAAAATAGATAATTTGTTTCCTTTTTTTAAACGGGCTTTTGGGGATAAGACTGTAGCAAAAGAAAGATCAGAATTACTTTCTGAAATGAATGATATTTTATTTTCAGGAGAAAAAGGATCTTTAACTCCTTCTTACAACATGATTGATGAAATTGATGTTACTACAGGAAATAAAACAGGAAAACAATTATTAGATATTAATTTTGGAAAAATAGATCCAATTAAACAAGAAAACTTTCAAAACAAATTAATTAATAAATATAAAGCAGACTCTGCTGATGTGTCTTCTATTTTTGAAAATATAGATAATATTAGATCAAATTGGGGAAGTTTATTTTCTTCAATGGGAAGAAGATTAGATGATAAAGGATTAGAGACATTTAAAGATATAATGAGTAAAAAAGTTATTAACTGGATGGATTCTGGTTATGAAGTTTTTAAAAATAATCCTATTAAACTTGCAGATAATTATAAACCATCAAGAGTTGTAATAAATGAAGCTGTAAAACAATTTCAAGATATTGCTAAACAATCAGGAGTCAATATATCTCCAGAACAATCATTAAGCATGGTTAATGAAGTATGGCAAACTGCAAAACTTCCAAAGGGATTTAAACTAAATGAACTATCCGACATTAGTTTTAATTTACCTAATTTCTTTGTAAAAAATTCTTTAGCTGATGAAGCACTTAAAGTAACTAATAAAAAAATATCAGAACTATCCGGAACTAATTTAGAAGTAATTAATAATTTATTAGGTAAAAATAAAAATGCTTTATCTGCTATTATTGAAGGAACTAACAAACTTTCAACTGTAGTTAGACGTAATGAAATGTTTGACGAATTATTAAATAATTCTAATAAAATGAGAGAAGTTGGAAAAACACCAACATTTGCAGACAGTGCTGAAGAAGCTAGACAATTATTTGGAGGAACTTCTTCTGATTGGAGAATGGTTGGAGCAAAAAAATCAGTAAGAGGAGTTGAAGGATTAGAAAAAATAGATCCAGCATTAGACTATAGAAAAACATTAAAACCATTAAAAGGAGAATATCAACCATATAGAATAGTAGATGGTGAAAGTAGACAAGTTCCAATTCTTAATCCATTAGAAGGAAAGTTTGCTTTAAATGGAGTGGTAGATGCTTTAGAAAATGTAGACAACGCTGTATTGGGTGATGGTTTTATTTCTCAACTTTATCAAAATTTAGTTTTATATCCAAAAGCTACATCTCAAATGGCTAAAACAGTTTTGGCTCCTATTACACATGCACGTAACTTTATAAGTGCTGGAGCTTTTGCTGCTGCTAACGGCATTTTACCTTTTAGTGATACTGAAGCTGTTAAAAAAGCATATGATGCTTTACAAGTTTATAAACCTTTTAGATCAAGAACAAAAGCTGGAAATGAATTATATCAAGAATTATTAAGACTAGGAGTTGTTAACTCAAACGTAACACAAGGAGATTTACAAAGATTATTAAAAGATGTTAACTTTGGATCTACTATTAATTCTATAAATGGATTTAATGGATTATTAAAAAGATTATCTAAAGTAAAACAATTTGCTCAAGATGCATACACCGCAGAAGATGATTTTTGGAAAATATTTTCATGGTTTGGAGAAAAGAGTAGATTAGAAAAAGCATATAAAAATGCTGGATTAAGATTAGGGCAAGAGTTTACAGATGCTGCTGGAAACATAAGAATATTTAATGATGACTTTTTAAAAGAAGAAGCAGCCAATTTAGTTAAAAATAATATTCATAATTACGCATATGTATCAGAATTTATAAAAGGATTACGTCAATTACCTATTGGTAACTTTGTATCTTTCCCTGCTGAGATTTTAAGAACAAGTACAAATATTGTTCAAAGAGGATTAGATGAATTTTTTTATACTACAACTATTAATGGTAAACAAGTTAATCCATTAAGAAGTGTTGGTTTACAAAGATTAATTGGTATGGGTGTTACAACTGCGGCTGTACCTGCAGCTGTAGTAGAAGCTGCTTCAGCTATTTATGATGTATCTAGAGAAGAAATAGAAGCTGCAAGAAGATATGTAGCTAAATGGTCTAAAAATTCTACATTAGTTCCTTTAAGAGATAAAAATGGAAAATTAGAAATAATAGACTTCAGTCATTTAAATGCATATGACACATTAATTAGACCTATACAAACAGTTATTAATTCTGTTCAAACAGGAAGGGAAGATAAAAATGGAATTATGGGTGAATTTATTTTAGGATTAATTGAATCTACAAAAGAAATAGGAGAACCTTTTATTACTGAATCAATTTGGACAACAGCATTACAAGACGTATCTCCTATATTAGGAAGAGGTGGAAGAACAATTGATGGTCAAGAAATATGGAATGAAAGAGATTCAACTGGAGATAAGATGTATAAAGCGATAGGTCATTTAATAGAATCTCAAGCACCTTTAAATTGGAAACAATTAGAAAGATTAAATTTAGCAATTAAACCAATAAATGATCAAGGAAGATATGATGAGTATGGTAGACCATATGAATTAGGAAATGAAATGTTAGGTATTGCTGGACTGCGAGCAGTTAAAGTAGATCCTCAAACATCTATTAATTTTAAAATAAATGATTACAAAGAAGGAATTAGAAATTCTAGAAAACTATTTACATCAGAAACTTTAAAAGGAGGACCCATTAGTCCTAAAGAAATAGTTGATGCATATATTAATTCTAATAGAGCTACATTTGATACAAAGAGAGAGTTATATAAAGATATAGAAGCAGCAAAAATATTAGGAATGAATGAAGATTCAATAGCTGAAAAAATGAAAAATAGAGGTGAATCTGTTGCTTATGGAACTATTTCACAAGGTATATTTAAACCTCTTGATATATCTAGAGATGTTAAAGATTTATTTCAACAGAGAGCTGAGGACTTAGGTTTACCAAATACATTTGAACAAGCTCAAGATGTTATTGATGCTATTAGAGAATTTTTATCTAATGTGCCTTTAACACAACAAGACTTTCCAGATATAGAAAATCCTTTTAATAATTTACCTGCTCAACCTACATTAAATCCTTCTGGACAATTACCTCCAGCTGTGTTAGGTGCCGACGTTGTAAGTGTTGCAAATAGTTTAAATCAAAATTTAGTTGGTGGTGTGAACCCACAAACAACACAATTAATACAACAATCCAATGCTTTAGATAGTTTTATAAGAGGAAGATAACTATGAAGATAGACCCACAAACAACAAGAGAGCACATTATTTCAGTTTATGGACACATTACAGGTCTTAAAAAAGAAATTTGTACTATTAAAAACAACCATCTCAAACATATGCACCAGGACATTGAGAAATTGGGCGGTAAGATAGACAAGATCTATTGGGTTCTCTTAGCAGCGGTGGGAGCAGTTGCGATGCTCCTGGTGAAAGAAGTTTTGTTTAAGTAATGAAACTATCAGAAAACTTTGAATTAAACGAATTAATTAAATCTCAAATTGCTGAACGCAAAGGCATATCTAACAATCCATCCACAGACCAAATAAATAATTTAAAAGACTTGTGTTTAAATGTGTTACAACCTATAAGATCACATTTTAATTATCCAGTAATAATTTCTTCTGGATATAGATCGCCGGAACTTTGTGTTGCTATTGGTTCTAAACCAACATCACAACACTCCGAAGGAAAAGCGGCAGACATAGAAATTGCAAGTGTAGATAATAAGGAATTAGCAATGTGGATTAGAGACAATATAAATTTTGATCAACTCATATTAGAGTTTTATAAAGAAGAAGATCCAAATAGTGGATGGGTCCATGTGTCGTATAATGGTGATAAAAATAGAAAAGAATTTTTAATTGCCACACGCGAAGAAGAAAAAATAGTTTACCGTCCGGCCTAGCGTAATGAAAGATAGCCTCTTAGTACATAAACATCTTATTGTTCGCGCAGAGGCGGTCAAACCCCCGATGGATGAAAAGTATTTAACCGATTGGTTAAAAGATTTTATTACATCTATTAACATGAAAGTATTAATGGGTCCTTATGTAATTTATCATGATGTACCTGGAAATAGAGGAATCACAGGAGCCGCGATCATAGAAACATCACATATTGTAATGCATGTGTGGGACGAAGTTAATCCTGCGTTAATGCAATTTGATGTATACTCTTGTGGTGAATTTGATCCTGAAGTTATTTGTAAGAAGATTAGAAAAGATTTTGAAATAACTAAAATTGAATATAAGTTTTTGAATCGCGAAACGGGGCTCGTGGATTTAAAAGGTGGTTTTTATAAATGAAATACAAATGCATTTACTGGCTTTATGCCGGGTTTTGTGCATTGTTAAAAGACTGTAAGTGTAAAAAGACTAGTAAATAATATCAAATCTTTGTATATTAGAGCTATGATTGAAAGATTAAAAGACTTAATAGCTCAAAACTTTTCTAAAAGAGAAATAGAAAAGAAAAATAATGCTTTACTT
>SXGQ01057166.1_pt1 | contig 10465 bp, 6 predicted proteins | sample 3178371 | NCBI WGS metagenome assembly SXGQ01 (sample SAMN11356859, study PRJNA531348) | freshwater metagenome | isolation source: freshwater sample F1-20 | place: China: Fuxian Lake, Yuxi | collected 2017-12-25 | reverse complement strand
TCTATTGAAGTACGTTACGGTTTAATGGCAGGACTTGACCCATCGCGCGCTCTGATTTTCTCTCTTCAAGCACTTGGTGCTGATTTAGTATCCATGTATTTCATACGACGTGAATTACCGTGGAACGTTAACGATTCTATGGAAGAACAACGTATTGAAATAGAAAAAATGCGTAGCAATCTAGCCGCTGCTGTAACAGCAACAGCCCAATCAATTCCTGCTATGGCTGCTCAAGTTCAAGACCCGTCTATGCTAATTAAGCAAATTGCCGACGTTATTGAACGTCGTCGCAACGGGGACACTATAGAGGCTGCTGCACTGGCTGTATTTACACCGCAACCTGCGCCCGAACAGCCTATGCAGGAAGAGATGGTTCCGCCAGGTACACAGGCTCCAGTTGAGACGCCTACGTCCCCAGTCGCTCCTGGTGCTTCTGGCGGAGCCCCTGACTTAACAAGTATCTTGGCTGGCTTAGGAGTCTAATATGGCTACTAAAAAGAAACCAGTTCAAAAAGTCGTTAAGAAAATGACACGACGACCTAGAACAATAAAAGAACCAATTCTAACTAAATTAGATTTCTGGGCTATTGCGACTAAAGAAGTTTATGATTCACTGCGTAAAGCAGGTATGGACGAATCTACTGCTTTAGCATTTGCTATGGATAGGTCAAGTTATCCTAACTGGATAATTGACCCAACTGACCCAATTAAAAATCCACTGGATGATTTCGACGAAGATGAGGATTAAATTATGTCAATGCAAGATGTCCCTGGCGGTCCAGGAGTATTCGCTCGTCGTAACGATTTAGGTAATGTAAAAAAGATTCAGCGCGAAGGAAGAAACATTGCTGAGGCTTCTGGTGGTGCTTATGGAGAACGTGCAAGAAACCAACAACTTGCTTCAGGAGCACCAACTGCAGTAGCAAGTCAAATGCCAGCAGGACCTATGGTTTCTGGACTTCCTAATACTGCAGCATTTGCGCCTGGAACTTCAGGAAAACCTTTATCTAGTGGCGCACAAGGCGGACCTGGTGAAGGCACTGAAGTTTTAGAAATGCCTTTAACTGAACAAAATCTTGGTGCTTCCCTCGCTCGTGCAATGTACTTGGCTAATCCTACGCCATATCTACAACTTTTAGTAGAAGCATTTAACGAAGAGGGCATTAGTGGCTGACCTAAACCAACCAAAACTTTCGCCTGCTGCGCAGGCTATGATGGGCAATCAACGCGAAGTAACTGCGCGTAACATTGCTATTGGTATGGCTAACCTTAAGCCAGAATACTATAGTAACTTTAATTCTATTGTAAACTAGTACCCTAACATTAGCAAAGACCTTGTTATGGCTATGGTGCAACAAGGCTTAAATTCTGATACTCCTGGTCTTGACAAGATTGTATCAATGGATGGCATAACTCAATTAAAGAGAGATATGCTCAATGTTGATAAAATTAAATCTAGCGTTAAGCAAGACCGAGGCATACTTGGTTCCATACAGAATGCTTTTAAAGAAGTAGTGTATGACCCGTTCAAGGGTGTAACTCGCGTTGGTTTTGCGATACTTCGCTCTCCTTATGATTTCGCTACAACGATTACTCGTGATGCCTATGCTCTCTCGCGTGGAGAAAAAGGTGCTGGTAAGCAACTCCTAGAAGATATGGCATTCAGCATTTTTGGTGAAAGCACTCAACTAGGTGCTTTGACACGAGATGTAGTTGGTGGGAAACCTGGAGTAAAGACTGGCTCTGGATTCTTTCTTACTCCACAGACAAGAGTTGGCAAAGACCAGGCTAAAGCAATGGCTGCTTACGGCAAAGTTGCTGGTGAGTCATTTACAATTGGTCGTTTTGCTGCTAAGCAAATAGGTGTAACCCCAAATACGACAGGTTACAAAATACTTTCTGGAGTAGTTGACGCAACTTTAAACCTAGCCCTAGACCCAACCACTTGGCTGGGCGCAGGCGCTGCCACTAAATTGCTTAAAGGTGGCAAAAAAACAGCAGAAATGAAAGAACTTGCTGCACTTGCTAGCAGTAAAACAATTTCAGAAGAGGCTTACAAACTTGCGCAAGAATCAAACAAGGCTATTGCTGGTATACGCACTCGTTATGCTACTAATTATCTTGAACAAGAAAAAACTTTATTAGAACTTGAAGCAAAAAACTCTGCTAGAGCAACCAAAGGCATACAAAAAGTCTTACAGCAACAAGAGGATTGGTCTAAAGCCTTTGGCACCGATGAACTAGCAACCGTAACTTTATCGCCTGAAAACACAGTTAAGTCTATCTTGAACAATCCTAAGACTCAAACTGGTGAATTAATAAGCGCAATCAATAAACTTAGCGGAGAAGTAAAGAATACAGTTGGATTTGCTGACGGATATCTTGTTTTAGATGAAGTCCCACAGCCTGGAGTCGTGTCAATTGGCACTCATCAACTTGATGAATACTTTGTAACTGCTGCTGGCGATGAACCGTTAAAACTTCTTGACTTAACTGAAGACGTTGCTAAACTAGGTCCTAAAGAATACCAAGCAGAAATGCTTCGTCGTCAATATTTTGACGAGACGATTAAATATCTTAGTACAGACACTAGCATAAGCCCAGAAGCCCGTGCGGTTTTCTCTGAGTTATCAGAGATATCACGCTCTAACGCAATGGAACTTAATGGATTTGCTTGGGCATTGCCACTTGATGTAGACACAGCCGCTGTTACTCTAGGCAGTATTCTATCTAAAGTAGCGCAATCCAAGAATTACGAAGCAATGGACATTATTTCTGACCTTATTCGTCAAACTTGGAATGATGTTGATGGATTTACTAACATTCGTTCTATTTATGGGGAAACTGGTGGCGTTCTTATTACTAACGCCAATAAAATTTCGGCTAACAACGCAGAAATTAGTAATGCTATATCAGAAATTGCTGACCCTACAGACTTAGGCCCTAATATGGCTCAATTAGTACAGTCTATGAAGGCAGGCGATGAAGTAATTGCTAAAACAAAACAAGATTTAGACAAAGCCTTGAAGGAAAAAGATGCTTTTGAGCAACGCGTCAAAGAAGTTAATCTATTCCGTCAGTATGCTGACCAAGACCCAGACCTCCTAAAGCAGATTATAGATAATCCTGACTATGAAGACCTTAAAGGTATCATTGATTTAAATATACGGGTAGCGGACAAAGATATACTTTCTGAGTGGTATAAGGCTGATGTTGGTTTGACTCAAGCCTTTGGTGGAGAAGCAAGTAGGAACTTTGATAGAGTTCTTAAGTTCTTTCTTGGAAGACGTTTTGCTGAAATCGCAGAGGTAGTTGCTAAAGAGACTGATGTTGTCAGAGTACATAACTTCTTTGGCAAAAAACTAGATTCTGAAATGGTGCTTGCGTTAACCGCAGCAAAGACAACAGATGATGTCTATAAGGTTTTCTTAGAGCATATTGGTGCAGAGACTACTGACCCTAGATTTTTCAAGTCATTAGGGCTACGCAGCGAGTCGGCTCGTATGGCAACTAATCCACTTGCTCGCCTAATAGACCCTGTATCATTGCTGCCTATTACATACGCTAATAATGTAGATAAAGTATTCAATCGTTACTTTGTTCGTGGTACCGCTCTCGCTCTAACTGATACTACAAAATTAGTTAATGGAGTAGAAGACTGGATTAGTTCTACAAGACTTAAATCAGTTCTCGGCAAAAAACAACAAGAAGCAATTATTGCTGATGTTGTGCGTAAGTTAATGCTGGCTGAAAGCAATCAACAAAAAGCCAAGATTATTGACGATACTATGGGAGAAATCGTCAGCAGAGTAGCCCAAAGACTTGGTATCGATGATGCTGCGCGTCAAGAACTTTCTGCGATTGTAAAAATGAATCCGCAAGAGAAAAACGCACTCAGTGTTTATAGCGTTAATAAAATTGGATTTGATGAAATCCCAACGGTTATCTTACCTGGAATTGGAGAGCCCGTAGCCCTTCCTGGTGCTATGCTAGAGTTCCAACTACTAAACAACGTAGTAAGACTTCCAGATAGCAAAGAAATGTTAAAAAAGTTTAATGAATATAGTTTAAATCAAATTTATGGAAAAGTTAGAGCAACCAGGGTTTTAGCAGAAGAATTGGGAGATGTGTGGAGAACCGCACAGTTAGTATTCCGTATTTCTTATATCTGGCGTAACATTGCTGAGATGCAGATGCGTCAAATGTTTTCTGGTCACGATAGCCTATTTAGTCATCCATTACGTTTTATTTCTATGGTTATGGCTAACTCTGGAAAGACTGGCCCATTCGCTACCCTTTCTCAAAGAGTCGCAAGACACCAATATGACCTTGCTGATAATGCGTTTAGAGATGTAGATGCTGAAGGCGAACTTATGGAAGCCGTACGTGGCTATCAAGCCAATGCTTTCCGCGAAGGTTCAGTATCTGATTTCCGTCAAAGCAATAAATCTGAAATATTCAAGTATCACATAGCAGCAGATTCTACTTCTCCAGACTTTTTCAAGGGACTTGCGTACACGCTTAACCGTTTTGCTACAGATGGATTATTGCCTAAAGTAAGCCGTTTGATGATGGATGGAAACGAAGATGCTAAAAGACAATTTGTAGAAAGACTTATATTAGAGTTTGACCAACCTAATAATCTTTTAAGAGAATTTATTACTGGCGCATTTGCTAGAAATGAAGGCTTACAGCGTGTGTTTTTAAAAGACTTATCTCTTGAGCCACCTGCTTTATACGCTAAAGATAATCTTTCCATAGATAAGATATTTACATATTTATTCGATGAAGGTCAGCCACACACTATGGCTGGTCAAATAAAGGCAGTTGCTGGCAATGGTCCTAAGTCTCATCTAATTATGGATATGATTGCTGATAAAGCGCAATTTACAGATGACGCGGGCAAGAGCATTGTCATACAGTCTCCTTGGCTAACTGGTGGAGTTAAAACAGAAAATACACTAGCAAACTTAGAAAAGTCTTTTGTTAAAGTGCTTGAGAAGCATTTTACACCAGACGATTTAGCGGGTTCTCGTGTATTCGTACAACGCGAAAGCGCCCTAGGGCAACCAGCAGGAAAAGAAGTCAAACGCATAGTTGATATGTTCTTCAATTATGCTTCTAGATTAGAGTCAAAGTATAACTTTGGTCCTGAATACCAGATTTCATATTGGGACTATGTAGGTAGATACGCTCGTATGTTATCTACAGATGACCTAAAATATGTACAACAAAAAGCACAGAAAAGCCTTAATCCTGTTGGTAGAACAGTAAATGGCAAATTTAGACCTTTTGGATTTAAACATCCTACTCTTCGTGTCATTGAGACAGAGTTAAAGAAACGCCTTAAAAACCCAGACTACAAGCACGTGGGTGGCGCTAAGTGGCAAACTATCCATCAGATGTCTGCTGCTGAGGCAAGCAAGTACGTAAGCGAGTTGTTTTATGACGCTAGCCGTCAAAAACAATGGGCTCAGGCATATCGTTTAGTATTTCCGTTTGCTCAAGCCCACACAAACACAATATACAAATGGAGTCAATTAACTAAACAAAATCAGATTCCTGCATATCGTTTTGCTAAAGCATACAATGCGGCAAATCAACCTGGCTCAAATGTGGTATATGATGCTACTGGAATGACTTACGATGAGAATCAGGGTTTCTTCTATACCGAACCTGGTCAAGAGAAAAAACAATTTAAGATTCCTTTGGTGGGCAATGTCCTGGGGGCTCTTGCTGGTCGCAATATGGATATGACTCAAGCATTACAGATTACCGCTCCTGTAGCCTCACTTAACCTTGCTTTTGGTCAAGTTAACCCATTGTTGCCAGGATTTGGTCCTGCTGCTCAAATGGCATTTATTGCTACAGGTAAATCAGCAACATTTGGTCCTGCGTATGACATATTTCGTGATATAGTAATTCCTTTTGGAAAACCAGATAGTGCTGAAGATATTATTTTTCCAGCGTGGTTTAGAAAATCATTCCTTTACGGACTAGGAAATCAAGTTGCTGTAGAGCGTGGCACTAAAGACTGGGCTGCTTATTTAGCATCTAGTGGTGATTATGGAGATAATCCATTTGCTGATGACGATATAAGAACTAGATTATTCAATGACGCACGGAAACTATCTAGAGATGTAGGCATAATGACTGCCTTATTCCAGAGTATTTCTCCTGCAACCCCATCTACTGAGGTCTTGGCTAAGATAAAGAACCCAGATAATAAGATGAATTTTATGACAATGACGATATTGTACGAACATTGGGATAGGATTTCTAGGGCGAATCCAGGAAATTATGGTGCTGCGGTACGTCAATTTGCTGATACCTATGGCAAAAACAACATTATGATTGCCATTGGTGGCAGTACATCGGCAGTACGTGGTACAGATGATGCCTGGAGTTTCTTGAACAACAACCCACAGGCAGCAGATAAGTACGGCCGTAACCCTGGTGATATTGTACCATACTTCTTCCCTGGTGGAGAGTACTCTCTAAAGTACTACAACTGGCAAAAAAGCAGTGGCGCAAGAAGACCGTTATCTACTCAAGAACTTGCAAACGAGGCAGAGGGTATGGTTTACGCTATGCTCAAAGATGTTATCGTACAAGAGCAAATTGACAATATGTACCCACAGTTCTGGTACACACAGAAGATTGCTGAACTAGATAAGCAATTCGGAGCAAAACCACCGCAGGATATAACCACGGGTACTGCTCGTGAAAAGATTGCTCGCGTTGGTCAGGCTTTAGAAGATAGAGCATTCCAAACTTCCTCAGTGTACAAACAAGCATCTGAGTTCTATACTATGTACACGCAGTTTGACACTTTGTTAAATCAACTTAAAGTATCAAACTATGCAGAACTTAAAGGAACTAGCGGAATTGCTACTCTTATGCGTAATGATTTAATAGCAACAGCAGAACGACTTATGATGGAAAACCCAGCCTTTAGCCGTATGTATTACGGTATCTTTGCTGGACAACTGGAAGGTTGATATGGCAGAAACTAAAGTAGTCTATAAAACAGCAGATGAAGCACGTGCTGCTTATCAAGCCACCAGTGTTGCCTACAAGTCAATGTCGCCTGCTGGAACTCCACCTACAAGCACTTGGTGGACTAATCCTCTAGACCCTTATATTCAGTTTCTACAAGTCTCTTCAGACCCTATCAATGGCCCTGCAGCCTTTCAGAAACTATACACTGGGTTAGTAAAGCAACCTGCACCTGCTGGTTCTAAAGCCAATAATATGTTTGAGTACCTTCAAACATTACTCCGTTCTAATAAGTTTTCTTCAGGTAAAACCGCATTAGGTATCCCTGATACGGCAGATAGCACTGGCTTGGCTCAAGCGCTACAAGGGGCCATATCAGGTGGTGCTAGCGATGTATTCACATATCTAAGCGCTATTAGTGCTTTTGGTGGTCGTGGTGCTACAGGTAAGAAAATACAACAAATCGACACTACTACAAAGTATAGTGCTCAGATTACTAAGGCCCTCAAGTTTAAAGACTTTGGTGACGCAAAGAATGCTTTAGTAGATAACTATTTTCTTGCTTTTGGTGTAGCGCCAGATGAGGCACTTATTGGTAAGTTCCAAGCAGCCTGGAACAAAGAACAAGTAGCCCAAGAGGTAAGTACAAAAAGCGAATTTAAAACAAAGTTTGAACCAGTATATACCAAAAATCCTATCTATGACAAGTCTAAACCAGTATTAACTAAGTCTGGTAAAGTCAAAAAAGACGCAAAAAACAACACCGTTTATCAACAAAAACTTGATAAAGACGGTAAGCCTATGTTTGAACAGTTGAAGAATAAAGAGGGCGTACTTCAATATAAGGCTGTTACTACCTCAACTACAGAAACTGCTGGTGAAGGATTTACTGAGGCCGAGCAACAAGAATGGTTGGCTGACTTTATGGTCAACAACTATCCAGATGCTAAGTTCAATGCTGAATCAATTGGCGGAGCGGCTAAGATAGTATACAATGAACTCGTTAAAACTGATAGAGAGAACTACAGAAAGGTTCGTCCTTTTGCTGAGTTGGCTCCGATAATCAAACAAGTACTTGGTAGCGGAAACGCTCAGGTAGGTGCTGAAGTTATGGCTCAATATCAAGCATCGGTACGTGCAGAAGCAGCCAAACGTTTTATGGCATTCGGAGAAGATATCAATGCTGGTGCTAATGCCAAACAGTTTATAGAGCCAATACTTGAAAAGATTTCAGTTGCTTTAGAACGCCCTTTTGGTATAGATGACCCATTCTCTCAAATGATTTTTAACTACAAGAGTCCTGATGGCACATATCGTCAACCTAATGATTATGAATTAACTCAGTTAATTACAAATCATCAAGATTTTTCAAAAACTTCTACATCCAAGAACCAAGCAGTAAATATGTTCCAAGCGCTTAAGTCAGGAATAGGAAGATAATGGCTCAACCATTTGATATTAGTTTAAACTTTGATTTCTCTGGCATTGACTGGAATAATCTTATTGTGACTCCTACCCCTGTTGCAGCAGAAGAATCTGGAACAATTGGTGGAAGGTCTATAGTTGCTCAGAATCAACCTACGGTAGCAGTTAATACTCAAGGTGTTCCTTCATATAAACAAGGCGAAAGCGACCCAGCGCCACTTGCTGCTGACACTTCAGAATCAGCAACTCTAAAGAAAAATCCTGTTGCCGATGCACAAGATGCCGTAACAGCAGCGCAAGCAAAACTAGATGCTTTAAAAGGCAAAGGCGATGTTTCTGGAACCGTAGCAGCATCTAAAGCACTCTCTGCTGCTAAAAGAGAATTAACCGCTGCGCAAAAAGGCGTAAGCACTGAAGGTAAAACCAGAGCAGAAGTTCTTGCTGAACAACGTGCTGTTGACTTTACCGCTAGGGCTACAGAACGTGCTTCTACAGACGTACCAGTAGCGCCTGGTTCTGAATTTACTTTTAAAGGTTATGACATAAGTAATCGTCCTGCAGCACCACCAGCGGATGATGATTATATTTATTATTACAGTTGGATTGGTGGGTCCACAACTGGTCAATGGAAATTGTACCGTGCGCCTAATACTCCAGAGAATATGGCTAAGTATGGTTCTCGTGCTGTAGGAGGAGAAACTCAAGCCGCGTTTGGAACTTCAAGTAGTGGTGCAAATGCTCTAATTGTACAGCCAAAACCAGTTACAGACTCAGATGGAAAAATTACTGGTTATACAGTTAATGGAGTTTCCTCTACAGATGTTTTTGGAGACCCTAATGGAAAACCAAATAATGGTATAACTACAAGCGGAACTGGTGACAAGAACAACCCATTTACAGTTAATGGAACCCCATTTACTGGTACTATGAATGGTAAGAAATACGTAAACGGCATCATAGAAGCAACTGATACCGATGAAACAGATACCGTTTCAACAAGCACTAGCGTTCTCAAATCAATGTTAAGAGGGTTGGGATATCCTACCAAGTTGATTGATTCTTCTACGGATTTCTTACAAAGACTTCTCAAAGAAGGTCTTGATTACGACAATGCTGTTTCCATATTTTTAAATTCTAAAGATTACACATTTAAAGATGGCGTAAAGATACAGTCTCCATTCTACTCAGAATACGGTATCTATAACGAAGGTCTGTTAATACCTAAGACACCAGATGAATTATTCAATGCTGTTGAGGGCTATAAAGATGTTGTAGCAAAGTACAACCTCAATCCTAAGTTTGCATCTACTGATTCAATAAAGCAATATGTTAAGAATAGCAAGACTGTTGCTGACTTAGATGCAGATGCTAATATGGCGCGTCTCAAGGGCATAACCGCAGACCCATATTACTTACAGGCTTTACAAGTTCAGGGATTTATTAAGAGTGGTGCTGACTTAACTGATTTCTTCCTAGACCCAAATATCGGTAAAGAACAACTAGAAACCAATAAGGCAACTGCTGCTCTAACATCCGAAGTCTTACGCAGAGCCAGAACTAACCCTCAAGCCGCTGGTATCTCAGTGGATACTGAAAGATTAAAGTCTTTGTCTGCTAGTCTCCAAGCAAAAGGATATACCGCAGCAGGCGTAGGACAACAAGCAGAGGCTGCTTATGGAGTAATCTCTCAACAGTTGCCGCAACTATCAATGCTTTCTGGAGCCTTTGAAAAAGGACCAACTAACGAAGCGCAACGTTCTGTAGAACTACAAAAAGAACTTGAATCCGAGCAACTACTTGGAATGGCATCAGAACGCCGCAAGAGACTAGAGCAACGGAATATAAACATATTCAGTGGTGCCTCTGGTAGAGGCTTGCTGGGAAGTTACAGAGCAGGCGCAATATAGAATCCCGACACGGACCAACCAGCCCCGTGCGGTGTACAAGACTGGTAGTATGAGCCAATACCAATTCCCCGATTGGTCTTGAGGCATACGCTAACTACTAACAAAGGGAGAGGTTGCTATGAGCAACGACCGCG
>SXGQ01073339.1_pt1 | contig 10467 bp, 9 predicted proteins | sample 3178371 | NCBI WGS metagenome assembly SXGQ01 (sample SAMN11356859, study PRJNA531348) | freshwater metagenome | isolation source: freshwater sample F1-20 | place: China: Fuxian Lake, Yuxi | collected 2017-12-25 | reverse complement strand
CGTCAGCTTGACCTGCGCCATTATAATGTGTCGAAATAGTTTCAGGTAAGTTTGAATAGTTTGTAATTATCAGACCCCAAACTGCAAGAATTAAAAACCAACCAACAATTTCAAATGATTTGTCGGCTGTTGTGAGTTCTAATTTTATTTTTGGTCTTTCTTCCATTGTCAATTTATTTTGTCTGTTGTCATTGCAAAAATCTTAGTTTGATGTCCTGTGTCGGAACCATACAAGTGTCCCGCTTTCCAAATATTTTATATCGTCTCTTTGCAATTAGGTTGTAAATAAAATCCCTAAATGGTTTTGGAAAGATAATGAAAACATAAAACAATTTCCAAACTCCTCCCAACTCTTTTAATACATGAAGTCCAGCCGATGATTTGAGAAAGTATTTGTCTCCGTTTATGAAAACGAAAGAGTCAAAATCATCTGTCGGTAAACCAAACTTTTTAAGGAATGTTTGTCCACTTTCAGATTGCAATGAAGCAAATTTGAATTTTCCTTTTGTGTCTCTTTTGATTGTGAATTGAACAATGCTGTTGCATAGATTGCAAACTCCGTCAAAGAGCAAAATGTGTGACACGTTATTGCTCATTGTTCAGAATGTTTTTGAGTTCGATTTCTGTTTTAATAATTACCTCACCGATTTCAAGAAGCCACGCTGGAGAAGGCAATCCGATTTTAACTTTCATTGGCTGTCTGAAAGTTTTCATCAGCGTTTTGTTGTCAATGGGGTTTGGTGCTGAACAATTATAAACTCCTTTCAATTCTTTGTGTGATTGAAAAAATAATTTTGGCTTAGCTGTGCATTGTTGATTATTTGTTTAACCCCAGCATTTATGCTGGGGTTACTCAATGCAGATGAAATTGGCTTTAGCCATAAAAATATTTACTTCTTCCTCGCTACTTTATAAAGCGTTAATCCCATAATAACAAAACAGGCAACTCCAAAAATTTCATATCCTGAAGCGCCAAGATTATTATGAATTACTTCTTCAAAATTTAAACTTTTCATTATGTCTTCATAAAACACCGTAGCAATAGCAACAATTACACCAAACAAAGCGCCACCGGCAACAAGCCCTGTAGCAAAAAGTGAACCTTTCCCAAGTTCAGCATCTTCTTCGGTTTCATTTTTACGTTTTCTCATGAAATCTGCAACACCTTTAATTGCGCCGCCGGCAAAAATTGGAAGCGTTGTCGAAAGTGGTAAATATAATCCAACTGCAAATGAAAGTGCTTTTACATTGCACAATTCCATTACAATTGAAATAAATACGCCGACCAAAACAAACTGCCAATCTAAATTAAAACTTAACAATCCTTTAATTAAAGTTGCCATTAAAGTTCCTTGTGGCGCCGGATATTTTTCTGTGCCAATTGCGTGAGTAATTCCTTGCGATAACATTTCGGATGTTGGTGTATCAAGTATTTGAACTGTCCAACCAATTACTGCCGATGAAACTATTGCTCCAACAAATAATGCCATCTGTTGATATCTTGGAGTTGCGCCAATAATGTATCCGGTTTTTAAATCTTGCGAAGTTGCTCCGCCATTTGCTGCAGCGATGCAAATCATTCCACCAACTACAAGTGCCATTGGTTCGTAAAAATATCCTGTCCAACCAACGGTGATAAAAATTAAACTTGTTCCCATTAAAGTTGCAATCGTCATTCCGGAAATTGGATTTGAAGATGAACCGATGATTCCGACAATTCTACTTGAAACAGTTACAAAGAAAAATCCAAACACAATTACAAGAATTCCAATTAATAATTTATTTAAAATTGAGTCGCCCGGAATTTGTGGCAACACTGCGAGTAAAATTACTAAAACTAAACTTCCAACAATTACTGTTACAAAAGATAAATCATTTTGTGTGCGTTCAATTTTTACTGCCGATGCTTTATCTTTTAATGATGCAATGCTTCCTTTAAATGATGAGACAATTGTTGGTAAAGTTTTTAAAAGTGTGATGAATCCGCCAGCTGCAACTGCGCCTGCGCCAATTTGTCGAACATAAGCTCTGTAAATTGCAGGAGCATAATTACTAAATGTGTGAGTTACAGGATCCCATCCACCGGGACCACCTGCTGTTGCTAAATCTTTTAAATATCCAAGTTTGATAAGTTGGAATGCAATAATATCGGCAGGAACAAGTGTTGCAATTAGTGGAATTAAACCGAGCCATGCGAGAACGCCGCCGGCAACAAGTACGCCGGCAATTTTCGGTCCAATAATATAACCAACTCCCATATATTCCGGAGTGATTTCGCCATTTACTGTTGCGCTTGGGAAATATTTATTTGTTTGATTTGAAACCCAAGTCGGTGCTTCTGCAATTACATGAAAAACTTTTTGCAAAATTGCATACACGAATGCAAATCCCAAACCTTGATATGCGGTTTTAGAAAAATCTCCACCTTTTTCACCTGCAATTAAAACTGATGCGCATGCAGTTCCTTCTGGATATGGAAGATTGCCATGTTCTTGCACAATTAAAGAACGACGAAGTGGAATCATCATTAAAGTACCGAGCAATCCGCCAAACATTGCGAGTGTAAAAATTGTCCAATAATTAAAATAACTTGCTCCGTTACTTTCGGCGGATAAAAATAAAAATCCGGGCAAAGTAAAAACTACACCAGCTGCGATTGATTCGCCAGCCGAGCCAGCGGTTTGGATTATATTATTTTCTAAAATTGTGGTTTTCAAAATTTTATTCCCGATTGAAATTGCAAGTACCGCAATTGGAATTGAAGCCGAAACTGTTAGCCCGGCTTTCAGCGCCAAGTAAACTGTAGCTGCGCCAAATACAATCCCAAAAAATGCGCCAAGCAAAACTGATTTTACAGTGAACTCTGCCATTAAAGAATCGTTTGGGACGTACGGTTTGAATTCTACTTTTTGTGCTATTTCTGAATTAGACATTGACGCTCCTTTAAAGTTAGTTGAAAATTATTTTTCTAAACCAAAAAATGCTTTTGCAATGTAAAATGCCATTTGCGGATTTTCTTTCAATCGGCGGATTGAATATGCGTACCAATCTTTTCCGTATGGAGTATAAACACGAAGTGGGTGACCATCGGAAATTATAGATTTTCTTTTTTCTGCTCGAACACCAAGTAACATTTGAAATTCATATTGATCAAGTTTTTTCTTTTTAGTAGAAATATATGACGACGCATAATTTAAAAGATTATCATCATGAGTTGCAATTCCAATATAAGAACCATTTTCAAAAAGTAAACGTAAAAGTAATTTGTAATTTTCACGAATTTCATCAGCACTTTGAAAAGCAATTCCCGGAGGTTCTTTATAAATTCCTTTGCAAAGCCGTACATTTGCTTTTTTATTTACAAGTAATTTAATGTCATTCTCACTTCTTCTTAAATAAGATTGAATCACAACTCCAAAATTTTTATAAGTTTTATTCAAATCGAAATACAATTCCAAAGTTTGATCGGTGCAAGTGTGATTCTCCATGTCAATTCTGACAAAATTATTTAAACGACTTGCATATTTCAAAATTGAAACTAAATTTTTTCTACAAAACTTGTAATCAATTTGTAACCCGAGTTGAGTTAACTTTAAAGAGAGGTTTGAGTTTAATTTATTTTCAGCAATTGCTTTAAGAACTAATTCACATTCTTTTGTGGTATTAATTGCTTCTTCTTCAGAAGTAACATCTTCACCAAGAACATCGATTGTAACAAGCGCACCACTTTTATTTAATTGCTCGGTTGTATTGACTGCAGTTTTTAGTGAATCGCCAGCAATATATCTGGATGCAACTTTACCGATAATTATTTTTGGAATAATTGGTAAACTTGCGGTAATAATTTTATTAATCACAAAAACAAAAAATCATTATCCGCCGAATGGGAATACGAAAGTTATTCTCGGTTGAACTCTTTTTTCGGTTTCATATTTTCGGGTTGATGTATTTAATTTGAATGTGTAAAGATAAGTTAAATCAATTCGAGTAAAAGAATTTAACATATAACCACCGGAAAGATAGAGTAACGATCTTTCATCTAAAGTGAAAATATCTTTTGAGTCCTTAATTTTTACTTTATCGTAACCGACATTAATTGTTATCATCGGAATAATTTTTCCAGTAGAAGTTTCGAGATGTAGTTTTCCGCTTTCAGGAATATCATCCATTTTTGAATATGCGCCGGTAATATTAAGTGTTCCGAGAATTCCCATAGTTAACACACCAAAAGTTCCCGGACTTACACTTTTCATAGTGTCGAGAATTTGTGCTTTTGTGGAAAAATCTTTTTCATAAAATGTATCGAAATAGTTTGGCCTATAACCTGCGGTGTTACCATATCGTCTTTCAATTTTTGTGAAGATTGTAACGCCGGGTAATGTTGAATTAATATCCAATCCACTTGCCATTCCACTTCCAAAATTAATAATTTTATTAAAATCTGTATAAACGCGAGTTGTGAAAACTGGCAACTTAGTTAATGGTAAAGAAATATCTAAACCCATAACTTTTATGGAACTTAATGTAGTGTCTTTTGCAATTACAGTTCTTCCAGATTTATCTCTGAGATCAGTTACAAAAGTTGTTCCAATTTCCAATCCGCCAATTACGGGAACAGAAGCTAATCCTGCAAAGTGAAGTGGTTTAACATAAGGACGCATTCCAATAACTCCTTGAAATGCGAAATCACTGTACATCGATTCGAAACCAAATTTTCCAAAATTATAATCTAACTCCATTCCAATTTTTCTATCACTTATGCTCGGACTGTTTTTATACAAATACATTATTGTGCCATTTCCAAGTCGTGAGTAATCGAGCATTCCCAAACGAGCATACAAATCATCTCCTTTGTGTCCCCATCTTAAATATCGAAGAAACCTGCCACGTTGCATTTCCTTCCAAAGTATCGTGTTGTCTTTTGTGTTGATAAGTAAATTGATATCGAGCCCGACACCAAATTTTCCAATTGCAAATTCTGGAGCGAGTGAAAGTTGGTAATAAGTTTGATCACCAATTGAAGTAAAGCCGACTCCTCCTTCAACATTTCCTCCCGGTTTACTTCCCGGAAGCTGGGAATAGGAATTAATTGCTATAAATATTGTTAAACAAAATGTTAAAATTATTTTTTTCATCTTTTCTCCAGAGTTTAATTTACAAATAAATATGTATCAAACATTCCAAAATTACCACTAATTAATTTATTGATAATCATAATATATCGGAATATTCCTTTGTTCCAATAGCTCTTTCTTCATCTATTTTTAAATTCAAACCAGAAGTTGATCATTGCCATCAAACGAAATCTAAATTAAAGTTCAAATATATAATAATCGAACAATTAATAATGCGCCGAGCATTCCAAAAAGATCAGCAATTAATCCTGCAGGAACTGCGTGTCTTGTCTTCGAAATATTAACCGAACCAAAATAAACGGCCAATACATAAAATGTAGTTTCGGAACTGCCATACATTGTTGAAGCTAAAACTCCGATAAAGGAGTCTACTCCGTGCGTGTTCATTAATTCAGACATTAATCCGAGAGAACCACTTCCGGAAAGTGGACGAAGTAACGCAAGTGGTAAAGTTTCAGGTGGCATTCCAATTAAATTTGTTATCGGTTGAAGTATTGCAACTAAAACATCCATTGCGCCACTTGCACGAAAAATTCCAATTGCAACTAACATTCCAACTAAATATGGAATTATTTTTATTGCAACATCGAATCCCTCTTTCGAGCCTTCTATAAATTTTTCGTAAACTTTTACTTTTTTATAAACTCCGTAAACAACAAATAACAAAACCATTAATGGAATTGCTAAAGCAGAAATAATATTTACAATATTTTTAAATTGTTCAATCATTTTTACTTTTCAATTGAAAATCGTTTCATTCTTTGTAAAATTTTAACTGCAACTAATCCTGCAACTGTTGCGCAACCTGCACCAAAAATTGATGGCGCAATAATTATTCCCGGATTTGACGAACCCATTGCTGAGCGTATTGCAAGTACAGTCGCCGGAATTAAAGTTAATCCCGCAGTATTAATTACTAGAAATGTACACATTGCATTTGTAGCCGTTCCAACTTTTGTATTTAATTTATTTAATTCTTCCATCGCTTTTAATCCCATTGGAGTCGCGGCATTATTCAAACCCAACATATTTGCAGAAATATTCATAACCATTGCGGCAACTGCGGGATGATCTGGCGGAACATCGGGGAATAATCTTCTTGTAATTGGACTTACAAGTTTAGTTACAATTTTCAGAAAACCAGCTTCATCTGCAATTTTCATAATTCCAAGCCACAAAGCCATTACGCCAATTAATCCGAGTGCAAGTGTAACTGCAGTTCCAGCGTAATCGAAAGCTGCATTTGTTACAGCTTTTAATTTTAGATAATTAATTTTTTCGATTGCTAAATTAATTTGATAAACATTTTCCTTTTCGGTGAGCAACATATTTGAAATTACTCCACTCAACTTTCCTGTTGCTGAAGATCCCTTCGACATTTCTTTCCAAAGTTGTGGTGAGTTATCGTTAACATCAATTACAAATTTTCTACTCCCATCTTTCTGTATTGTAATTGCAATCGGTTGATTAAAAGATTGTTGAGTTAAATTTCCATTATAATGCAGATTAATATTTTCTTTTTGAAATTCAACTTCCCCTTTCGATTCACCTCTGAGATTTGAGTTTTGAGTAAACATTCCTACTATTATAGAACCATTCTTATAAGTATCATTTACCTCACGATAAATATCTGTTCCGCCGGCAGATATAATCCCGATAATTATTAAACCAACCCAAATATAGTTCAGCATAAGTAATTCATTTAGAGTAATATATTATTGAATATATGAATTGAGAATTAAAAAGAGAATGAAAAACGATCAGTTTTTTTTATATTTGTCTGAAGTTATTGTTTTTATTGCACCCGTAGCTCAATTGGATAGAGCATCAGCCTACGAAGCTGGGGGTTAGGGGTTCGACTCCCTTCGGGTGCACTAGAAAATCTTACTAATTAGCTTTTAATATTAAAGATGAAATTCACGACTCGAGTAAACTTTCAATTGAAGAAAAGAAAATTATGATTTTATATTTTATGCAAACGAGTAAAAAAGTAAATTAGTTTAGAATTCTATTTTATTCTCCAATTGCTTTCCGGGTTTTTTAATCTTACCGACAAATCTCTTTTTTCACTTTTATATCTTATAATATTCATTTGAATTTTTGTTTCTTCAAATAAAATATCGTTTTTAATTTCAAGCTGTTTCGGTTCACTTAATTTTTCACTTTCCAGATATAAATATAATTCCTTCTCTTTAAACTCAAATCCGAGAAAATTTAATTTAATTTTCTTTTTTTGAATTTGAATTGTAAAATGGTTTTGCAAATAATTTTCAACGCATTTGTTTAAAGTTGTGTCAATACTTCCACCAATTAAGTCAACATTATTACAATTAGCCTTTTTCAGTACATTTTCAAAATTATCGGGAATTACTTTAATGCTGATTTCGTATCTATTTGAACTACTATTATAGAATATCTCTGTATATGATATATGATTTGGATGGAGTAAAAGCAGGTTAAAGAAGATGATTAATATTTTCATTATAATAATAATTTTACTTTTTGTTTAATCTTTTATTCACTAAAATTAGCAATTATTAATTAAGAAAGTAACTCTATGAAAAAAACTTTTATCATTCTTTTCGCAATAATTGTCTCTAAAAATATTACTGCGCAACCACTTCACAATGCCGGTTCAAATCACGCAAATAAATTTGAACAGCTAAATTATCTTCTTCCCACTCCAAATGAATATCGAACTGCAAGTGGAACAACGGGAAATAAATATTGGCAGCAACGTGCCGATTATGATATTTCAGTTGAAATTGATGAGCCAAATAATTTACTAATCGGTTCTGAAACTGTAACTTATTTTAACAATTCTCCTGATCCTCTAACTTATCTTTGGCTTCAGATTGATGAAAACTTTCATCATCCAAACAGCGATAACAATCGAGCAAACACAAGTAAGATGAATCCAAGAATGAATAGTGATCAACTTAAAAATCTTGAACCTTGGAAAACATTAGATGGCTACGGACTAAATATTTTAAAACTTCTTGATAAAAATGACAATCCATTAAAATATAAAATCAATCAAACAATGTTAAGAATTGATTTGCCAAAGCCACTTTCTTCCGGCGATAAATTTGTTTTTAAAGTTGATTGGAATTATAAATTAAATAATAAAGATGATGTACCTGGCAGAGGTGGTTATGAATTTTTTAAAGAAGATGGAAATAATCTTTACTCAATTGTGCAATGGCATCCACGAATGGCAGTTTACAGCGATTTTCAAGGATGGCAGCATAAACAATTTCTCGGCGGTGCTGAGTTCGCTTTAACTTTTGGGAATTTTAAAGTTAGTATTACAACTCCAAGTGACCACATTGTTGCTGCAACCGGTGAATGTAAAAATTATAAAGAAATGTTAACTGCTGAACAATTTGATAGATGGAAAAAAGCTTTAACATCAAACGAACCAATTGAAGTTGTAACATTGGAAGAAGCTACAAATGCAGAAAAAAATAAAAGTAAATCTACAAAAACGTGGATTTATGAAGCTGAAAATGTACGGGACTTTGCATTTAATTCTTCACGAAAATTTATTTGGGATGCAATGGTTGTAAATATCAGTGGGAAAAAATCGATGGCGATGAGTTATTATCCGAAAGAATCTTACAATCTTTATAGAAAATATTCTACAAAAGTTATTGTGCACACACTTAAAACTTACGGAAAGTTTTCAATACAATATCCATATCCTGTTGCAATTTCGGTTGAAGCGGCAAACGGAATGGAATATCCGATGCTAAGTATGAATTACGGTAGATGTGAAAAAGATGGAACTTACAGTGAAGCAATTAAATACGGAATGATTGGTGTTATAATTCACGAAGTTGGTCATAATTTTTATCCGATGATTATTAATAGCGACGAGCGACAGTGGTGGTGGATGGATGAAGGAATGAATACATTTGTGCAATATTTAACAGAGCAGGAATTTGATAATAATTTTCCCTCTTCGCGCGGACCGGCAAAATTTATTGCGCCATATATGCGATTACCAAAAAACGAACTCGAACCAATTATGACTTCGGGAGAATTAGTTTTACAAGTCGGGCAAAATGCTTACGCGAAAGCAGCAACTGGTTTAAATATTTTGCGCGAAACAATTATGGGACGTGAACTTTTTGATAAAGCATTTAAAACTTACGCTGAGCGATGGGCTTTTAAACATCCAACTCCTGCCGATTTTTTTAGAACAATGGAAGATGCAAGTGGTATTGATTTGGATTGGTATTGGCGCGGTTGGTATTTTGGAACTGATCCTGTTGATATTTCTCTCGATAGTGTAAAAGTTTTTAAACTCGATACTTCTCCAACTGCAAGTTTAGATGGCTCTCGTTTTGATAGATCTTTTGATATTGGTAAAGAGAGAAATAAAAATGATAAGTCAATTAAATTTCTTATTGATGGAGATTCATCACTTAAAGATTTTTATTATTACAATCGTGGTGCTGATGATTTAATGAAGTTGAATAAAACTATCTCTCTTAATGATTCAAACTTTGATAGAAGTAATTATGATAAATGGAGCAACAAATTTATTTATGAATTAACTTTTACAAATAAAGGTGGAATGTTAATGCCAGTTATTTTGGAATGGAAGTATGCAGATGGAACAAAAGAGATTGAAAGAATTCCTGTAATAATTTGGAGATTAAATGAATATCAAGTTTCAAAAGTATTTATTAAAGATAAAGAAGTTGTTTCGGTTGAACTTGATCCTTTAAAAGAAACTGCAGATATAAATGAAGAAAATAATTTATGGCCAATGAGATCAATTCAGTCAAAGTTCCAATTATTTAAATCACAAAGAGCGGGTTCAAGAGGTGGTGGTGGCGAACGAAATGCAATGCAGGAAGCAAATAAACCCGCCGAAGGTGGAAAATCAGTAGAAAGTGGTAATAAAAAATAATTTACAATTTGAATGATAATTCTTTCTTACTTTATGGTGCAAATGGTTACACTGGTAGATTAATTTTAAAACTTACATCCGATTATAATTTAAATCCGGTTTTAGCTGGAAGGAATGAAAGTGCATTAGTTCAACTCTCGGAAGAATTTAACAGAGATTATTTTGTTCTTGATTTATCTGAAACAGAAAAATTAGAATCTGTTTTAAAAAAATTTCCATTGGTTTTACATTGTGCAGGTCCATTTATAAATACTGCTCAACAAATGATAAAAGCCTGTTTGAAAACAGGGACACATTACATAGATATCTTGTTCTTCGGCGTGTCGAACACAATTGCGACATTGTATCCTGCGTTGAACATATCCTGCACCTTGTCGCCGTTTTCCTCGCTACGGCTAAAGGTTAGGTGAT
>SXGQ01330848.1_pt1 | contig 10468 bp, 9 predicted proteins | sample 3178371 | NCBI WGS metagenome assembly SXGQ01 (sample SAMN11356859, study PRJNA531348) | freshwater metagenome | isolation source: freshwater sample F1-20 | place: China: Fuxian Lake, Yuxi | collected 2017-12-25 | reverse complement strand
GGCGCCGGTGACCAGCGCGACTTTTGATTGCAGTAAGCCGGTCATCGGTCAGGCCTCCGGAAGCGAACTGGTGGGCGGGCGGCGGTGATGATCCACGCGCGGGCGGTCGGGTCGTTTCTGGAACTCGGCCGCGAACTCGGCCAGCCGGTCGGCGGCCTCCGCCAAGATGCGGCGGCCCTTGTCGGCCGTAGCCAGCGTGGCCTGGCCGTAGGTGCCGTCCTCCACAAAGGTGCTGGTCCACTCCACCAGCGTAACCGGGCCGGCGCCAAAGGCATCGCCCCACTGGTAGCCGGAGGCCCCCTCGCGGTTGAACCAGGCGATGTGGTCGGTGGCCTTGTCCATCTGCACCTTGTCGCCGTCCAGGTGCAGATACATCGAGGTCTCGATCTCACAGGCGTGGCCGGCCCCGCCCGGGAAGACCGACTCGCGCACCGAGGGGATGAAGTCCGGGTTCTTTCGGAGCAGCGTCCACCACATGAAGGAGGCCGCCAGGGCATCGGTCTCGAGGATCACGCGGCGGCCGACGAACTCGAGCAAGGGCGTGTTGGAGCCATGGCCGTTGACAATGATCAGGCGCTTGAAACCATGGTAGACAAAGCTCTTGCACACGTCCAGGCAGTACTCGATGAAGTGATCGTAGGCGACGTGCATGGTGCCTGGGAAGTCCATCGCATGGACGTTGAAGCCGTACGGGATGGTGGGCGCCACCAGGATCGCCTCCGGCGCGCGGCGCGCGGCCTCCAGGCAGACATTGGTGGCGATCAGATTGTCCACGTCCAGCGGCAGATGCGGCCCGTGCTGCTCAGTGGAGCCGATCGGCAGCAGGATCACCTTCTTGAGCTCGACAGCGTCATTTACCTCCGGCCAAGTCAGGTCGGCGTAAAGGTACTTCCGGGCTGCGCTGCTTTCCATCATAAACAACCGCTCTTTTCGGGATTAAAGCCGTGTGCGGCTGGCCAGATTTTGGAAGTGTGGCCAGCCGCCCGCTCACATGGAGACTTTGATATACGCACCGTCCACCCTGGTCTGCCAGGTGGGCAGCTTACGCTTGGGATAGGCCAGGCACTGCCCGGTGGGCACGTGGAACTCGAGCGAGTGCCATGGGCAGACGACGACCTCGCCGTCGAGCGCCCACGTGCGCCGCCAGTCGGTGCTGGCGTTGGCGACGACCGTGCCGCTGGTCGCGCCGCGGCAGAGCGGGCCGTTCTGGTGGAAACAAGCGTTCGGCAGCGCGTAGTATTGGCCGCGCACGTTGAAGAGCCCGATCTCGCGACCCTGCACTTCCACGACAATGTGCCGGCCCTCGGGCAGCTCGTCCACATTCGCCACCACGTATTCCTGCGTCATCGTGGCGGCTCCGCCAGCCTCAACAGGCGCATGGCATTCAGGCCCATAATCTTGCGCCGCACCTCGTCTGAGACCGGAATCTGCAGCACCTTGCTTGGGTGATCAAAATCGTGGTGCGGCCAGTCAGAGGCAAACATGACCGAGTCTTCGCCACCACATAATGTCAGCAAGGTCGCCATGTCGCCCAAGTGTTCTGGCTCTTCGATCGGTTGGGTGGCGAAATACATGCGCCGGACATAGCTGCTCGGCCGGTCCTTGAGGATGGCCACCTCCCGCCGGCGCTCCGCGTACTCCTTGTCCATCCGCCACATTATCCACGGCACCCAGCCAATGCCGCCCTCGGTAAAAGCGATCTTAAGTTCAGGGAAACGCTCGGGGACGCCGGTCTCCATCATGCTCGTCAGGTTGGCAATGAGCGAGAACGGATGCGCCAGCAGGTGCGCGGCGAATACCGTTTCGAAGCCGTGCAGGTTGAACGGAAACACGGGATGGACAGCGGTTACGCTGTGCATCATGACTGGCAGGCCCGCTTCCTGAGCGGCGGCATACATTGGGTCATAGCGCCGATTGCCGTAAAGGGGGTCCAAGCAGCACGTCGGCAGATAGACCGCCACGATATGCGGATGCCGTGCATACCGCTTGATCTCGGCGGCCGCAGCTTCCGGGCTATGGTGTGGCGCTATGATCGCTCCTTTCAATCCATTATCCGCAGTCAGCCATTCCTCGACGAGCCAGCGGTTGTAGGCCTTGGCCAAGGCTACGGCGTAATCGTCCTGCTTGAGGGCCGCATGGCTCAAAAGGTGATCCGGGAAGATGATGCCGATGTCGACCCCGAGGTCATTGAGGTCCTGACGCATCTGGGCGGCGGAGGTCACGGTCGTCCGCCGGTCGACGCCACTTTGGGGGAACGAGGGCCACAAGCTAATGCTCGGCGCAAAGCCGGGAATGTCCAAATAGCGCGCTGGAACAGTGCTGAGGTGCTCAAGCGTTTTTCGCCACGGCATTTCACAATATGGCGCTAGCGCCGCTGGCGACTCGTGGGCGTGAACATCCACGTCCACGACGATCATGCCGTCCTTCTTGAATTTGTGACGAGTAAGGGTACTGGATTTCATAATGGTTCCTAAAACTAAGTATACTTTTCAGCGAGGGTGCACCCCCCAAGTTGAGACAGTCAGGCCACGCGGTAAAGTGGTGCGAGACCAGCCGCGATGCGGTCGACGTTGTCGGCGCAGCAGCGCGCTCGCTTGCGGGAGGTGCCATCGGTGACGCCCGCGATGTGCGGCGTGGTAACGACTGTGGGCAGGCTGAAGATCGCGTCGTTCATGTTCGGCGGCTCCTTACCAAACACATCGAGGCCGGCGCCGCCCAATCGCCCCGCCACCAGCGCCTCAGTCAGCGCCGCCTCATCCACCAAGGCTCCTCGGGCCACATTCACCAGAAAGGCAGTCGGCTTCATCAACGCTAGCCGGCGCGCATCGATGGTGTGCAGCGTCTCCTTGTTCAGGTGCAGGTGAAGGGAGAGGATGTCCACATCGGCGACCATGCGGTCAAGATCGGCGGGTTTGCCGGCAAACTGCAGGTCAAAGGAGCACGCCTCATCCGCGCTGATGTCACGGATGTCGACGGCAAATATCTTGAGGCCAAAGGGCAAGGCGCGGCGCGCCAGCTCTTGGCCGCTCGCGCCGAAGCCCAGAATGCCAAGCTTGAGACCATCCAGCTCGATTCCCACGGGCCGATAGTACTCGCCGGCTTTGAAGGCGGCCTGACTGGACGGGAATCTACGCGTGAGCATGAGGATGAACATCATGGCGCACTCGGCTAAGGCCACCGCGCTGAACGGGCCGGGACAATTAGCCACCGGCACCTTTTTGGAGCGCCAGTAGTCCAGATCAAATTTGTCAAGGCCAGTGCCTTGAATTTGCCACAAACGCACCCGCGTGGCGGCGTCCAACATCTCGCGCGTGCCGATCGAACCACCCATGTCAATCACCACATCCACGTCCTCCAATTGCGGCGCCGCCGGCCGCTGGTGGTCGAGGATGCGCAGATCGTGGCGATCGCCGATGGCAGCCACCACATCCTCCCCCCAGGGTTTGAAGAGGCTGGGAACGGGCGAGGGCAGGTAAATGACTTTGAGACGCTTGGACATGTTAGAGCCTCCTTAGCGACAGAGCGGTTACGACGGTTGCACACTGGCCGGGCGCGGCGAGTTGACAAACGCACTCATCATTTCTGCGCCATTGACCGAGGGTGCGTCCTCATGTAGATAGCACGAGACCAATTGGTGGGGATCGGTGCGATACAAAGCGGGCGCATTGGCGTGACATTTGGGCATGACGCGCGGGCAGCGGGGCGCGAACTTGCACCCGTCGCTTCGACTGATCGTTTCGCTCACTGTGGCTGCCGGATTATCAGCCCCCCAGCGCTGGGCGGGATCCGGCTGGGGGATGGAGCCGATCAAAAGCTGGGTATAGGGGTGCTTTGGCCGTTGCACCACACGGTCAACATCGCCCACCTCCGCGACCGAGCCGGCATAAAGCACGATGATGTTTGTGCTGATCTGATAGGCGGTTGCCAGATCATGAGTGATATATATGAAGGAGATCCCGTGATCCTGATTAAGTTGGCGCAGAGTGGACAGGACGGTGGCGCGCAGCGAGGCGTCGATCATCGATACCGGCTCATCGGCGATGATCAGCTTAGGCTTGGTCAGCAGCGCCCGCGCCACCATGATGCGCTGGCGTTGGCCGCCACTGAGCTGGTGCGGGTACCGGCCGAGGGTATCCTCAGGCCGCAGCCCAACGGTTTGCAGCGCCCACTCGGCCAACGCCCGCTTTTCCTGGCGCGTGCGGACTTGGCCAGACTTCTCGATTGGGACTTCTAGGACGTGATCGACCTTGTAAACCGGATTGTAGACCCCGTATGGATCTTGGAAGATCACCTGAACATCGCGGCGAAAAGCAGACCGCTCATCCCGAGAAAGTGCCTGAAGATTCTTGCCCTTATAGAGCACCTCGCCCTTGGTCGGCGAGATTACACCAAGGAGCAGGCTCGCAAGGGTGGTCTTGCCGCTGCCACTCTCCCCCACCAAAGCCGTGATCGACGCAGGATGGGAGTTAACGACGAGCGAGAAATCTTCGAGCGCGACTGTGTGCTGTTGCCTGAACAGCCCCCGACCATATACTTTGGTGACGTGCCTGAGTTCGAGCAACGGTGCCATGCGCATCTCCTCAATACAGGTGGCAGGCCACCCAGTGATTCGGTTGGATTTCCTTCATCACCAGATCATCGGTCTGGCAGCGCGGCATCGACTTCGGGCAGCGCGCGAAAAACGGGCACCCACCACCGCGGTTGAGCTGTGAGGGCGGCAGGCCGGGAATGCCCTGGCTGAAGTTTTTGCGACGCAGCGATGGCAGGCTGCTAATGAGAAGTTCGCTGTAGGGATGGAGCGGCTTCTCAAAAATCGCCCCCACAGTACTGAGCTCCATTAGTTGGCCGGCGTACATGATGCCCAGGCGATCGACAAATTGCGCCATGAGCCCCATGTCGTGGCCGACCAATATCACCGCCGCCCCCAGCTCCTGCTGAACTTTGCGCAAGGTCTCCATCACTTGCATTTGTACCACCACGTCGAGGGCGCTCGTCGGCTCGTCCGCCACGATGACCTTGGGGCGCAGGCTAATTGCGATAGCAAGGCACACGCGCTGCTTCATGCCGCCGCTTAGCTCGTGCGGGTACATCTGAGCCACCTCCGGCTTGAGGCCAACCCGCTCCAGCATTTCGTGAACTTTGGGCTCGGCTTCCTGCTCAGTGAGCTTCACGCCATGGTCCCGCAATCCGTCAACCATCTGCTCGAAAATCCGGCTCACCGGGTTGAGGGAGTTCATCGCGCCTTGAGCGATGAGGGCGATTACGGCCAGGCGCAGCGGTTGCATCTTCGCTTCTGGCAGCGCCACCAAGTCCTTACCCTCCAGCCAGATCTCGCCACCTTCAATCTGCGCGGGGGGCTTGATCAGACGCAGCAGGGTGAGGGCAATCGTAGACTTGCCCGACCCTGACTCTCCGACTAGGCCGAACCGCTCTCCCGCTGAGAGACTAAAGCTAACCCTGTCAACAGCCTTAACCGGCCCGCGAGAGGTATGATAGTAGACGCGCAGATCGCGCACTTGCAGGATCGGCCCAGACGAACCTTTGTCGGTCGGAGCCATCATACCGCTTTCCGAATGCGCGGATTTGCGATTTCGTCCAGACCGGTCGACGCCAAAAACAGGCCGAGAAAGATGAGGACGATCATGACGATCGGGGCAACCCACCACCACCAGATTCCCTGCAGCACAGCTGAGAACGAAATTACCCAGTAAAGGGTGCGGCCGAGAGTGGGCGCTTCGGCAGGACCCAAGCCCAACGCCTCCAGACCGATAGTTGCTAGGATGGCCGAGGCGATCGTGCTCACCAGGTTCGCCACTATGATGGGAATAAGATTGGGCATCAGCTCCCTGATGATTACTTCCATTCCGCTCATACCCGACAACCGGGCAACCTCAACAAAACCGCGCTCCTTGAGCGTGAGGATCTGCGAGCGCATCGTCCGCGTGGGCCACATCCAGGCAGTGGTGGTCACGACGAGCGCCATCTGAGCGACGCTGATATCGCGGACCACGATGGCGATCATGACTAGAAGTAGGATGCTGGGGATGGTTAGGCCGACGTCCACTACATAGCGGATCGCCGTATCCAGCCAGCCGCCGTAGTAGGCGGAGACGAAAGCCAGCACGGTCGCAATGCCCACACCCAAAACGCCAGCTATCAGACCGACCTGGAGGGTGAGCGGCGTACCGTAAACCATGACAGCCAGCATGTTGCGCCCGAACTTGTCAGTTCCAAAGGGGTAGGTCATTGAGGGGGCTTTGAAAACCGGCGCTGACAGCGGCCGGGACTGCTTGAAATCGATGGCAAAGCGGCCTACGCCGGAAAATAGGAAAATGCCGATCAAAATCGCCAACCCAACACCCAAGCGCGGGTTGCGGCGCAGGTACGAGAGGAGATCAGACGACATTGCAATCATCAAAGGTCATACCTCTTTGTAAGTGATGCGCGGATCGAGAAAAGGCAGGGTCAAGTCCAAAATCATAATGGACAAGCTGAGCGCTAAGATGATGGTGAATATAACGCCCTGAAGCACGGGAAAGTCCACGCCTTTGATAGCCTCGTATAGGACGGTGCCTATGCCGGGCAACCCAAAGACCACTTCTACTAGGACCGACCCAGAAAGGACGTAGCCCAGCGCCAAAGCGAGGGAGGTAACCTGCGGCAGAAGGGTGTTCCGCAGGGCATAGTTGAAGAACATGGTTTTGGCCTTGAGGCCCTTGGCCTCGGCAAAAAACATGAAGTCCTCCCCTTCCAACATCACCATGTTACCGCGCATACCCAAGGCCCAAAATCCAGACGCGGATAGGATCACCGAGAGGGCAGGCAAGACAAGGTGTGACATCACATCGAAGGCAAACTCCCAGCTCCAGTCAGGCGTGGCGGTGAAGTCGTAGCCTCCACTGCCGGGAAACCATTTGAGGCCGTAGGCGAAGGTAGAGGTCAGAATGATGCCCATCAGATAGTAAGGGATTGCCGAGAGGGCCATGATAGGTGCGGCTATGAACTGCAGCCACCGGACCGAGCTCTTCCACGCGACGAGCGCCCCGAACACACTGCCAATCAGCACCGAAAGTAAGGTTGAAATACCCAATAGCCCGATCGTCCACGGCAGCGCGCTTGAGATGATGCGGCTGACCGGAGTCGGGTAGACGGCGATGGATTCGCCAAAGTCGAGCCGCGCGATTTGGCCGAGGTAGTTAAGGTATTGCTGCCAGAGGGGTTTATCAAGACCGAACAGGCGGTCGTACTTTTTGATAAACTCTTCGGTGGCTGCTCCCATGCCAAAGCTACCAACCCCTCCAGAAATCTGCTTAAGAATCCTTTGGCGAACAGGATTCTGCCCCGAGATCCGAGGCAAAAAGAAGTTAATTGTTGCCGCAGACCACACGACAACGAACATAAAAACAAGACGGTTGAGAAAAAATCTCCAACTCATGGGTAATTCCTAGTCTGGCGAGAACCGCAGTCGGGACTGCGGAACTCGCCAGAAATTTTACACTTGTACTTGGAAGCGCTCGGTTGCACGCCGGATAGGTATTCCAACCGGCGTGCAACGATTTGAGCGAGCAAGCAGGCCAATCGAATGTTAGCGTGTTTACTGGGCGCCGGTGGGCTCCAAGTGTGTCAATATCAGAAGAAAGCCTAGCAACTGCGAAGCTTCGTTGATGTACTCGCCATCTTTTTTGTTGTCCACCGTCGGCCAGTTGGTCCAGTACGTCTCATTCATCCCGAAGTTGTGCATCCAGTTAAACAACGGGATATCAGGCAGGCCGGCAAGCCAGAGTTCCGCCTGCTTCCGGAAGACTGCCGAGTTCTTCTCGAAGTCATTCGGATCAATCTTCGACATCTCGTCCACCAGTTTGTCAAACTCCGGGTCACACCAGTTGGAGTAGTTGGCAACTTGGTACGAGCCCCCGGCGCTCGGACACCGATAAAGGTTCATCGCATCGTACGGCTCCTGAAGGCTGCCGGCGTGTCCGGCCGGGAAGGCAACGTAGTCCTTCTTGGTAAACAGGTCCCACCCGTTCGGTGGGGTCGAAAAGCTGGCGTCAAAGCCATTCTGCTTCAACTGCTCAGTCATAACTTGGGCTCCGGCGTCCCATTGCTGCCAAGATATGAGCGGGATCGTGATCTTTTCGCCTTTGGCGTTCGCATACATCCCGTCGGAGCCCTTGGTGTAGCCCGCCGCCTGGCACCGCTCGGCCGCCTTATCGAGGTTGAACTCGTTGGTGTTGTATTTCTCCAGCAAGTCCTTAATCGACTCGGTGTACTTTACAAGGCCAGCGTAGGGCGGGTATGGCATAGGGTTCAAGGCATTGTTGCCCTCCCAAGCCACATCGATGATATTCTGGCGGTCGATGGAGTAGCTGACGCACCAGCGCACGTCCGCGCTGTCGAATGGCGGCACTGCGTTGTTGAGCCACAGCGACTGCGGCCACCAGTCAGAATAGCCATAGGGGGCTTTGCGGCCCGAGTGGGTAGTGACCTTAGGGTTCTTTTCGACGGCAGCGCGGGCGGTGTCGGGACCAAGATGCGTAATGTCAATCTCATTGTTGACCATCAACTCGGTCAGCTTGGTCGGCGCACCGCCGGTCGGAATGTTGATGACCCGCTCCATCTTGATGCCATCGTCTAAACCGGCCTTGACCGCCCACCAGTTCTCGCGCCGATCCCAAATTTTCTTTTCCGGGGTGGAATAAACTAACTGGAGCGGACCCGTGCTCACAGGCTGGCCCTTGGAGATGTCGGCGTTCCCAAATTTCGCCCAGTCTTGCCCCTCGTAGACGTGCTTAGGCACGATGGGGAAGGGAGTCGAGTCCCATCGGAAAGTGAAGAACCGCCAGAAGTAGCGCGGGTCTGGCTGAACAAACTTAATCAGCACGGTGTGGTCGTCGACTTTAACAGCTTCCTTTGTGTATTGCTTGACCTCGGTGCTGAAGCGGACCGCTGGAGCGATGTCGCGCAGGGTGTTAACAGTGTAGACCACATCGTCAGCGGTGAAGGCTTTGCCGTCGCTCCACATAACCTCCGGGCGAAGTTTGATTGTCAATTCGGTAAAATCGGCGTTGTACTTATAGCTCTCAGCCTGCCACATGGTGGTCTTGTTGTCAAAGGCGTTCCAGTAGGCCATCCCCTCCCAATTTAAGTGCGTCCCCTGCTGGTTGTCGGCACCCACGGCGAATACGCTATGAAGTTGGCTATCCGCGAATGTAGTGTTTGAATTCCACCAAGCGAGGATGAGAGTCTTATTACGGGGGACATCTTTGAGACCGTCCGCAGCCGGCGCGCTCTCGGCAGCCGGCGCGCTCTCGGCAGCCGGCGCGCTCTCGGCAGCCGGCGCGCTCTCGGCAGCCGGCGCGGCAGGTGCAGCTGGCGCACACGCCGCGAGAATCATGCTCATTATTACCAGCCAAGCTGAAGCAGAAAAAATTGTTTTCCTCACAGTTAGTCTCCTTTGAAATATTAGTAACTTTTCATGCGAGTGCTTACGAGTGCTTACGAGTGCTTACGAGTTTTTATATAGAATTTTTTTTCTCCTTTGAAGTTACAGAAACAAGGTTTAACTTAATCTTATTAAGCGTTACAATAACAGACTAGCAGTATTCTTGTCAAGGGCAACATGACGCTGAAAACCCTCAAGTTAAAAAAACAGGAATGGTCTCTATTCCGTCTTCTAAAACAGACGAAAAGTAGTCTTGTCAAAGGCTTGTAGCACCTTGAAATTTGCTTAAGCCACATTCCACATTAAAGCAGTTCCCCTATGCTTGTAAGGAACTGACCCTCAGCGGTAGTGATACCCGGCCCAACAGCGCACTTCGGGACACCGGGCGTACCGCCCCTTACGACGCCTGATTGACAATCACTAGATTGTTGCTCATGGTACTTCATGCTCCGAATATGCACCACTGAACACAACTTCCATACCTGGATTGCAGCCGACAGCCGGCGACTGCACCGACAGCCAGCCGGAAGTGCCAAACTTGCGTCCCAGCGCAATCGGAAGCAGTAGGCCCGGCGCATAGCCAGCCAGCACATATGAGCCGCGTAGCCAAAGCAGGTTGCACAATGACTACCAAACGGCCTTCGCAGCCCAAAGCATTTAGTGCTCTCCGCCAGCAGCCGGGCAACACCTACCCACGCTTTGCCGCCAGCACCATTCCTATCGCGCAGGATTACCACCCCGCTACCTGCTCAAACCTCACTTCCAGTATCCGCGCTGCATCCACACCGCAGCCCCTCCCGCACGGTGCAACCACTGATCATGCCGGCTTTCGTAGCCAGATGTGGTGTCTGTTCAATTTCTTGTTCCGGCTGTAAAGTTTGCCTGAAGCGCAGAGTGCAAAGTGATTACCAACAAGGACGTGCGCATCCTTTTCGCAACCCGCATAACGCGCCTGTTTGCCTATGGGTTTCTTTCGGTAGTGCTTGCTCTTTACCTCATCGAAGCCGGGCTCTCGCCCCGCCAAAT
>SXGQ01471194.1_pt1 | contig 10469 bp, 10 predicted proteins | sample 3178371 | NCBI WGS metagenome assembly SXGQ01 (sample SAMN11356859, study PRJNA531348) | freshwater metagenome | isolation source: freshwater sample F1-20 | place: China: Fuxian Lake, Yuxi | collected 2017-12-25 | reverse complement strand
TTGATTATTTGGACACGAGTGGCTCTAAAGGTGGTTTTCAAAATTTCCTGCGTGTTTATGGTCGAGGCGGTCAGCCGTGTAGGGCGTGTAAACAACCGATCAAGAAAATTGTGGCGGCTCAGCGTGGTACTCAGTACTGTAGTGTTTGTCAGAAATAATCTTAATGCATCAAGAGGCCGTCGGTTGACGGCCTCTAAGGGTCGGAGACTGTGATTTGGGAAATCATGAGTGTCAGTCTCCTGCGGGGTGGGGCAAAGCGGGCTAGATGTCTGGGCGATAGGGCCTTTGCAGACACACCAGTTCACCAGACACCGGGTCGACACCCAGATGGTTGGGTGGCGGACACGCGAGTTGCTCGTGGACCGAGTCATCGCCATTTTGTGTTAGTGAGTGTTGTGTCGACCAGTCGTGACACCACGTTACCTGCACACACACGACGGTAAAGATGACCGAGAGCGATGTGAGCACGATTTGCCCAAACCAGTTGATTGCGAAGATGTCGGGTTTTGGTTGATTCAATTGCGCCTCGCAGGGCTGCACGTGCAGCTAGTGGTGGTTGTTGTCTTACTCTCCGCTCTGGAGAACGAGGTACAGATTAGCAAGATGACGGTTTTTATTCAAGTGTTCAGGTGCTACAATGACGCTATGCTGCATTTGCACAATCATCACATGCGCGGTACGCGCCTTGATGCCTTGGTGGGCATAGCTGCTTTGTTATTTGGATTGTTGCTGATCACGATGATGGTGGGACCGGCTAGGACTTTGGCCAAGGCACGAGATCAAGTTAGAACTGCGCACGTCCGTCAATTAATGACGAGCGTGCTTCAGCTTGAGTTGATCGATCCGGTGGCCTACGCTAAACTCGTAACTGATGTTCAAGCTCAAGGTGATTTGAGATTCATGATTGGCAACAGCGGTTGTCAGGGTTCGCATGGATCTGAATGTCATGACGCCGTCACGGCCGATGAATGTTTGCTGGTGCATGAGTATTTTTCACAACTTTTGTTGTCCGAGTTACCCGTTGATCCTTTGCAGAATGCCGGACATCCAACGGTAACCGGGTACTATTTGTCAGTTGTAGATGAGGAGCTAGAGGTCGGCGCTTGCAGAGCTGCGAAAGAACCTATTACTTTAAGGAAAAGTTTTTAAGGGTCATTTCTGAGCTTCGTAACAGTCCGAACACCATTAACCCCTTTTACTTTACAGAAAGCACAATTTCGTTTAAACTCGCACGCATGAATATCTCAGAATTGGCTCGCCGCTTACGAGTTCCAACCGAAGAACTCCGATCTAAGCTCCCAGAGCTTGGTTTTGATATTGGTTTGAAAGCCCTTAAGGTTCCAGATAAAGACGTTGGCAAAATTCAGCACGCCTGGCAGGAATACAAAAAGCGTCAATATCTCCAGAAGAAAATGGAGGAACAAAAGGCTCGAGTTGACCGTAAGGCTCAAGTAGCTGCCGGTGACGCTCCGCACGTCAAAATTCCTCCGACTGTTTCAGTGCGTGATTTTGCGGCTTCGCTTGATCTGCCAGTTGCTAAGGTCATGCAGGAGCTTATGCGTAGTGGTATTTTGGCCTCTCTTAACGAACGAATCGATTTTGAAACGGCTACAATTATTGCCGAAGATCTTGGTGTTATTGCTGAGTTGGCAGATGAAAAATCTGATGACGTAACTGAAGTAGCTGCTGATCGTTTGAGTGAAATCCGTGCCGAAGGTGTTGCAAGTGGCGAAACGCTTCCACGGGCTCCGGTAATTGTAGTTATGGGTCACGTTGACCATGGCAAGACATCGCTCTTGGACGTGATTCGTAAGACTAACGTGGTTGAGGGTGAAGCCGGTGGTATTACCCAGCACATTGGTGCTTATCAGGTAGTGCGTAAGGATCGAGCGCTGACGTTCATCGACACCCCTGGTCACGAAGCCTTTACGGTGATGCGTTCACGCGGAGCCAAGGTTGCAGACATTGCCATTCTGGTTGTGGCAGCTGATGACGGCGTGCAACCACAGACCAAGGAAGCGATTAACATTATCAAGGCTGCAAAGCTGCCATTTGTGGTAGCTATCAATAAGATCGATAAAGAAGGCGCTAACATTGAATTTGTAAAAACCAAGTTGGCCGAGTTGGAACTTGTACCGGAAGATTGGGGTGGCAAGACTATTTGTGTTCCGATTTCAGCCAAGAAGAACCAGAATATCGATGGTTTACTTGATGTTTTATTGCTTGTGGCTGATCTTGAAAAGCACAACATTGTTGCTAATCCAAACCGTGCGGCCGTGGGTACGATTATTGAATCCAGAGTAGATAAAGGCGAAGGCGCAGTAGCGACTATTTTGGTTCAGGCTGGCACGCTCAAACTCCAGGACACGATCGGTGTATCCGGGGTAAATTACGGACGGGTTCGCGCTATGCGTGCGTTTGACGGATCGGCCATTCAGGCAGCTGGCCCATCTACCCCAGTTAAGATTCTTGGTTTGAAAGCTGCACCCTCAGTTGGCGATATTCTCGAAGTGGCCGCTGATGCAGCAACGCTTGAACCACTGCGTGCTCAAGCTTCTCGTCGCACTGGTGTTGAAGAGATTACTACCTTATCGACAGCCGCTAAAAAAGAAGAAGATACAGCGGGTGAGAAAGTTTTCCTCAACGTGCTCGTTAAAGCAGACGTACTCGGTTCGCTTGAGGCCGTGATCGGGATGCTCCAAAAAATAAACAACCCGAACGTGGGCGTGCAGATCGTTGGCAAGGGGCTTGGTAACGTGACTGATGCTGATGTTTTGCGAGCCGAAGCCTCGAAGGCAGTTGTACTGGCGTTTAATGTTAAGCCGGCCGGAGTAGCTGCTCAGATGGCTCGGGATAAGGCTGTTGATCTCGAAGAGTATTCTGTTATTTATAAGCTGTTTGAAAGTGTTGTTGAGCGATTAAAGAAACTCATTCCGTCTGAAAAAATCTACACTGAGCTTGGTGTTGGTGAGGTATTGGCAATTTTCAAAAAGATCGAGAAGGGTATGATTATCGGCGCCAAAGTTAAAAAAGGTAAGTTTATTCCAGGAGCAACTTTACGTGTTCTTCGCGGTGAACAAGTGGTTGGCGAAGGCAAGATCGAAGCCTTGCAGAGCGGTAAGACGTCTATTAAAGACGTCTTAGCCGGTCAAGATTGTGGTTTGTCGTTTCAGGGTAAAACCAAAATTGAAGTTGGTGATACACTCGAGGCTTATCATGAAGAATTACAAGCGCGCACACTGGTGGTCGAAGGGGCGAAATAACTAAACACTCAACATTAAACATCTAACAGTCGACCTGTACGAGCTACTGTTCAGTGTTCAATGTTAAATGCAATATGAATGAACTAACCACTACCAACTTTGATGCATTTGTGACTCAATCTACTAAGCCAATCGTGGTTGATTTTTGGGCGCCCTGGTGCGGACCGTGTAAGCTTATGGGACCAATGATCGAAGACTTAGCTAATGAGTTGGTTGATATGGAGTTTGCTAAGGTTAATTGCGATGATAATTCTGAACTGGCCATGCGCTTTAACGTACTTTCAATTCCGACTTTTGTGATTCTGCGTGGTGGCAGCGAAATTGGTCGTTTTTCTGGAGCCATGTCGAAAGAAACTTTCAAGGAACGTTTGGTGTCGTTTGTAAAATAACTATGCTGCATGAGGTGATTATCATTGGTTCGGGCCCAGCAGGTTACACAGCAGCAGTTTATGCCGCCCGGGCCGAGCTTAAACCGCTCATGTTTGCCGGTTTACAGCCAGGTGGTCAGTTGATGTTAACTTCAGATGTTGAAAACTGGCCAGGCGAGGCCGAGGGCGTTCTTGGTCCTGAACTGATGGATAAACTAAAAAAACAGGCCGAGCGGTTTGGCACCGATATTCGTCAGGAAGAAATCGTTAAAGTTGATTTCTCCGAGCGACCTTTCAAGGTTGTGACTACGGCCGGCGAGGAACACCAGGCCAAAGCGATCATTATAGCTACCGGAGCTTCAGCTAAGTGGTTAAATGTACCTGGCGAGAAAGAGCTGCAGGGTAAGGGAGTGTCGGCTTGTGCTACTTGTGATGGTTTCTTCTTCCGCGGCAAAGAGGTGGCTGTAGTCGGTGGGGGAGATTCGGCCATGGAAGAGGCGACCTTCCTTACTCGGTTTGCGACCAAGGTTACCTTGATCCATCGCAGCGAGACTTTCCGAGCTTCCAAGATCATGCTTGAGCGTGCTCAGAAGAACCCCAAGATCAGTTTCATCATGAATACTGTTGTGGAACAGATTCTTGGAACTGAAAAAGTGATCGGTGTGCGCTTGAAGAACGTTGCCACCAACGAGGCCACTGAAATGCTCACAAGCGGTGTGTTTGCGGCTATCGGTCACGCTCCTAACACAGCTATTTTCAAAGCTTTCCTAAATCTGGATCAAAAGAATTACATTATCACGCAGCCAGGATCAACCAAGACCAATGTCGAAGGTGTTTTTGCTGCTGGCGATGTCGCTGACCATTACTACCGCCAAGCCGTAACAGCTGCTGGAACTGGATGTATGGCTGCACTAGACACTGAGCGGTGGTTGGCTGCGCAAGAATAAACATTTAAATAGCAAACGGCGCAGCCCCTGGAGGTTGGGGGCTGCGCCGCGAGGCGACGGTCGGTCAGGCAGCTATGAGCATGCCGTGAGCCTCCATGAGTCGGGCCCGGCCGAGGCGCGAGAAGTAGCAGTGAGGCTGATCTGGGTGGCTTCGTGCACTCAGTTGGTTCATGAGTAGCCTAGCCTGGTCGCGCTGATCTGTGGCTGCGAGCTTGCTACAGACATCGTGCGTCCAATCTGGAGCCTCGAACCAGCCTTCGTGAATGGCGGTCTCAGCGCCCAGCTGGAGCATTTTGAGATCCTTTGGTATGAGCCCTAGTCGATACCGGGCCCAAACTCGCGAGTGGAAAATGTAGCTCCCCTCGGAGGTAGGCTGGTCGTTTTTTTCTTCCTTGGGGCGGCTGTAGATGGGACCGATCAGCGCCATGGCCTTTGGGAAGTAGTTGTCTGGCTCTTCACCGGACTGACAGTTCAGTGCCCGGTGGTGGGCGGCTAGCGCCTGCCAGAAATGTGGCACCTGCCGGTCGCCGTACACGACCTCACACATCTGAGCCAGTTCCTGACGATCTTTGTGGGAGTCGATCAGACAGGACAGGAGTTTGGTCACGGTGGCGGGGAGTTCGGTCTCACACCATTCAACGACGCAGGGGTCCTTTTTGTCCCTATTAGCTTCCTCGGCTGCGTAGAGTAGCTGGCTCAACTGACGAGCGGTCATGGGTGTCCTCAGTCGGCCTCAGGCCGTGGTGGGGTAAGACTGACGCCCCTAGTTTTATAGAAAACACAAATGCTGTCAACGAGTTTGGAAATGAGTATAAAAACAGCGACGGCGCAGCCTTCCGAGACGGATAGCTGCGCCGTGAGCGCCGAACGGAGTAGTTGTCGTTCGGTTGTGGCCGTTAGGCCGCGGCGTGGAAGAAGCTCGGGTGGGCCTTCTTGAGGAACCCGGTCTGGCGAGGGGAGAAGGCGTGGTCACCCTCGTCCTCGGCCAGCTTGAACTCCTCGATGAGTGCGAGAGTCTCGTCGGTGACCGCGTGCTCGCCCTGGACCAGGTAGTCGAGCAAGGCCTTGAGCCGGCCGGGCGCGTTGAACCAGCGCTTGGCCACCATGACGGCGGCGACTTGCGAGAATACCGAGAGGTTCGGCGTCGTGCCGACCGTCTCGTTTCGTCCCGCGGCCACGCAGGTCTCGATGTAGATGCGGACATCGTCGTCGGCGGGTAGGCCAGCGACCATGTCCTCAGCCTGCGAGAAGTAGGCCAGCCGCTGTACCTGCAGCTCGGGCTTGTCCTTGTTCTGCGGGTGCGTGGCGCCCAGGCTCTCACACGCCATGGCCTGCCAGCAGATGGCCAGGCTCGAGTCGCCGATGATCTGCTTACACAGCCCCCAGAACGCGAACTGGTAGTTGCGCCAGTCGGTGGTGAGGGCGATGTACTCGATGACCGGCTGCGGCAGCGCGACCTCGGTCTCCCCCTGGGGGATGCGGATCGCGTTGACGCGCTTGTGGGCGGCGGGGAGGTCGCCCTCGGTCTCGGCGCGGGAGCTGTTGAACAACGTTACCAGGTTTGTATGCGGATGTGTCGTCAAGATAGCACTCGAATGTCCTTGCGGACGATCGTGCTGAACTCCGTGAGTTCAGCGCTTACTCGGGACTCAGCCCGACCAACCCCGGAGGGCGTACTTTTTTAAGGAAACCAGCGAACCCAACATGGTTTTTAGCCATGCGTGGAGGCTGTATATAGCAAGAGGCCCGGTTCGTCAAGAACCGAGCCTCGCGGACGATTACGTGTTCACCCCAGGGTCTCACGCAGGATGTCCAGGGCGCCGCGCGTCAGGGCATCGCTGATGCCAAGTTCACGAAGGGTCTTCCGGCCGTCTCGTCCGCTTTGCATTACCTCATCGAGGGTGTGGTAGCGGAGCGTAGAGCCGGAAGGAAGCTTCATGTTCTTGTTCTTAGTGTCCGGAGTACGTAGGCGCATCAGCCAGACCTGAATGAGGGTAGTGTCTGCGCCCGTGTCCTGGGCCATCCCGTTGTCGAGGAGTGTGACCTTTTCGACTTCGAAGTCCCGCTTGATGAGCACTGGTGTGAGCTCGCGGCCCAGAAGACCGAGCGGGACGTCGACGCCTGCTGGGAGAGCCTGCACGGCTTCGCGCAGCTTGCGGTCGACAATGGTGGTCTGGCCGGAACTCCGGGCGAACTGCCGCGGGAGCTCCAGGTACCAGGTGCCCATGACGGGACGGAACTGGCCGATGAAAGCCAGCTGACCGTTGATGATGGGGATCGCCAGGACCGCACGCTTGGTGGCGCTCTCGGTGTGGAAGCGCATGGTGTACTCGCGTATAATACCGTCGGGAAACCTGACGTCGAAGCCAACGAAGGCTTGATATAAGGTTACGTACATCCCACCGGATAGGCGCAAGATCTCTGGCTCGCCGTCCTGCCAGCGGCCAAACCGGCCAGGCAGTCCGCTCAGGCCATGTGCCTGGAGATAGTCGTTGATTTCATCCCAGCGCCGCCTCTGCGCCGCCGCAAAATTCCTCGCAGCCTGACCATCGCTGGTCTCGGCAGCGAGAGCACCCTTGAAGTTGGGTTTTGCCACGTTGACCTCGCACGATTTGTAGGTTTTGCCGTTCTAAGAACGGACCGGCTAATGTAGCCGATTATTACAAAAAAGTCAATCTTTCAGTATATAAAAGCAGTTTCGGCGCAGCCCCATGATGTGGAAGCTGCGCCGTGCGTCGACGCCCTGAAAGGCGTTGGAAGTTAGATTGTGGTCAGGTCGCGCTGTCAAACAGTTCGGGGAACTGAGACTCGAAGCGCCTTCGCTGCCCCAGCGAGTACGTGCAGCCAACGCCACGTTCGGTCACGTCCTTGAAGATCTTGGCGATCTCCAGTGCCTCCGCATGACGGTCAGCTTGGAAGAGCGCCGTAATCGTCCGTGAGGCAACGCCCGGGGCGTTGAACAGGCCCTGTTGGACCATGAACCGCACATGTCGAAGGTAGACGCTCAGGTCGAAGGTCTCCGGCAGGGCGTCCATGCGTCCGGTGATCACCGACGCCTCGATCCAGCGCAGATCGTTCGTGTTCGCGAACTCGTCGGTCTGCATGGCCTGGAGTGCCTGATCCATGAGCTCCAGCCGAAGCGACAGGTGGTTCTGGAAGCCGGCGGCGCTAGCGTGGTTTTCGAGTGCGACCGCACGCCAGTCAGTCGGTATCTTGGGCGTACGGTACACGGCTGTGCAGGCATCCGCGAAGCCCTGGAGCTTCTCGGGCGTCTCACCCCACAAGGGAAAGAACGACAGCCAGTCCACGATCACGGCCGGGAGGCCCATGGCCTCCACAACCCTGCGAGCCGGCTTCTGGAGACGCTCATCTTGCGACTCGATGTCGTAGCGGGCCTGGTTGTAGCCCACGTATGCCCTCCGCCAGCGGTTAACCTTGAACTTGATTGTTGGTTCCATTTTCAACCCTCTCGCCGAGCGTAACATTTTGTGCGTGGATGTCAATCAGAGAGGCAAGCCTTTAACTAATTTAGCCACAAAAAATCCCTCAGCTTCTTCGCTCGGCAGGAGAGTAATCGTTTTATGAGCAGTTGCGCGAGCATTTTTTAGGGGGATCGAAACTTCCGCTGTTTTCATGAAGGGGAATTCAGTGATCAACCACTCGACCATGCCTTCGTTCTCTTCAGGGGCTAGGGTACAGGTCGAGTAAACGAGTATGCCGCCAGGTTTTAAGCAGGCCACGGCCGAGCGCAACAAGCGACGCTGAAGTTTGGCGTGGGCGACAATGTTTTTTTCTGCCCAGTATTTGTAACTGCGCTGGTCGCTTAAATCGATACGACCTTCGGCCGAGCAGGGGACATCGGCCAAGATTTTGTCGAAGGCTTGGGGTAGTTCTTTATGCAGTTGGGTCGAATCACCATGACGTGCGTCGACGCTAGAAGCACCCTGCATGGAAATCGTATTCAGAAGTTTCTGGTGACGAATATCGTTCTCTTCCATGGCAACGATCCGGGCGCGGTTATCGGTGAGGGCAGCAATCTCACTTGTTTTACTCCCCGGTGCGGCGCAAAGATCGAGAATAGACTCGCCGGGTTTGAGATCCATGAGCAGCGGCGGGATCATCGAGCTTAGACCTTGTAAATAGATCTGTCCGGAGGTGGCTAGTTCATGCTCAAGAAGCTGACGATCGGAACGGTTTTTGATTTTAAAAGCATGAGGTATGTCTTTGACCCGTTCAAACGCAATGCCGTCGTCACGAAGTTTATTCATGACGATTTCGTCGGTCGACTTTAGAGTGTTTACGCGGAAGGTCGGTAAACGTGATTTTTCAAAGGCCTTTAGCATCGACGCCAAAGCGCCCGGGCCAAATTGTTTGGTCAGGCGGTTAACTAGGGCTTGGGGGAGGGGATTCTTCATGCCCAGAAGATAACAGAGCGTGATAAATCCGCCCAGTCCACAAGGTCTATCGCACGTTTTCAAAAAGCACGTTACCCTGAATCAACCTATGTCTAATGCTTACAATAATTTTTTAGCGCAACTTGAACGAGCCATGTCGGCTAAAGATTTTGGGACTGATTTATATGGTTTATTACGAACGCCCATGAAACAAATCGAGCATAAACTCGGAGTTGACATGGACGACGGAACAAAAATAATTTTTGAGGCCTATCGGATTCAACACAATAATTGGCGGGGGCCATTTAAGGGTGGCATTCGTTTTCATCCGCAGGTTGATCTCGACGAAGTGAAAACGTTAGCTGCTCTGATGTCGTTCAAAACTGCCGTAGCCGGTATCCCCATGGGCGGTGGTAAGGGCGGTGTTACGGTCGACCCTAAAGTCTTGTCACAAGGCGAGCGCGAACGTCTTGATCGCGCTTGGGCGCAAGCCTTTAAAGCTGACATCGGTCCCGAGGTCGACGTTCCTGCGCCAGATGTAAATACCGGATCATTCGACATGGACATTATCGCCGCTGAGTATGGTCATCCTGCCGTCGTAACCGGGAAGAGCATCGAACATGGTGGCAGCTTGGGTCGTGACACGGCAACCGCCATGGGCGGTTGGTACGTTTTGCAGCAATTAAAAAATCGTTTGTTCCTGGATCCAGAAACGTTCACCGTAGTGATTCAAGGTTTTGGTAATGCTGGCGCGACTTTTGCCGATATCTGTGCTCGTCACGGTGTGAAAGTCGTGGGTACGTCAGATTCGAGCGGAGCTATTTACAGTGCAGACGGTATAGATATCGCTGCACTTCATCAACACAAGCAAGCAACCAAGTCAGTCAAAGATTTCCCAGGTGCACGCAACATCACAAACGCCGAACTCCTTGAGCTCGAGTGTGGCGTGCTCGTTCCGGCTGCTCTTGAGGGTCAGTTGACGATCGACAACGCTGCACGCGTGAATGCTAAAGTTGTGCTCGAGCTCGCCAACGGTCCGACTACGGTTGAGGCTGATGACATTCTCTTTGGAAAAGGTATTAACGTCATCCCTGACATCCTCGCCAACTCCGGTGGCGTCACGGTCAGCTATTTTGAATGGGATCAGAACATGAAGGGGGAGAAGTGGACGGCTGAGAAGGTTGATCAGATGTTAAAGGATCACATGGAAAAGGCTGCTGAAGAAGTTTGGAAGCGTGCCACAGACAACAGTGTCGATATGCGCCGGGGCGCCTTTATCTTGGCGCTGGAGAGGCTTCAACAAGCCAAGCCTTAGTATTTTTTGGCAAGAATTGAAGTTTTACCTGTAAGCAAACACCCCGTCGACCGAAGCCAGCGGAGGCTTGCAGTGACGGGGCGACGTGGGGTCATGACTACGGGTTATCCCGTACAGCCTTGTAGTAGAGTGTTTCCGGTAGCCATGCGCCGTTTGATACGTGCCTGATGATGTTCGGATCG
>SXGQ01024741.1_pt1 | contig 10470 bp, 4 predicted proteins | sample 3178371 | NCBI WGS metagenome assembly SXGQ01 (sample SAMN11356859, study PRJNA531348) | freshwater metagenome | isolation source: freshwater sample F1-20 | place: China: Fuxian Lake, Yuxi | collected 2017-12-25 | reverse complement strand
CCGGCGATTTTGCCTCCGCCCAGAAGGAATACGAAAAAACCATCGAGCGACTCAAGGCGGTGGTTGCAAAGGGGTGGGCCAATCCGGAATACGGAACCGCCTATTTGGAACGGTTCTTCAGCAAGACTGTTAGAATGGGTGCCGAGGTTTGCGCCGCCCCCAATCGTGTGTTGCAAGTATTGCCAGACCGATGGCGTTTCAGCTTTGATGAAACCGACACAGGAGAGGAAAAAGGTTTTCACAAACTGGATTTCAAGGACAGGGATTGGCCGATGGTTGCAACTCGTGATATCACATTGGATGCGCAGGGCTTTGATAAAAATTCAGTGATGTGGTATCGAGCCAGTTTCAATGTTCCTGAAAAGCATGAAAAGCTTGTTTTGTTTTTCGGCGAGGTCGATGGGGCGAGTGAGGTTTATGTCAATGGGAAAAAAGTCATGGTTGAATTGCCGGCAGGCGATATGAAAAAGCCGGTTCCTGCCGCGATAAAACCCACAAGCCCCGGGGTTCCCCCTGCTAAACCTGTGCGGGAGGGAATGGCCAAGGCTAGGCAACCTTTCCAAGTTGATATAACTTCCGTGGTGAAACCGGGGGAAAATTTGGTGGCCCTGCGGGTTGATCACACAAAAATTACTGATCTTGCACTGGGTGGAATTCTTCGCCCGGTCCTTCTTGTCAACAAGCCCAGGTGATATATGAATCGACTGTGCCTTTGGATGATTGAATGCGCAAAGCCGTTGTTCCTTTTGCTCTTGGTGGCGTTTGTTCCACTAACGGCGCAGGAGCAGGTGGATAAGTCCGATGCCAGGGGTAAGGGTTCGGCGGTTGTGAAAAAATTGGCGGTCAGGGTGCGCGTGACAAAATCCCTGCCCGAACAAAAAAGTGTGAGAGTGGTTTGGCGCAGGGGCGGGGAAGGCCTGGGTGGAGTCGTAGTCCGTGGTGAATTCACCAACACTGATAAAAAACAGCCAATTGCAATCGGTGAATGGACTGCATGGTTGCCCTTGAATGATATTGTCGCGAATCTCAAGGGCTGGGATTTTCCCAGTATCGTTGTGACCAGTGAGCCGATTATCAAAGGTAAGAACACCTCTCCGGGGGTTCCTCTTACGGATGTGATTGTTGATTTTGAGTTTTCGGAGAATGGCAGGGTTATCAAGGGTTTCACGGAGGTAGCCCCGAAAGGTGCCACGGTCGGTTTTGCTTTTCCGGGCGCCGCAGTGGGTTTGAAAAGCAATGAGGACAAAGTCTCGCCGGAGTTTGTAGCGCAGTTAAATGGCCTAAGTGCCCATGCCCGCAACAGGCGTGAAAGACTGGAAAAGTTGTTTCCCGATGTTGTTCCGCTGCCTAAATACTTTGGGATCATCGGTCACATGGGTGGTTATGGGGAAGGTCCACCTGGATTGCGTGGTGGTTCTGGGTATGGCACTCGCCATTGTAACCCTGCAATTCTCGCGGATGAATTTCGGACCCTGGAGTTACTTGGGGTGAATGGCATGGTGGATTCGCTGAGACTTGCGGATGCGGCTGGAGTGGGTGGGAAATTTCGTAATATCTATTGGGGCGGACCCGGGTCGGGTGATCCGATGGCGTTTTTTCAAAAACCCGGCAAAGTGGTTGAGATGCCTGATGGTTGCCCCTATGACCCCGACTTAAAAACTTATGTGATGAACCGGGTCGCAACCGCCATTGAGGAACATCAAAAAGTCGGCGCGCGGGATTCCTGGGCGCTGTGGGATGATGAGATGGGCGTCTACGCCAAGGAGCATATCGCAAGATGTGAGCGTTGCAGGGATGTTTTTCGTGATTACCTCAAGTCCCAAAAAGTTTCTCCTCAAGACTTGGGTAAAAAATCTTGGGAAGAGGTTGTTCCTTATAATGTCTGGCTTCCCAGTGGCGTCTCGGCAAAGGGTGGCAAGGCTACTCCCAGTACGGGCCTTGCTCCAGTTCCCGATAATCCCGGGGATGCCCTGCGTTATTATTACACCTACCGGATGATGTCCCATGCGAATGGCCGGGTATTCCCTGAAGCTGCCCGAAAATTCAAGGAATCTAACATCAGTCTTTACGCGATGCAGGGCCCGACCCCGAGTTGGAATGGGTCCAGCCTGGACTGGCATGAGTTTTATGACCTTAAACCAAATACAGCTTTTGTTTTTGAGACATCAAACAGGGATGCCCGAATCTGGCAGTGGGAATCCTACCTTGCGGACATAGGCAGGGGCATCGCAAACAGGCATGAAATGGTGATGGGTTGCCTGGTGAAACCACACCGTGGTGCCGTGGCCCAGCGGATGTTGACAGTGGTTGGCAGGGGTACCAAGGCGTTGGAATGGTATACCTATGGTCCTGATTACTCGAAGGGCGATAGCTTTTCACAGTCGCCGGAGCTTTTGGAGCAAGTTGCACGAGCCGCCCGTTTCCTGGGGTTGGCTGAACCATATCTTTATGGTGCAAAGTTTTTGAAACAGCCGGAAGTTGCCTTTGTCTCTCCCCGGTCCACGGAAATTTGGAGCAGGGCCACTGACATAAGCCTGACTTCCTTTGAAAACGCGAAGTGGGTTTACCTCGCATTGATGCATGCGAATATTCCGGTTGATATCCTGAGTGAGCAACAACTTGCCGAGGGCAAACTTGAAAAATACAAGGTCATTTATATTCCGGGTACCCACCTGCGGCGTGATGCTGGAAAGTCTGTTCGTGAATGGGTGAAAGCGGGAGGTACAATCTTTACCGATGCCTTTGGCCTAGCCCGGGACGAGGCAAACCAAAAAGTTCCGGAAATGAATGAAATGCTCGGGCTTGCTGATCGTTCGCTAAAAACCTGGGGTAGTGTTGAACAGTATCGGGCCACAGACTTGAAGCCCTTGGCCGAAATGGCACCCCCTGCGCTTGAGGCGGAGTTAAAGTGGAATGATGCAAAGCTTCAAGCCAGGATTGGTCGGGAGTCCCTTGATGTAAAAACCGCTGAGGTGCTCGCGACCTTTGTTGATGGTAAACCAGCAGTCACTCGCAATCGTTTTGGAAAGGGTGAAGCCGTTGTTGCAGGCCTTTGGACAGGGATAACTTATTCCGCGAAAGTTAGGCGGAATGATTTTGATATGCAGGCGGATTTTGATCCGGCACTGCGAAGCCTTGTTGCCATGCCAGCCATCAATTCCAAAGTGTATCGCCCCGCACCAACCAATAATCCGCTGGTTGAGACCATTGCCTTGACCAAGGATGGGAAGCGATCCGTATCATTGATAAATTGGAGCTATCACAGGCCCGCTGGGGAAACCAGCAAAGGGATTTTGCAGACGATTGAAAACCTTCAGGTGGATTTGTCGGGTATGGGTGCTGTGAAATCAGTTCGATCAATTGTTCATGGCCCACTTGGCATTTCTAATGGGATTGTGAAAGTCCCCAAAATGGCGGAGATCGATCTTCTGGTGATTGATTGATAACAGCTATAAAGACGGGGTCTGGGCTATCCGGAAACCAAGGTCGTTGCTTTTGAAATCCGGGGGGGCGCTATTTCGAAGCGCGGATCGCACGCTTGAAGCCTTGACGCAAAATGAACCACCCCGCATGACACGATCCTTGCCAATTTTTGGCCCTTGTGGATCGGTGGACCGGCCCGGAGGGTAATCACCGTACCAATCGTTGCACCACTCGAAAACATTTCCATGCATGTCATAAAGCCCAAAGGCATTGGGTTCATAACTTCCAACATCGACAGGTTTTCGAATTTTGTAATCACAATTGGCATCAACGGTGGTTATTTTTTCCCCGAAGGAAAAAGAGGTTGTTGTTCCAGCCCTGCAGGCGAATTCCCACTCTGCCTCGGTGGGTAGTCGAATCCCCTGCTCGGATCCATTGTTAAGCCTGTGGATGAAAAGCTGGCAGTCATTCCATGAAACATTGGTAACTGGCAGTTTGGAGCCTTTTGTTTTACTGGGATTGAATCCCATGACCATTTCCCACTGCGCCTGGGTGACCTGGTGTTTTCCAAGATAAAAAGGCTTGCTGATTGTTGCCTCGAAGGCGCTCTCATCATCGTTGTGCCCTTCATCGGATGGATCGGAACCCATTTGGAATACCCCAGCCAGGATTAAAACCAATTCAAGTTGGATGCCATTACCCAGGTCAATTAATTCCTCCTTTGCTTTTTTGCTTTTTCTCTTCTTTGACTTGTTGATTTCCCTTGCCTTTGCGATATCAAGATCAAATAAGGCCCTGTAAGCGGCCGCTCGATTCAAGTAAGCCGATGCATCGTTGGGATTTGATTCTATCGCGGCGCTATATTCCATGATAAGTTTTTGAAGATCCGCGATTTTTAAGTCTGCGAGCGAGGCACCTGCTTTGAAATGATTTTCAGCGTCAGGAGTGGTTTTTGCACTGTTTTTCAAGATCAATTCATCATGGTCTTTCCTAAGCCGGTTGTCGGATAGGGTGCGAAGGGCTTGATTAAGGTTTTTCATCATCTCTTCGGCGAAAGGATCACCTGGATTCCTATCCGGGTGATAAAGCATGGCAAGTTTGTTGAAAGCAAGCTTGATACTTGTAATGTTCGCGCCTGGTTTGATTCCCAGTATTTCGTAGTAATTGAGGAACATCTAAAATTTCAAATTTCCTGATCATTCGGATTTAAAAATAATGTTCTAACTCAAGCCCTGTGAATAAGCAAAGGGTAAACATCCCCTAGTTTTTCAAGACTTTGAAAATGTCCATGAATTTTTATCAATCTTCAATATTGGGAATTTATTGAATGACCCAAATTGTTTTTCTGACATAATAATTCTGGTGTTTTAAACCTGATTGGTTGCCAGGGTAATAAAAGCGTTTACTTAGAGACACATATGTTTAATAAAAGAAATTTTTTATTGTTATGTCTGTCCTTTCTTGTTTTAAACCCGGTTGCCCGGGCGCAATATGCTGATTGGAAACATTCCGGATCCTTTTATATTTTGACCACTCCTGAGGGGGCTGACCTGCCTTCAACTGCGGAATTATTGGATTTTCCCCTGCTTGTTAGACTGCACAAGGATTTTTTCAATTTTGAAAATGTCAGGCCCCAGGGAGAGGATATTCGATTTTCTTCCGCCGAGGGTAAACCACTTAAATATGAGATTGATCAGTGGGACAAAACCAATGGATTCGCCAGTATCTGGGTGAGGATTCCTTTGATAAAGGGTAATCAGAGGCAGAAATTGAATCTTCATTGGGGAAATCAAAAATGTGAGAGTGAATCAAACGGGAAAGCGGTTTTCAATGAATTGAATGGCTATGCCGCCGTCATGCATCTGGGGGAAAACATGGAGGATTCCACTGGAATGGTGATGGTTAAAAACCAGGGAACTTCGGATGTTCCCGGGGTAATTGGGAGGGGAAGGCGCCTGGCAGGCAGGCAGGGTTTGTTCCTCGGGGAAAATATTTCCTCATTTCCGGTGGGTGCAAATGGCAGCAGCACCGAGGCTTGGTTCAAAGCTGATAAACCCAATGGCACCGTGGTTGCCTGGGGCAAAGAACAAAGGCCGGGAAAAGTCATGATGAATGTGCTAAGTCCACCCCGAGTGGCGATTCAATGTTACTTTGCCGATGTCGATGCGAAAAATGGGATCTCTTTGGGCAATTGGTTTCATGTTGTTCACACTTATGAAAAAGGAAATTCCCGGGTTTATGTGAACGGCGTTTTGGAGGGAAACACCAAGCCAATTTTGGATATCCCGACCCCCGCCCGCATGTGGATTGGTGGTTGGTACAACAACTACAACTTCGTGGGTGATGTGGATGAGGTGCGAGTCTCAAAGGTTTCCCGTTCTGCTGATTGGATCAAATTGCAGTACGAGAACCAAAAACCCATGCAGACTGTCACCGGGTTGGTTGTGGACCAGGGAAACACTTTCTCGGTTTCGAAAAAGGAACTTAGTATCAAGGAGGGAAAGAGTGAGGTTGTGAGAGCAGAAGTGAAAGGCGCACAAAAAATTTATTGGATTTTAAAGAAAGACGGAGTTGACGCTGTTGTTGCTGTTGATCGGCTTGGATTAAATATTGAAGCTCCAAGGGTCACCGGTAATGCCAGCCAGGTAATCCAGGTTAAGGCGGTGTTTCCATCGGATGTCAAGACCATCGATATTCCAACCACCATCGCAGAGGACATACCCGAGCCTGAATTTTCCCTGGATGCACCAACCCACTGGGACGGTCGTGAATCCATCGCGATTGTTCCAAAGATTTCAAATAAAGCCGAGATGGATGCGAAAGGTGCAGGAGCGTTGAAGTATCAATGGGATGTTTCCGGCCTTGCTGTGATCAAGGAAAGCAATAGTGAAAAGTTAATTCTCAAGCGTGCCCAAAATAGTGGAAAAATGACGGTTTCTCTAACCTTGGATAACGGTGGTGCCCCGATCACCAAATCCATCACACTGGATGTTAAGGAACCCAGGAAAGACATCTGGGTCCAGAGAGTTTCTTCCAAGGAAGAACGCCCGATGGATAATCAATTCTATGGCCGGGATGACAAAAATGAGGGTACCCTTTTTTGTAATGGAAGCCTTCCTGAATCTTCCTCAGACCTTGTTCTTAAAGTTTTTGCCGATGAAAAAGAGTATAAGGTTGAAACTCAAAAGACCGGTGCAGGGGGGGCTTATTCCTTTGCTGTGAAGTTGAAACCAGGCTTGATCAAGTATCGGATGGAACTCATCACCAAAAAGGATGGCAAAGAGGTTATTCTTCATAAAGCCAACAATCTGGTTTGCGGCGATGCTTACATTATCCAGGGGCAATCCAATGCGGTTGCGACCGATATTGGAAAAGAGGATCCCGAATTCAGCAGTGAATGGATCAGGAGCTTTGGAAGCACCTCGACAAGTCCGGATGGATCCCGATTGCGATATTGGGGAAATGCCATCCATCGTGGCCGCAAGAATGAAAATGCGCAGATTGGCTATTGGGGCATGGAACTTGGCAGAAGATTGGTGGAGGCCCATAAGATCCCGATTTGCTTCATCAATGGTGCCGTGGGGGGCACCCGAATTGATATGCATCAGCGTAACCCCATGAACCCCGATGATCCCACCACTATTTATGGAAGGTTGCTTTGGCGTGTCAGGGAAGCCGGGCTTACCCATGCTATCAAGGCGGTGATCTGGCATCAGGGTGAAAATGACCAGGGAGCTGATGGGCCGACTGGTGGCTATGGTTGGGAAACTTATCTCAAATATTTCGTGGATCTATCGGCTTCATGGAAATCTGATTTTCCAAACATTCAAAATTATTACATTTTTCAGATATGGCCCAAGGCTTGCGCGATGGGCGTTGCTGGCTCGGATAACATGCTTAGGGAGATTCAAAGAACACTCCCCCGATATTTTTCAAACATGGGTGTGATGTCGACCTTGGGGATTAATCCGCCTGGTGGGTGCCATTTTCCTACGGCTGGTTATGCCGAATTCGCGCGAATGATTTGCCCCTTGATCCAAAGAGACCTTTATGGCGTTAAATCGCTGGTATCAATCACTCCTCCCAACCTCGAGGATGCTAGTTTTTCCAATCCAGAAAAAACAGAAATAAAGTTAAAGTTTGATCAAGCTGTTTCCTGGTCTGATTCGTTGGTGAGTGAGTTTTACCTGGATGGCCAGCAAGGTGAAATTTCATCAGGAAATGCCTCGGGTAATATCCTGGTGCTCAAGTTGAAAAACCCATCTCAGGCGAAGAAAATAACCTACCTGGACAGCAAGGCTTGGAATCAGAAAAATCTTCTGATGGGTGCGAATGGGCTTGCTGCCTTGACCTTTTGTAGTGTTTCGATTTCATCGACTCCATGATTTTTATACAGTGAGTTGAAAATGAATAAATCTTTGTCGAGTGCTTTGGGTGTTTTGTTGATTTCTGGTTTTCTCGGTGCCCAGGACCCGGGACTCCCCGCACCCGTGCGGATTGATTCAGGAGTGAGTGGTCATATTCATCCTGCCCTCGCGATTACTAAAAAAGGTAACCTTGTCGCTGTTTATTGCAAAAGTGAATACAAGCCCTACTTGGTCACTCGTTCCTTGGACATGGGTAAGACCTGGTCGAAGCCCGCTCTTTTTCCCCACACTGTCGATACCCAGGTTTATCCCGGTTCCCTTACCACGCTTGCTGATGGCAGGTTGGTTCACGCATGGAATGTTTGGTTCAATATTGATGACAAAAAGAGGTCCAGGCATGTGGCTTTTTCCATCAGTGAGGATGATGGCGTCACCTGGAGCAAGCCAAAAAACATCAATAAGAACAAGGACGAAAAAATTGAAAGTGTAATCCGACATCCCATTGTGGAACTTGCAACTGATAAATGGCTGCTGCCTTTGATGGACAGGACTGTTCTTTACAACCCCGCCACAGGCGAGGAAAGTGTTTTTGGGGATGGCAAAAACCATGGATTAGTGCCCATCATCAAGACCGTGAAAAATACGCTTGTCAGTGGAAAAGGCTTGAGATCAACCGACGAAGGTAAAACCTGGGTCGAAATCAAACCTTTTCCTGATGTTTCATCACAAGGCTGGAGGCACCAGATGATTTCACTGGATAATGGCTTGTTGGTTGTCTCACAAATTGTCGGCCCGGGTTTCGGTGGTGATGTAATAAATTTCATTGTTTCAAAAGATGATGGGAAAACTTGGCTTCTTGATAAGCCAGTGGAGTTTTATAATCCAGGAAGGCCGGTGGGTGGCAGGGCCTGCCCTAGGTCGGTGATGCTGGATGACCAAACCTTGGGAACGATTTTTTATGACACGGATGCCAAGCAGTCTGGGGGATCAGGGATTTTTTTCCGGACCATGCCCTTGTCGCTATTAATCAAATAGATGTTTTTGTAAGTTATCAATATTCAATGCTTGTCTAATGTAGGGATTAAAATGCTTTTTGATAATCACCTTAATAATGTCTTTGTGAATCTGGTTTTTTTGACGCTTGCCTCCGGATTATGCATGTCTGCGGAACCAGCGGCAACTCTACAACAGCAATTGATCAAGGAAGGTGCTGTTGATCTGGCCCGTGAAGCTCGCGAGAAGGGAAATGCAGCCCGCGGGGCCCTGGTTTTTTACAGGCAGGACATGGCTTGTATTCGATGCCATTCCCTTGGCGATGACAATAACAAGTATGGTCCGGATCTTACCAAATTGGGCAAGGATTCGACGGATGTCCATCTCGTGGAGTCCATGATTCTGCCTTCCAAAGTGATCAAGAAGGGCTTTGAAACAGTCGTTGTCACTACCAAGGCTGGCAAGACTTTTTCAGGGCTTCTGGCTGAGGAAAAAGCTGATTCCATTATCATTCGTGATAATCCTGTTGATGGTAGACTTTTGACCATTTTGAAAAAAGATATTGATGATCGTAATGACAAAGGGCCATCGTTGATGCCTGATGGACTGGTGAATGTGCTGGGAGGCAGGCAGGAATTTTTGGATTTGTCTAGGTTTCTAATGGAGTTGGCGGAGAAGGGACCGGAATATGCCAGGCAAACGCGCCCTGCGTCCTCACTTTTTGCTGCTCTTCCCCTGCCTGAATATGAAAAAGATATTGATCATGCCGGCTTGATTAAATCCCTCGATTCGAAAAGTTTTAAAAGGGGGGAAGCGATTTATTCAAGGGTATGCGCCAACTGCCATGGAACCAAGGATCAGGTTGGCTCAATGCCGACTTCCTTGAGATTTGCAGAGGGTAAGTTTAAAAATGGCGCCGATCCGTTCCAAATGTACCAGACCTTGACGCATGGTTACGCGGTGATGACTCCCCAGACCTGGATGGTTCCGGAACAGAAATATGATGTGATTCATTACATCCGTGAGACTTATTTAAAACCCCATAACCCTTCCCAGTATGCGAAGGTGGATGAAACCTATATTTCAAAATTGCCGAAAGGTGGCACTCGCGGTCCCAAACCCTCCAACATTGAGCCATGGGTGATGATGAATTATGGCCCCAGTTTGATGGCCACGCTGGAGATAGGCGACAAAGGCAATTTTGCCTACAAGGGAATTGCAGTGCGGTTGGATAATGGGCCCGGAGGCATTACCCGTGGAAGGCATTGGATGATGTTTGATCACGACACCATGCGAATGGCTGCGGCATGGGAGGGTGATTCATTCATCGATTACAATGGTATTAATTTCAATGGCAGGCACCAGATCCATCCCAGGGTCGTTGGAAACATCAAGTTTGCAAACCCAGTCGGGCCGGGCTGGGCCAATCCGGAAACCGGATCGTTCGAAGATCCCAGGTTCAAGGGGCGTGATGGCAGGCCTTATGGTCCTCTTCCTGTTTCATGGTCAAAGTATTTGGGAATGTATCATTTTGGGAATCAAGCCATAATTTCTTATACCGTGGGCGATGCCAGAATCATGGAGATGCCTGCTTACGAAATCGCATCATCCGGCAAGGTGGTTTACACTCGTGCTTTAAATGTTGGGAAATCATCCAAAGATTTAATCATGAGGGTCGCGCCAGTTG
>SXGQ01895417.1_pt1 | contig 10471 bp, 6 predicted proteins | sample 3178371 | NCBI WGS metagenome assembly SXGQ01 (sample SAMN11356859, study PRJNA531348) | freshwater metagenome | isolation source: freshwater sample F1-20 | place: China: Fuxian Lake, Yuxi | collected 2017-12-25 | reverse complement strand
TCGACCCATTTCGCCAAGTACGACCATTGTCGCAATCAAGCCACTGTCGGCTCGGTAGTTATCCGCAAAGTAATAATGACCCGAATGCTCGCCTGCAAAAACTGCACCAGTTTGAGCCATCACTTGTTTCATATAACTGTGACCATTTTTCGTACGAATCGGTGTACCACCCAGCGCCGTAATCGTCTCTGGAACGACTCGTGAGCAAATCAAGTTATAAAGAATTGTCGACTTCGGATGTGTTCGCAAAAATACTGACGCCAGCAGCGCCGTCGTCGTGCTACCCGAAACGCTTCTGCCCAATTCATCAACCAAAAAAACACGGTCGGCGTCGCCGTCAAATGCCAAACCCACATCAAACTTGCCCGAGATCACACGCGCTTGAAGGTCGCGCTGGTTGGCTGGCTGAATTGGGTCGGCCGGATGATTTGGAAATGTTCCGTCAAGTTCGCCGTACATAACCTCGAGTTCAAATTCGCCAAGCCGATCAAAAACTGCTGGTGCAACCAGACCGCCCATACCATTTGCCGTATCGGCGACGATTTTCAACTTGCGCAGCGACTTTGTATCAATGAAACCCACGACATGATCGACGAAATCGGCAAGCATATTTTTGAGGGTCACTTCGCCGTGTGTTTTTGCGACTGCTGGCCCTTTGCCATCCAAAACATCCTGGGCGATCGCTTTCATTTCGCGCAATCCATTATCAATACCGATAGAGCGCGCACCCGAAAGACAACATTTGATGCCGTTATATTGCGCGGGATTATGCGAGGCGGTAAACATTGCTCCTGGTGCATCAAGCTTTCCTGAGGCGAAATAAAGTAAGTCGGTACTTGCCAGACCCAAGTTGATCACGTCAACGCCTTGCTCAATCAATCCTCTTTGAAATGCTTCGACAAGATCGGGGCCGCTTGGGCGCATGTCGTGTGCAACGACGACTGTCTTTGCCCCAGAAAATTTGGCAAAAGCCACACCCAGCGCGTGTGTCAAAGTTGCGTCAAGTTGATCGGGCACCGTGCCCCGAATGTCGTAAGCCTTGACGACCGCTTCTAAGTTTGGCACGACTCGCAATGCTAGTTGATTGCAGGCTCAATAATTCGTGCGTTAATTCGACGACGCCATCGCACAGACATAACTGCTATTCCAATTGCCGTTAATAAGTAGGCAAAAATATCCAACTTCGTGTAGCCATAATGTAATCGCACATCTTTCTGCGTTGGCACAACCACCATCATGTTTGGTGCCACGCGAAATGGTCCGTTGGCGCCAGAAACTTTCCAATTCGGAAAATAACTCATCCGTACAAGAATTGGTTGACCAATCTGGTCGACGCTAAATGAAATCGCCGCATCTTCAAGCGCGAAATTTGTAACCTTTGTGGGTTTTGTTTCGACCACTTCTATTTTTTGAGATGGGGTGACAATGTCTACACGGCGACTTGATATATCGGGCTCGCCGTCACGACGACTCAGATCAACAGCCACATCAACTCGTTGCCATGTATCAAGCCCATTTTCAACAGGCATTGCTGACCAATCTTCTGGATGCTGAAACCAACTTGTACCAATCTCGAGCCAGCGCTCTTTGATATCACCGGTTTTACTGCTCACGATCACAGGTTGCACCGTGAGTGGCGTCACCAATTCGCTGTTGCCAACTTGATAAATAACCCAAGGACCACTTCGCTTAACTTCAACTAGTGCGGCTTGCAGATTGGCTTGAGCAACAGCTTCTTTTGTGAATGCTAAATAATATTTGATGCCAAGTTCTTGCATGTAGCGAACACCCAGACCGGCATTGTTGTTGTCGTAACGCAACTCGCGAACCGGGTTGCTACTTTGCTTTGACATCGCTGCAGAAGTAATGAAGTGATACGGGGTCGTCCCCGACGCTTCGAAATTCAATCCTTCCATTGAACCGATACAGCCTTTTGTCCAATGCGGCAACAACATCAGCGACATCGTCGTGCCATATTTGTTAAGTTCGCCGCTGCTCTCCCAGAGTGCACGACCACAACCGTGCGCCGTATCGTCGCCCAGAGACTTCATCGATTTAACTAGATCGTGATACTCGGCATACGCACTCTTGCCCTCGTAGCCGGTGAAGTTCCATCGAGCCCAACCGTCGACAAAACCGTCATTCGAGGCATTAGTTGAAATTGGACCCCACTTATATTGCATCGCTCCGGCAGAATCTGAAACAAGCTTGCCGAATGGAAGTTCTTGAAATCTAAAGCCAATCACACTGACCACAATCATCGCGGTAGCAGTTGCCCACCACATATTGAACTGAGCGATATTTCGTAGCGAGACCAGTGGCGCGACCGACTCGAAACTTTCTTTAGCAAGTGCATAGTTGGCAACTCGAAGCAACGAAGAGACGCGACCTAGACCGACAACGAGTTCATACAGACCGATCATCATCAGCATGTAGCGAAGCAGGTAAAGAAATGGCAACAGTCTCGGGTTCCATAACATTCCGATGATTGGTAGACCACCACGACTTATGAAAACACCGATCACGAGCACCACACAGTAAACACCCATCCAGATACCGACTCGATTGCGTCGCAAAATGCAAGCCACAAATCCGACAACTGCAAAAAGTGTGATGAAAATGTTCCAATAAAGCGGCAATGGAAAAAACATCTTCCAAAACGAGTCGGCAGTGCCACTCGGACGAGGTTCGTATTTCATGTCGGTCATAAACGCATGGCTTGTCAAAAATGGAACCACCCAAAAAGCAGACAACAAAATAGCCGTACCAATTATCAAACTTGCCGACTTCAAAATTCGGCGCCCAGAGTTCAGGACCTGCCACAAAATAGCGATAAGCGCGACGCCACCAAAAACAAAAAGCAAAACGATTCCATGAGATAAGGCACTCATCGCCAGCGCGCAAGCCGTGATCATCTGGCCGCGACCATCGTTCATTGAGCGAATAAACAAGCCAAATGTCAGCACCGCGAGTGACAGCGAAATTGAGAAAGAAAATTCGCCGGCCATTGTCGACGCGATGTTTCCGCCATAGATCGTAAAACTCTCGTCATATAAGAAAACAACCGACGCCAGAGCCAGAATCTCTGGCACCGGAAACAGCAACCGAGAAAACTTTCCGAACAGCCATGTGCAGATGGGCAAAGCCAGAATGCCAATTACCGCAATTATCTTCAGTGCAATGCCGTATGGTGCGATTAGATCAACAACAAGTACCAATAAAGCTGGGATCAACATATAAAACCGATACATCGGAAAACCCGCATACCAGTCGTTGCTCCATCCATTTAGACGAAAATGCGGCAACATAAAATCTCGCAAGAATGCGGGGCCATAAACGTGAGCACCCATATCGCCACCGGTTGGTGTGTTGTTTGCAAAAATTAATTCTGGTTGCAAGGTCAAGAACAGCATGAGAGTTGAACCACCGACAATCAACGCCGAAATTATTTGCTGAGGGCTCAAGCCACTGACATATTTAATTTTCACTACTTTAAAACTCTACTATCTGGTTAAAATCAATTGCCTTAAAAAATTAACGCATTAAAGACATGTGGTGCTCAAAGCAAGGCGACCAAAATCAGCCCAGTTGCGTTGAACGCGATGTGCGAAACGACTGACATGCCGATCCGGTTTGTAAAATAAAAGCAAGCTCCAAGCACCAGCGCAAACGCAAATAATCCGGGAAACTCGACAATCTGAAAGTGAATGCCGGCAAACCAAACCGCGGTTACAAATAGCGCGGCGATTTCATTGATCGATCCACGCAAATGTCCCTGAATTAGACCTCGATAAACCAACTCTTCGACTATCGGTGCACCTATCACAACGACAATTACAAGTACAACTAACCAGATACCTTGGGCGTTATCGAAAAGATCACGCGCCCGCTTCTCGACATTTTTGGGATCAAACTTTTCGGGAAACAAAAGATGAAATGGCCAAGTCACTAATCCCACGAGAAACACTTGACTTAAAATGCCTATCGGAACACCCAAAAGATCGATGAGACGAAAACGCAAAAAATAATCTTTGGCAAAATTGCCACTGCCAACGCGTCGCGAAGCAAAACTCAAACCCAAGAGAAACGGCCCCCACAATGAAACTGCAGAGACACCGAGAAGCCAATTCGGATCGTCAATATTCTCGCCAATGTTTCCGGTTGAAGCCAAAACTAATGTCGTCAGAAAAATTGCGATCGCATAACTTGCTGTCCAAATTCCAAGAACTAGTCGAACTGAAAATTTTTTCGCAACTAGTTGGCTTTGTTGATCAATCTGATCTTGTTGATCTTGCCCGATCATCGGCTCTTGCCCATAGGGCGGAGCCCATGGCGACTGGCTCATCCCGCTAGGCGATTTGGAGCAGCCACTTGAAAACGACTGCGACGATCTTCGAGACGCCAACCAGACGGTGCACTGATTCGTGCCCCGTGTCGTTCACACAAGTCATACTCATGTGGATCTCGATCCTCAGTTAAGTCATCAACCCAAATCAAGGCCCGCCTGTACTGATAAGTCAATGTAATTGTGGCGGCTTCATTGCACGTAGAACGAGAGCATCGCCGAGCCATATATATAAGGTAATTCATTGACGCGCAGACACGGTGGATTACTAGATACGAGCAGCCGTCAAACATGACATCAAACACGATGCCCAACTCAGCACGAAACATGGCATCAAACACACACCCGTTTAATGCTTTGACTGTGTTCGGTGATACAGGCTGGTCGTATCATTGAATTCGTGACCAAACTTCCCCCGCCACCACCACCAGCAAAGCCATCTTCATCAAAGCGACCAAATTCGTCGCCAAAGAAATCAAAAAACAAATTAGGTTCATTCATTGGCATTGGCTCCAGCAAAAATTCGAACCATAAACCGACCAACTCGACTGGCTCTAAAAAAGACGGTGAGAAACCAGGTATGCCTCGTTGGGCAACTTGGGCGATTGTCGGCGTTCTCATTTTGCTGCTGGCAGGTCCACGAATTTGGCCAACATCACAAGCGACCAAACTCAGTTATACCGAGTTCTTAGACCGAGTCAGAGAAAACCAGGTCTCAAGTATTGAAATCAACAATCTTTCAAACGTGATCAGCGGAAAACTAAAAGACGGAAGCGAATTTACGACCACTGGCGCAGTCGCACTATCAGATAGTGACGAAACTTTGCTTAAAGAAAAAGGAGTCGACTACGACTATTCGACTCCTCAAGGCAACTTTTTTACGAGTTTGATTCCATTGTTGTTGCCATTCGTCTTGATCATGGGCTTTTTCTTTTGGATGCAGCGCCGTGCGATGGGTCAAGCCGGCAGCATCATGTCAATTGGTCGCAGTCGCGCGAAAAATTACAACGCAGATAAACCAGCGACGACTTTCGCCGACGTCGCAGGATACGACGGTGTCAAACAAGAAATCAAAGAAGTTGTCGACTTCTTGAAGATGCCGGAGAGTTTCAAAGAGATCGGTGCGCGAGTGCCCAAAGGTGTACTGCTAGTTGGTCCTCCGGGCACGGGTAAAACTTTGTTCGCCAGAGCAGTTGCTGGTGAGGCCGGCGTTGGCTTTTTGTCGGTTACAGGTTCAGATTTCATGGAGATGTTCGTTGGCGTTGGAGCAAGCCGCGTACGCGACCTATTTCAACAAGCACGCAAAATGGGACGAGCAATTATTTTCGTTGATGAGATTGATTCGATCGGCCGTAAGCGTGGTGCAGGTCTGGGTGGCGGTCATGACGAACGAGAGCAAACGCTCAACCAGTTGCTTGCCGAGATGGACGGTTTTGAAACGACAGAAGGTGTCATTGTGATGGCGGCGACCAACCGCCCTGATATCTTAGACGCAGCTTTACTTCGACCAGGTCGATTTGACCGTCAAGTAATGATGCCGTTGCCAGAGTACGAAGAGCGTTTGGCGATTCTCAATGTCCATTCAAAAGGCAAGCGAATGGGAACCGACGTCGTGCTCGAGACAATGGCCAAGGCAACACCTGGCATGAGCGGTGCGGATCTTGCGAACCTTATCAACGAAGCGGCGTTGTTGGCTGTGCGTCGCGGTTCAAAAATAATCGAGCACATCGATTTCGAAAACGCTCGTGATCGCGTGATCATGGGTGCACGTCGAGAGAGTCTGATTCTCAACGCCGAAGAAAAGCGTGCAACTGCCTATCACGAAGGCGGGCACGCGGTGTTGGCAACTGTTCTGCCCAACAGCGATCCATTACACAAAGTAACTATTTTGCCCCGTGGAATGGCGCTCGGAATCACATGGACACTGCCCGAAGAGAGACATACGTACTCGCGCGAATATTTTAAAGACATGATCTGCAAGGCAATGGGTGGTCGGGTTGCTGAAATGATCGTTTTTGGTCATCTCAATAGTGGTGCCGCCAACGATCTCGAACAAGCAACTTCGATCGCCCGCCGCATGGTACGCGAATGGGGCATGAGCGATGCGGTCGGCCCCATGGCCTGGAGTGGCCAGCAACAAGTGTTTCTTGGCGAAGATCTAATGACTAGCGGTCGCGAGTACTCAGACGACACCGCACGAATGATTGATTCTGAAATCGGTCTGATTCTGCGCGAACAAGAGGCTCGAGCGAGAGTTCTCCTCGAAAAAAACCGTTCGGGGTTGGATCTTGTCGCACAGGCGTTGCTTGAACAAGAGACAATTGATGGAGCAGTGGTTGCAAAACTCGTGCAACAGGGCTTGGGTCGACCACAAATCGTCGAGCCTTCGCCGGGCGCAAATCTCAAATCAAGCGAAAAACCCGAACAAAACTAGGTTTGAAAAGATCTTTGCTTGATTAGCAAAGTTCTGTTGAACTTTTCGGGTCTCGACATCGAGCCATTGCCGCCCACAGATCTGTCGCGGTTACCGGTCCGAGAACGCCGTAGCGCACCACTCCAAGTTGATCGGCAATGACTGTCGTTGGTACCGCGTCAATTGAATAACGCTCGTGCAAGTCAGACATTTCCTGAAACTCGACTATTTGTACGGCGACATCACTACTGGTGAGAACTTTTGCTTTGGCTGAAACATCTTGGCATGCATCACACGTCGAAGAAGTGAACACGGCAAGTAGCCAGGGTTTTTCTGCAGAGACAAAATCTTCTCGGCTGAGTTGTTGTGGCACAGTGCGAGAAGTTTGCGACGGTGCATCTGGTTTGCGCCTACGAACAAAATAACTCAGTGTTGCCGCGAATATCAAAATTGAAGAGGCAATAATTTTTTGCATCATTCAATGACTTTTTCTTGTTGTGAACGATGTGGCAAGGCGAGAACTCCGCTCAGCCCATAAAGTTGGTGACCGCGCGAGAACTCGCGTTGAACAATTACTTCTGTTTCAGACTCGATCAAAATTTGCAACTGGGCGATAGACGGCGGAATCTCTATTGAAATCACCGATGCTGCTTTGAGCACGACTTTTTCAAGACCAACTATCGGTGCCGCACCTGCAGGACCGATAGTGGAAACGCGAACTGTTGTGTCGAGTGAAGTCGCATTAGCCACCACTATTGAGCCAACTTCGCCTACCGTCAAACCGCTGGGCGATGTCCACACACGCGAGGCCGAACCCGCAGGGGCGCCCAAAATTACGGATGTACCAGTTTTGTTATCACGAGTACGACTAACTACTTGCTCAACCACGACGAATTCGGCGGTCGCATCGTCAGTTGAATTAATGAAGTCATCAGTAACGCTCGACACGAGAATCCCATAACGGCCACTGGCGACCGTTGGCAAATCAGATGTTGACAACGACGTCACTCGCCCAGCAGGCACCGTCAAGATGAGTGGCTCGCGCAAAAGTGCCTCTGCAGACCCCGTCAGAAATGAAATGCTTACCGATTGATCAATCTCCGTTGGATTGAACACAACTATTTCCTCGTCTACCCCCGCGCCCTTTTCTCCGGAAGCAAACCACCACTGGCGACTTGTGGTCGATGCACCAAGCGCAGAAGTAAAACCAAGACGACCCCGACCCAAGAAATGTTGCAACTTTCCTGCGACGAAACGACCAGAAGTTGCTCGCACGCTTACGGCCAACACCGATTCGTTGCGCGCACCTTGTTCACCCATCGAGATACTGGTGACGCTCTGACCTCGCAACACGATGCCCTTGAGGAGTGCCGGCTGGCGTTTTCCGTCGGTCGTAACAAAACTCAAATCAACCACGGTGGAATCCGGAAACGGATTCGTCAGCAAGATATCAAATTCGCTTTCTGCTCCGGTGAAACCGTCAGCGAAAAACCAACGGTCCGAAGTTTCATTGGCGCACAACGCAACCGAGTCACCGGCAAGGTGAATAATTCGCTGTTCAACGCTGGCTTGCCCACTGTCAAGTTCGATAACTGCACTGATGTATTGGCTCTTGCGCCCACCAGTCGCGTCAAAAACTCCGCGAGAGAACGGGGCGACAATAAGAGTCGAAGAAGTTGCTGGCTCTTCGCTTGAAAGAAGGGTAATTGTGCCCGTTATTGGCGTTTGACTCGGGTTGGCCACAACGATCTCACTTCTTACTTTTACATCACGAGCTGGCACACCGGGACAAAACCAGGTTGAGGATAGTGAGTCACCAATAACGCTGGGCATCAGAAATTTTGTATCCGATTCGGCGAGCGGCTCTATTGCGGTCTCTGGTGTCTGAATCCTGCCAACAAAAATCGTTCCGCCTACGCAGGCCATGAGCAGTACCAAAACTAGGGGCTTACGAATTTTCTCGAAATTATTTGAGAGTTTCATTTTGACAATCGATCAAGTTTTATTATTTTTTGTGAATCGTCAGCAACTAACCTGACACTTTGACTGGAGACGGCACGCACTTGACGGCGGAATCGAGAAAAATTTGCAGCCAGCACCAATAGACCAAACCAAACCAATGCTTGTGCCAATAAATAGACGTCCCGTAACTTCGAGGTTCGAAAACTCAACTTTGCTGCACCCTTAATCGGTGCGTCAAACGCGGTCGAGGCACCAAAAGCGACGCGAGGGTTAAGTCGGGCGTCGTCAACGACAAGTTGCCAATTTTTGTTGAAAGGCGCTGCAAGGTGCACTGTTCCGCCGTCAAATGCATTAGTGACGGTTTTATTTGAGACACTCTGATCATCGATAAACAAAGGGAGCAACGAGCGAAGTTCTCGAACGATAAGCGCTGATTCATCTACCTTTTCACTCGCCACTGCCGATTCTTCGTCAAGCAAACTGACTATCGGTAGCCAAGCCGAGTTTTCGAATATCACAAGATCTTTAGCGAAATACAAACGGCGCAGGTCAATTTGATTCGAAAGTGAATCAATCAACGCGCGCGCCGACCCACTCGGCTGACCACCAAGTGGTACAACGACAAATCGAATTGCCAGTGGCGACATCAAACGACCGACACGCACGGTTTGTCGATCAATGAGAGCGTTTAGAGCATGATCTGCGAGTTCGTTCATCGCCGTCCGTTGCGGCGCCCAATGCGAGACTATATTTACCGGGCCGTCATCAGAAACGCCGTATGAGACCTTGTTGGTGACCGCATTTGTCGATATCGGAAGCAATTCGTTATCGCCAACAAATAGGATTCGGTAGTTTCCGTCAGAGGGATTATCGGGCATCTGAGCAAAAAGTTGCGACACGGTTGCATTTGGCTGATGCCATCGACCGTCAACCACGCTTAAAAGAGTCGGCAGGATCGCTACCGAAATCGCAACAGGTACCAACAAACCAACCGGCCGACGCCAATCAGAAGTTTTCTTTGCCGAGGTTTCGGAAAATACACTGGCACAGGTCGCACTCGCCAGAGCCAAACCGCACGCGACGATAGACAAAATAATGACTGGTTCCGGCATCTGAAACGGCAACAAGCCTCGATCGTCCAAGACTGCCAGGAGAAGCCCGCCGACAACCAGAAACGCCGAACGCAGCGCCCAAACGAAACGCCAACTATTTGCGACCAGAAGCGAACATGCAACACAAAAATACGATGCAAGCACCAATGTGCCACCGGTTAATTCTCCAAAATTCAAACTTGCCAGGGCGATCAGTCCCAAGTTTCGCTCTCCTATTGATTGATCACTTGTCAGCAATTCCCACCATTGTCTTGAAACAAAATGCATCGACCATGGCAAATTAATTAATAAAGCACCAAAGATGCCGACGATTCCAACCGAGAACATCGTGCCAAGACTGCGCATCGATGTTCCCCCAAAAAGCGATGCAGCACACCACAAAATAAGTCCGACAAATGCAATCACCAAAATTGCGGGTGCAAAAGCCACGACCAAACCCAGAATCAAAACTAAGGCACTGATCAGTTGAGTCAAACGAGAGATACCGACAATGTTTGAATTTTCTGAATTGGGCCACGACGCATTAGTCGAAGAATCTTTTCTTTCACTGGGTTGAAGACCACCAACTTTTCGAAGTAAATCAAACATCCAAGGCAACGCGGCAACGGTCAACAATGCGGAGAAACGACCACGCGCGAT
>SXGQ01602172.1_pt1 | contig 10471 bp, 8 predicted proteins | sample 3178371 | NCBI WGS metagenome assembly SXGQ01 (sample SAMN11356859, study PRJNA531348) | freshwater metagenome | isolation source: freshwater sample F1-20 | place: China: Fuxian Lake, Yuxi | collected 2017-12-25 | reverse complement strand
TGTTACTAGCCGAAGATATTCCAGCGGATGCCTTGCACGCGAAGGATCAAAAAAATGTAGTGCCTCCGCTGCATGGTGCGCTACTCAAAAATGAACAAGATATCCATCTATTCGAGCGACTGGTATTCATGTCGCGCAATAACCGCTAATTGAAGCAGTACGCATTACGCAAGCATCATGCTGATTGACTTCTTTTTCACTTTGAAGGATGCACGGGTTCCTGTATCAATCAAGGAATTTCTGCTGCTGCTCGAAGCGCTGGATAAGCAAGTCATCTCTCCGTCGATTGATGATTTTTACTACCTGGCCCGCACCACTCTAGTGAAAGACGAAGCCAACTTCGATAAATTCGATAAAGCTTTCGGCTACTACGTCCATGGTGCACAGACAATTTTCGACAAGGCGCCTGACGTACCACTTGATTGGCTCATTAAGCGGCTACAACGTGAATTAACGCCCGAGCAAAAAGCGCAGATTGAAAAATTCGGCTACGACAAGCTGCTGGACAGGCTGAAAGAGCTATTGGATGAGCAAAAAGGCCGGCACGAAGGTGGCAATAAATGGATAGGTACTGGCGGCACCTCACCTTTCGGAAACAGCGGCGTCAATCCCGAGGGTATTCGCATCGGTGGTGAGGGTGGTAACCGTAGCGCAGTCAAGGTATGGGATGCCCGTGCGTTTCGTGACTATGACAGCGAGCGCGAGCTTGGTACGCGTAATATTAAAGTGGCACTGCGTCGGTTGCGGCAATTTGCTCGCGAGGGCTTGGAGGAAGAACTGGCGCTGGATGACACCATACGCGCTACGGCGAATAATGCTGGCTGGCTTGATCTAAAAATGCAGCCCGAGCGAAAAAATAAGGTCAAAGTGCTGATGCTAATGGATGTCGGCGGCACCATGGATGACCACATCGCACAGGTAGAAGAGCTATTCTCCGCTGCGAAATCCGAATTCAAGAATATGGAATTTTTCTACTTCCATAATTGTGTCTACGATCAGCTCTGGAAGAATAACCGCCGCCGCCATGCCGAGCGGTTTCCGAGTTGGGACGTCATACGTAAATACCCTGCTGATACCAAGCTGATATTTGTGGGTGATGCCACTATGAGCCCCTATGAAATCGTACAGCCGGGCGGCTCGGTCGAATATAACAATGAAGAAGCTGGCGCAGTCTGGCTACAGCGCTTTACCCACCAGTTTTCCAAAACTGTTTGGCTTAACCCAGAGCCGGAGGGACTGTGGCAGTATCGGCAATCGATTGCGATTATTCGCCAGCTGATGTCGGATCGCATGTACCCGATCACCATGGAAGGCTTGGACCGGGCGATGCAACTACTATCCAAATAATAGGCCCATACCGGGCTACATCAACGTACCGTACGGCTCATCGCTCAGAGCAACCTACCCTGCTGTGCGGGTGCAATTGAATGACAAGCCTTTATCACCCCGGATAAGCGCTAAATATAGTACATCCATCATTCAAATTACTTTGCTTCACGCCGATCCGAGCGGAACGGTAGCCGTTGGTAGCTCACCAAGTTCTCTGAAAGCGAAAAAGTTTTTCTATCAAACTTTCGGAGATAGTCATGTCAAAAAGCAGGCATTCAGTCAACGCTTGGCTAAAAAATCTGGACGCCAAATTTAATTTGGATGATTCCGGCCGGTGCTTCCTGCAACGAGATAATAAAACCGGCATTGTGGTTTACGCGCCAGAAGAAGGCGATGAAGTCTTTCTGTACAGCGATTTGATGCGCGTTCCAAATAATGTCCCGCCCACATTTTACGAAAAAATACTAACACTGAATTCGCAAACCTCACGTACGAATGGTGCATTTATTACGTTCGAGGCGAGCTCAAATCAGCTAATCGCGATGTTCGCGCAGCCCATACAAGCCTTAGATGCGCAGATATTTCAGAATATCCTGCAAAACCTTCCACGAACAATAGAATCACTACGAACGCAGATAAAAGATATATGGCTCGATTGTCAACACAACCTAACGACCAAGCCAGTTATGCCATCGGTGAGTCATGCCTGAAAAATTTCTCGTACGAACTCGACCATTTGAATTCATCAGGAACGGATCATGAATGCTTTACCTAATATTTCTAACAGCCTTTCAACTCAAACAGCACCAGTAACCGGCACCAATCCGATGCAGGCCAACATGCTTAGCGCTAACCAGACGAGTGCACATCCTTTGTTCATGGGGTCCGCCAATCTTCCTACGCGCGAACTTGTCGCTCGAACGCTAACGCTGCCACCATTAGCTTTTACCAGTACGTTCGAGACAAGTCAGACTAGTCAACAAAAGCCAGACATTACGCTAGCCATGGGTGAATTCAAGATCGGCGGCATAGACCATACTGAGCATGAATTGACGTCAGTAGGAAAGCAAGCCGTCTTTCCGAGTAATCACGCCCCTGAAAGCTGGCTATCCAATGATATGAACCCGCTCTACATGGGCCCGTCACCGTCGCTACGCAACAGCCATTTTATCGGCGGCGGTGCCGATGAAACTATGCTGAGCTTTTTACCCGACGATTTATCCCCGGCTGCATTACAAAATTTAAGCCGAGAGAGCCTCAAAAAATTTGAGCAGATTCGTGATAGCTACACCACCGAAATACAGACCATAAAAATCAAGGAAAAGGATGGCAGTAGTCAGGGGCGGACTATCGACGTCACTGTCCGTAAATTCAACCGACCAGATCCAAAAACTTATCTAACAGCGTCCGCCATTGAAAACCATTTATCCTTATTCAAGGAAAAACCTTGCCTATTCCTGACACGAGACGCCTTCGATAAATTCTGCAAGACCAGCGTTGGTCGACCCGATGGCCAATTCTTAATCCCAAAAGATATTGGTGATCGGCTTGAACAACAACTCCGGTATGACGCCACTTTTGCAGCCGCCGAGGCGGAGCTTGGTATACCCACCGGCGCTTGGCGGGGTCAAGAAATTATTCGGGTAACGATCAACACGATTCCAAATCTACGAATGGCGTCGGGAAATGAATCAGGCGCAAACAAATACTGGATGCCAGGCGGCTACTTGCCTAATGGACTACCGGAAGCCGTATGCGACCAAATCCCACTTACTAACATTAGCAAGACCGCATTCACACCCAGTTGATGACACTGACCTCCTCTCGACATGCCAAACTAGCCGAAACCTAAGGAGCGCTTGATGGAAAAAATCACTCTTGATGAAAATGTATGGAGCCATACACTCTACAAACAGGGCTCGAGCTATGTACTATCGGTACCTTGTGGTGGTACCGCTGTCTATGAGCTCCATGTGCCACTCGATGAGGTAACAGCCGAGGCTGGCATGAAAGATCCTAGGCTGCTCGAACTATTGGCCACCTCCGTCAGACAGGATCCAGCGGCTCACCGGACATACCTCAATCAACCTCACTAGCCAAGAGCGGGTGATTCCGCACACTCCGTAGCCTTATCAAGCGTTTTCATGTGGATGTCTCCACGGGCAGGCAGGTACTGACGAGCATTTTCTGCTCCCAAGCACCTGCCGGCCGGTCGTTTTGCACGCTGCACTCGCCGATATTCATTAGAATGCAGCAGTTTTTGCTCGCCCGAGCAATATCTCTTAGCAAACAGGCATTCGACATTCAGCATGGCAACCCGAAAAAGCGACTACAGCGAATCATCCATTCGTGTCCTCAAAGGCCTTGAGCCGGTCAAACAACGGCCGGGCATGTACACCCGTACCGAGAATCCACTCCATATCATTCAGGAAGTTATCGATAACGCTTCGGATGAAGCACTCGGCGGCTACTGCAAACATATCGATGTGATACTCAATGCTGATGGTAGCGTTAGCGTCGAGGACGATGGGCGTGGTATTCCCGTCGGCTTGCACCCGGAAGAGAAAGTACCGACGGTTGAAATTGTTTTCACGCGCTTGCATGCCGGGGGCAAATTCGACAAAGGTTCCGGCGGCGCTTATGCCTTCTCGGGTGGCTTGCATGGGGTTGGTGTGTCAGTCACCAATGCGCTGTCTTCGAAGCTTGAGATCACTGTCTGGCGCAAAGACGATAAAGGGCAGGGTGTCCATAGTATTCACTTCGCCAACGGCGATCTCACGCAAAAGCTGAAATCACGCGCCGCTGGTAAAGATGACAAAAAATCGGGCACGCGCGTCACTGTATGGCCCAATGCCAAGTACTTCGACTCACCGCAGATTCCGCTGGCAGAGTTACAGCGTCTTTTGCGGTCCAAAGCAGTGCTTTTACCCGGCGTCAAAGTCTCACTCACGCACGCCAAAACCGGCGATACCCAGTCCTGGCTGTATGAACAAGGCCTGCGTGGTTACCTGAATGAATCGCTGTCGCAAGGCGGTGGCGGCAATCTGTTGATTCCGTTTTTCGAGGGAGAGCAATTTGCCAGTGCAGATGCTGACGGCTTCGCAGAAGGCGAAGGCGCAAGTTGGGTGGTGGCCTGGACCGAAGAAGGTAATGTGGTGCGCGAGTCTTACGTCAACCTGATACCTACACCCGCTGGCGGTACGCATGAATCCGGCTTGCGTGAGGGCTTGTTTGGCGCCGTAAAGAGCTTTGTTGAACTGCACTCACTGCTGCCCAAGGGCGTGAAGTTACTGCCGGAAGATGTATTTGCGCGTACCTCATTCGTGCTATCCGCGAAGGTGCTTGACCCGCAGTTTCAGGGGCAGATCAAAGAAAAACTCAACTCACGCGATGCGGTTCGACTGGTCGCTGGCTACTCACGAGGAGCGCTTGAGCTTTGGTTAAACCAGCATGTGGATTACGGACGCAAGCTCGCCGAGCTGGTGATCCGTCAGGCGCAGAGCCGTTTGAAATCAGCGCAGAAAGTCGAAAAGCGTAAGTCATCCGGCGTCGCGGTTTTACCCGGCAAACTCACCGATTGCGAATCAACCGACATCACGCGTAATGAGATTTTTTTGGTCGAGGGTGATTCTGCAGGTGGCTCCGCCAAGATGGGGCGCGACAAAGAATTCCAAGCCATCCTGCCACTGCGCGGTAAAGTACTGAATGCCTGGGAAACTGAGCGTGATCGTTTGTTTGCCAATAATGAAATTCATGATATCGCTGTTGCTATCGGCGTTGATCCGCACGGCAAAAACGATAGTCCGGACCTCTCAAATCTTCGCTACGGTCGTATCTGTATTTTGTCGGATGCCGATGTCGATGGCTCGCATATTCAGGTACTGCTATTGACCCTATTCTTCAAGCATTTTCCCAAGCTAATTGACCACGGCCATATTTATATTGCCCGGCCACCGCTGTATCGGGTTGATGCACCTGCGCGCGGTAAGAAGCCAGCACAAAAAATTTATGCGCTTGATGATGGCGAGCTTGAGGCGATTGAAGACAAGCTGCGTAAAGATGGTGTGAAAGACGGTGCGTGGAATATTGCCCGCTTCAAGGGCTTGGGTGAGATGAGCGCAGACCAGCTCTGGGAAACCACCATGAACCCGGATACGCGTCGCCTGCTTCCAGTTGCTTTGGGTGAGCTCGACATGAAAGCCTCTGAGCAGCGCTTTACGATGCTGATGGGTAAAGGCGAAGCGGCCGCTCGCCGAGCATGGCTGGAAGAGCATGGCAACGAAGTCGAGGCTGATATCTAAGGCGTAAAAATGACTGACCAAACCAATCTATTCGAATCCGCCACCGACGATAGTGGTGAATCACTCACGCTTGCCACATTTGCCGAGCGCGCTTATCTCGATTACGCGATCTCGGTCGTCAAAGGCCGTGCACTTCCGGATGTCTGCGACGGTCAAAAGCCGGTACAGCGTCGTATTCTTTACGCCATGGATCAGCTGCGGCTCGATCCAGCTGCCAAACCACGTAAATCTGCAGCGGTCGTTGGTGATGTTTTGGGTAAGCTGCATCCGCATGGCGACCAATCGGTGTATGACGCTATGGTGCGGATGGCGCAAAGTTTTGCGCTGCGCTACCCGCTGGTTGATGGGCATGGCAATTTTGGCTCGCGCGATGGTGATGGCGCAGCAGCAATGCGCTATACCGAGGCACGACTGACACCCATCTCCAAGCTACTGCTCGATGAAATCGATATGGGTACGGTAGATTTTGTGCCCAACTATGACGGCTCGAGCGAAGAGCCCAAATTATTACCTGCGCGTCTACCCTTTGCACTCCTCAACGGCGCCTCAGGCATCGCAGTTGGTCTTGCGACGGAAATCCCTTCACATAATCTAAGCGAAGTGGCTGAGGCTGCAGTCGCACTCATTAAAAATCCCAAGCTGTCGCATGAAGCGCTTATGACGCTGATACCAGGGCCGGACTTTCCGGGTGGTGGTCAGATCATCACGCCAGCGGCGCAGATCAGCGAGATTTATCAAGCGGGGCGTGGCAGTGTCAAAGTTCGCGCACGCTGGAAGATTGAAGATCTCGCACGCGGCCAGTGGCAACTGGTTGTCACCGAGCTGCCACCGGGTACCTCTGCGCAAAAAATCCTGGAAGAAATCGAAGAGCTAACTAACCCCAAGGTAAAACTTGGCAAGAAGAGCCTCACCCCGGAACAACTCGCCACCAAGCAAACCATCCTCGGCGTATTGGATACAGTTCGCGATGAGTCAGGTCGCGAGGCACCCGTGCGCTTGGTGTTTGAGCCGAAATCAAAAAATCAGGATCAGGAAGAATTCAGCAATCTGCTGCTGGCGCATACCTCGCTCGAAAATAATGCGGCTATTAATCTGGTGATGATTGGTGCCGATGGTCGCCCGCGACAAAAAGGCCTGGGCGATATTCTGCGTGAATGGATAGGTTTCAGGTTCGATACCGTCACCCGCCGTACCCAGTACCGTCTGGGCAAGGTAGATGACCGTATTCACATCCTTGAAGGCCGCGAAGCTGTTCTGCTGAATATCGACAAGGTTATCAAGATTATTCGTGAATCCGATGAGCCCAAGCCGGCGCTGATGAAAGCCTTCAAGCTGTCAGACCGGCAGGCTGAGGATATTCTTGAAATTCGCTTGCGTCAGCTGGCAAGGCTCGAAGCCATAAAAATTCAGCAAGAGTTAGCCGAGCTGCGCAAAGAACGTGTCGTCTTGCAAGATCTGCTCGACCAGCCGGCTTCCATGAAAAAGCTGCTGGTCAAAGAAATTGAGGGCGACGCAAAACAGTATGGTGATGCACGGCGTACCTTGATTGAAGAAGCCGAGCGCGCAGTCGCCGAGCAAAAGCTAATCGACGAGCCGGTGACGGTCGTGATCTCGCAAAAAGGTTGGGTACGTTCACGCCAGGGTCATGGCCACGATGCGCAGCAATTCGGCTTCAAGTCGGGCGATGTCATGTATGCGGCTTTCGAGTGCCGCACAGTCGATACGCTGCTGGCGTTTGGTTCAAATGGCAGGGTGTACTCAGTAGCAGTCGCACAGTTGCCGGGGGCACGGGGTGATGGTGTGCCTGTAACTACTCTGGTTGAGCTTGAGCCTGGCACACGCCTACTGCATTATTTTGCGGGTGCTGCCAATACGCCGCTGTTGCTGTCTTCAACAGCTGCTTACGGATTTTCTGCCAAAGCGGGCGATATGGTATCGCGACAAAAAGGCGGTAAATCTTTCATGACGATGGATGAGGGTGATGAGCCGCTGATGCCGCGCGTGATTACTGCCAATGCCAGCGCAGTTGCCTGCCTCTCTGAACGCGGACGATTATTGGTATTCGGGCTTACTGATATCAAACAACAATCCGCTGGTGGGCGTGGTGTGACGCTGATGGAATTGGATGACAAAGAACGACTTTTAGCAGGTGAACCGATTTCCCAAAAAGGTGTACGCGTGATCGGTACCGGCCAGCGTAGTGGCAAGGCACAAGAAACTAATCTATCCGGTGCTGATCTGGCCCACCATATCGGCAAACGTGCGCGCAAGGGTAAGCTACTGGCATCGCGCATGAAAGCGTCTCGCCTGATCGCTTTAGCCTAGGTGAAGTGCATGCCTGTCTATTCGCTGCATGACAAATGTCTATGCCGTCAATTTGCGAGGCTGGGCATTAGTACGCGATAAATTTGTATCATTGCCGGCCCGACCAGTACCAGCATCAAGGTTGGGAAGATCATGAAGATGAGCGGCATTAACAGCTTCACCGCAATCTTGGCGGCTGCTTCTTCTGCCCGCTGACGACGTTTGGTGCGTAAATTATCTGCATGAACGCGAAGCGAGTCGCCCATACTGGTACCAAAGCGATCAGCCTGTACCATCATCGCAACCAGTAAATCAACTTCCTCGATACCTATCCGCAGCGCCATATGCCTTAGCGCAGTCTCTTTCGAGTATCCGCTCCTCAGCTCAAGTAAAACCATCTGCAATTCCTGCGCGAGCACTTTGCTTTTGATATCAATCTCGGCAGCGACCCTGGCGATCGCCTGATCCAGCCCCAAGCCTGCTTCAACGCAGATAATAAGTAAATCCAGCGCATCCGGAAATGACTCGAACAACTCGCGCTGTCGTTCAGCGATTTTGATACGTAAAATCAGGTTAGGTAGGTAATAGCCGATCGCAGCCGAGCCAAGCAGTATCCATATTATTCGGCTGATACCGGCACCTAATAACCGCTCACCACCGAGCATCAATACGATCAGCGGAAGGCACACGGCGAGGAGTGTCTTGATGCCAAAAAAAATCGTTGGCGCAGACGGATGGCGCCAGCCGGCGTTGATGAAGGCAATACGTAAGGCTGATGCCTCCCATCCCTCTTCCGGTAATGAGAGCTTGGCGAGCGGTTGTATGACGCGAGTCATGCGTTCACGCCAACGTACGACCCTCTCTGTAGCGACATTCACGGCGATGGTATCTGCCAAACGCTGCCGCACACGAATTGATGTCAGCCACCACATCACCCCGGCAGACAGACTTGCAATCGCAATAAACACTACCACCAGAAACAGTACTGCCTGCGATGTCATGATGTACTCCGTATAGATCGATAACCAGACCGTCTCAGACGCGCAACTTGATGATCGTTCGCATCCAAAGACCGCCTAGCAGCATTTGCACGGTGGCAATACCCAGGGCCACTCGCCCAATCGGGTCTTGCACCAGTCGTGATAAATAATCAGGATTCACTACCGACAATAGCAGCGCCATCGCAACCGGCATCAGGAATAAGATCCAACCCGAGAGGCGCCCTTCTGCAGATAAAGCGCTGACCTGGCCGAGCAGTTTGAGGCGCTCCCGAATCAAATACGACATACTCTGCATGAGTTCGGCCAAGTTACCACCGGTATCTCGCTGTATCAGCACAGCAACCACTAAAAAACGCAGATCATCAATAGGTAGCCGCTGCGATAAATGCTGCATCGCTGTATGCAAGCCCAATCCAAAATTAATTTCATCGGCAGCCTGACGAAATTCACCGGCGATCGGCTCGGGCATCTCTTCTGCAACCATCTGCATCGTGACCGGCAGCGCATGGCCAGCGCGCAAGCTACGGGCGATAAGATCTGCAACTTCGGGTAATTGCTGCTGTATCGCGTGTAAACGATTTGCGCGTTGTCGGCTGATCCAGACAAACGGTACCAGCGCTGAGACAACTGCAATTACTAACGCCAGCCACCACATACTAAACAGTAGCAGCCCGACTAATAGCCCCGCACCAAAGCTGATACCGCAATAACCGAGTAATCGACCGACATTGACGCTACTACCTGCTTGCTGAAGCTGAGTATCGATAGAGCTGGCAACAGGGAATCGGCTCAATAAATGATCAATGCTATGGCTATCGGCAAGTTTGCGCTGCTTCAGCAGCGATATGCGATGCGCGCGCTCTGCTTGAGTGCCGCCGAGTGCTTGTATGCGCCTGCTGAACCGCCGCGCTGCTTCGCTTTGGGTTGAAAACCACCAGCGCCATAGCGCTTCTACAGTAAAGGCTGTTGCAATAAAAATCAGCAGCGTCGTAGCAAGATACAGTAGATTCATAGCGCCAGTCGTTAGTTAAGCTAACGCAGGTGTCGGTTGATAAATTGAATCGGGTAGCGACACCCCGCATTCCTTTAGCCGCTGCTCGAATTGCGGACAAATTCCGGTCGCGGAGAAATACCCTTTTACTTTGCCATCGGGCGCAATACCGGTACGGCGAAAGCAGAATATCTCTTGGGTAGTGATAACGTCACCCTCCATACCAGTAATCTCATGCACACTGACCAGCTTGCGACTACCATCGGATAAGCGCATCAGTTGTATAACAACCGTAATTGCCGACGACATTTGCTGACGAATCGCACGCAAGCCTAAATTTGCGCCAGCCATACTGATCATGTTTTCCAGACGTGCGAGCGCATCACGCGGTGTATTGGCATGAATCGTCGCCAGCGAACCCTCATGTCCGGTATTCATTGCATGCAGCATATCCACCGCTTCTGCGCCGCGTACTTCACCTAAAATAATTCGGTCTGGACGCATACGTAAGGCATTACGTACGAGAGCCCGCTGTGGTACTTCCC
>SXGQ01526913.1_pt1 | contig 10472 bp, 7 predicted proteins | sample 3178371 | NCBI WGS metagenome assembly SXGQ01 (sample SAMN11356859, study PRJNA531348) | freshwater metagenome | isolation source: freshwater sample F1-20 | place: China: Fuxian Lake, Yuxi | collected 2017-12-25 | reverse complement strand
GCGTCGTACAGCGAACCACAGCGGGCATTGGCCGCGTTCAGGGCATAGCGGGCGTTCAGAATGGGCACCACGAGCTGCGGACCGGCTTGCGTAGCCAACTCTGCGTCCACATTGGCTGTGGTGGCCTTTGCACCAGTCGGCTGGGGCACGAGGTAGCCGATTTTCTCCAGAAATGCGCGATAGGCCGGCATGTCTTTGATGGGGCCGGGGTTGGCTTTGTGCCATGCGTCCATTTCCAGTTGGATACGGTCGCGCTCGGCCAGCAAGGCCGCATTCTTGGGAGCCAGCTCGGCCACGATTGCGTCAAACCCCTTCCAGAATTCGGCGGCAGACACACCGGTGCCGGGCAGCACTTCGTCTTCAATAAAGCGGTACAGGTTGGTGGCCACTTTCAGGCCGTGCACGGTGGTGCGTTGCGTCATGTCAAACCTCAGCGTTGCAAACGTGGAAATTGAAATCAAAAAAGATGGAACAGCGCGTCAAAATCGCCAAAAAAGCGCCAGAAATCAAAGCGGCACCGCAAAAAGCACAGAGCCGGGGTAGCTATTCGGAAACCCTTGATTGTATTCGATTCCGCCTCCCGATGGGAGGGAGACCCCACCGGGGCTTACCCCCTTGCAGACTCACCCCATATGCCCGCCCCCGCTGAATTTTGGTTATAGTGAGACAAACCCCACTGACGCGCGTGAGCGAGAAACTTGCCACGCACCTGCCAGGTACAAATACCGCATGAGCACCCCGATTTTGCCGCTGTCTTTCCCTCCGGAGTCCCGCATTACCCTGACCAGCGGTTCCTTGGTCATCGCAGGCGTATTACTGTGTCTGACCCTGAAGCTGGGTCCCGCCCTGCTGTCAACCCTGGCACTCATCACCATTGGCCTCAAAATCCAGCAACTGCTGGCGCGCGCACCGCTACATCGCCTTATCATCAGTTGGATCTGCGCTGGCATCCTGCTGGGCTTGCTTACCGGCGCAGTGGCCTTGGGCTCGACCATCATCCAGTTTGTCGCCACACAGGCACAAAGCCTGTTGCCCGACTTTCTGGACCAACTGCGCAATGTAGCCAAGCGGTCCACCATCGAGGCGCTCAGGGACCTGGGCGATCTGGACAATGCCGAGGTAATGGAACATCTGCGCGACTGGGCCAGCGGTCAGGCCGCCCTCTGGATGGCGATGACGGGTGGCAGCCTGCGCTTTCTGGCCCAAGTGTTTTTTGCGGGCTTGATCTCGATCAGCATGATCGTGCGCAGCGTCAGTCCGGTTCACATCGGACATGGCCTGTCCGGAGGACTGATCAGGGAGGGCGAGAGTTTCCTGAACTGCTTCTCCACCCTTTTGCTGGCGCAACTGTACGTGTCTCTGTGGAACACCACCTGCACCATCATTTATGTGTACGCACTGCTGCCGGCTCTGGGCATCGACCTGCCACTGCGCGAAGCCCTGGTGGTGGCCACATTCCTGCTGAGTTTCATACCGGCGCTCGGCAATGTGCTGGCCAACTCCATGACGGTGGTGCTGTGCCTTCAATTTCCGCCGTGGGTGCTGGCGCTGTCGCTGGTTTACCTCATTTCCGTGCACAAAATGGAATACCTCATCAATGCACGGGTCTTGAGCAGTGCGTATCAAGCCAGCGTGGCCGAATTGCTCGTCTGCATCGTACTGGGCGAAACACTGTTCGGCCTGCCGGGGCTCATCATCCTTCCTGTCACCTATCTTTACTTAAAAGACCTTCTAAAACGGCAACGCATCTGGTAACAGCGAACAGTTGTTCGCTTACAATGTCTCCACAAGAAAGAAGATCCGGAGACATGTCACATGAGCGATATCCGCAGTCGCATCCGCCTGCTTGATCTGGCCGGCAGCGCCGTGGCCATGGCGCCCGACCTGCCGCAGATTGCCAGCAACCTGCTTGGTTTGGCGACGCTGCGCAAAAACAGCCATCAGTCGCTGGGCAAAGTCTTTGAGCGCTGCGCTGCAGAGTTCCCCGACAACAACGCACTGGTGTTTGAGGACCGTACCTACACCTACCGCGAACTGAATGAATGGGCCAATCAGATGGCTCATGCACTGACACTGCGTGGGGTTCGCAAAGGCGATTGCATCGGACTGGTGCTGGAAAACCGCCCGGAACTGGTCGCAGGTGTACTGGCCACCGTCAAACTGGGGGCCGTAGCGGGACTGGTCAATACCAACCAGAAAAACGAAACGCTGCTGCACAGCCTGAACCTCCTCAAAGCACGTGTGCTGATCATCGGACAGGAATGCCTGCCCGCCGTGCGTGAGGCTATCGGCACCAGGGAACTGAAAGCCATGAACGTGGTGTGGGTGCCGCAATCAGAAAAAGACAGTCAACCGGCCGGCATCGACAACCTGCTGGAACTGGCGGAACCTCGCCCCCGCACCAATCCGCGCAGCACGCAGGAAGTTCTGGCCAGCGACCCCTGCTTCTACATTTTCACATCGGGCACCACTGGCATGCCTAAGGCGTCCATCATGACGCACTTCCGCTGGGTATCGGCCATGAACGGCTTTGGCAGCGCACTGCGACTGCGGCCCGATGATGTCTTTTATTGCTGTCTGCCGCTCTACCACAACAATGCGCTTACAGTAAGCTGGGGCAGCGTTTTGTCTGCGGGCGCCACACTGGCATTGGATAAAAAATTTTCGGCCAGCAAATTCTGGGACCGAGTTCGACACTATGATGCCACTGCGTTTTCCTACATCGGCGAATTGTTGCGCTACCTGTTGAACCGGCCCGTCAGCCACAACGACCAAAATCACACGATCCGCCTGATTACCGGCAACGGCCTTCGTCCGGAATTGTGGGAAAAGTTCGAGCGGCGTTTTGGCATCGACCGCATTCACGAGTTCTATGGCGCAAGCGAATCGAACATTGGCTTCATCAACGTGTTCGGACAGCGCAACACGGTGGGATTCACACCCATGCCCTTTGCCATCGTGGCATGCGACCCCGTCACCGAAGAACCCATGCGAAAGCCCAACGGACGCATGGTGCGCGTGAAAACCGGCGACGTGGGTCTGTTGATCAGCGAAGTCAGCGACCGGCATCCGTTTGACGGATACACCGATGAGCAGGCCTCTGAAAAAAAACTGCTGCGTGACGTTTTCAAAAAAGGGGACTGCTGGTTCAACTCCGGAGACTTGGTTCGCTCACAAGGTTGGCAGCACATCCAGTTTGTTGACCGCTTGGGCGATACATTCCGCTGGAAAGGCGAAAACGTGGCCACCTCCGAGGTAGAAGGCGTTCTGGCGCTGGCCGACTCCATTGAGCATGCCGTGGTATATGGCGTGACCGTACCCGGACATGATGGCCGCGCGGGAATGGCAGCCATTTCGCTCAAGCCCGGATTCAGTTTTGAAGGTGGGTTGCTTGCCCAGCACCTGCGAACCCGTCTACCCGCCTATGCGGTACCTGTGTTTATCCGCATCCGCGAAGAACAGGACACAACAGGCACATTCAAGTATCAAAAGAGCCAACTGAAGAAAGACGGTTTCTCACCGGAAACACTGAAGGATCCTGTTTATGCACTGCTAGACGGAGGCTCATCGTATGAGCCACTCACGCAGGCAGCTCATGCAGAACTTCTGTCCGGCAGGCGAAGACCGTGATCTATGCCTTGTGCGAAGCGTACGCCATCGACACTCGATTCAGGGCAAGCGCAGCGCACAGTGCATGACAGCACTCGCATGACACCCGAATCAAATCTCAACAACGCACACATCAATCGAAAAGGCATGAACAGCACCCACTGCGCATGAAGACCCATGATCAAACTGAAAAAACCTGAATTGCGCCGAATCGTTGGCCACAACGCCGCCCGTATCGGCAACATCACCCGTAACGCACGCGACCGTTTCCTACGCACCGAGAGCATGGTCGTAGCGGGACAGCTGACCTATGACGTCGTACACCAGCATGGGCTGGCCAGCGTACGTCACTACCATCGGCTGACCGAAGACAGCATTCAACTGGAAAGCGGCGAGAGCCTGCCTGTTTCAAAAACGGTGCATGCCATACCGTTGGTCATCGTCGCTCCGCTTGCAGTCAACATGCTGATTTACGATCTGTTTCCGCAGCGCAGTTTCATCAAGTATCTGCTGGCCAAAGGCTTTGATGTATATCTCATCGACTGGGGAAAGCCGGGGCTCAAGCATGCTTCGCAAACGCTGGCCACATACGCCAATGAATTGGTGCCAAGCTGCGTAGAAGCCGCACACAAGCACAGCGGGGCGAAAGAGATTTCATTGCACGGCTGGAGCATGGGCGGAGGCCTGGCTGCCATCCACGCAGCCACTGCAGGCAAGGCCTATGTGCGCAACCTCATCATGCTGGGTACGCCGATTGATGCACATGCCAATGGCGCCATGGGAACTTATTTCAAGCAACTGGGCCGCGCCATGCGGACCATGCGCTTGAACTTGCGCAAGCTGCCGGCGCAGTTGGCCTATGCACCGGGGTGGGTCAACGTGCTGGGCTTCAAACTGATGGACCCGGTATCGAGTATACGGGGCTATCTGAATCTGGCCACGCAACTGGAAAACCGCGAGTATGTTGAACAACACGCCAATCAGGCTGCGTTCATCGACAATCTGGAAGCCTACCCGGGCGGCGTGATTCGCGACTGGATGTGCAGCGTATGGCTGGAAAATGAAACCGCGAAGGGCCGTTTCACGGTGGGGCACGATATAGTCCATCTGGACAAAGTCACTGCCAACCTGCTGTGCATTGCAGGCAAGAAAGACAATCTGACCAATGTGCCATGCGCGAAGGGCATCATGAGCGTGGTGTCGTCGGTCGACAAGGAGTTCTTCATTGGCCCGGGCGGGCACATCGGCATCATGGGTGGGCGCGAGTCACTTGCCACCATCTGGCCGAAGACGGCGGAATGGTTGGCAGCGCGGAGTGGCAGATAACGAGTGACGAGTGACGAGTAGGCGCTGTGCCTGCCCCGGTCATTTTTGATGCAGACGCTCAAATATCGGAGTGTGTTGTCAGGGGCAATGATAGGGTTATCCGGCTACTTGTCACTCGCTCACTCGTCACTTTTAATTTCTCACTTGTCCTTCATCTTGAAGATGCCATCCCAGTCCGCCGGCGGGTCCGCCATCAGATCCATACACCGCGAAATGTACGTCTTGCAGAGCTTGTCTTTGGGATTGACCTTCAGCGTCTCTTCAAATCGTCGCATCGCATCGGAAAAATTGCCTTTCCGATAATCATCCAGACCCATTTTCCACAGACCGATGGTGTCCATCACATTGGGGAAGGACTCTTCGGTGTGCCAGTCCAGCACCTCAACGACGCCCACCGGCTCAGTCTTGCCCTTCACAATCACCCAATCCACTTCACGGCAACGGTAGCTGCCGCGCAAGCGCTTGAAGGTGTTGTCAGAGATCAGCATCTTGGTGCTGTAGGTCTTGCATGCACCTTCCAGACGGGAAGCAAGGTTAACGCCGTCGCCAATCACGGTGTAGTCCATGCGCTTGGGCGAACCGATATTACCCGACACGATATTGTCGGTATTGATGCCCAGCCCCATGTCCACCGCCATCAGGCCGCGTGTTGCGCGTTCTGCATTGAATGCATTCAATGAGCGCAACATGGCGATACCCGCGCGCACCGCACGGTCTTCGTCATCATCATGCGGGAAGGGGGTACCGAACACGCACATAATGGCATCACCAATGAACTTGTCCAGCATACCGCCTTCATCGGTAATGCAGTCAACCATCAGCGTGAAATACTCGTTCAGAAGACCCACCGTTCCCTGCGGGCCGAGCTGTTCGGTCAGCGTCGTGAAACTGCGGATGTCGGAGAACAGCACCGTGGCCGTACTCGACGTACCACCAAGTATTTCTTCGCCGCCGGCAATCAGCTTGTCTGCCAGTGCCGGATCCATGTAACGGGCCATGGTGGCCTTCACGCGCTTCTCGCTGCTGATGTCTTCAATCAGCATCAGGTTACCGATGGTTTCCTGTTTGTTGTTCTTCAGCGTTTGTACCGTGAGGTTGACCGACAGCTTTTCTGGCACTTCTCCGTCGCGGGTTCCGCGCACCAGAATCTCGGCATCCATCACGATGTCTTGCATGCCATTGGCCTGCACGCGCGCCAGTGAGTCTGACACCCATTGGTTTTCTTCGTTGAAAAACGCAGTGGCCGGTGTACCGATAAGATCAGAGCCCCGCTTTCGCAAGATGCGCTGGGCGGCAGCGTTCACGGCTGCAAAGTTACCTTTGTCATCCACCGTCAACACGCCGTTACTCATGCTCTCCAGCATCGACTCGTTGTAGTTTTTGACAGTCTGCACGTCGTCAAACAGCTTGGCATTTTCCAGCGCGATGGCAATCTGCGCTGTAAACGCACGCAAGCGCTGTTCGTCATCATCCGTGAACACACCACCGATTTTGTTCAGCGCCTGTGTGACACCAATGACCTCGCCCTTCTTGTTGACCACCGGCACGCACAGAATGCTGCGCGTGAAAAACCCGGTCTGGCGGTCAAAGGCCGGATTGAAGCGCAGGTCGGCATACGCATACGGAATGTTGATGGTCTTGCTGCTGGTAAACACCGCACCGGCAATACCCATGTGATTGGGAAACCGGATACGCGTCACACCCAGTCCCTGCCCCACTTCGGTGTAGAGGAATTTGGTCTTGGGGTCGTTCAAGAACAGCGTGGACCGCTCGCAATTGAGCATGCGAGACACGGTGCCGATGATACGGTTCAACAACGGCCCCAGATGAATTTCAGTGGATGCGTCAGACACCACATCCAGCATTTCGCTTTCCTGCTTGCGCCGCAGGGCGCTGGCCTCAAGCTGGGTAGAACCATGCAAAACGATCGCCACGTTCTGCGTCAGCGATTCGAGCACCCGCAGGTCAACCTTGTCGAACTGGCCATTGGCCTTGTTCAGCATCTGCGCCACACCGATGACCTGACCACGCAGGGTGCGCACAGGCACAGCAATCATGTCGGTGGTGACAAAGCCTGTTTCTTTATCGACCTCGGACAGGAATCGCGGATCTTTTTTGACGTCCAGCACCAACTCGGCCTGACCGGACGAATACACCGCACCGGCAATACCGGATTCGGCAGAGATCCGGATCTCGCGGCGGTACATGCCATCTGCGATCCGGGTGTACAACTCGTTGGTGCTGTCATCGAACATGAACAGCGAACCCCGGGTAGCACCTACCGCCTCTCGGGCAATATTGACGACCTCGCGCAGTTGCAGGTCCAGCCCGTCCTGCTTGGACACCTCGGTGAGCACATGCAGCAACCACTCAGGGTTCACTGCACGGTTGGCGCCCTTGAAAACCGGCGGCACCCGGGTCGGCTTCTGTTTTTCTTCTACGTGGGCGTTCATCCCTTGCTCTCCAGACGGGTACGCAGCTCGAAAATGGTTTGCTGCAGCTGCTTGCGCTCAGCTTCGTGGGCGTTTTTCAGTTCCTGCACTTCGGTCAGACGTTTGGAATTGATGTCCTCCAGCTGCGTGCGGATAGTGCTGATAGTGGCCTGAAGGTGCCGGATTTCCTGGTCCTTCGAATCACGGACGCTACCCAGCGACGTCCGGAACTCGGCCTCTGCATTCTCGAGCGAGGTCCGCATGTTGTTGATGGTTTTTTTCAGCTGCTCGATGATCCGGATGTTATTGAGTTCGGGATCCGGCAAATCCTTGACGGCCATGCGCAACCTGCCAACAGAAATTCTGAGGGTGTCATTAAAGCACAAATGCCGCACGGTGGCGGCATATGTAGGTGCATTTCAAGAAAATGAAAGGTTGAATGCCATGTCTTACCCCATCTCGGGGACAGATGGCGTGGGCTCAGCGAGTCTGCCGGAACAGTAAGCCAACTGCGTTGGCCATCCACATGCGGGGCACGAGGCGGTTAACCAGTGGCAGCGGCTTGTTCATGATGCCAGTCACCACAGACGAACGACGGGCGAACATCGCATTGACCCCTTCGCGGGCCACAGCTTCAGACGAGTCCATAAGCTTGGCCACAAAGCTGCGGTCGCTGCCGGACACCTGATGGAAGTCGGTCGCTGTTGACCCCGGGCAAACAGCGGTTACGCTGACGCCGGTACCGGCCAATTCCACACTGAGTGCCTGCGAAAATGAAAGCACAAATGCCTTGGTGGCGCCATAGGCTGCAAAATGCGGGCAAGGCTGGAAAGCCACGGCAGAGGCGACGTTCATGATGTAGCCTGTGCCACGGGCTTGAAGGCTGGGCAGCACGGCGCGGGTCAGTTCCATCAGGGTGGTGACGTTCAATTGCACCATCTCTGACAGTCGACGCGAATCGGTTTCTGCAAAACGGCCCGCCAGACCAAAGCCGGCAGTGTTCACCAATACTTCGACCTGCGCGATGTCGGTACCAACCAGATTCATCAATTGAGCAACGCTGCCGGGCACCGACAGATCATGGGCAATGACGCGAGTGCGAATGCCGTGGGCGGACGCCAATTCAGCAGCCAGCGCATTGAGTTTGTCTTCGCTGCGGGCGACCAGCATCAGGTCGTAACCGCGTTGCGCCATCAGTATGGCGATGTCCTTGCCGATGCCACCGGATGCTCCGGTCACCAGCGCCCATGCATTTTTTCGTTCAACCATTACAACTCCTTCAATTGGCACGCAGGCGGCGAGTGGACCACGCCTGGCTACTCTTGGTCAGCATGATCAAAATGAAAGCCCACAGCGCGGATTCACGCGGCTTGGGCGCCTTGCCGTTGGCCACTCGGGTCATCTGGCGGCCATACCACCACACTTCCATCATGGCGGCATCATCAATCATGCGGATGCCTGTTTTCAGGGGTTTTACAAGGCTGCGGAAAGCCTTGCCTGCCAGCATGTCGCGCGGCGCATTCAAGTCCAGCACCAGCGCACGGGCCAAGCCCACCACGTCGCAATCCGCGTCGGTGAGAGCCTGCTTCATGGAACCATCGGTGCGAAAGCCACCTGTCAGCATCACCGGGGCTTTCACGGCGTCCTTGATACGCCGCGCATACTCAGCGAAATAGGCCTCACGTTTTTGCGTGCTGTCTTTCAGGCCGGTGGCCACCACCGGCATTTCATAGGTACCGCCGGAGACTTCAATCAGGTCGATGCCCGCGGCATCCAGCGCTTGGGCCACTTGCACGGACTCTTCAATGGTGAAGCCTCCCTTCTGGAAGTCGGCGCTGTTCAGTTTGATACCCACCGGGAAGTCAGCACCGACAGCTTCGCGCATCGACTTGTAGACGGCCATCACAAAGCGCATGCGGTTCTCGAGACTGCCACCCCACTGGTCGGTGCGCTGGTTGTGCAGCGGCGAGAGAAACTGGCTGATCAAGTAGCCGTGGGCCGCGTGAATCTGCACTCCGGTAAAACCGGCTTTCTTGGCCAGTCCCGCCACACGTCCGTAGCGGGCAATCAGGTCCAGAATTTCAGCTTCAGTCAGCGCCTGCGCTTCACGGAAAAACAGACGGATTTCTTTCTTCAGCGGAATGGCCGAGGGTGCCCACGCTTTTTCGTTCAGATCGACTGGCGACTGCTTGCCCGGATGGTTGATCTGCATCCAGAAATGATTGCCAGCACGGGTGCCGGCAGCGGCCATACGCTTGAGACCTTCCAGATCACTGTCGTCTTCCACCACCACATTTTTGGGTTCGCCCAGCGCGCGGCGGTCAATCATGACGTTGCCCGAAATAAGCAGACCTGAGCCGCCATCGGACCATGCCTCATACAGACGCACCAGTTCGTCACCCACCTTGTGGTCAATCGTAGCCAGCGCTTCGCTCATGGCAGACTTGGCAATGCGGTTGGGCAGAACGGCGCCACAGGGCAGCGCCAGCGGGTCGGCCAGCGACACGGCTCGGGTATCTGCTGCTGAATCAAGATTGATCACGGCTGCACCAATGGGGGTGTCTTCTGTGTGAAGGTCGGACATTGTTGTGTCTTTCTGAAATGACAACGGGAATTCCGTTGATACTGTAGATGGGGCGCAATCGGATGAAATCCAAGGGCACGAACGTAGAGGAAAACCTCCAGATCGGAAGTGATGGCGGCACTGTATTGCGAACGCCCAAAAAAAGAACGACCCGCCGCAGCGGGTCATTTCATACATCAGGACCTGTGAAGGCCCGCGGCGTGAAGCTTATGCCGATACCGGCGGCTTTTTGTCCCGCAACTCACGGCGCAACACCTTACCCACCGGGGTCTTGGGAATCTCGGGCCAGAACTCCACATGCTTGGGCACCTTGTAACCGGTCAGATGTTTGCGGCAATGGTCGATGATGTCCTTGGGCATGAGCGTGGGGTCGCGCTTGACTACGCAAATTTTGACCTGCTCGCCGGTAATTTCGTCCGGCACACCGACCGCGCCGCACTCCAGCACGCCGGGGTGCATGGCCACCACATCCTCAATCTCATTGGGGAACACGTTGAAGCCGGAGACGATGATCATATCTT
>SXGQ01462843.1_pt1 | contig 10472 bp, 11 predicted proteins | sample 3178371 | NCBI WGS metagenome assembly SXGQ01 (sample SAMN11356859, study PRJNA531348) | freshwater metagenome | isolation source: freshwater sample F1-20 | place: China: Fuxian Lake, Yuxi | collected 2017-12-25 | reverse complement strand
TTGTTGTGTCCAGTTTTTTCAAGATCTCTGATATCGAAAATTTCTATCGGCCGAAACGCTGCAACGTGAGCGACAAAGCCATCAATTCTCGAGCCAATATCGATGTGACGCTCGGGGGACTTCGCATGTATAAAACTTGCGACTAAAAGGTCTTGGTGAAAGTATTGGCCAGATGCAGTACCCGCCTTATCGGCAAAATCCTTTAAGATTTTGTACTCGTGACTAATCGCCCCACCCAAGGTCACAAATTCGATTCGATCCCGTCGAAACTTTATTTCCTCGGGCGATAAAGACTTAGTTAGTTTTCGGCGCTCGGCCAGAAGTATTTTTCCAAGAGTTCTAATTTTGCGAAACAAGACTTTCATCATTGTCCAAGTTAGTGTCTCCACGGTGAAAAGTTAGAAACTCGAGACCTAACAGCACTTCAAAGCCACTTCTTTTGTTTTTTCCTGGGGGCCGGCAATACCTCTAGCCCAGAGAGCGGGGAAGATACTCAGAAAGTGATGCGGAGTTCCGTGGAATAGATATTGCTACGGCAGATGGAAATGGATTAGTGGGAGCAAAGTCATTTATTAAAATTCTCTGACTATGAGGAAGGTCCATGATTAATTGAAACTTGTTGAAACCTAGATCCCTTAAGCGCTTTTCTACTTGCGATCGAAACTCCCCGCTTCTTGAGGTTGTGAACACAAAAGAGGTCCGATTTTTAGATTGAAGCTCAATAAGGCTCGTGTAGTTGTCTTCAATCGGTGAGAGGCGATCCCAACCTCCAACGCGTGCAAGACGATTTTCGTTCACGGCAAGTACGCCGTCTATATCAACAAACAAAGTAGCAAAGCTGCCGCAGTATGCTCTCCACTCGGACAGAGTCCCCCAATCCTCGTATTGAGAAACTTCGATACCAGTAAATTTTGAACCACGTCCAATCAGCACGCGAATAACATCTGACACAAAAGTTTCGCGACTACCAACCAGAGACTTTGCGGCTGACAAAAAGCCGCTTGCGCTTTCAAACTTGATTAAACCTACGTTTATTTGAGGACCTACTATTTTTTTTTCAATAATGCTGTTAAGAGTGTTCTCAGGTCCAAAACTTACGAAACTTTTATTGTGCGCCGCCACGGTTGGATGACGTCTCAGGTCCGCAAAACACAGAGCATTGTCAAATGAAACCAACTCGCCGACATCAACGGCAACGAGATTATCGCAGTCCTTCACTAAGAAGTAATCATCACGCTCTAAATGGTCAAGAGCAATACAAACAGTTTCGACCATCGATGAAGTGCCGCTCTCAAGAAGCATAATCTCGGTTGTTAACCCTGTGACCGTCGTTACCTCCGTACAGAACTTCTCTGGAGAGATGTCCCTGAAGTGATCTTGCAGTGACACAATTAGGATTTTTTCTATTCCAGAGTTAGAAAGCCCAGAAATTTCAGATAAACCAGCTGTCAACATCGTCATACCGCTTGGGTGTTCAAGTAAGAACTTTGGCCGCGATAGGCCGTACCTCGTTGAGAGACCTGCCGCAGGGACAATCAATACTCCCATCAAGCCTCCTGCAGCATTTCATATGCTGCGCTCTTCAAAAATGACATGCGTGTAGGTCGCTTAGTATAGGGAACGATTCTTAGCAGAGCCAAACCGATGAACGCTCTTTGGGCTCGCGGGAGTACGCCAAATTTTAGTACGGCGCTGGTTGCACTCTTAGAAATTATTTGAGTATTGAGACTCCAATTTGCGGATGGAACAAAGCCAGCACCCCACCAACCATAAGTGGCATCAAGCAAAAATCGACCCACGTCAATCAGAGGCGTGTCATATGGGGAGTTCAAAAAATCAACTACAGCTAATTCGGTGCCTTCGTCAATCACCAGGATGTTTTCGAATGAAAAATCACCATGGTTCCAACCAAAAGGCACTTCCAAACCTTGAATATCATTCAACACCAATTCCAGAAGGTCCAAAAAAGGATTAAATTCAATTGCTCGTTTATCTAAAATTTTTTTTAATGACAAGAGCTTTTCTTCCAAAACTCTAATTGCCTCTGCATATCTACCTTCTTTTACTTCGATTTTCTCGCTACCCAGTAATGCCTGAGTTAAATAATTACTTAGCTTTGTAGCAAGAAGCTGCGTACCTTCTATTGACGCCGTCTCAAGAAACAGTCCAAGAGGAATCCCCTGCAAATACTCCATGTCATAAAAATCGCCATTGAAGTCACTTAGAATGCTCGGAACGCGCAGCGTGCAACGAGGCTGCTTGAGTGCAAGTTGATGCTTAATGTATTGGCGTAAAAGACGGTCAGACCCGTCGACCGCATACTTTCGCACAGCTCGAGTATTCCCACTAACGGTAATTACCTCAATCTGAGTTCCCGACTGGCCTAATTTCATTTGATTGGATGGCCTGGACCAGTTTGATGAGTCAGACATTGAAATTGAGCATGGCGCTAAAGAAAATTTTTGTCAACACGACTACGAAATCTCGCCTCGCTTGGCAGCGGCAATCACCTCTGCCGCCATCGAGGATACATTTCCAACAATCTTTACAAGAATTCAAAGACTACTCTTTGAATTCACTTCGTAACTGGACACGGGCTTTAAACTATCAGTGCTAGTGAGCTAATTATGGAATTAGTCAGCGACTAATCGCGTGGCCATTCATACGATCCAGTCCGAAGACCTTTGGCAAAGCGCCTTAAGTTATCTCGCCCTTCGCGCCTGTAGTAACGCATAAATTCTGAACGTCCGCTTTGCAGAATTTGGCGCCATGCCTTGAAAACCCCAACTGAAGTTGCTACATCTAATTTGGATGAGGTGTTTTCTCTTCGATCGCTAAATGCATTCAAGTTTAGAATTTTGTCAATGGGGTTACTCCGCCAAGTAATTAGCGCCAATTCTTCCTTCGGAAGAAAATCAAAGTAGTGCTCTCTTGCCCTTACCCAGTACTTGCGCAATTCAATGTTTCGTGGATCTGATATCTGTGGCGATATTGGAATTCGCATATTTATCTTTTCATAGAATTCAGGATCTACGCGCGATAAGTACTTCAAAACGTAATCACTACTAATTGAGGAATGAATGTTCTGTGAGCCATAGCCGATTTGGGCCGAACAAAAAGTTGAGACTGTCTCAAGTGGGCCGGCGATGACGAAATCACCAACATAAAATGGGATGTGAGCGAGAAAGTCGGACATTATTAGGGGTCCAGTTTCTCCTTCTTGATCTTTGAAGCGGTCCTTAATCCAAATTAATGTCCGGATCGGAAGAACCTGATCGGTGCGAATCTTCACTGCATGCGTTACTCCTGAAAATCGGAGGTGTTCAATTCCCCGGAAAGTTGAAATGAACTGCCGCCGACGATTGTCAAAATCTTGAATGGGCTCCTGTGTTTCAATTACTTCTGCCGATGTATCCGATAGAGAGTCGCGTAGTCCACTGCCCACCCAAGTGCTCACAACTATTTGATCAAACAAACTTGAGGCCATTGTCAAGTTCTTGCGAATATCTCCCTCGCATGAGTAACCCTCGCCATAAGTGTTTGGCCCCTGACCAATCGATTTAAGTCTTCCTTGAAGTCCTGTAGACACTGCGGGACCTTGAACAATCATCCCCCATTTCTTCACAGGGGAATACTAAAAGTGTAGTTAAGGTGAGTCAAGTCATTGACAGCGAGTAACTCAAAACAAATAGGAGCCACTATGCATCTTGTTATACCCTCATACGAGAAGCACATTCACTGGAATGAAAAGTTCTTGAAATCATTCAACAAGTTTTGTGCAGACAAAAGTGATAGGGAAATTACCTTTGTGTGCAACCAATCAAATGTGGATTTATTTAATGGATTGACGAGGAAATTCAAAAGATTGAATGTTTGTAGCCAGACTCTAACTCACCTGATCCAACAAGTAGATCAAGTCTACTTTGAAGACTCGCCCTTTAATTTTCCAACAAAATATCCACTCCAGTCTCTCAAAAAATTGTTCGCATTTAGCTCTACAAATGCTGACTATTTAGTGATCGATAGTGAAAATGTTTGTCTAAAAGATTTTTATTTTCAAGAAATTTTTGAAAGCATTAAAAACCAAAAAATCAAAGCAGATAGTCGATTTGTTTACGAGATACAGAATGAGGTCGCAAAAAATTGCAACGAACTAATAGATTTCAACCCGGGGCAATGGTTATTTCTAGACAGTTACTGGTTTTTTGAAAAAGATTTTGTCAAATTACTACTAAACGAACTACGTCAAATTAATAAAACCCCATCAGTCCATTCTCTTTTGAAGAATAGAACTTTTTTTGAATACCAGTTGTACGCTTCGTTCCTTCTTAAAAAATCTTTAAAACAAAAAATAGATGTAAATGAGATTTTAAGAGATAGTAACGAGTTGAGGTCTAATTTAGAAAAGAGCCCTCATAATTACGAATTAATAAGTGCAACAATTACAAAAACAACTTTGAGCGATTATATTAGTTTGTTAAATCGCTTCGATGACCGAATAACCAAGTTGCATTGGATGCATACAGACTTTGCTAAAGCTATTGTTGAAAACACTAACGTATGTATCGGTACTTACTACGGTGGAATTCTCTAGTTTTTAAGGCAAGGACTTTTTCCGAATCTGCTTTTGGAACACACCCATAAATATTGAGACGTGTGACGATAGTTGTAATGGGCGTTCCACGCATAAATCTCTCATAACTAAAATTTATTGATAGATAGGTTGGGGTTTAGCGAGATGACGGTAACGAGGAAACTGCGTTTTTAAGCATTGAGGCAAAAACAAGGTATGTTTGCTCGTCGTAGTGATATGGGAATTCGTCCGGTAAATCTTCATCACTTACTTGAAAATTTTCTTGTCCTCGACTGGGGATCTCCAAACTTATGATCATTTTGTCATCAACTTGAAGTTGCCCGATTGCCTCGCGGATCGTTTGGGCCCGATGGATAAAACTGACTCTCCTCTCTCGATGTGATGGAAAGTGTAGGAAAATAATAAAGGTTTTTGGCCACACTTGATGAAGCATTGAGAAAAATCGGAAATATTGGTCTTTGATGTCTTCAATTTTGATCAGTCCGAGGCAATTTATGTTAGACAAGCCTGCTTTAACAGTTTTTATGTCAGCGTAATTAGCGCAAAAAGACACTGATTTGCTTTTGTCGTGGAACAACTGATCGGTGAGTTCACTATAAGAATCCATAAATACAAACTCTGGGGCAGGCTTTTTCCACCAAAGCCGCTCTTGTTCGATAATCAATGGAAACAGGTCTTCGCGAGTCAGAAGCTCAAGGTACTTTCGAGAAAACTTTGATTTATCTTGTTGTAAAAAGTGTCGAACAAGTTCGTCGCATCGACCTTTTTGAATGTTATGTCGGGCGATGGGAATTTTGGCTAAACGATATACGTCATTACCCAAACATGCTGTTCTCGAGAAGACCCACGGTTGTTTAGATCTAAGATCAAAATACATTTTCAATCTATAGTGAATCACCTGCTCAACTACGGTTGGGTTCCCTCTAAGACCGAAAAGTAAACCGAACGAGCAAGTGCGAATCATGCGTAAAATGAGATTTTTCAATCCTGAAGTGGTCACAAACATCTACTAGCAACTACCGAAAATCCAGAATAGTTTCGTCTGGAGAAATACTCTGACCGTAAATCATTAGCCACCAAGCAAAATCTATTTCTAAAAACTTTGGGTACGCATCGTAACGACGATTGCGCTCTTCGATTGAAGAATGCTTTGGCCAATAAAAGTCAACAGACGACGCATCAAGTATTACGAACCTTTCAGCGAATGCCTTCCAACTGTCTTCAAGTGTCCACTTAAGGTCCCAGCCAGTTCGAGCAAGAAACTCGCTACAAAATTTAACTTCGCTTACACGCATTTCAGAAAATTCCCTCAAAGACCATTTTCCCCGAACTGACTCCTTCCAATTTAAAACAACTGATGCCTCCCAGTATTTCCATGAGTCATTAAGTGTTCCAAAAGTGAACATGTCGCTCAGGCCATACATACGATAAACAAAAGTATTAAAATTAAGACCAACGATTCGCTGCTCCTGAGTACCCCTCCCCGACCCGAGAGGGAAACAATTTAAGGTTTCGTGAAGTAACCCGAGCATCCGCTCCGAGTAGAACCTCTGATCTGTGCGGGACTTAATCACATGAGTAACCCCGAGCTGCTCGGCTTTTCTAAGACCAAGTAATGTCGAAGCCATTTGGAGGTTATTGTTGTGAAAATCTACAAAGCCCGAATAAGTTTGATGCACAACTATTCCGCCAAGGTCCTCAATTCGCGCGGTGTCACGACCAATTTCACTAGTCCAAGTCGAAACAATTATCGGAGCATTCGGAAAGTTAGTCCGATAACGCCGCACTGACTCAACAGTAAAATCTTCGGCTCGCCAGATCGGACCCTGAAGCACTATCGCCGTATCTGATCTAGGATCCGCGCACCAAGTTTTATGACGACGAGACTCAAACTTCGGTCGCCTACGCTCCGTAATGAAAGTAATTCTGTCCTGACGGCGCCCAACAATAAAGTCGAAGACCCCAAAGAGAATCAAAAACGATTTCAACTTACCCACAAGCCAAAATCGCAATCGACTTATCATTGGACTAGCGAGAAATTGTCCCAAAAATTTGACGAGACAGCTCTGCCGCGTGTTTAGAAACTGGATCCTGCAAGAATAATTCATAATCTTCAGGTGTGCCCATACCGTGCATTACTGTTTTTATCTCTCCAAGATCAAAGGCCACAACCTGGCGTCCTTGACTTATAATTCTGTTATAGGCAGGTCCTACATAGTATTCGCCATTAACACTGTCTAAAGACAAACGCATCGCATCAATCGCCTCAAACATTATTGCAGCAGACCGAAACCCGTAAATACCGACAGTTGCATCCGGGGAGATAACTTCTTTTTCGCGAACAGCCTGTACCCGCCCAAACGAATCTGAAAGTGCGTAAGACCACTTTGGATCGTCATCTTTCATTGTGAGAATAAAGCCGTCATGGTCGCCCAAACTTTTAACCTTGGCATAGAAACCAGCTAGCGAATGGTTCACATATTGGTCGCTGTTAGCAGTGACCACTGGCAGGCTAGGTTCAAGAGCCTGGCGTGTCAGATCAACTGTGTCTGCCGGACCGCCAGTAACGTAATCGATCTCAATTAGCTCGAGAGATTGTGAAACTTTCCTTTGCATTTGTTCAAAAACTGGTCTTAATTCAAATTGTTTCTGCGCTACAACAACAACTCGTCCTATGTCGTTTGTCAATATGTTTGAAAGCACGATTGAAAACATCGGTTGCCCGTGAATCGGCAGTAAAGGTTTCGGAATTTTGTAACCTGCCCCGGAAAATCGCATTCCTCGTCCTGCCATCGGTATGACTACTTGAATCAAATGCTCAGCGGTCATTGGCTGCTCCTAGTTTTTTGTCTTCTGGAATGCTTGGCACCTTGACGGCCACCAATACAACATCTGTGAGTGCTTCGAAGTCTGCAGCCTCAAGTGGCTCGATTCGAAGTATCTCATTCGGGCCAAGTTCAATGTCTCCGATGCGACATCGTCCTTCAACGATCAACGAGAATTCAACAGATTGAATTTGAAAATGCAACTCTTCTCGATCGCCCTTTGCATATCTCTTCAGACACACTTCGAAAGCGCTTGTTTTCATCATTGTCGGCTCAAAGTTGCCGATGAACCAGCCGCCAAAATAATCACCCAAATTTGTGCGATGCATAAAACTAATTAACTCTGTTGTAAGAAATCAATTGGCAATGACCATTTCCAGTACCGATCTCGCCGAATCTCAGTGAAGTTGACCGACATACCCTCGTGAACCAGATAATTGATTGTCATACTTACATAAAACAAATTGTCATGTCGCGTATTAGTGACCATACACCACTCTGCCGCGCGTCGAAAAATTTCCGCACGGCGGAAAAAGAAAACACCAGTTGTTGCCAATGGCCCAATTATTTGCTTTTCAGCAACCTGCCGAACACTCATTTCGGGACCAGGGAGCACGTACGACCATCGGCTGTTATTCGAAGCAAACACCACTGTTCCAGCATCAACTTCTTGATTCAAAAACTCGTCAATAATGAGACCGACTCCGCCTTCAATCTTTGAGTCGCCCGAAGCTATTACAAGCGGCGCATCGCCTGGAATTGAGTCGGTTGCGAGTAATGCACTCACCAACGAGCCTTGCACCTTCGCAGAAACTTGTTTTATCTGAATGCCAGGAAACTTCAAATTGAGCAATGAGACCGTTGGCCAGTTGTCGCACTCATTTTCGTTTAAAACAACCGTAGTTTGGGAGTTCGACTGGGAGTAGCTGTTAACCGCATGAACTACGACCTCTTCTCCGTCCCAAAGCAGAAGGTTTTTAGGTTTGTCAAAGCCTGCTCGATGAAATAAGTCGGTTGAGTCACCCGCGGCAGTAATTATTGAATGAATAGCCTGCCTCATCTAGTTTTTGCCACCTTCAGTGACGGATTCAAAGTAAGGCTCGAGAAGGGGTATCCCAACGTCGTCAACTCCGAGCACCTGAACAACACGACAGCCAGCTGCCTGAGCCGACCGAACGCCGACCTCATGGTCTTCAACCACCAAAGTACGGTCTGCGTCGACACCTAAAATTTTCATCGTCTTGATATAGATTTCGGGATCGGGTTTCGGCTTCGTCACATCCTCGTTGGTGACTAAAACATCGATTAGTTCAAAAATACCCGCATACCCCAACATGGTGACTGAAGTCTGACGTATGGAATTAGTGGCAACACCGACCTTGATGCCACGTTGCTTCAACCACGACATCATTAGCAAATGCTCAACCTTAGGAAAACAAAGCTCAGCAGCCACTCGAAGAGTGCGCTCTTGCTTTACCGCGGCAACTGTTTTATGAACATGTTGCGGTAATCGACCTTGGTCTTCGAGCTTTTTTAACTTAACATAGGTTGGCAAACCATCAAACTCTGCAAGATGCTCTTCTTGACCGATTTCAACACCGAATATCTTTAGGGCATCATTCAGAGCCCGAAAGTGCCAATCTTTGGCATCGATAAGAACACCATCCATATCAAAGACAACGGCTGAAATAGGACCCCGCATCATATTTACGAAATATATTTTAAGAATTCTTCAGGTCGATCAGTACAAATCAACATATCGCAACCGTCTTCAACCATTCGAGCGAACCATTCCCAGACGGGACCAGGCTCACGGCCGTGAATTTCTGGAGAAACCACAGCAACTTGAGACGACACACAAATTGAGTTAACTACAGGTTGATCAAGCCACCAATCAGAGTTGAAGCCATCTAACCAATAACGCTCAGTGATTTGGAAATACTCCCAAAATCGAGAATTAGGAGATTCAAATTCACTGATTCTCGCTGCCAACGAAGCCCCGGCTCGCGCAAAAGCCATCTGCTGGGGAAAAGCCATATCGAAAAAGAAGTGAGGACTTTGATCCAATAAAAACTTAACTCCGCCTAGGGCTTCTAATAGGCCATCAGATTTGATGTTTAATGCAAGAGTCCGATCTTTTAAGATGTCGTCGTCTTTCCACTTAGTTAGCAAAGTTTTGAAATCATACGCACTCTCGGTCGGCGGATCATGGCTGACTACCAATTCGCAGTTACGATCACGCAGATCAGTCTCAATACCGAAACCCATTTCAAGAGCTCTTGTGAGCGCTTCGGGGTGATTGGCAGATTTCGAATCGGACCAAATTCCTCTATGTGCCAAAATTTTACCGCTAGCGAATTTAGACATCACTCTCAGATCATAGTCGTCGCTCAAACCACACTCGATTTAAAATCAGTAGCAAATGACCTTTATCGTTCAGAGTCAAATCCCAGGGGGAGCACAAAATGAACGTGGTAGTTGTGCTCGGGCATCCGAGTGCTGACAGTTATTGTGCGGCAATTTTCAAGCGGATTATTCATGCCCTTGAATTGCAGTCGGCGCACAGCGTTACGGCTATTTGCCTTGCAGACGAAAAGTTTGTAACTGCAATGTCGACTGCCGAGCGAGTGGCATATGAAACTGAGACCCCGTTAATCAGCGATGAAACTAAGCCCCACGCCGATGTTTTACTGCAAGCCGATGCTCTGATTTTTGTCTACCCCACTTGGTGGTCTGGTTTGCCGGCGCAACTCAAAGGCTGGCTCGAGCGAGTTTTCGTGTTGGGGGTTACGTTTCGATTCAACGACAACGGCAAGATTCGGCCGAATCTACAGAACGTTCGGCACATCATTGGCGTCAGCACATACGGCTCGCCATGGCGATATGTGAAATTAATCAACGACAATGGTCGCCGCACGCTCACGCGCGCGATTCGTATGTCGACTGGTTTGCGCACTCAAACAATGTGGTGTGGCATTTATGCGCTCGACACATGCACACAACAACAGCGTGAGAAATTCATCGCTGAGACGGCGCAAAAAATCGTCAAACGG
>SXGQ01423833.1_pt1 | contig 10472 bp, 8 predicted proteins | sample 3178371 | NCBI WGS metagenome assembly SXGQ01 (sample SAMN11356859, study PRJNA531348) | freshwater metagenome | isolation source: freshwater sample F1-20 | place: China: Fuxian Lake, Yuxi | collected 2017-12-25 | reverse complement strand
CGTCATCGGCAGTTCGCGCACGCCCGGCCGCCGGTGGTCCTGGCAGACCCGGGCCTGGTCGGGCAACAAGATCGACCCCGCCGCGGTCCTCTATCAGCGGGTGGTGGCCACCGCCGCGAATCCCGGCCCGATCGTCGGGGGCACCGAGGTCGACGTCAACGACGTTCTGGCCCAGGACTGCGGACAATGGAACCTGCATCCCTGAGATAGCGGACCACGCGCTGGGGTTTTACGGAGTCTTGCGGCGCAGCAAGGGAGCCGCGCGAAAGGTTTCGAAGGCCAGGCGGGGGGAGTCACTCTTGCGCATCACCGTCAGGTCGTCGGCGAGCGTGCCGGTGTCGGAGAGGAACCGCGCCAACACCGCGGCGGGGACCCGCTCGAACAGCCGGAAAAAGGTACCCGGACCGCGCTCGGGGCGGCTGCGCAGATAGGACAGGAAGATGGTGTCCAGGGCGGTGGTCCGTGCACCGCGTGCGGCGGGCGGTTCGACGACCCCGCCGTCCCGCAGCGCCGCAACCACTTTCGGGGCGAACTCGCTGACGAAGCGTTGCACGGCCAGGAAGGCGTACCCGGTCGACGGTTTCACCTGTCCGCCCGCGGTGCCGATGCGCACGATGCGCGGGCTCGGCCACGGGTCGAAGGTTGCCGTGGTCATCGGGATGACCCCGCTCTCGTGGGAGACGGTCTCGAACGCCACACCAGGCCGGCGTCGCGCGAGCCAGGTGTCGATTGCCTCCTCGTACACGGCGTCGGCCAGCAGTTCCTCGGTGAAGAACGTGCTCTCCACCAGCGCGGTGTGCGCGTCGAAGGGCAACACGTAGACGAAGTGCACCCCGTGGGCCTGGGTGACATCGAAATCCATGAGGGTCGCGACGTCTGGCTCGAAGGCCGGCTCCTCGCTGCGCACGACGCGGCCCCGGAAGTGCTGCCAGAGATAGACGTTGTCGCTGTCGTCGGGTCCGGGCTTCAGCGAGGGCGGACGGGAGTCCATCGCCAGGCGCGCGCGTAAAACTCCGGTGCGGGTGTGGACCTCGATGTGGTCCCCCCGATCCTGCAGGTGCTCGACAGTGTCGCCGAGCACGAACTGCACGCGGTCGCCCGCGGCCGCGAGGCGCTCGAGGGCCACCTCGTAGAAGCGCTCGCCGGGAATACTGCAATAGCTGATCCCGGGCGCGGAGCGCACCACCTCCTCGCCATCGTGGCGCACGCGCCATCGGCTCCAGCGGTGGGCGACCGCGGACTCGAACGCGTGCGGTACGAGATCGAAGAACGACCACGTCCGGTCCGCCCCACTGAGGGTTTCGCGGGGATCGACGAGCACGATGCGCGCATCGCCGGGGAGCCCGGCGTCGAGTAGGGCCACCGCCAGCGAGAGCCCGGACAGCCCGGCGCCCGCGATGATCACCTCGGCGTCCAACGCCGGTGTCAGGTGCGGTTCGGTCACACGAATCCCGTCGCTCGTGGGCGGCAACCTGATGGCCACCTGTGTTCAATGTATCGCTGGGCCGCTCATCGCAGCCCGGACCAGGAACCGTTGACGCGGCGACGCCCTCAGCGCGGGGTGCCGTGGACCGCGCTCCTCAGCACGGCATCGAGGTCGCCCAACCCGCCGGTGAACGGGTTGCCGCGCAACAACACATGCGTCCCGGCCGGGGTCTGGGCGACCAGTTTCGGTGAACTCGATCCGATCTGCATCCGTCGCTGGAACGTGACCGAATCCAGTGGTGCCACCACGCGTCCGTCGCCGTCGCAGTATGTCCGGGCCGCCCGGTCGAATACGGCAACCGGCTGATACTCGCTGACGGGAAGCGAACGACTTCGCGTGATCCTCCGGAGGGCCGCGCCGGTGAGGGCGGCGGCGGCCACTCCGATCGCCAGCAGAACGACGCAGAGCCCGGCGCGTAAGTCCCCACCGTGACCGACGGAGATCGCCGTCAGACTCGTGGCGCCAAATCCCGCGAACACCAGAGCGAGGACTCCCGTCACGAACGCCGCGGTGGCGGCCGGACCGTTACCCCGGTCGACGATCAGCACCCGAGGCCCGTCCTCGGCGATCACCAGGCCACCAACCTCACGCAGGATTCGCTCACTCGGCGACGGCATCACGCCCTGCGGGCTGCTGAGGCAGAGCGTTCCGCGCCGCCCGGCGCCGCGGGATGCGATCGGTGATACCGCTGAGCGTGGTAACCATCCTGTTGAGCGTGTCGACGGCGGACTCGAGGGTGTCGGCGGCGGGCGTCAAGGTCTCCACGGCGGGCTGAAGGCGACTGAGGATCTCAGCGGTCTGGGTGAGTTGTTCCAGCGGCCCGTTCTTCGCGGTCAGCTTGTCGATGACGCCGTCCTCGGCGAACATCCGCTCGATGACGCCGTCGTCGGCGAACATCCGCTCGATCGGACCGTCCTCGGCGAACATCCGCTCGATCGGACCGTCCTCGTCGAGCAGCCGATCCACCAGCCCCCCGGGGGCCAGCATGCGCTCCAGCGAACTGCCTTCGACATCGACCCGATCGAGCAGTCCGCCGGGTGCGGTCAACATGTCCATGACGCCGCCCGGGCGGGTCAACTTGTCCGCCGGTCCGCCGCGGGCGAGAACTCGGCCCAAAGCCCTGTCGGGTTCGGTCAACTCGGCGACCCGGTTGGCGCCGATGATCGCCCCGCGCAAGGGAAGGATCTCGGTGAGCGGGTCGACCTCCTGCCCCTCGACCGTCCGCGGACCGTCCTCGCCCATGGATTGCTTGACGACCCCGAGCGCGAGGGCCCCCGCGGCGAGTCCGAGGTCGGCCGCCACGATGCCCGCCCGGACGGGGGCCATCGCCGCGTCGACGAAGAGTCTGCTGATGTTCACGCGGCAAGTGTAGGGCCGAGTGTCACCGGCAAAAGTGCGATTAGGCGTGTACTCGGCGCTGGATCGGGCCGGGGTCGATCACAGCGGCCATGACCTCCTCGTCGGCGCTCTGCACTTCGCCGCCGTACAGCACGACGCACATCAGGAGATCGACCGGGATCATGGCCAGGACAGCATGATCCATCAGCGCATCGAGGCTGAACCCGTGACGGTAGCCCCACACACCTACCAGGGCCACGATCGTCAGAGTCGACAGCATGACAACGAAGCGGTTGTCGAGCAGCACTCCCAGAGCCCGCGGCTTATCCTCGCTGCATTTTGCGGTCACGCGCCATCCCTGCTTCTTGCCGGCGACGAAGTTCAGGGCGGCGCGGATCTGTACCGCGAGGATGAAGGCCTCGACGAGGAACATTCCCCCGTAGAGGTCCCCCAGTCGTTTCAGCAACGGAAGGTCCTGACCGCTGTTGTGCTGGCGCCACATGATCACCGCGCACAACACCGTCGGCAACCACATGACGACCGAGGTGAGAATCGCCGCCGCCGAAGTGGGCAACACGGCGAACCACACGAACGCCAGGGGAAGGACCATCGGGGTCGTGCCGTAGCCGACGAGCATCGTTGCCAGGTCGACGCGCTGAGTCGCCGAAAGCCCCCGCGCGGTCAGAATATGTCGCAAGTACTTGACCAGTACCTGAAAGCCGCCGTAGGTCCACCGCATCCACATGCTGTCCAGCGCGCTCAGCGAACTGGGCACCCACTCGCCAGTGGGGACGTTGAGGTACTCGAAGGTGTAACCGTTGGCGTACACCCCGAGCGTCTTGAGCAGGTCCTCGGTGACGATGACATTGTCGCGATAGTGCTCGAGCCAAGATCCGTTCGCGTCTAGCAACGCCCGGCGCCACATCGCGTTGTGGCCGTAGAACATCGCGAAGCCGCCCCGAGCGCGCGTGAGGTAACTGATCCGCAACGCGTGCTGGGCCACGGCGACGGCCCGACTCAAGCGATTGAAGTGGTTGTTCGTCGGAACCGTATGGAACTGCAAAACCCCCAGCCGGGGATCGGACTCGAACCTGCTCGCTGCGATGTCGAGCAGATCGGCTTCGAGCGGCAGCGAAGAGTCGATGTCGAGGAACACCACGTACTCGGAGTCCGCGATGAGCCGCTGTGCCAGATCGATATTGCCCGGCTTCTTTCCGGCAGTGTCCGAATTGTGGCGGAAGACGACGCGGACGCCCGCGTCTTGACCGGAGTGGGATTCCACATAGGACTTCCAGAGCCGGAAGTCCGCGTCATCAGTGTCGGGCGTGTTGTCGACGACGATGATCTCGCGGGTGCCGGAGTACCGCGCAGCGTAAGCACAGTCAAACGTCATCTTCGCAACCTCGAACGGCTCCTTGCACGAGGCGATGATGAAGGCGAGACCCGGCAGCGCGGTCCCGGTCGCCTCCCGCCGGGGCGGCGCGGCGAGGTCCTGGCGATGCAGGAGCCAGCCTTTGACGAACATCAGCCGGTGATACAGCGTCGTGAAGATGGGCGGGACGGAGAAGGCGAGTACCAGCCATTGCACCGGGTTGTCGAGATACGGAACGACGAGGGCCACCAGGCCGGCCGTCAACGCGGCGACCGCGGCGATGAATCCGGTCGAAACAATCTGCCGTTGTTGTGGTTTCGCGCCTCGCGCGGACCGCCGCGCACTCGTCATGGTGACCATGTCTGTTTCCTCATCTCGTCGGGATCAGTTGTCGTACAGGTGCTGTCATCGACGATGCCAAGGAACCGCCTTGCCTTATGTCGGCAGCAGAACCCCTGTGGTTGATGAATCTGTTGTCCTCAAATCGATGGACGCTGTGGGCCGGCGGACCATGAACGCGATGCCGACCACACCGCAGGCGGCGACGGAGGCCGGTAGCAGCAGCGACTGCGCCAATGCTGAGGCGAGCGCCTCCCTCATCGGCTCGGCTACCCGGGTCACCGCCTCGGAGCCCGCGGTGGCCGTCGGTACTGCACCGCTGATCAGCGAGCTCATGACCGCTGACAGGCTCGCGCTGCCCAGCACAGCGCCGAGCTGTTGAGCAGCGTTGTAGATCCCTGAGCCCGCGCCCGCCTGGACGGCGGGCAGGTTGCGGGCCGAGTTGGCGGCCAACGGGATCCAGAGGAATGCCAGCCCAACACCAATGGCGCAGTAGGCCCCGACGATTCGCCACATCGGGGTCGCGGGCGACATGTCCGTCGACAACCAGACCAGACCCACGGTCAACAGTGCGAAGCCGCCGCCGATCACCCATTGCGGGGGGAACCGGTCGACAACCCTGCCAACCGTCGGCGCAAGAAGGCCCCCGATGACCGGGATCGGCGCGATGACCAGACCCGACTGCAGCGATGACAGACCGCACACGGCCTGGGTATAGAACATGGTCGGAACCACCATCGCCGTGGTGACAAAGGCCGTGACCAGCACACCGGCGCAGCAGAACGTGAAGGCACGGTCGCGGAAGATCCCCAGCGGGACGAGCGCGGCACCTGGCTCGAAAGACTGCCGCCAGAAGAAGGCCGCGCCCAGTCCCAGACCGGTGATCATCATGAGCCACACCCACGGGGCCCATGCGTTATCCGGTGCCTCCTGAAGCGCGAAGACGATCAGAAAGATTGCAGCACCGGATAATCCGACGCTGACGAGGCCAATCTGTTGTTGCCGTGCCGGCAACTCGGGAACCAGCCGGACCGCGAGGGCCAAGGCTGCAACGCCAATGGGGATATTGGCCCAGAAAATCGCCTGCCAGCCGAGGGTGTCGATCAGCACACCACCGACGAGGGGGCCGACGAACGTGGCGGCGGCAGCCGCGGCTCCCCAGATGCTCTGGGCGGCGCCGCGCCGCTCGGGCGGACAGGTTCGGGTGATCAGAGACATGATCTGGGGGGTCAGCAGCGCTGCACCGAGACCCTGGAAAACTCGGGCAGCGACGAGCATCCCGAGGCTGTTCGCCAGGCCGCACCAGGCCGAGGCGGCGGTGAAGAGCGCGACACCTGCCAGGTACAGTCCCTTCGGGCCAAACCGGTCGCCGAGTCGGCCGGAGACGAGCAGTGGCACGGCGTATGCCAGCAGGTAGCTGCTGGTCACCCACATCACCGCGTCGTGATCAGTGCGCAGGTCGGCCATGATCGACGGGTTGGCGACGACGACAGCGGTTGCGTCTACTGGGACCATGAAGAAGCCAACCATCATCGCCCACAACGCGACTCGTGAGTTTTTCACACTCGCCAGTGTCGGCGAAGCGGGGTGGTGCGTGGGTCAGCCGAAGTGATGGCCGACCCGACGAACCTCCTGTCCTACAGCATCAGGACAACCTGCCAGCAAGCGCCTCGGCGTGGCGCAACGACCAGGCGGTGATCGTCAGATAGGGGTTGGCCGCGCCCTGCGAGGGAAAGACACTGGCGTCCGCAGCCGACAGATTTCCGATCTGCCAGAACTGGCCGACGGTGTCGGTGACACCGGTCTGTGCGTCCAGGCCCATCCGCAAGCCACCGACTTCATGCAGGGCAATCCCGGGGGGGTGGATCTGGATGTCGCTGAGCCGGGCACCGAACGCCCGCACGGCGTGATCGGCGCCGTCACGCATCGCAGCGAGGCGCACCTCGTCGTCGGCGCTGAGCCGGTAATTCACCTTCATCGCCTGCAGGCCGCCATAGTTGGGGTCATCCCTGCCGTCGACGACGACTCGGTTGTCCTGTTGCGCAGAGGCGACACCGAAGGCCGCCAGGGTCACCGATGCGAAGCCGCTGCCCCGACTGCTCGCCCCGGACGGGGTCTTGTAATACGAAGAGGTGCCCAGACAGCCCTGGACCTGTAGTTGGTACGGCCGATCCCGGGCCGGGTCGATCAGCAGGCTGAACGGGCCGTCGGGACCGGGCTCGTCGAACTGAACGACACCCTCCAAGAAGAGGTGATCGCTGATGTAGCGGCCGACACACGGGTTGAGCCGGTCCAAGCCAGACGCCACGGCGAGCCGAGTGGATTGCACTGCCCCACAGGCCAAGACAACATGACGCGGGCGCATGGTGGCCCGGCCCCCGCTGCGACGATCGAGTATTTCGACGCCGCTGAGATGGTCCCCGTCGAGGACGAGCCGAGTGACGACGGCGCCGCTGACCAAGGCGACCATCGCACCGTCAGCGAATTGGCCAAGATGCTCGGAGGACAGCAACCGAGCCGTTGAGGAGTCGAAGCCGGACCCCAAGGGCCGGTCCGCCGCGGTGTCGACAGCCGCCGGTGTCGAACGCGCCGGCCAGCCCGCAGTCACCAATTGCTCGAGGGCCATACGTTGTCGGGGTGACTGATAGAACGGCGGCCGTCGCGGGTCGCCCGACCCGCTGACCTTGACCAACGACTCCGCACGGCCGTAGTAGGGGTTCAAGTCCTCGACCTTCAGCGGCCAATCGTCGAAGTCCCACGGCTGGTATCGCGGGGTGGTCCCCGACCAGTACAGGGTGCGCCCGCCGACGGCCAGCCAGGCCGGTACCGTCCATTCGCCCTGCTCTGCGTTGGCCCAGGCCACCGGGATGGTTGCGGCGTTACTGACTTTAGCCGCCAGTCCGGCGCCGTCGCCGAATCTGGCATTGGCCACATGGGACCACAGTCCCAACTCACCGGCCTCGACGATGACGACCCGTAGACCTCGGTCGGCAAGTTCGAGCGCTGTCGTGACCCCGGCGGTACCGCTGCCGATCACCAGGCAGTCGACGGCATCCCCGGCGCCGACGTCACCGATGGGGCTTTCCACCGGATTGCGTTCGGGGGCAGTGAGCTCAGGAGCCATGTCATTCCTCCCGGACGGCGCTCGATTTAAGCCGAAGGTGCCTTGCCGCTAGACACTTCGCCCGCCGGTTGCGGCCCGCGACACCCACCCGTACGGGCTACGCGCGCAACTCCTTGGCCAGTTCGCCGAAGGCGTCCACCCATTTGCCCATGTCGGCATCGGTGTGGGCCAGCGAGACCAGCCACTGGTCATCCATTCCCGGCGGGGTCAGGACACCGCGGTTGATACCCCACAGCCAACCCAACTCCGCGACGTGGAAGTCGGTGGCCAGTTTGTAGTCGCGGTAGTTGCGGATCGGTGTCGGTGACCAGGTGACCGCACCCTTGACGCCGAAACCGACGGTGTGGGCCGGCAGTTCGTACTCCCGGATGATGGTGTCCATGGCTTCCATGGCGTTGTCGTTGACCTGTTCGGCCGCCGCCAGCGCCTGCGGGGTGGCGACCTCGTCGACCGCGATGGCCGCCGCCATGCACAGCGGGTTGCCGTTGTAGGTGCCGAAGTGCGCCATCCGGTTGTCGACGACGACCTGCATGACCTCCTCGGTGCCGCCGAAGGCGGCCAGCGGCAGGCCACCGCCGATGGACTTGGCCAACGTGATCAGGTCCGGCTTGACGCCGAGTCGCGCGGCGGCGCCGTGGGCACCCGCGGTCAGACCGGTCTTGACCTCATCGAAGATCAGCAGCACGTTGTGGTCGTCACACAACTTGCGGACTCCCTCGACGTATCCGGCGTCGGGCAGCACGATGCCGAGGTTCTCGATGACGGGCTCCATCACGACGCAGGCCACGTCCTTGGCGTGGGCGGCCAGTTTGCGCTCCATCTGGCCGAGGTCGTTATAGGCCACCGTGTGCACGACGCCGGGCTCGACGTCGAAGGGCACCTGCGGGGTCGGGTCGTCGGCGGAGCCGATCTCGTCGATACCCGGCTTGACCGACACCGACAAGCCGTCGTAGCCGCCGTGGTAGCCGCCCTCGATCTTGATGATCGCTTTCCGACCGGTGTAGGCGCGCGCGACGCGGACCGCGTACATCGTCGACTCCGTGCCGGAGTTGGTGAAACGCAACATGTCCAGCCCGAAACGCTGCTTGAACCGCTCCGCGACGTCGGTGGAGACCGGCGACGGGGTGACGAACAACGTGCCGATGTCGTCGAGGAACTCTTTGACCCTGGCCACCACCGTCGGATTGAGGTGACCGACGAGCATCGCGCCGAAGCCCATGGACAGATCCAGCACCTGGCGGTCGTCGCAGTCGGTGACGTAGGCGCCGCGCGCGGATTTCACGCCCATCGGATAGGGATCCCAGTATTGGAAGCTGCTGGTCACCCCCAGCGGCAAGGTCTTGACCGAACGTGCCGCATGGTCGGCCGAACCGGGAGTGGTCTTGGCGTACCGCTCCCATTCCTTGGCCATGAGCGCCTCGACCCGGGCCGGGTCCAGCGGCGTGGAGGACGTCGGCAGCTGGCGCCAGCCAGCGGGGTCATGGGCGGGAAACATGGTCGCCGCATCTGTCGTCAAGCTCATCGGGGTCTCCTTCGACCAGTTGTTATGGCCCGGTGGCAGCCTAACCCGCCTGCCCGATCTTGGCCCCCGGTAATCGAGCAGTCACCCCGAGAGACCGCGCTCACCACCACAGCTCGTCGGCAAGGTCGCGGGCCGCGGTCGCGTCACCCGCCCACACAGCGGCCGCCTCGTCGTCGTTCAGCCGCCGCTCGCGTGTCTCCAGGACGCCGGCGCCTCGTTCGCGATCCACCACGAGCCTCAGTCCGTCGCCCGGATCTGCGAACACCACGAAATAGCCGGGCTCCTCCACCAGGACTTCGGGACCCTCACGCATCACCCATGCGTGGGCCAGCGCTGCGGCCTCCGGCGCGCCGGACCAGATGGCCGAGCGGCCCACGGCGCCGTGCCGCCGTGCCCACGTGCGGAATCGCAGTGCCGCCACCCGAAGGGCCGGCGGTCCGGCGTCCACAGCGTCGAGCCATGGCCCGAGGTCGCCCGTCGCCAGTGCGAGCCCGCACAGCCAGGCATCGACGGCCGACGGGACTTCCGCCAAGCGTCGCGCCAGTTCCGCACCGAGCGCCGCGCACACCGTCTCGCGCAGGCGTCCGGCCCAACCGGTCAGTGTCCCGAGCCCGAGCGTGCCCAGCAGCGCCTCGTCGTCGAGCCCCAGTTCACCGGCCAACTGCAATGCGAGCAGCCGGGGCGTGAACCAGACCAGTTCGGCGGTGTCCCCGATAGTCGTCATCGCCTGCGCCGCATAGTTACGAAGGTCCTCGCCGTTCAGCTCGTTGAGCGGTGTCCGCAGCAATCGAGACAGATCGACACGCCCGCTACAGCATCGGCAGCCGTCCACATGAACCGGTCGGGGCACACCGGAGAACGCCGAATCCATTGCGGCCAGGGCTGATTCAACCGCCCCGGCAGAGGGGGCCGGCAGCGGAGAAACGCGCATACCCGCTCTCCTCTGTCATGCCCCGCATCCCGGCTCTCCGAGCGTTGCACAACCGGTCAGTCTGCGGTACCCGTATCCACGGGTTGCTGGCCGATGAAGTCCATGCCCGCGCGAATTGCCGGACGGTGGCGCAGGATTCGGTAGTGCGCCAGTCGGCCGAGCCCTCGTGTGGTCTCCAGGCGCGCCCCCGGCCATCCCGCGGCAACGCGTTCACTGGCGGCATAGGGGCTGTCCGGGTCGTCGGGGTCGTGGATGAGAAGCAGCGGCGGATAGTCGGCCAGCCGCCCGTTCCACGTCATGTTCGTCTCGTGCAGACGCATGCCAATCCGGGTTTCCAGACGGCGCTGCAGGCCCGCCCGG
>SXGQ01787310.1_pt1 | contig 10473 bp, 9 predicted proteins | sample 3178371 | NCBI WGS metagenome assembly SXGQ01 (sample SAMN11356859, study PRJNA531348) | freshwater metagenome | isolation source: freshwater sample F1-20 | place: China: Fuxian Lake, Yuxi | collected 2017-12-25 | reverse complement strand
GGTCGCGATAAAGGCGGTCGAACTCCGCCCAGCGTGAGCAGGAGGCCCCGCCGCCCAGGCAGGCACGCGCCAGTCCGGCGCGCGCCTTGGCCCCGTTGCCCCGGGGACCTCCACCCACCGCCTCGCCATAACTGCTCCAGCGGTAGTGGGCCGGGTCCGTGACCATGCCCGCGCGCACGGGGTTGAGGTCAATGTAGGCGGCCATGGTGCGCGCGGCCGTGCCGTCCTCGACGAGCACGAGGGGGTTGATCTCGAGGAGGGAGGCGTCGAGATCGACGAATGCCCGGCAGAGCCGGCGGAAGAAGGCCTCGGCATGCCGCCAGCTCGCCGTGGGCAGGCCGAGTTTCGAGGCGAGCACGCGGGCCTGGTAGGCCCCGAGTCCGCGGTCGGGATCGAAGGGCTCGCTCAGAATGAGTTCGGGCGTCTTGGCAGCCACCTCCTCGATGTCCATGCCGCCGGCCGTGCTCGCGATCAGCACCGGAGAGCCGACGCGACGGTCGACGAGCACGGCACAGTAGAGTTCGCGGTCGATCGCACAGCCGCTCTCGACGAACACCTGCCGCACGAGCTGCCCCTCGGGGCCGGTCTGGATCGTCACGAGCGTGTTGCCGAGCAGGCCCTTCGCGATCCGTTCGGCGTCGGCGGCTGTCTTCGCGAGTTCGACGCCCCGCTGCTCGCCCCCCTGCACCTTGCCCTTGCCGCGGCCGCCCGCGTGGATCTGCGCCTTCACGGCACAAACGGGCGTGCCGAGGGCGGTGAACGCGGCGGCGGCCTCGGCAGGGGTGCGGGCGACTTTCCCGGCGAGCACCGGCACGCCGCAGGCCCGGAGGAGATCCTTGGCCTGAAACTCGTGGATCTTCATGGAGGTGTGGCCTCGCGGGGCGGGCGGGAGGGAGCTGGAGCCGCAAATATCCCACGAACGCCGCGGGCCGCAACCCGGAGCCTTGGCGAGGCCCGGGAGGGGCGAAAGTGTCAGCGGGCCGGCAGCGCGGCGGCGGCAACGGCGGCCCGCCACGCCGCCGGGTCGGCGGCCGCCAGCCGATCCCGATGGATACCGGCCGCGTCGAGAGGACAGGCCGCGAGGTAGCCGGCGACGGCTCGACGGACGAGCGGGTCGTCTCGCCCCAGCGAATCCCAGAGAGTCGCGACACGCCCGCAATCCTCCCAGCGGCCGTAGCGCGCCAGGTCGATCGCCGAGTCGGCTGCGACGGCGGGATTCAAAAGCAGATCGGCCGTCGCGGCCGCGACCAGATCGCGGGGGATGCGATCCGCCAGGCTCTCCCACGCACACCTCAGCGCCGCCAGCGCGTGTCGGGCGTCGCCCGGCCGGGTGTCGGCCGCAAAGAGGCCCCTGCTGCGGAGATCATCGAGCCCCTCCCCTCCCTCGGCGACGAGAATCCCCGCGAGGATGCCGTCGAAGCCCGCCCGCAAATCGTCAGCGGACGCCGCGACCGCGGCGTGGAGGGCGTCGAGGCATCGTTTCCGCACGGTCGCGTCGGCCGCCCGATCGGCTGCGATGCCGAGGGCCAGTCCATAAAAACCTCGCCGCCGCTGGTCGATGGCCGGCTCCCCAACCCAGAGGGAAAGTCGCATCGGATCGAGCGACTCGGCGGTCTCACGGACCGCGTCGAACGGCGCGAGGCCGAACTCAGTGAAGGCGTCGGCGGCGATGGCCGGATTGGGATGCTCGAGACGGGATGCGAACCACTGGAGCCTGCGAACGGCCGATTCCTCGACGGCGGGTGCCGCGGCGACGTGACCGAGCAGGGCCTCGTCGGCCGCGATCGCCTCCCACGCGACCGGGTCTTCGTCGCCGCCGCGCGTGCCAAAGAGCAGGGCCGTGCCCTCGATGCCCGCCGGCACCCGCGCCGCCACCGGGCCGCCGGGGGGATCTTGTGCGGCCCGCAGCACCGTCACCACGGTGAACCGCTGGGCGAGCAGGCCTGCGGTGTCGCGCGCCGCCGGGCCGGCCGCATCGCCCACGGCCACCACGTCGGCGGTGTCGCGTCGTTCCGCGAGCGACCGGCCGACGATGCCACAGAACGGGCAGGCGCCGGCGGTCGCCGCCATCACGAGCCAGACGGCGATCGCGAGCAGCGGGTGCATTGCTTCACGCCGCCCCGGCGGGCGCCGCCTCGGCCTTCAGCCGGGCCCGCCAGTAGGGTGTGGTGCAGAGGAGGATTTTGCCGGTGCCGCGGTAGCAGTATGCGAGCTTCTGGCCCGACATCCAGAAGCTCATCCACGACCGTGCCGGCCGGCGGACCGAGAGCGTGATGCCGCTGGTGTGGGCGACGACGAACGGCCCGTCGACGATCATCTGGTCGTTCGTGAGCTCGACCTCTTCGACGGGGCCGGGCACCGACAGCACAACCTGCCCCTCCCCCTTGACCGCGGTCTTGTACCAGAAGAGCCCTTGATCGGCCCAGTATGCGGTCCACACCCGCTCCCGATGCACCGAGAGCTTCACCTCCCCGTCGCTCGCCCAGAAGCACTTCGTGTCGAGGATCCACCGCTCTCCCGACCGGACCGGCATGATGTGGAAGCCGCCCAACGAGGAGTCGAGATAGACCGCTCCGGTGCCGGAGAACCGCGGCCGCAGGAGCGATTCTTCGGAAAACAGCGACACCCACCAGGCCTTGAGGCTCGGAAAGGGCACGTCCATCGAGATCGCGCCCTTGAAGTGGTTGAGCGCGCCTTGCTCCGCGCGGATGTCGTCGTCTTCGAGCCCGACCTTCACCCACCGCATGCCCTCGGCGTGTTCGACCTCAAACGTCGCCATCGATGTCGACCTCCGCACCGCGGGTGATGCCCCCCTGCGTCCAGTCCACGCCCCAACCCGGGAAGGCGATCTCCGGATAGGGCTCGGGATCGATCGGGGCGGGCGAGGTGTGCACGATGTCGAACTGCCGATCCGCGCGGATGCGGCCGATGCGGCAGAACTTCGTCGTGTGCTGGGTCTTCGGATCGAGACGGACCGGGCCGCCGGGGCCGGCAAACTCGAGGCCCTCGCCAAACACCTGCCGCACCGCCGCGGTCTCGAACGAGCCCGCTTTTTCGACGGCCTGTTTCCAGAGGTGCACCAGGCACCAGTCGGGCTCCATCGGATCGCCCGTGACGCGGTCGCTGCCAAACTCGCGGCGAAAGCCGGCGACCCACTCGCGGTTGGCCGGTGTGTCGAGGCTCTGGAAGTAGCACGAGACGGCATAGTTTCCCTTCACCTGCCCGGGGAGCAGGCTCCGCAGCTCGTCTTCGGCGATGCTCGTGGAGACGACCGGGACCGTCGCGGGATCGACCTTCGCTTCGGCGAGCGCCGCAAACAAGCCGATGTTCGAGTCGCCGTTGACGGTGCTCAGCACGCAGTCGGCACCGGACGACCTGATCTGTTTCACGACCGCGGCGAAGTCGCGAACACCGAGCGGCACGTAGGCCGTGCCCACCGGCTTCAGGCTCTTCCCCGCGAGATACTTCTTCACGATGAAGTTGGCCGTCCGCGGATAGACATAGTCGGAGCCGACGAGGAAGATCTTCTTCTTGAGCCCACCGGCCGCGGTCGAGAGCCAATCGAGTGCGGGCAGGATCTGCTGGTTGGGCAGCATGCCGCCGTAGACCACACAGGACGACGACTCGTTTCCCTCGTACTGCACCGGATAGAAGAGGAGCTTCTGCGCCTCCTCGAAGATCGGCAGCACGGCCTTGCGGCTGACGCTCGTCCAGCAGCCAAACACGGCGACGGACCCATCCTCGAGGAGCTGCCGGGCCCGCTTCGGGAAGAGGGCCACCTGCGAGCGCGGATCGGGGGCCCGGGCCACGATCTGCCGGCCGAGGAGCCCGCCGGCCGCGTTGATCTGCTCGAAGGCATGCAGTTCGATGTCGCGGAGCGACGTCCCGCTGATGGCCAGCGGGCCCGTCTGCGAGTGGAGCAGGCCCACCTTCACGGTGCGCATGCGGGGCGGAATGCCGAGCGAACAGCCGGCGAACAGCGCCGGCGACATGGCCCGGGCCGCTGCGAGCGTGGCCGCCGCCCCCCGCCGGAGGGCGTCCCGCCGTGAGAATCCGCTCCGGTGACCGCCGCTCATTCGTCGTCCATCCGCTTGTAGAGATTTTCAAAGGGCTCCGCCGAGATGCTCACGTCACCCCGGAACGGCTGATTCATGTCGAAGATCAGGTGCATCATCGTGCCCAGGTAGGCCGCGAGGATGCCGCCGAGCAGCAGTTGCGTGAGGAACCGCATGTCAAAGAGCCAGCAGATCGCGATATTGAGGATCGCCCCCAGGATCAGCACGTACCACATCGAATCGGGGAGCGACGCCTTCACCGAGAAGAGCCGCATCTGCCGCGCCTCCAGGAAGGCGTTGAGTTGCCGCAGGGCCTCGGCGTGGAGGATCTGTTCGGCCGGCGTCTCCGGCTGGAAGTCGAGCAGCCTGTCGTAGAACGCCGCGGCGCGGATCGTGCCCTCCTCGGGGATGATGCCCCGCTGCTGCAGTGGCCAGGCATATTTGATGACATACCGCGTGTAATCGCGGAGGAGCCAGCGGAGGTTCTGCCGGTGGGGCTCCGGGTAACGCGAGACGTCGTCGTAGAGCGCCGACAGCGCTGTCGCCTCGCGGGTGACGTTTGCCCCCGCCTCGGCGACGTTTTGATAGGCGGTGACCGCGATCAGGCCGAGGAGGAGGCCGTAGAACACGCAGAAGCAGGAGAGCACATAGCCGACGATGTCATTGGAGCCGGGGGTCGATTTGACGAACTGCCTCAGGATCGGCCGCAGCAGGATCGAGCCGGCCCAGTAGAAGCCGACGAACGCGGCGATGAAGAGCAGCGCCAGGCGGAAATGCGGGATGTCGTAGAGCCAGTACCACGATTCGGGCGAGAACAGCTGCATGCTCGGTGACCGCCCGCGGAAGGCTCAGTGGATCGCATCGACCAGCCCAGGATCGTAGCAGCATCCGACCTGCTCGGGCCAGCGGCGGGCCCGCCCACGGCCTCGAGGGGCCCGGCGGACGAGCGACGGTGCCACGGACGGTGGCCGGCCTACCGCACGCTCTCCCCGTCGAGGGCGTAGATCGCGAGGTGTTTTCCGTCGGGACCGCGCAGCTCCTCGATTCTGAACCGGCCCGCCACGGCCACGGGCCGGATCGAAAAATCGGCGGTCCCGCCCGGCTGCATGCGGACGACGATGCAGTCGTGGAGCGCGGCGCCGGGGCCGAAGCAGCATTCCTGATTGTCGCGAACGAGCACGAACTGCGTGAGGCCGCTCTGCTGGAAACTCGGGAGGATGTAGCCGCGAATCCGCACCCGCTCCTGTTCGAGGGCCGTCACCCGTTCGGGGAGCAGGTCGCGGGTGAAGGGGTCACCCTTCGGCATCTCGAGTTTGATGTCGTCGAACGTGATCTCGCGAGGCTGTCGCGGATCCGCCGGCCGGCGGTCCACGGCGGGTGGCCCGGCAGCGGCCGGTCGTTCGACCGTGCCCGGGTCCGCGGCCCGGTCCGCGGGCGTCCCGTCGCCGCATCCGGCGATCAGCAGGACGAACGCCCATGTCGGCCACGGGTGCTTCGCGCGCGGGTGTCGGGTTGCGTCCATGTCACCGCACGAAGGCGTTGTCGAGATGGTAGAGCACGCCGCCGGTGAGTTCCGTGGTGCCGGTGGGCTGCACCCGAAACCGGCCGGCCACCTTCGTCAGCCGGGGTGTGAAGTCGATGCCCGTCGGCCCGGCGAGCTGGACGTTCACACGGTCGGTGATCTTCGGGTTGCCGCCGAAGCAGCAGTCGCCCTGGTCGCGGACGAGCAGGAACTGCACGAGCCCGTGTTGCTGCTTGCCCGGATAGATGTAGCCCTTGAGGAGCACGTTTCGCCCGTCGAGCGCCCGGGCGGCGTCGGGCACGCTCGTCGGCGGATCTCCCTCGGCGGGCTGGAGCATCGCATAGCTGAGCCGTTCGAAGCCCTCCGGAAGCTCGGCGGCGTATTCGCGGGCGAGGGAGACCAGGCCGCCGGCCAGCACCAGCGTCGAGACCGCAAGCGCCCCGGTCGCCAGAGGCGTGCCGGTGAGGTCGAGCGGTCGAGTGGCGATGTCGCGCAGGGCGACGAGCGCGAGCACGATGCCGATCACGGGCACCGCGGCGAACCACCAGCCGAGGAAGACGAGCGGCGACACGAGGGCGACGGCCCCGGCGGCGATGGCGGCTCCCGAGAGGGCGCGATAGGCCTCGCCGTTGTCGCGGGGGCCGCCCGGGCGGGAAGGTCGCGACGGCGAATCGAAGAGGCCGTTGCCCATGCGAGCGGTTCAGCGGTCCACGGCCTGGGCGGGCCGCATGGCAGCACGGGAGACGATGGCGATCAGGAGGACCAGGACCGCCCAGAGGATCCATCCCCAGCGGCGGCTGCCAGCGGGTGGGGCCTTGGGCTTCGAGGCGTCGTGGCCGGGCACGTCGTCGGTGGCCTCGTCGTCACCGAGTACCGGAGCCACGGCGAGGGAGCCGGGCGAGCCTTCCGTGGCGCCGCTGATGGTCTCGTGCGGGCCGAGGGGGCCTGTGTCGCCGTCTTCGTCGCCGGCGGGGGGCGTTGCCGCGTTGCCGGAGGCGTTGAGGCCCGCGAGGCCGGCGAGCGTCGCTGCCCGGCGGACAGCCTCGGGATCGATCTTTTCCAGTTCCGCGACCGCGGCCGCGGCCTCGGGCAGCGGGCAGGCCCGGAGGTAGTTCACGATCGGTTCGCGGACGAAGATGTTGTCGGCCGTCGCCTCCTTGAAGAGGTTCACGAGCGTGCCGATCGCCGACCAATCCTGCCAGCGGGCGAGGTCGGCGATCACGAGGTCGGCGAGCTTTGGTTCCGCGAGCAACAGCCGCAGCGAGGCGAGCACGCGGTCGCGGGGCACGAGGTCCGACTCCTCCCCGAGGAACCGCAGCGCCATGACCGCCGCGTAGGTCTCGGTGAACGGCACCTCGCGGGGCGTCCCGTCGGCGGACGAGCGTTCGAGGAACAGCCGATCGACGAGGTCGAGGGCCTGCGGACCCTCGAGCGCCACGTAGCAGGCGATCAGCGCGTCGAGCCCGCTGCGGGCCTCGGCCTGCTCCGGCGAGAGGCCGTCCCCCGCGAGCAGCGTGCCGATCCGCCGGGCGTCTTCCTTCGAGCCGCAGACACCGAGCATCGTCGCATACAGCCGGCGACGATTGGCCTGCACCCGCGGGTCTTCGATCCAAGCGAGCAGTTGCTCCGGATGCATCGTCTCCTTGATGCTGCGGACGTCCGCATACGGAGCGATCGCAAACTCGTCGTAGGCGTCCCGGGCCAGCGTCTCGTCCTCGTCCTCGAGATGTTGCTGGAAGAAGGCGAGCCGTTCGGGCCCCTTCTCCGGCAGCTCGCCGAGCCTGCGGAGATAGGCCACCGCCCGGTCACTGACCCGCACGGGGCTCGACCAGACGAGCTCCGGCGGCTCCACGCCCATGAGCAGGAAGAGCGTGCCGACCGGCTTTTCCTCGAGCATGATCGTCTCGATCGGCAGGGGATCTGCCGCCGTCAGTCCTGCCCCGGCGAGGAGGTCGGCCCCCTTGAGCACCTCGACCACCGCGAACTTGCCCTTGGGAAGCGGTCCCTCGGCCCGCGGCGACAAGGCGCCGGCCGGTGGCGGCTCGACGAGTTTGGCGATCACCGCCGCCTCGCTCTGCGCGATCTCCTGCGCGAACGTCAGCGACACCGCGGAGCAGAACGGGCAGGCGGTCGCCGCTCCCGGGAAGGTCGCGACGATCACGACGACGGCGACCGGCAGGAGTCGGCGAATGAGTGGATGCATGCCCTCAGTGTAGCCGTCAACCCAGCCACTTCGCGACGTCGGTCCGGTAGGCCGCCAGCGCGGGGATCAGCGCCGCCAGGATCGCCAGGCCGATCAGAAACGGCACCAACAGCATTTCGGCCGCCGGTGCCGACGAAAGCAGGCTCGCCGAGACGCCGGCATTGGTGGTGATGAGGGGGCCGACCGCGGCGACGAGCGCGTGGCCCAGCCCCCAGCCCACGATGCCGCCCCCGGCCGCCAGGAGCACGGCCTCGAGGAGCACGGTCGCCAGCACGTGGCTGCGGCGGGCCCCCAGGGCCCGCATCACGGCCACGTCGCGGCTCCGCTCCAGCGACGACCCGACCATGCTCACGAGGATGCCGATCGCCGAGACGATCACGACGAGCGTCGTCACGAGCAACAGCAACAGTTCCAGCGGCCGCACGAAGAGGTCCAGCAGAACGCTGATCTCGCGGATCGGTTCGGCAGCCTGTCCGTCGCGGCCCTCGTTGATCGCGGTCCGCAGCCCCATGGCCGTGAGTTCGGCGGGGAGCCCGGGGAGGGCCGCCGTCTCGACGAGGATCGCCGTCACCTCGCGTTGGCTGGCCGGGAGCGGCACGGGAGATGTGGCATGGTCGTCCACGGGCGCGGGCTTCACCGCCGCCTCTTCCGCGGCGGGCTTCGCATGCCCCTCCTGGAGATAGAAGCCTTCCATGTTCACGTACACGCCGCGGTCGACGGGCGTGTCGGTCCGGGCGAGGATGCCGGTGACCGTGAACGGATCGTGAACAAGCCCGTCGTCGGCGCCGTGCGTGGGGGCGAACGGGTCGCCCGCCCGGAGGCCGAGTTTCGCGGCGACGTCGCAGCCGAGCACGCCGCCGAAAAACTCGTCGTCGCGGAAGTTGCGTCCCGAGGCGAAGGCGAAGGCTCGCGGCTCGACGCGGGCATCGGCAAGCCCGACAGCCCGTCGCAGCCGGCGGCCGAGCCCCGCGGGCGCACCCCCTCCACCCCAGGTGAGTTTGTCGAAATAGGCGGCATTCGTGCCGACGACACGGAAGCCCCGGAAATAGTCCCCCATGCAGATCGGCACCGCGGTTTGCACGCTGCCGGCATATCGTCCGGCGGCGCCGTCGGTCCGTGCCGCGGCCGGCAGAAACTCCTCGTAGAAGGCCCACGAAATGTTCTCGATCGGCTTGCTGATCAGATAGACGCTGTTGAGCACCAGCTGCAGCGGACTCCCCTTGGCCCCCACGATCATGTTGTAGCCCAGTCCGGAGCCGGAGTTGAACGCCTGCTTGACGATGTCGCCGATCACGAGCGTGGAGACGACGAGCGCCACGCCGAGCCCGAGGGACAGGGCCGTGAGGACGCTCGTCAGGAGCCGCTGGCGGATGTTCCGCCAGGCGATGCCGAACAATGACATGGGCGAGCCGTTCCTGGGGTCAGCCGTGATGGGTCGCGGCGCGGTTGAAGTCTTCGAGCCGGAGCCGTTTGGGGAATCGGGCGGCGACCTCGGGTGAGTGCGTCACGACCAGGAGCGCGACACCCTGCTCGGCGCAGGTGCTCTTCAACAGTTCGATCACCTGATCCTGATGGGCGGTGTCGATGCTCGCCGTCGGCTCGTCGGCGAGGATCACCCGTGGCCGGTTGGCCAGCGCGCGGGCCACCGCCACCCGCTGTTGCTGGCCGATCGAGAGTTCGCCCGGCCTGTGGTGGAGCCGATGGGAGAGGCCCACCGAGGCGAGCAGGTCGGCCGCCCGCGGGCGGCTGGGCCTGCCCGACCCGAACGACATCGCCACGAGCACGTTTTCGAGGGCCGTGAATCCCGGCAGCAGGTTGAACTGCTGGAACACCAGGCCGAGCGTGTCGGCCCGCAGCCGGTCGGTCGCGGCCTCACCCAGACGCGTGAGGTCGTGGCCGTCCACGACGACTCGTCCGCCGTCGGGACGCATGATCCCGGAAATCACGTGGAGCAGCGTCGACTTGCCGGAGCCGCTCTGCCCCGTGAGGGCGCACTGTTCCCGGTCGGCGACCGCGAAGGCGTCGATGTCGAGCACCGGCACCCGCTCTCCCCCCGGCATGACGAAGGACTTCCGGACCTGCTCGAGTTCGATGACGGGGGTGGACATGTCATGGATTCTAGCGATTCCGCGGAGGTCGATTGAGCGGCCGCCGCGCTGGGGTGTATCATCCCGGCCCCGCCTCGGGGCTTCGGCTTTCGCAAAGGAGCGAAAGTGTTCGGGCCCGTCCGTTTCGATCCCAGGAGACTCGCCGTGCCCATCCGCGTTGGCATCAATGGTTTCGGCCGCATCGGCCGCCTCACCTTTCGCGCCATCTACGAGAAGTACGGCCTCAACGGCGACGTGCAGGTGGTCGCCCTCAACGATCTCACCGACGCGAAGACCAACGCCCATCTGCTGGAGTTCGACTCCAACTACGGCCCCTTCAAGGGCACGGTGGCCTATGACGGCAATGACATCGTCGTCGATGGCCGCAGGGTGAAGGTCTTCGCCGAGCGGGAGCCCGGCTCCATCCCCTGGGGCAGCCAGGACGTGCAGATCGTCGTGGAGAGCACCGGCTTCTTCACCGACGCCACCAAGGCCGTGGCCCACAAGCGGGACAGCGTCAAGAAGGTCGTGATTTCGGCCCCTGCGAAGAACGAAGACCTGACGATCGTGCTGGGCGTCAACAACGAGATGTACGACCCCAAGAAG
>SXGQ01753902.1_pt1 | contig 10473 bp, 10 predicted proteins | sample 3178371 | NCBI WGS metagenome assembly SXGQ01 (sample SAMN11356859, study PRJNA531348) | freshwater metagenome | isolation source: freshwater sample F1-20 | place: China: Fuxian Lake, Yuxi | collected 2017-12-25 | reverse complement strand
GATGGAAGGAATTTTCCTGCTGTTGCGTTTTCAGCATTGATACGAACTTCAATGCCGTGACCGTTGCGACGAGCAGCAACTTGCTTTTGCGACATTGGCAACTTCTCACCACTGGCAACACGAATTTGCCATTCCACCAAGTCAATTCCCGTAATCACTTCGGTCACAGGGTGCTCCACTTGCAAACGCGTATTCATTTCCAAAAAGAAGAAGTCGTTGTCTTGGAAAATGAATTCAACGGTTCCGGCGTTGTAGTAGCCAACTGCTTTGGCGGCCTTCACCGCTGCTTCACCCATTGCTTCTTCAACACCGTCAGGTAGTCCTGGCGCTGGGGCTTCTTCAATCAGTTTTTGGTGACGACGCTGTGCTGAGCAGTCGCGGGTGGACACCCACACCACATTGCCGTGCTTATCGCCAACAAGTTGAACTTCAATATGGCGCGGCCAGGTGAGGTAGCGCTCTACATAAATTTCATCGCGACCAAAGAATGCTTTTGACTCGCGTTGTGCAGAGTCCATTGCTTCCTGCACTTGGTCTGCAGACTGCACCACTTTCATGCCGCGTCCGCCGCCACCGAATGCAGCCTTGATTGCTACCGGCCAACCAAACTCATTTCCGAAGTCTTGAATTTCTTGTGCAGTAGTTACGAACTCGGTGGTGCCAGGAACAATTGGTGCACCACCGCGCAACGCTGCTTTGCGCGAAGAAACCTTGTCGCCCATTTCCACGATGGCTTCTGGTGGAGGTCCGATGAATGCAACTCCCATCTCGGTAATGGCGCGAGCGAAGTCTGCGTTTTCGGAAAAGAATCCGTATCCAGGGTGAACACCGTCTGCGCCGCTTTTGCGAATGGCATCAAGAATGGCTTCGGTGTTCAGGTAACTCTCGGCTGCAGTTTGTCCTCCAAGTGCGTATGCCTCGTCGGCACGTCGCACGTGCAACGCGTTGCGATCCAGTTCTGAGTACACGGCAACGGTGGCGATGCCCATTTCGCGAGCGGTTCGAATTACTCGAACGGCGATCTCGCCACGGTTAGCAATGAGGATTTTCTTAAGCACGAGGGTCTATCTTTGCCTAATGGGCATCACCAAAGCCAACCAACCTCACTCGAGCGAGCAATGGCCCAATGGGTGGTGGGTTACGCGGGTTGCCGAAACAGGCAGCACAAACACCGATTTGGTGAAGCTGGGCGCAGATGGGGCAAAACATCACAGCGTGCTGATGGCCGATTTCCAGTCGGCGGGCAAGGGTCGTCTCGACCGCACATGGGTAGCAGAGCCTGGTGCAAACCTGTTGGTGTCGTTGTTGTTTCGCACAAATCAAACACAAGAGCGACCGTTGCATCAGTTCACGCAAATGGTCGGCATGGGTGCGGCTCGTGCATGCAAACATCTCACTGGTGTGTTGCCCGAAATGAAGTGGCCAAATGATTTGCTTATTGACAATAAAAAAGTTTCGGGAATTTTGGCGCAAGGTGCGCCTGGTTTCGTTGTAGTCGGAATTGGCGTGAACGTGAATTGGGCGCCACCCGATGCAATGTCGTTGGCGCAGGCTGCGCCAAGCAGCACAACTACACCTGTTGCTTTGTTGAAAAATATGTTGAGCGTGATTGACGAACTTGAAGCGCTTTCTCCGGAGCAATTGCATGCACAGTATTCAGCATCGCTTGCAACGCTTGTCCAATCTGTGCGGGTTGAAATGACAACTAGAGAATTCATTGAAGGACGCGCTATTGAAGTGCAATCAGATGGCCGGTTGGTCGTGCTTGACGATTGTGCAATCTCACACCACATTGACACGGGAGATGTGGTTCATTTGCGTGCGCAATAACGACTACCGTTTTGTGCAGTGAGCGACACAACTTTCCAACCGCGCGTAAAGAAAACGTGGCTTCATTCGCTCGCAACTTCTGCACTCGTTGCCCTTACGGTGTCCCTGTTTGGTGCAGTAGGAGTGGTGCGGGCGGTAAACGCAGACCTCGACATGGTGAAGCGCGAGGAATTAGCGACGTCTGCGTTGTCGCCAGCAGATGCAGAGTTTGAGAATTACTTATTCGTTGGTTCGGACTCACGCGTTGGTGCAGACCCAAGCGATGCCGACTACGGCAATGTTGGTGATGCGGGAGACATTGGTGGTCAGCGCAGCGACACGCTGATGGTGCTGCATTACGTGAAACGCACGGGAACGGTCTCGCTCATGTCCATTCCGCGCGACCTCTGGGTCGCAATTGGCAATGGCGAAAATGAGCAGCGCATCAATACGGCTTATCAAGAAGGAACCGACGTATTGGTGCGCACGGTGCAACGCGCGCTCAACATTCCTATTCACCACTACATAGAAATTGACTTCCAGGGTTTCAAACGTATTGTTGATGCAGTTGGCGGTGTGAATATGTGTGTCAAACATGCTTCGCGCGACAAACACACTGGGTTATTTATGAAGCCTGGATGCTCAACTCTCGATGGCGTTGAGGGACTGGCCTATGCGCGCAGTCGTTTTTTCGAACAAAAAGTTGATGGTGAATGGGAACTTGACGGAACATCTGACATTGGTCGTTCTGCTCGCCAGCGCGAGTTCGTTCAAGCACTTGCCAAGAGCGCAGTGCACGGACTTTCCAGTAATCCGTTTAAAGCAGGCGATGTGTTGAAGGGTGGATTGTCGGCTGTTGTTGTGGACAAAAATTTGGATCTCATTGAGTTTGCGAAGAAGTTGCGTCCTGCTGCAGGTGGAAAAATTGCATCATTTCCACTCGACGTATATGGCGACATGGTGGGAAGTAACTCGGTATTGAAGTTAGGTAAAGGTGCAGATGAACTAATTGCGTTCTTCAACGGAACTGGTCCGCGACCGCAACTGAACCCCTAGGGCGTCAGCTTCAACTGCTTCGGCAACCTTGTTGCCTTGCATGAAATCACAACCCAACAACTTCAGGCGTTGCTTTTGATCTTCCGTGGTTACCCATTCGGCAACAACGCTCATATTTAATGAATGCGCAAGCTGAATGATGGAGCGAACAATTGGGTCATCTCCACCGTGTTGGCCAATATCGCGAACCAAAGCACCATCAAGCTTCAGGTAATCGGCAGGGAAGTCGCGCAAGTAGGAAAGCGATGCGTAGCCCGTGCCAAAGTCATCAAGTGCAAGTTTCACACCAAGACGTTTAAGCGCATTCAACGTACGCATTACGGCTGGGTTGTCGCTCAACATGGTCTTCTCAGTTATTTCAAGCGTGAGGTGTGCAGCGTCAACGTTGGTTTCACGAAGTGTTCCCATCACGCGCTCAACGAACGCTGCTTCGCTCAATTGACGCGTTGAAACATTCACGTGCACCATGAACGAACGCTCAACGATTCCCTCGTCCATCCACTTACGCGCATCGCTACACGTCTGGCGAATGACCCAGTCACCAATTGGTCCGATAGATCCGGATTCCTCAGCAAGCTCGAGGAACACGGGCGGAGTAAGCACACCACGTTCTGGGTGGTTCCAACGCAACAATGCTTCTACGCCTGCCATGCGGCCGGTGTGTGTGGAAACAACAGGCTGATACACCACGAACAATTCGCGCTTGGCCAATGCGCGCTCAAGTTCGGCAGAAAGCATGACGCGATCTTTTGCGCTCTTGCGCATTTCATCGGAATACATTTCGCAGCGACCGCGGCCGCGCTGTTTCGCGCGATACATGGCAGTGTCAGCATTGCGCAACAGCGTTACGGCGGCATCGGCTGGTGCTTCTTCTGCAAGTAGCGCAGGTGTTGCCATGGCAATGCCAATGCTTCCGCTGGTGAAGATTTCGACACCCTGCAAAATGACTTGGCCAGTAATGCCTTGGCGCACGCGTTCTGCAACGTCCATTGCAATGTGTTCATCGCCTAGGCCATCGCATAACACAACAAATTCATCTCCACCAATGCGTGCAACTAAGTCGCTTGGGCGAGTGGCGCTTACGAGGCGCTTCGCAATGGAGTTCAACAACTGGTCGCCAACGTTGTGGCCAATGTTGTCGTTTACATCTTTCAACTTGTCTAAGTCCACGAACATCACCGAAACACCTCGTTTAGTGGTCACGCTGCGCTCAAGTGCTTCCGACAGTTTGCGCAAGAACAACACTCGGTTTGGCAAACCGGTGAGCGCGTCGTGTGTTGCCTGATAGTTCAATTCGTCTTGCAATTGCTTGGCTTCAGTGATGTCACGAGCAATCACGGAGTAGTGCTGAATGGTTCCGTCTGCTTCGCGCACAATCTGCAGCACCAGCGTCATGGTGCGCAAGATGCCGTCCGGGCTACGGAAGCCAAGTTCACCTTCCCATTTGTTGTTTGCAGGAGAGTTGATAACTTCGCGTGGCACCTGATCGCGAATGGCTTGAATAAACATTTGCGTTGCAGCGTCACTTGCTTGCGCTTGCTCGCTCACACCGATGAGGTTTCGTGCTCCATCGTTGCTGAACAACAAGTTGCCTCGAGGGTCAAATACAATCACGGCATCTGCGCTGCTGTCGAGTAAACCAATTAACTGATTACTCAGTACTCTTCGATTGACTGCTTCAGTGACATCGTGTGCGGTCCCGACGAAGCCGATGATCTCGTTTTTCGAACCAAGAATCGGCTGTGTTGAAATGTTGAGCCAAAACACCTCGCCATCTGGCTTCCACAGTTTGAATTCAAAGCCAAATGCAGATCCGGTTTCGCGCGAACGTTGCCACGCTTCCTCTGCAAGTGCGCGATCAGATGGCTGTGCATTCACCCACGGTGCAACGCCTGGAGTGAAACTTGCGCCACCGAGTGCGAGGGCGCGGAATGTATCGTTTGCCGTCGTCAACCGACCATCGATGTCGGTCTTAAAAACCCCTATTGGGAGGGAGGCGGCTGATTGATCAATGACACCATCTTGACAGATTGCCCTTTACCAATATGACTAATTGGGGTTATCGGGTCACCATAAATGTGGTGGCCACAATGCCGAGTGACCCAGCTTCGAGCGCGGTCAGCATGACTTTGCCGTCCATTCCGTCGGTCACTTCCAGCTGTTGTGAAACGGCGTACACCGTGAGGATGTAGGTGTGCGGCTCGCCCACTTTCGGGCACGGAGCGGCATAGCCAACCTTGTTCGCACGGTTCAGCGACTGTACTGCGCCTGCGGGCACCACTCCCGCATCAACACTGCTGATTGCTGGGTCGATGTTGGCGGCAGCCCAGTGCACGGCATTTGCAGCAGTTTGGTCAACGATGGAAAACCCCCAGGTAACTGTGCCCTCAGGCAATCCAGCAATGTCGAAACTTGGCGAAAGTTTTGATCCCTCACATGTGAACAATGAGTCAATTTCACTGCCCTCAAACCAAGGTGCTGCAATGGAGAATTCCTGCACTGGCGCTACCGACTCTGCAATGGTGGTCGCAATGGCGATGGTTTCGGTTTGATCGGCGGTTGGAAGTTTCATTTCGCGACCGTCACGCGAGCACGATGCAAGCATGAGGGTGCTCAAACCAAGAATTGCTACCGCACCATACATCTGCTTCGAAAAACGTGTCACACATGAAGGTTACGACATGCAGTACTAACCTGCATGTCGTGTTGCGACCCGACGAACAACTCTGTGTGCTGACGGTGCATGCTCACCCCGATGATGAAGCATCAAAAGGCGCTCCAACGTTGGCCATGTATGGTGCGCAAGGAGTGCGCACGGTGTTGGTGTGTTGCACGGGTGGCGAAGAAGGCGATGTTGCAAACCCGTCGTTAAAAGAACCGGGTCAACCATTTCATGGGCTAGAAGGTGAAGCAGAAAAACAGTTGCTTGCACAACTTCGTCCGTTTGAGTTGGAGCAAGCGGCAAAAGTAATCGGCTTCCATCATGTTGAAATGCTTGGCTACCGCGATTCGGGAATGTTGGACAGCCCAGCAAATAATCACCCCGATTGTTTTCACATGGCCAACCTCGACGAAGCAGTGGGCAGGTTGGTGCGCATTATTCGTCGTGAGCGTCCACAGGTAATTATCACCTACAACGATGATCAACGGGGCTATCCGCACCCCGACCATGTGAAAGTGCACGACATCAGTATTGTTGCCTTCGACCGAGCTGCTGACGAGGAGTGGTATCCAGAAGCAGGCGAGCCGTGGCAACCACTGAAAATGTATTACTCAGCATGGTCACGCATGCGACTCACTGCAATTCATGAAGCGTTGTTACGTTTGCGTGGTTCATCACCGTTTGACGAGTCGTGGTTCGAACGACCAGATCTCGACGGCAGAATCACTACTCGTTTGCAGATTGGAGATTATTTGTACGCGCGTTCTGGTGCGTTGCGTGCGCACCGCACTCAAATTGACGAAAACGAACCGTTTTGGTTTGGTCTGAGCGACGCCGAACTTGCCGAAACATATCCGTATGAAGATTGGATTCTCGCGAAGTCGTTAGTACCGACGCCACCACTTTCAACGGGCGAGTACGAAGACGATATGTTCCGCGGAGTGCGTTAACTATTTCGCACGCATGGCGTCGCGTAGAGCGCGATAGCCAATCATGATTGCGCCGCTGTCAACAATGGCTTGCTTCAACGAAGCATCGTTTACTACGAAGTTGTAATCGTCAATCCAACCGCTCGCCACGTCTCCCAAAGCACGAATCTCTGGTGTGTCGATGCAAGGTTGAACGTGAATTTCGGTAACACCAGGTTGCAGGTTGCGCAATGAATTCAACACACGCTCGCGGCTGCCTTCGCGCCAGTCGTGATCGAAGTGATCGGGGAAGAGCACACCTTCTTCGGCAGCAAGTTTGCGGAAAGGAAAGCCGGCTTGTGCTTCAGTGAGGGTTGAAGGCAAGCGCACTGGCAATTGAAACTCAACAGCAAGTTCGATGTACACGTCAAAAAACTGTGGGCGCAAAGTAATCGCCGTGAGGTGCGGAGCAAGGTGCGTTACATCAATGCCCCATTCAAGTGCGCGTGCGATTTGCGCGCGGCATTCGCGCAGCACTTCGGCTGGGTCCGCATGCTCCCACAGGTCGTCAATGGTGCGCGGGAATCCACCTTCACCCGACTGCAGCGACGGCGCATAGGTAAGTGGTCCCCAGCGGTACATCTCGTGTTCGCTGTTTACGGTGAGGTGCACGCCAATGTCGTCACCGTTGTAATTCATGACTGCGTGTTTTGCCCATGGAGCAGGAACCATTAGCGATGCACATGTTGCCGAACCTTTGCGCAGTGCGTCGTACACACCAAGGTTGGCCGCATGAAAAGCACCAAGGTCGTCGCAACTCAAAATCACTAACTTTGCGTCGGCGCGATAGCCAAGTCGTTCTAAAAGTGATGGTGTGCTCACCACACAAACGCTACTAGCGACAGGCCTGCCATAAACCCACGTTGCGCAACTCTGCTTGCGTGGCGGCTTGGGCGAAGTCAGCCATATGGGCAGTGTTGGGTTCAAACACCATGGGCCGCGCATAACCGTTCATTACCAAGTCCAAGTTCACGAACACGTTGCTCCTTTCTATGTACACGTACAGCAGTAGTCGACCGTATTTATCGCGAGCTTCAACATCGCGTTCAACTCGCAGCGCAGTTCCTTTTGGCAATAACTGTTCGGTGTATGCGCTGGCTTCTGGCCCTAAGCACTCCACACCTTTTGTGGGGTGTTTGGTTTCCGGCGTGTCTATGCCAATTAAGCGAACGCGTTCAGTTTTTCCACCAATCGAGATATCAATCGTGTCGCCATCAATAACTTCCTTCACTGTTGCCGAGTTGGGTGAGTTGGTGAGTGAGTCATTGCCGCAACTAGAGAGCAGTAATGCGTACGTAAATAAGAACAGCAAGAGAACATGGCTAGAGCGGTGCATACGCATAGATGTGTGAATTACAGTAATCACATGACTACACCTTTAGAACTTGGAAAAATTGGCATTTGGACATGGACACTCGATGGCCAACCAATGGCCAAGTCATGTGAAGCCGTGCAAGAACTTGAAGAGTTGGGCTTCAAAACAGTGTGGATTCCAGAAGCCGTTGGTCGCGAACCATTTGCACACGCCGGAATTTTGCTGTCAGCAACAAAAAAACTCATTTTGGGAACCGGCATTGCTTCCATGTATGCGCGCACTGCATCAACCATGCAGGCTGGTCAAAAAACGTTGACCTCTGCGTTCCCAGATCGCTTTCTGTTGGGTATTGGTGCAAGCCACGGCAACATGGTGAAGTCGCTACACAAATCTGCGTACGTGAAGCCGTATTCGGCAATGGTCGAGTATTTGGACGTAATGGACAAGGGAATGTTTGTGGCTGCAGCGCCAACTACTCCGCTGCATCGTGTGTTGGCTGCACTTGGACCCAAAATGCTGAAGTTGGCAGGCGAGCGTGCCGATGGTGCGCACCCGTATTTCACCACACCGAAACACACTGCAGTTGCTCGCGAAATTTTGGGTAATGGACCAACACTTGCGCCAGAGCAGGCAGTTATTTTGGAAACCGATCCATCGAAGGCGCGCGCAATTGCTCGCAGTTACATGGGCACGTACACGCGCTTGCCGAACTATGCCAACAACTTGTTGCGCGAAGGTTTCACGGAAGACGACATAAAGAACCACAGCGACAAGTTGGTCGACGCAATTTGTGCGTGGGGAACACTCGACACGGTTCGTGGTCGCATCAAGGAACATCTCGACGCGGGCGCATCGCACGTTTCGGTTCAGGTGCTTACTGAAGGATTAATTGAATTGCCATCTACGCAGTGGCGCGAGCTCGCCACGTTGTTGCCCGAGTTTCGCTAAACGCCAAGCACGCGCTTTTGCAGCTTGCGCATTCCGGCAAGCCAACGATCGCGCTCAGTTGCTTTCAGCGCCATGTATTGCGCAACTTCTGGGTGAGGCAACACCAAAAACGTTTCTGCGCGAATGGTGTCCACGCATGCTTGCGCAACTTCTTCAGGCTCGAGCACGCCGCCAGCAACGCGAACCACATTGCCCGAAGGGCCGTCGTTACTGTTGTCCGCACTCTTCAACATGTTGGTGTTGACACCCTGTGGGCACAGACAACTCACCAAAACTCCGCGGCCGCCGTAAGTAATGGACATCCATTCGGCAAAGGCAACAGCAGCGTGTTTGGTCACCGTGTACGGGGCAGAGCCAATTTGTGAAAGCAGTCCTGCTGCAGAAGCGGTGCTGCAGAAATATCCTTCACCGCGTGCAAGCCAATCGGGCAACAAATATTTCGCTGCCCAACGGTGTGCGTTGAAGTTGATATCGAATGCGGTGTCCCAATCTTGTTCACTAGTTGACAAATCGCTGCCAAGTCCAACGCCGGCATTGGCGAAAAATAAATCGATCTGTCCAAACTTCTTAATGGACGCACGAACCAAGTCTGCATTCGCCTGTTCAGTTCCCAAATTTCCGGCAACGGCAAATGCGCTGTTTGGGCGTTCGGCGTTCAGTTTTGCAACCGTGGCATCAAGTGGCGCAGATTCGCGATCTGCCAGCACCACGCTGGCACCTTCTGAGTGAAAGCGTTCGGCCAGGGCCTTGCCAATTCCGCCGGCTGCACCTGTGACGACTGTTACTTTTCCCCGTAATTCCATGGCTGTGATGTTATGCACAGAGTCATGCCTTCGTAGCACCGGTCGGGTATGGTCATGGACATGACCGAAGCCCGCGAAGCAGCAGTAATCACCGAAGCGCTCACAGTTATCGACGAGGCGCTCGCCAAAATGCTCAACCGTGAATTGGTATCAACCGAAGAAGTAGCAGACCTTCTGCTCGACGTTCGCGTGTTGCTTACGACGAACGCTTCTTCCACCACGCAAGCCTGAAGCGTCGTTGCTTCGTAGGCGCATTGTCGCCTCGTGATGGTTCTTGTGATGTAGCCGAATTCTTTGGTGCGTAATCGGCCAGTTGTTGCATTGACTGTTCGATGCACTGTTTCAACAACACGGGGTATGCAACTGCTTCGCTGTCAACGTTGAGTCCCATGTCCAGGCTGCCGTTGTAACTGAGCATGGTGAGGTTGAACGCAACACCACCTAGTGGCCCAAGCGGGTAGTTCTCCAGCACCAATGCGCCACTGATGAACAATGGAATTCCAGCGCCGCGCACATTAGATGTGGCGAAGTCGACTGTTTGGCTTTGGGTGCGTGCAATGCGCGTGAGCACCGAAGTTGGCAACAGGCTGGACGCCGTTGCCAGTGTGTCGAGCTGTGCGTTCTTCGAACCTTCGCGAGCCGAATTGACGAGTTCGTTAACGGCGGCAAAGCGTTCGGTAATGGGCATATTGCCAGTTGGCACCAACATGCGTACCAATGTGAATGCGTTTGCGCCGGAGTCTTCGTTTCGCGTGCTAATTGCCATGCTGGTGCGCAACGACTCCACTGGCGAGCCAAGTTTGCGGTGGTAATTGCCGGCTGCATCGGCCGCAGCGGTGAGAAACGCAGTGTTTAACTTGCCACCAAGTGCGCGAGAAGCGTCCATCATGGCGCGGTACGGCGCACGCAGCG
>SXGQ01682034.1_pt1 | contig 10473 bp, 9 predicted proteins | sample 3178371 | NCBI WGS metagenome assembly SXGQ01 (sample SAMN11356859, study PRJNA531348) | freshwater metagenome | isolation source: freshwater sample F1-20 | place: China: Fuxian Lake, Yuxi | collected 2017-12-25 | reverse complement strand
CGCCTGCGCGGACGGTTCCTGCCGCGCGCCGTCCAGGTGCGCTCCGGCACGCGTCCCGACGGTTCCAGGAGCGAATGAATTCGCCGCAACGACCACACGAAGTCCGCCTGCGCGGACGGTTCCTGCCGCGCGCCGTCCAGGGGCACCATGGCAAGGCTTCGCGCAAAGCGAAGGACGGACCGTGCCGCGGTGAATGTTCACGGCGTGCGGCACGAGCCGCCGGCGAAGGCCGACATCACGGGGTCAATGCCGCGAATTCATTCGCCGCCGTCGCGGCGACCGGCGCCGCTCCTCGCCCCCGCGTCCGCCACTTTCGCACTCCCGCACTCCCGCACTTCACTCCGCTTCTTCCCGCAGCGCCCGGCCCAGCGGCGTGCGCACGGCGTTCCACCCCGGCAGCAGGCCCGCCACGGCGCCCACGGCGACAACGATGGCCATCGCCAGCAGCACGCGGCCGGGCTCCCAGGCAAAGAACGTCATCTTCGCGGGGATGCCGGGAAAGCCCAGGAGGATGCGGTCCAGCCGCCCCGCCATCCACAGCCCCAGGGGCAGCCCCATCAAACAGCCGATCCCCGCCAGCACCAGCCCCTCCACGACGATGGCGAGCAGTACCCGACCCCGCGCCACGCCCATGGCCCGCAGGGTGGCGATCTCGCCGAACCGCTCGCGCACGCCGATGGTGATGATGGTGGACACCAGCAGCGCCGTCACCACCAGCGCGATGCTGCCCAGGATGGTGGCCAGCTGCTGAAAGTAGAGCAGCCGCCGGTCCATCTCCGCCATCAGTTCGCGGGTGGAGTACGTGCTCACCTCGGGGACGGCGGCCGTGATGCGGTCCGCCAGCGCGTCGTCGTCCACGCCCTGCGCCGTGGCCACGCCAAAGAGCGACACCTCCGCCGGCCGCCCCGTGGCCCGCTGCACGTCGGCGATGGGCATGGCCAGCGAGCGCTGGTCCGCGTAGTCGTACAGGAAGTCGGCAATGCCGCTCACCCGGTACGCCGCCGTCTGCCGGGCGCGGCCCAGCGACACGTCCAGGTCCGCCGCAAGGCGAATGGTGTCGCCCACGCCCAGCCGCTCGTCGCGCGCCAGGGGCTCGCTCAGCACCACCTCGCCGGGGCCGGGCTCGCGGCCGTCCACCACGCGATACAGGAACTGCGCACGCGGGTCGATGCCGCTGGTGAACAGGGGCTCGCCCACGCTGTCGCCCCGCGGCAGATAGAACTGCGCGCCCAGCACGGGCGCCACGGCGCGCACCCCCGGCACGGCCGCGATGCGCCGCCCCACCGCGTCGCCGTCCGCGATGCCCGCCTCGCTGTCAAAGGGCAGGCTGCCGCGCGGCGTTACCCGCAACGCGTACCCGCTCACCCCCAGCAGGTCGCCGAACGAGCCCGTGAGCCCCGACGCCAGCATGGTCATGTCCAGCAGCAGCGCGGCCGACACGGCGATGCCGGACAGGGCCAGCGCCGTGCGCCCCCCGCGGCGAAAGAGCGAGCGCAGAAAGGCGCCTACGATCACCGCTCCCCCAGCGTCTGCGGCGGCACGCGCACCACGCGCCACGCCGCCAGCGCGCCGGCCACGGCCCCCAGCGCCAGCCCCAGCAACGCGGCCAGCAGGACGATGCGCGGCGTGACCAGGGCAAAGCGCAGCGTGGTGTCGTAGACGCGTGCGTAGTACGCGTTGACGATGCGCGCGACGGCGATCCCCAGCCCGCCGCCGACGAGCGAGCCCACCACGGCGATGCCGATGGCCTCCACCACGATGGCCTTGAACACGGTGCCGCGGCTGACGCCGATGAGCCGCAGCATCCCCATGTCGCGCTTGCGCTCGTCCACGCGAATCACCATCACGCACAGCAGGAAGATGGCGCTGGCCAGGATGGTGACGATGCCGATGGCGTCGTGAAAGCGCGACACCACGGCAAAGGTGGCGCTGGTCTCGCGGGCCAGGGCCGCGCTGCCGTACGCCCGCGTGCCGTAGGCCACGCCCTCGATCCACCGCGCGGCGCTGTCGGCGTCGGCCCCGGGCGCCAGGACGACGGCAAAGCGGTCCACGCGGTCGCGCGTGGGGAGCATGGCCTGGAGGTCCGGCAGGTGGAATCGCACCTCCAGGTCGTTGCGGGCAATGCGGTTGGGGTCCGCCGCCCGCTCGTACACGCCGGCCACCACGAACGGACGGGGCGCCGCCGTGCCCGCCAGGGCCCGCACGCGCACGGTGTCGCCCACGGCCAGGGGGACACGCTCCGCCAGGCGGCGCTCCACGAGCATCTCCGGCACCTGCGCGGGCGCCCCCGCCTGCAGCAGCGCCGCCATCCACATCGTCGCGATCAATGGGCCTCCTGAGAATGCCGCAACCTAGCCCATGCAAACGTGGTGCGGGAGAGGGCGGCGCGGTGGATGGAGAGGAGGGATGAAGGGATGAGGGACTGGATACGGATACGCGGACGGGGAGGCGGAACGATCCGTCGCGGGCGCGGAGGCCCTCTCCCCCGACCGGCCTTGTGCTCGTTCCTCGCAACGGCGGTCGACCCCTCCCCCAACTTCGGGGGAGGGGTGTGCGGAAGGCGGAGTTTTCCGCGCGGAGGCGGGCCTCGCACGACGCGAAGTCCCCCCGCGGAGCAGGGGCCCGCGTGCAGTATGCAAGCAGACGGCACGGACCCCCATCCATCCCTCAAACGCAGCGGAGGCGCGGAGATCTCTCTCCGCGCCTCCGTCCATCTGCCCAACGGGGTTGCGCCGGTGGCGGTCAGCGCCGCGTGGTGAGCGACAGGCGCAGGGTGCGGCTGGCACCCGGCATGATGTTGTTGTTGCCGTGCGACGTGGCGTAGTACGTCTCGTCGAACAGGTTCTCCACGTTCACCTGCGCGCTCAGCCCGCCGGTGATGCGCACGAACAGCGCGGCGTCCGCCCGGGTAAAGCCGGGGAGCGTGACCGAGTTGTCGATGGCGGCGTACCTGTCGTCTTGGTGGATGACGCCCAGGCCCAGGCCCAGCGCCGGCAGCACCTGCCAGCGGTTCCACAGTGAGAAGGTCTGCTCGGGCACCAGGGGCACCCGCTTGCCCTCCACGGCCGCGCTGGTGGTGCTGGTGATCTTGGCGCGCTGCGACGCGAACCCGCCCGCCACCTGCCACCACGGCATCACGTTGCCGCTCACGCCCAGCTCCCAGCCCGTCGTGCGCTGGCTGCCCGTCTGCACGATGCGCGTGGCGTCGTTGGGGTCCGGCGCCGACGTGTTGGTGCGGTCCAGCCGGTACACGGCCGACGTGAGCGACAGGCCCGGACGTACGTCCCACTTGGCGCCCACCTCGTAGTTGGTGAACTGCTCGGGCTCCAGCGTCTCGGTGGTGGCCGTCAGGGAGCTGAACTGGTCGCCGCTGCTGGGCAAGTACGACACGCTGTAGCTGCCGTACAGCGACATGGGCTCCACGGGCTTGATGACCAGCCCCGCCCGCGGCGACACCAGGTCGTCCTGCCGGTCCAGGCTCTCGTCGGTGCGGTTGTTGTGGAAGTCGATGTCGAACCGGTCAAAGCGCAGCCCGCCCAGCAGCTGCACGTGCGGCCCGATGGCCAGCTGGTCCTGCACGTACACGGCCGCCACCGACGCCGTGGCGCGGTTGTCCGCGTCCGTGGCACTCTGCCGGAAGGTGATGGGCGTGTTGACGGTGGGCGCGTCGAACGGCACGGCAAAGCTGGTCGCCGCGTTGTTGTAGTAGCCCGTCTCGCGGAAGTTCTCCGTCTCCTGCCGGCCGATCTCCGCGCCCGCCAGCAGGGTGTGGCGCACCGGGCCCGTGGCCAGGCCCAGCGTCACGTCCGTCTGGTTGAAGAGGTTGGTGCGGTCCGTGGCGTTGTTGTAGGCCGACAGGTTCACCTGCGTGCCCGCGGCGTTCACGGCGCCGGGAAAGCTGTTCTGGTAGAACTTGTCGTAGTGGGCCCAGCGCGAGCGGTTGCGGATGGCGAGGCCGCCCGGCGTGGCGTGCTCTACCAGGGCCGTGGCCGCGTGCGACGTGAGCGTGCTGAAGCTCTCGTCGGGGTTGCCGAAGAAGGTGGTGATGTCGGCGTCCGACGGGCGGCCCTGGAACGAGGGGATGCCGCGGTCCACCGTGCGGTCGTCGCTGAACAGCTCGTAGCCCGCCCGCACCGTGGTGCGCGTGCCCAGGGCCAGGGCCAGCGACGGGTTGATGCCGTAGCGCTCCAGGTCAAAGCGGTCGCGAAAGCCGCCCGAGTTCTCGTACAGGCCGTTGAAGCGCACGGCCAGGTTGGCGCCCAGCCCCTGGCCCACGTCCAGCGTGCCGCGCAGGTGGTCGTACGAGCCGCCCTCCATGGTGAGCACGCGCGTGGGCGCCCACTGCGCCTCCTTGCTCACGCGGTTGATGACCCCGCCCCCGCCGCCGCGGCCAAAGGCCATGGCGTTGCTGCCCTTGAGCGCTTCGACCCGCTCCACGTTGTACACGTCGCGCAGGTACTGCGCGTCGTCGCGCACGCCGTCCACGAAGAAGTCGGCCGTGGTGCTGTTGCCGCGGATGGTGGGCGCGTCGCGGTGCCCCTCGCCGGCGCCCATGGTCACGCCGGGGATGTAGCGCACCACGTCCGCCATCCCCTGCATGCCCTGGTCGGCGATCAGGCCCTGCGTCACCACGCTCACGGACTGCGGGGCGTCGCGCAGGGGCGTGTCCGTGCGGGTGGCGCTCGTCGTCCGGGCAGAGCCGTAGCCGCGGCTGGACGCGGCCACCACCGTTACGGGGGTGAGGGCGTAGGTGCGGTCCTCGCCGGTACGGGCCACGCGCACCGTGCTCTCGTCCGCGAACCGGGCCGCCAGGCCGCTGCCTTCCAGCAGCCGGCGCAGGGCCTCGGCGGGGGTGAACGTGCCGCTCACGGCATGCGAGCGAGCGCCCGCGGCGCCGGCCACGTCCAGTTCCACGCGCACGGCCGCCTGCCGCGAGAACTGGCTCAGCGCGTCGGCCAGGGGCTGCGCGGGGATGTTGAAGCGGATGCGCGCCGTGGTGTCGTTCACCACGGGCATGGACGCATCGAGCAGCGATGCGGAACGGAAGTCCTGCGCGGCGGCCTGCGTGCAAACCAGCACGCACCCCGCGCCGACGAGAGAGAGCAGTCGCATGGCCAATCCAAAGTAAGCTCGCGAATGAGAACCATTCTCAATCGCGCCACAAGGTACAGGCGGCGGCCCCGGCGCGCAAGGAACGCGTGCGCAGAAATTTATCCGATCCGTTAACGTTTTGATGGGTTTGAAGATAGAGCCGTTCGTGGGAATCGCGACGGAGAGGAACGGACCGCGCGGCGGGAGCGAGTGGTCGACGCGCACGCCCAATTTTGACTCGCGTGGCGCGGGTCGATGGAAAAATCAGTGACAGCGCGGTTGCGAATTTACGGCCCGGTATTAGAGTTCATCCCGAAATCAAGCCGAAACATTCCAGCGGAAAGGCCCTCGTGGGCCAGAAGAGCAAAATTGAGTGGACCGACGCGACCTGGAACCCCACGACGGGATGCACCAAGGTCAGCGACGGCTGTGACCATTGCTACGCGCACAAGCTCGCCCATGAACGCTTGGCTGTGCTTTACTCGCGGCAGCTGCCCGTTCGCCCCACGCCCGAGAACGTCGCCGATCCATTCTCCATCCGGCTGTGGCCCACCCGGTTGAAGCAGCCGGCGAGCTGGCGAAAGCCGCGCATCGTCTTTGTGAACTCGATGTCGGACCTGTTTCACGTGGACGTGCCCGACGAGTTCGTGCGGCAGGTGTTCGAGGTCATGCTGCGGGTGGATCGTCACATCTACCAGGTGCTCACCAAGCGGCCGTCCCGTGCCGCGCGGTTCTTCCGGCGCAACGAAGACCTGTTTCCCAATGGACGAATTCCGGGACACATCTGGATGGGAACCAGCGTGGAGAATCAGGACGTGGCCCACCGCGTGAATCACCTGCGCACGCTGCCCGCGGAGATTCGCTTTCTGTCGTGCGAGCCATTGCTGGGACCGCTCCAGCTCGACCTTACCGGCATCCACTGGGTGATTGCCGGCGGGGAGAGCGGGGCCGAGTTCCGGCCGATGGATGAGGCGTGGCCCCTGGGTTTGCTCGATCAGTGCCAAACGGCGGGGACCCCGTTCTTCTTCAAGCAGTGGGGCGGGCGCCGGTCCAAGGTGGGCGGGCGGCTGTTGGCGGGCCGCACTTGGGACGAGATGCCGATGCCGGATCGCGTTCCCCAGAATGTTGCGCCCTCGCCGGTCAGCGTGCTGGCGGAAAGTCGTAGACGAACGCCCGCTCCCGTGGCACGCGGAGAGGCGCCAGCCGCCGCTTGAGCTCGTCGAGCTGGTGAACCAACGCGGGGGTATTCTGCAGCGCAAACGCTCGAATGGAATCGCGCGCGTCGTCGCCCGTCCATCCAGCCCGACGACCGGCGAACTGCTTTCTCACCGCGTCCTCGATCGCAGCCGAGGGTACGGCGACACCCATTTGCATGAGCTGAACGGCACGGTCTTCAACGAGAGCGCCGTTCCAGGCCCGCTCAATCGCATCCTTCATCACCTCGTAGCCCTTTCCCGACTTCGTCGCGAAGACGAGGTGGTACTTCAAGCGGCTGCCTTTCCCGATCATAGGGAGTGTCAGCACGTGTTTCGCACCCATCGACAGCAACAGTTCGGAGTACAGGTCTACGAGGGCCTGCCTGCGCCTGTCGGGGGCCATGCTGATCGCCGTCCGCCAGCGTTCGTCCCCGAATGCGGCCGTCATGATGCGAACGGCGGCGTCTGCCGTGCCTTTCAGCTCCCGCGACGGCGCCGGTGCCTGCACGGCTCCTTCGTCATCGAACAGCGACAGGGGGGAATCGTCAGTCGCATCCAACGCCGCGGCCGCACCCACGTGCCGCAGCGCGGCCTGGTCGGCGAACAGCAGCAGGACCTCGTTCCGTGGCCCGCTGAGCACCCGTCGCACAACGTCGGCCTGCAGCGGCTCCATCCCGAACGGATCGATGAAGAACAGGGTAGGGGTGTGCATGAAGTCGGGCTCCAGCCGCCCGATGTAGTCACCCAGCGTTCCGCACCACGCCTGGTGGCGACCGTCGAATGCCTGGACAAGGCGTTCCAACAGGGCGAATCGAGCACGGTCTTTCTCGATCGCCACGACCTGGACCTCCACCGGCATGCCCCGCAATTCGCTCAGCTGTCCGCGCGCCTTTTCCGCTTCGTGGATGGAGATCAGCGGCGAACCCGGGTTGCCGATCTCGTCCTGTCCTGCTCCCGCGCACGCATCCACGATCCTGACCCGCGTGCGAGGAGAATCCAGCCGCGCCAGAAGCACGCGGGCCCAGCGCTCTTCATATGCGCGGAGGATGGCGTGCTTGAGCAGCGTATGGGGCTCGAACGACTCGAAATGGCGAGCATTCTGGACCATGGGAGCCAAGCCGCACTGGCGGGAGAAGATCGGCCGAAGGGAAGAAAATTGCGATAAAATAGCGCGAATCGACCGCAAAAAAAACGGACCGGCCACGTACTCCGCCCCTCGCCCGCCGCCGCGCGCCGGCCTTACATTCCGTCGATCCTGATCCGCATCCATCCCCGCCGCCTCGAGCCCTCAGCCGCATGGCCACCCTCCGCCCCCGCCGCGCCCTGCTGGTGTTCCTGGACGGGGTGGGCATCGGGCCGGGCGACGCCGCGTACAACCCGTTCGCGGCCGCGCGGCTGCCCCGGCTGCAATCGCTGCTGGACGGACGCCGCCCCGTCGCGGAGGACCTGGCCGCGGACGGGCGCATCGTCACCGGGCGCGCCGTGCTGGCGGCGGCAGACGCCACCCTGGGCGTGGACGGCATCCCCCAGAGCGGCACCGGGCAAACGACGCTGCTCACGGGGCACAACGCCGCGGCGCAGTACGGCCGCCACTTCGGCCCCTGGGTGCCCGCGCCAGTGCGCCCCATGCTGGCGGCGGAGAACCTGCTCAGCCGCGCCGTGGCGGCCGGCGCCACGGCCGCGTTCGCCAACGCGTACCCGCTGGCCGGGGCAGATCCGCGCATCTTTCGCCGGCCGGCCGCGCCCATGCTGGCCGCGCAGGCCGCCGGGGTCCTCACCCGCGGCGTGGCGGAGCTGGCAGACGGGCAGGCCGTGGCGTCGTCCATCACCAACGAGCGGTGGCGCGAGCGCCTGGGCCCCGACGTGCCGCAGGTGACGGCGGACGAGGCGGCGCGCACCCTGGCCCGCATCGCGTCCACGGCGGACGTGACGCTGTTCGCGCACTACGACACGGACTACACGGGCCACCGCGGCGACCTGGGCGCGGCCGTGGAGGCCCTGGAAAAGGTGGATGCGTTCCTGGGCGCCCTGGCCGACGCCCTCCCCGCCGACGCGCTGCTCGTCGTATCCAGCGACCACGGCAACCTGGAGGACGTGCGCGGCGGCCACACCATCCACCCCGTGCCCGTGCTGGCCATGGGTGCGGGCCGGGAGGCGTTCGCGGATGCCCGCTCCCTCCTGGACGTCGCCCCCGCCCTCCTGGACCTGCTGGGTATTCCCCGGGGTGCGGCGCCGGCGGGCGAGGACGGAGACGGCGGCGCCGACCCGGCCCCGGAGCGGGGCTTCCCTCCCCCGTCCGCACGGGGATAGACTTACGGCAACCCCCGCCGCGAACCGAGCCAGGACCGTGACCGAACCCGACGAGCAGGACCTGTGGCCGGCCTCGCCGCAGGACGTGGAGCCGGCGCTGCGCTCCGGCCACCCGGGCCGCGTGGGACGGGCCCTGCTGTCGCTGGCGCTCAACGGAGATCCGCGGGCAGAGGCGGCCGCCCTGGAGCACGCGGGGCACCCCGACGTGCAGGTGCGCCGCAACGCGGCCACGTCGCTGGGCCACGTGGCGCGCATCGCCGGGGCGCTGGACCTGGACCGCGCCGTCCCCGCCCTGCTGAGGCTGCTCGCGGACCCGGACACGTTCGGCGAGGCCGACGACGCGCTGAACGACGTGGAGCACTTCCTGGGGGTGAACCGCGGCGCGTGGCTGGGCGACCCGGACGTCCGCGCCATCGCGTACGACGGATTCGGCGTGCTGGAGGTGGCGCTCGCGGACGGGCGCATCTACCGCCATACCGGCGTGGACGCGGCGGCCTACCGGGATCTATGGACGGCGCCGTCGCAGCCCGGCCTGCTGGCGGCCCTGGCCCCGTACGCACGCCGGGCCACGCGCGCGCCGCGCCTGCTGCGCCGGCCGTCGGCCACGCTCGAGACGACCGACTGAAAGGATTGGGATTTGGGGGAGATTCGCGCCGTACTCTACGACTTCGACGGCACGCTAGCGGACAGCACGGACCTCATCATGCGCTGCTACCGCCACACCATGGACGCCCACCTGGGCCACGTGCCGCCGGACGAAGACTGGCTGAGCGGGTTCGGGATGACGCTGGAGACGCAGCTGCGCCGCTTTGCCCGCGACGACGACGAGGCCCTGCGCATGCTGGACACCTACCGCACGCACCAGAACGGCATCCACGACCAGCTGCTGCGCCCCTTTCCCGGCGCGGCCGAGACGGTGGCGGAGCTGCACCGGCGCGGTTACCGGCTGGCCATCGTCACCAGCAAGCACCGCCCGGCAGCCCTGCGGGGGATGGAGCTGTGCGGCATCGTGGACCACTTCGAGGTGATCGTGGCGCCGGAGGACGTGCGCGAGCCCAAGCCCCACCCGGAGCCCGTGCTGTTCGCGCTGGACCGGCTGGGGGTGGCGCCGCACGAGGCCCTGTTCGTGGGCGACTCGCCGCACGACGTCGCGGCGGGGCGGGCGGCGGGCACGCGCACGGCGGGCGCCCTGTGGGGCCCGTTTCCCCGCGCGGCCCTGGAGGCCGCGGGGCCCGACGCCCTGCTGCACGCGCAGCAGGACGTGCTGCGGCTGCTGGACGAGGCGCCGTGACCCGCATGTTTGCTTGCGTGCGCCGGGCGGGGTGACACACACTGGGGGATGCAGGACCGTTCATCTTCCCCCTTTTTCCGGAGGTGTCCCATGTCCGACACCAGCACCCAGCAGTTCAACGCCGCCATCTCGCCCCTCAGCCAGGCCAACGTGGCCACCCAGGGCCAGCTGGGACCGCAGATGGTGGGGAGCGGCACCATGAACTTCCAGGGGCCGGGCACGCTGTACCTGTACTACGCGCCGCAGCAGGTGGGACAGTCGGCCGTGTCGTACGCCAACAACTACGGCAACCCCAACATCCCCCTGCAGCCGTACACGTGGACCACGGTGCCCAACGTGGAAAGCCTGAACGTCCGCTACACGGTGAACCCGGGCTCGGACCTCAAGCTGGCATGGGCCATCGGCAGCTGACGCGGCTGCACGAGGCGTGATTCAGCCCGCCGGCCCCCATCGCGGGGGCTGGCGGGTTTGCGTTTGGGGATGAGGATGCTACTTGAAGCGGTAGGTGATGCGGCCGCGGCGCAGGTCGTACGGCGAAAGCTCCACGGTCACGCGGTCGCCGTCCAGAATGCGGATGTAGTTCTT